>Ga0193721_1000133_pt1 | contig 21911 bp, 17 predicted proteins | sample U2s2metaG_FD_145078 | JGI IMG/M metagenome (GOLD analysis project Ga0193721, IMG submission 145078) | Soil microbial communities from a riparian zone of the East river system, Colorado, United States - U2s2 | ecosystem: Environmental > Terrestrial > Soil > Riparian zone | place: USA: East River...
AGCGGTCCGATTGAAGCCGATGATCGGTGTCATTGCCGACGTGCGTTTGCAGCAAGGCTTTCTCTTCTTTTCCGGTCAGTCCGCCGCAATCGATAAAGTTCCTGACTACATGTCCAACCTCAGTGACGTGCGCATGGGCAGGGATGTAGTCGCCACTCGGTAAAATAAATCTGGGTAATGTCGTCGGATATCGTTCGAGGGCTCTTCTTAGGGCTGCGTATTTCATGCTGAAAGTATATCCTCATACAGGTATATAGGTCAAGTCATCATGACACATTCACGAGTTTCGAGTGGTTTCAATTGCGTATTCTAATTCGTTGAACAGTTCGCGCAGTTTTGGCTGCTGATCGCAGGCGCTTCCGTAGTGGAGACAGTATGCGATTCGGCGTTAAACCCCCGCACGGACACCGGTCTCAGCGAACAACAAGTCACATAAGGAGAACCCAATGAAAGGAGTTGCTGAATCGAGGCGCGCGTTCCTCCGGACCTCCGGCTTGGCCGCCAGCGCGCTCCTGTTTTCTCCAAAACATCTTTTCGCCGCCGGAAACGAAGTTGTTGCCGATTACACTGTGCATATCAAGGCTGCTCCCATTGAAATTGCGCCTAACCAAATCCTCTCGACTGTCACCTATAAGGGCCAGTTCCCCGGTCCGCTCATCCGGTTGCAAGAGGGCCGTCAGGTGACGGTGGATATTTTTGACGATACCGATACGCCTGAGCAGTTGCATTGGCATGGCCAAAAGGTGTCGACTGACGTGGATGGCGCCGCCGAGGAAGGCACGCCCTACGTTCCTGCGCATGGCAAACGCCGTGTCACGTTCACCCCTAATCCGTCGGGTTTACGTTTCTATCACACTCATAACCGCGCGGGAGCCAATCTTTCGGCTGGCCAATACAGCGGCCAGGTTGGACCGGTTTATATCGAGCCAAAAGAAAATGCAGGTCGATATGATCGCGAAGTTTTTCTGGTCCTGAAAGAGTTCGAACCGACTCTGAGCCGCGGTGGCGACATGGCTCAGGATTTTCTGTCGCCGTCCAAAACTGACAAAGCCATCAAGGAAACCGGCGAAGGCGCCATGAAAGCTTCTCTCGCTGAAGGCATGCCGCATGGTTACGAAGTTGGCTACAAATTTTTTACCATCAACGGTCGCATGCTTGGTCACGGCGAGCCGATTCGAGTCAAACAGGGCGAGCGCGTTCTCTTTCACATTTTGAACGGCAGTGCCACGGAAATTCGCAGCCTCGCCATGCCCGGCCACTCCTTCCAAGTCATCGCGCTCGATGGAAATCCTGTCCCGAATTCTGCGAGTGTTCCGGTTTTATGGCTCGGCACTGCGGAGCGTATTTCAGTCGTCGTAGAAATGAATCATCCTGGTGTTTGGATATTGGGCGATCTCGCGGACGACGACCGCCGTCACGGCATGGGCATCGTTGTCGAGTATGCACATCGGTCCGGCAAGCCGCAATGGTCGAAGCCCGCGCCTTTTCGATGGAACTACGCTCATTTTGCCAAACCCGGCGCGTCCGCTGCTGCGCCTGATGAAACTTTCGACATGACTTTTGCCAAAGACAACGCCGCTGAAGAAGGCTTCAACCGATGGACAATTAATGGCATTGCATATCCCATGAGCAACGAAATGGTCCCTGCTTCATTCCACTTGAAGCAAGGCAAGCGCTATCGCATTCGGATGCGCAACGCCAGCGACGATATTCATCCCATTCATCTTCATCGCCACAGCTTTGAGCTTACTAATCTCGCGGGAGCGACAACAGCTGGAATCATGAAAGACGTAGTCATGCTGGGTGGCTATCAGCAGTACGACATTGACTTTGTCGCTGATAATCCTGGCCTCACTCTCTTCCACTGCCACCAACAATTGCACATGGATTACGGTTTCATGACGCTTTTCGACTACACCTAGCAGCAATGGAAATTGTCGCAGCCGCAGCGGTGTAGATAGAGGAGAGTGGCTGGCAAACTGCCAGGAGTGTTGGATTCCATATCGTCCGGTCGTCTTTCGAGATGCGCAAACGAAAACCCTCGCCGGATTTCTCCGACGAGGGTCTCGTTGATTTTAGTTTAAGCGACTACTTTTTACAGCACTCGCTCGGGCAACATTTTGCTTTGCCCTTGCAGCAATCAGCCGCAGGCGACGTTGCTGTCGCCGTGCTAATGAACGCCGCAAAAGTCGCAATCATAAGAAGATATTTCATAAGATCCTTCTGTTGAGTTTTGTCTGGGAACTCGGCTACGACTTTCAGTCGCGCCGAGCCGGCGCTTAGGAGAACGAGCCACGCGGCGGGGGAACTGGCGGACGCCGAGTGCGCGTCGTTGCGTGTTCGTCATTAACGCCAACCGTTCCGATCAACTGCATCCGTGCAGAGAATGGCGTCACTCTCGTAAAATATAGTAGGCAGCATGTCGACTGAGTCGTGCAGCATGACGGCCCAAAAGTTGAAGTCGTCTCGGTCATGTTCGTAGGGCAACCGTGACACCTGCCTGCGTCAACCTTCACGCAGCAATCTGAGACGTTCGAATCTGCCAGAGAGACTGGAGGTGCTGCGATCGGTGTGAGAACACCAATACTTAAGGTAAGCACCGCCAGGAAAAATCGCGCTGGCAGTTTCATTGGCCATAGTTTATCACCTCTCAGAACTTTCCAAAGGAGATTCTAGATCCCCAACAGACAAATTCGACGGCCTCGACTTTGTCAAAAATTCTTTGCAAATATTCCGAAAAACTAAAAATATGATCGATATCCACAGCTAATCAGGAGAAAGTCATGAAAACCGAAAACTTAGAATCTATAGCGGCAAAGCTCGTTGCACCGGGGAAGGGGATTTTGGCAGCGGATGAAAGCTCAGGGACGATCGAGAAGCGATTGAAGAGCATTAGCGTTCCTTCCACCGAGGAAAATCGCAGGGCATATCGTGAAGTCATGTTCACTACAGCCGGCGCGGGGGAATTTATCAGCGGCGTAATTCTCTTCGACGAAACGATTCGGCAGAAGGCTAGCGACGGACGCACATTCGTGAAGGCGCTGGAAGAGCAGGGGATCATTCCCGGCATCAAAGTGGACAAGGGCGCGAAGGCGATGGCGAATTTTCCAGGCGAAAAAATTACGGAGGGTCTTGATGGGCTGCGTGAGCGACTAGCGGAATATCGAAAACTTGGCGCGCGTTTTGCAAAATGGCGCGCCGTGATCGCGATCGGCGATAACATTCCTACGCAAACATGCATCGACGCGAACGCGGAAGCCTTGGCACGCTATGCAGCGCTTTGCCAGGAAGGCGACTTGGTTCCGATTGTCGAACCGGAGGTACTTATGGATGGCACGCACACGATTGAACGCTATTTCGAAGTCACACAGCAGACACTGGAACGCGTGTTTCACGCTCTGTACGAGCATCGGGTTTCGCTCGAAGGGATGCTGCTGAAACCGAATATGGTTCTTTCAGGTAAAGATTGTCCGCAACAAGCTTCGGTACAGGAAGTAGCAAAGGCTACGGTCAGCTGCTTGAAACGCGTGGTTCCTGCCGCTGTCCCCGGTATAGTTTTTCTCTCTGGTGGGCAGACTGATCAGCAAGCCACAGAACATCTCAATGCGATGAATCAGCTGCCTGGCTTGCCCTGGCAATTAAGCTTCTCATACGGCCGCGCGTTACAGGCCCCTGTGCTTAAAGCCTGGAAAGGCGAACAAGCGAATGTGGCCAAGGCACAAGAGGCGTTCCACCATCGCGCCTGGTGCAACAGCAAAGCGCGCTTCGGTAAATACACCGAAGATATGGAAACCGCAAAGGCGGCATAACACGCGACGAATCGACGAAACGGCGCAAAGGGGAAACGGCGACACGGCCGGCTCGCCGGTTCACTGGCTACCCGTTTCGTCATTCCTTCGTCTTTTCTGCTTCGTCATTTTATAGACATCGCAGTGTGATACTCCGAAGAGTATCGTCACAACGCGGTCCTAACGAACACTCATTGGCGTTTCCATGATCTACACGTGCCCAATGCATCCGGAGGTCGAGCAAGATCCTCCGGGAGCATGCCCGAAATGCGGAATGACGCTGGAGCCGAAGACCATCGGGGATGAGGAACACGAGCACGAAGAAGCGCGATCGTTATCACGAAAATTCTGGATCGCGCTGGTTCTTACGATCCCGGTGCTATTCCTGGCGATGGGTCATGCCATTCCTGGTTTGCACATCGATTCAATCGTCCCAAAGCGAATCGAAAAATGGATTGAGTTTGTCTTAACGACACCGGTTGTTTTCTGGGCTGGCGGCTTTTTCTTCACGCGCGCGTGGCAGTCGATTGTTAATCGCAGCCTCAACATGTTTACGCTCATCGCTGTGGGTGTTGGCGCAGCTTACTTCTACAGCGCCGTTGCAGTAATCGTGCCTGGCATTTTTCCCGTTTCCTTCCGGCGTCATGGAGAAGTCGAGCTTTATTTTGAAGCAGCCGCGGTGATTACAGCCTTGATCCTGCTGGGACAATTGATCGAGGCTCGAGCGCGAAGCCGCACCGGGCATGCAATCAAAGCACTACTGGGTCTTGCGGCGAAAACTGCGCACCGCGTTCGCGATGGCAAGGAAGAGGAAATTGCGGTGGACGAAATTCAGAAAGGCGACGTGCTCCGCGTACGGCCGGGCGAGAAGGTCCCAATCGACGGCGTAGTCATCGATGGCAAAAGTAACGTCGACGAATCGATGATCACTGGTGAACCAATGCCGGTGGCCAAGCAACCGGGCGAGAGAGTGATTGGCGCGACCGTGAATCAAACCGGGTCATTTTTGATGCGCGCAGAGCGCGTCGGTTCAGAGACCGTACTCGCGCAAATCGTGCAAATGGTGGCCGACGCACAGCGCAGTCGGGCCCCTATTCAAAAACTCGCCGACACGGTGTCCGGTTATTTTGTTCCAGCGGTGATCGGCATTGCGATCATTACCTTTGTTGTGTGGTCGATCGTCGGACCTGCGCCCGCGATGGCGTATGCGCTGGTAAACGCCGTCTCAGTCCTGATCATTGCCTGCCCGTGCGCGCTCGGACTGGCCACGCCGATGTCGATCATGGTCGGCGTCGGACGTGCTGCCCAAGCCGGAATCCTGGTAAAAAACGCGCAGGCGATCGAGGTCACTGAAAAAGTCACGCACTTGGTTACAGACAAAACTGGCACGTTAACAGCCGGTAAACCGGAGGTGGTCAGCCGGATCGTCGCAGACACCGTAAGTGAACGCGATCTCTTGCAGATTGCGGCATCAGTGGAATCCCAGAGCGAGCACCCGCTTGCGCGAGCAATCGTAGAAAGTGCAAAACAGGAAAAAATTGAAGTGCGCGGCATAACCGATTTTCAGTCCACCACTGGTGGCGGCGTCTTCGGCAAACTCGACGGTAAAACAATCCTTATCGGTAAAGAAAAATTTCTCACCGATTCGAATGTTAGATTTCCTGAGGAACTAACGAAAGAGGCTCGGCGCTTGCAGGAAAAAGCGCAAACCACAGTCTGGCTCGCGGTAAACGGAGACGCAGTGGGCGTTCTGGGTATCGCGGATCCAATTAAGCCCACAACAAAAGAGGCCGTCCGTGAGCTTCACGCTATGGACCTGAAGATCATCATGTGCACAGGCGACAATCAGCGAACGGCTGAATCTGTTGCGCATGAGTTGGGCATCGATGAGTTCAAGGCTGAAGTAATGCCGGATGAAAAGATCGAAATCGTTCAAGATCTTAAATCCAAAGGCGCGATTGTTGCCATGGCTGGGGACGGGATCAACGACGCGCCAGCACTTGCAGCGGCGGATGTCGGAATTGCGATGGGGACAGGGACCGACGTGGCGATCGAGAGCGCCGGCATCACGCTTGTAAAAGGTGACCTGATGGGAATCGTCAAAGCGATCCATGTCAGTCGCGCCGTGATGCGAAATATCCGGCAAAATTTATTTTTCGCGTTTATCTACAACGCGCTGGGTATACCGATTGCCGCCGGTGCGCTTTATCCATTCTTTGGTTTACTCCTGAGTCCGATGATTGCCGGCGCTGCGATGAGCTTCAGCTCGGTTTCTGTGATAGCCAACGCACTGCGACTTCGCAAAACGCCCCTGTAAACTGAGCCGCTTTCGTTTGACACTTGCAATCACGGACGTTAACAGGTGAAGCCGATGCGTTTCGCTGGCAGATCCCGGTTGCTCGCACTGACTAGCCTTATCGGCTTGTGTGTGTTTACTGGCGACATAATTGCCGATTCCATTGCTGATTTGCGAGGCGATCACTGTGTGTCACAGGATTCGCAGCCGGGTTCACAACACGACAAGGCGCCTTGCGCGCATTGCTCATGCGCGCTGCATAACGGCAATGTTATCGCTTCCACCGTCGCGATGGATATCAGCGCCGCTTTTCGAGCATCTGTTTTCGTTTCGACCACCGAGCAATCCGTACCGGATGGATTGCCCGCCGCGATCGATCATCCCCCTCAGCTGGCCTAACAACCGAGCGCAGGCGTGGTGTGTCCGCGCAGCTTCTTCGCTCAGGTTTCATTCAACGCCACAACGCAGACGCGCTGTGGGGTTCTCCAATTCTTTTTCCTAACCGATGTCGATTTATACACAAACCAAATCCTTTACAGCGAGTGCCATGCTGCTCGTGTGCGCGAGTGCGTTTGCCGAAACGCCGGAGGCCCTGGTCAAAGAGGCGCTCCAGCGCAATCCGGAATTAAACTTCTTTATCGCAGAGATCGCTGCGGCGAAGGGAGCGGTGCAAACTGCAGGCACCTTTCGCAACCCCGAATTAAGCACAGAACTTGGCTACAAGAATTCGCGCGAAAATTCAGGAGGAGCCAGCGGCGATGGGGCGATATTGGCTTTCTCATTCAGCCAAACCTTCGAGTATCCCGGTCGAATTGCGCTGCGCAAAGCGATTGCGAACCACGATCGCGCGGTTGCCGAACTACATCTGCAACAGTTCCGCCTCACACTGGCCGCGCGTGTTCGCTCGCTGGCTTACGCACTAAGCAGCGCTGACGAAAGAACGAAAGCGGTGCAGGAAGTCACCGCGCGAACTCGAGCGCTCAATGATCTGCTGAAACAGCGGCCCCTCGCAGGGGTCGCACCGCAATTGGAAGTCCGGATTATCAGTGCGAATTTGCTGACGTTTCAGCGCCAGGAACGTGAATCGACGTTAGCCGAGAAAACGATTGCAGCAGAATTGAATCAGTTGTGCGGCCGATCTGCCGATGCAACGCTAACAGTGAGCGCGAGTCCGATCATTTTCATGGCGGTCTCCGTGCCAGGCCTCGTGAAGGTGGCCCGCTCAAATTCGTTCGACATTCGCATTCGACAGGCCGAGCTCGCTCAGCAGGGCTTCAAGGTCGCCTTGTCGAAGAACGAGCGGTTTCCGGCCATAGCGGTGGGGCCGTTTTACTCGCTGGAAAATGCAATTGATCGAGAGCAGCGAGTTGGCCTCGGTATTTCGTTACCGCTGCCCTTGTGGGACCGCAACGTTGGGAACATCGCGACTAGTAAAGCGCGTCAACGACAAGCTGAGGCCTCCCTGGCTCTGGCGGAACGGGAAGTGGAAAGACGCGTGACGCAAACCGCCGCCGCACTGGAATCAAAGCGAGCGGAGATTGAAACGTGGAAGTCTGGCGCGATGGCGGGGTTGCGCGAGGCCTCAGAGTCGGCGGACCGTAACTATCGCCTGGGCGCGGTACCGCTGACCACTTACGTGGAGATTCAAAAACAATATCTCGAGGCCATCCCTGCATTGAATGATGCACAGAAGGACGCGCTCGAAGCCGCACAGTCGCTGGAGATTTTGACCGGCCAAAAGCTCTATCGACAGGAGCAGGAGCGATGATCGACAAAATTCTGGAGTTCTCTGTTCGCCAGCGAGCTCTCGTGCTGATGGGCGCTCTAGGGCTCCTTTTCGTTGGCCTCTGGTCGGCAACGAAACTGCCCATGGACGCGATTCCGGACATTACCGGAGTGCAAGTGCAAGTGAACACCACAGTGCCAGCGCTTGCGCCGGATGAAGTTGAAAAGCTCGTGACGGTGCCGCTTGAAATGGCGCTCGGTGGAGTCGCCGGTGTAACCGAGATGCGCTCGCTGTCGCGCTTCGGTCTGGCGCAGATCACACTTCAATTTACCGATAAGAGCGATATTTATCGTGCCCGCCAGCTCGTTACCGAGCGCCTGCAAAGCGCGGCTGACTCGCTGCCGGCTGGCGTAACGCCAAAACTCATTCCAATTACGACCGGACTCGGTGAAGTATTTTATTACAGCGTCGACTACGCGCCGAACACGCCAAACGCTCCGCCCACGCGCGAGGCACAACTGATGGCGCTGTGGGAAATACAGGAATACATAATCAAACCTCAACTGCGTACCGTTCCTGGCGTCGCTGAGGCCAACGCTTACGGCGGCTACGTTAAGCAGATCGTCGTGCAGCCGAATATCGCGAAGCTCCGCGATGCGGGGCTAACCGTTAGCGAACTTGCAAAAGCTGTCGGCGAAAACGTTGAGAACGCGGGCGGCGGCATCGTGAATGCGGGAAATGAACAACTTGTGATTCGTGGTGTTGGTCGAGTTGCTTCGCCACAGGAAATTGCAGAGCTACCGGTTAAGTTCGCGGCCGCAGTGATGCCGCTGCGGGTGAAAGATCTTGCTGAAGTTCAAATTGGTCATGCGTTTCGGACAGGTGCGGCGACGCACAGCGGGCAAGAGGCGGTGCTCGGTGTGGCCATGATGCTGATGGGCGAGAACAGCCACGCGGTTGCGGAGCGTGTTGGCGAAAAAATTACGGAAATTCAGAACCGCCTGCCGTCCGGAGTGATCATCAGCCAGGAATACAACAGAAAGAATCTCGTGCATCGAACGATTCGAACCGTGACAACGAACCTGTTCGAAGGCGCGTTGCTCGTTATCGCGGTGTTGCTTTTCCTTCTTGGGAACTGGCGCGCCGCGTTCATCGTCGCAGCTGCGATTCCTCTGGCACTTCTTTTCGCGATCACCGGCATGACGCGGTTCGGCATTTCCGGAAATCTGATGAGCCTCGGCGCGATCGATTTTGGGCTCATCATCGACGGCGCAGTCGTGATCGTGGAAAATGTAGTGCGGCGACTTGGCGTAAAACAACACGAGCTCGCACGACGATTGACAACCGAAGAGCGGCTGCATGTGGTCCTTACTGCAAGCAAGCAGGTCGGGACGCCAATGTTCTTCGGTGTGCTGATCATCGCGGTTGTTTACGTGCCGATTCTCGCATTGTCAGGAATCGAAGGAAAAATGTTTCACCCGATGGCGCTGACAGTGATGCTCGCTTTGGGCGGATCATTGGTGCTGGCGCTTACTTTAATGCCAGCGCTGTGCTCGTTCCTGCTTGGAGGCCGCATGGCAGAACGCGACAACTTGATTATCCGCCTTCTCAAGAGGGTTTACTTACCCACCCTTCGCTTGTCGTTGCGACTACGGTGGTTGGTTGTGCTCGGTGCGGGTGCGCTGTTCGCGTTGGCAATCCTAATCTTCCGCAATCTCGGTGCCGATTTTATTCCCAAACTCGATGAGGGGACGTTCACGATGATGGTTTATCGGACGAGCAGCATTAGCGTGGACCGAAGTGTCGAAGATCAACGCAAGACCGAGGAAGAAATCCGGAAGCGTGTGCCTGAGATCACGCATGTCTTCTCACGAATCGGCAGCGCGGAAATTGCCACCGATCCGATGCCGCCGAGCGACTGCGATTTTTACATCTACTACAAGCCGCAAAACGAATGGCGAAAGGTCGGCAATCGCCCAATCAGCAAGGAGGACCTGGCGAAAATCATCACCACTGAAATCCAGGCGTTAAACCCTGAAGCTCGCGTAATGGTCGCGCAACCAGTTGAAATGCGCTTCAACGAAATGCTCGAAGGCATTCGTGCAGACATTGCCGTCAAAATCTTCGGCAACGATTACGATGTGCTGGAGGAGCTCGGCTCCGAAGTGAAAGAAGTGCTTGAACAGATTCCAGGCACTCGCGAGGGCGAAGGCGAAGTTGAATATGAGACCACCGGACGCGCCCCGATGCTGGAAATCAAGGTCAAACGCGACGTGTTGGCAAAATACAATCTTCACGCCGGAGACGTAAATCAGACCATTGCTGCCGCGTTAGCTGGGCAGACGGTTGGAACGATGCTCGAGCAAAATCGCCGCTTTGATATTGTGGTCCGGCTTGCGGAAGCCGATCGGGAAAATTTGGAGACGATTCGCGCCTTGCCGGTCCGCGTTGGCGAATTCGGCCTCATGCCACTCGGAACCCTCGCCGATATTCAACGCGTCAAAACCGTTTCGCCTATTTTGCGCGACTCGGCACAACGTCGCGCTGCTTTAATGGTCAGCCTGCGCGGGCGGGATGTCGAAAGCTGGGTTTATGAGGCTGAGGCGCAAGTACGTGAGCGCGTCAAATTGCCGGAAGGCTACACCATCGAGTTCGGTGGCCAGTTCGAGAACCTTCGCGAAGCAAAAGCGCGACTTGCGATTGTCGTGCCCGCGGCGCTCGGGTTCATCTTCGTTCTAATTTTCACGGCCTTCGGCAGTGTGCGACAAGCCCTGATTGTCTATTCCGGCGTTCCGTTGGCTGTGACCGGTGGAATCGCCGGGCTGTGGCTGCGCAGTATGCCATTTAGCATTTCCGCGGCGGTAGGTTTCATCGCATTGAGCGGCGTCGCCGTGCTCAATGGAGTCGTGATGATCAGTTACTTCAATCAGTTGCGGGAAGAGGGACGCGATGTTCGCTCCGCTGTGATCGAAGGATCTCTTACGCGCTTGCGTCCCGTGCTCATGACTGCAGCTGTCGCAGCTTTCGGCTTTATTCCGATGGCACTCTCAACAAGCGCCGGCGCGGAGGTTCAACGACCGCTCGCAACGGTTGTTATCGGCGGCATTATCAGCTCGACGTTTCTTACGCTCGTTGTGCTGCCGGTGCTATATGAATGGGCGGAACGCAAGAGCAGACGGGCGTTGGGAGAAACAGTCAACGTAACTGAGGCCGCGGGATCGCCCGCCACATAGCAGCATGGCTACAAGCCGAGACGCAATGCGGTTTCTCGCGGTCGCACCCCTAACGTTTTCGTTTGCAAACTCGTTCTGAGACGTTGTCAGTGCTCCGAATTCAAAAGCGAGTAGTTAGGGTTACTAGCAAGTGCAACTCTTTCCGCAGTTGCACGCCTTACCATCGTTCATCGGGCAATTCTTACCAGTCTTCTGACAGCTTGGCTGGTCCGCCGCGAAACTGACTGTGCAAATCGCGGCTGCCAAAATTGAAAGCAGGATTTTGAGATAATTCTTCACACTCAACCGTCGCCCGCGCGTATCGCGAACGCCAGTGAAAACATAAGATCCGCGAGGGACCCGTAAGCGAGGCGCTTGCCCTAGAACGATTCGTCCGGCAGTTTGTCGCAGAAATGCCAAAGACTCTTTTCATCACCACGGCGATCGACTACACGAATTCGTCGCCACACATCGGACACGCTTACGAGAAAGTGCTGGCCGATGTGATCGCCCGCTATCATCGGCTCAAGGGTGACAATGTCTTTTTCTTAACTGGCGTAGATCAGCACGGCCAGAAAGTGCAGCAGTCCGCCGCGAAGGCAGGTGTTCCTCCATCTGAATTCGTAAAAGAAATCACGCAGAAGTTTGTCGATCTCTGGAAAAAACTGGATGTACAATACGATGAATGGGCTGAGACAACGAGTGAGCGGCACAAGAAAGTCGTTCAGGGAATTTTGCAACGTTTGTTCGATGCGGGCCAAATCTACAAAGACAAACAAGGGGGCTATTATTCAATCCGTCAGGAGCAATTTCTTACTGACAAGGAACGCGGACCTACTGGCGAATTTGGTGCCGAGTGGGGGCAGGTCGAGTTTCGCGAGGAAGAAAACTATTACTTCAAACTAAGCGATCACAAAAAATGGTTGCTCAATTATCTCCAGAAACGGAACGACGCAGTGATTCCGGATTTTCGTCAGATCGAACTGCGAAACGCCGTGGAGAAACTCAGCGGCGATCTCTGTATTTCGCGCCCGAAATCGCGACTCGACTGGGGAATCGAGCTGCCATTCGACAAGGATTTCGTCAATTACGTCTGGTTCGACGCGCTCACCAATTACATTAGCTTCGCTGGTTACGATCCGAACGCGAGCGCTGTAGCCACCGGCCTGCGGCCGGTCGAGACTCATACAAGTAGCGAGGTGCCTGGGACGGCCCACAGGGCCGTGGCTACAACTGATTTCGACGCGCAACCACAACAGTTCCGTGACAGATGGCCGGCGCTGCAAATCATCGGTAAAGACATTCTTGTTCCAGCGCATGGCATTTACTGGCTGATCATGCTGCACGCGATCGGATTCCCTAACGAAGCGATGCCACAATTGCTCGTTCACGGTTGGTGGAATCTCGGCGGCGCTAAGATGAGCAAGAGTGCGGGGAACGTTGTTGATCCGTTCGTACTCGCTGATAAATACGGTGCCGAAGCGGTCCGCTATTACTTGGTGAGCGACATCGCTACTGGCCAGGATGCGGATTTCTCAGAGGAACGTCTTGTCCAACGTTACAACGGCGATCTGGCGAACAATTTCGGGAACCTGCTTAATCGCACCCTCAATATGGTGCAGCGATATTGCGAGGGAAGCTTAAGAAAACCTCGTGAAAGTAGGAAATTGCCAACTGGTGTTGTCGATGGATACAAGCAGCTAGTTGGCGAATATACCGCGGCTATGGCGACAGTCCGCCCCGATGTACTGATTGAAAGCTCATTACATCTCACGTCCGTGTTCAACGGTTTCATCGAAGCGAAGTCACCATGGAATCTAGCGAAGTCATCAAAACCAGAGGATCGCGAATTTTTGGAAGATCTGCTGTACGACTGCGCAGAATCTCTTCGAATTCTGGCGATGCTCGTTTCGCCAATCTTACCAAAATCGGCGCATGGAATTTTCGATCAACTTAATTGGAAGATGGAGTTGAACGGAAAAGAAGAACGGTTTTCACTTGCAGATGCGGACTGGGGAGAGCTGCCGGATGGTCATGTTGTTGGCAAACCGGTGCCCTTATTCCCGCGAATTGAAATCGGCGAAGGCGTTTGACACAAACGCCCTACAGTCTGAACCCGGATTTTGTAGGGCGTCTCTGTGAGACGCCGACCTATTGCGCGCATTCTTCGAAAGATGCGGGTTGACCGCGCAAATGAGCGAGAACCTCGCCGGCGAAGTGAAGTGAGCCGGTGATTAGAATTGGATTCGGTTTCGCGCGCGCGAACGCTAGCGCTTCATCAACGGATTGAGTGATGGAGTAGGGGAGTGATGGTGTGATGTTGGCCAGGACTTTTGCTAACTTTTCTGGTGCAGCTGCGCGTTCGCTGCGAATTTTTGGCAATACAACAGACTCGCTAATAGGCACAAGTGCTTCACAAATTGCGTGTAGATTTTTGTCAGAAAGAACCGCAAGCACGAGCGTGGCACGCTGCCCGCCGAAAATTTCGCGCCATGTTTCTGCGAGCGCACGCACGGCGGCCGGATTATGCGCGCCATCGACGATTGTGCGCTCGTTCCATCGTTGGAAACGTGCGGACCAATCGATAGAGGCGAGGCCGCGCGCAATCGCTGAGTCGTCGACGTCGATTTTCGCAGCGCGAAGTGCAGCAACCGCAAGCGCCGCGTTTTGCTTTTGATGCGATCCAGCGAGTGCGATTGGAGCCTTGTCATAAGGTTTAGTTACGAGTTGCAGGGACGCTCCGCATTTGGCGGCACGCGCGCGAATCACCTCTTCGGCTTCCGCTCGCTGACAGGCAGATACAATGGGAACGCCGGGCTTGATAATGCCAGCTTTTTCAGTCGCAATTTCGGGAATTGTTTTGCCCAGCCATTGTTCGTGGTCGAAATCGATTGGCGTGATCACCGAAACATCTGATTGAATGGCGCTCGTAGCATCGAGCCGGCCACCTAGACCAGTTTCCAGGATAACGATCTCGACCCTCATGTCCGAGAAGTGCTTAAGAGCCAGCGCGGTCACCACCTCGAAAAATGTCGGATGCGGATCCCAGTTTGCGACAAGGTTGCGGATAGTCGTTAGGCCATCGGCGACTGCTTCTTCAGAAATCATTTCACCGTTCACGCGAATGCGTTCGCGAAACGTCACGAGGTGAGGGGACGTGAATAGACCGCTCCGATATCCCTGCGTGCGGCAAATCGAATCGATCATGGCGCAAACGGAGCCTTTGCCGTTTGTGCCTGCGACGTGAATGACTTTGGGTGTAGGGGCGCTCGCCGCGGGCGCTGGGCGTTTGACACAAACGCCGCTACAAAGTTCTTCGAGCAGCCTCTCGATGTTTTCCAAACCAAGCTTGATTCCGAAGCGCTGGAGGCTGTACAGCCAACTGAGCGCGTCACGGTAGCTGATCGCCGCGTCGCCCGACCCGCCAACCCTCCCGGGCTTGCCCGTCCACTTCGCTCGGCTCCCGCCGACTCGATTCACGGCGCGACAGTAAAGTAATTGAGCAGTCGGCTGAGCTGCTCGCGCATTTTCTTGCGGTGCACGATCATGTCGATCAAACCATGCTCCTCGAGGAACTCGGCAGTCTGAAATCGTTCGGGCAAGTCCTGGTGTGTGGTTTCCCGGATGACGCGCGGACCGGCGAAGCCAATCATGCTCCTTGGTTCAGCTATAATGACATCACCGAGTGACGCGAAACTGGCCATGACGCCGGCAGTGGTCGGATTTGTCAGTACCGAAATGTAAGGAAGCATGGCTTCTGCGTGGCGAGCGAGCGCGCCGCTCGTTTTGGCCATCTGCATTAAGCTCAACATTCCTTCGTACATGCGGGCTCCGCCGGAAGCAGCAACGATGATCACCGCGCAGCGTTCGGCGGTTCCATATTCAATCGTGCGTGTGATTCTCTCGCCAACTACCGAACCCATGGTCGCGGCGAGAAAGCCGAAATCCATCACCGCGATCGCGACCTTGTGGCCGTCAAGAATTCCATGTCCGCTGATGACAGCGTCAAGAAGACCAGTGCGTTCCTGATAGGTCTTGAGCCGCTCTTTGTAATTGGCCATTCCCTGGAAACGCAAGACGTCCACTGATTTCAAGCCGGCGTCCATTTCCACGAAAGAGTCCGCGTCCAGCAGGTTCTGAATTCGCTCCTTGGCCGGTTGGGCAAAATGATAATCGCAGCGCGGACAGACCCGCTGGTTCTGCGCGAGCTCGGTCTCGGGTACGACCTCCGAGCAGCCCGGACATTTTTGAAAAAGACCGCGCGGAATCTCCTTCTTCTTTCCGCCTTCTGCTTTGATCGCCGGTTTTTTGAAAATCGCCATTGCAATTTTATGCACGCGCCGCAGTGGCCGCGTAAACAGAGATTGCTCCCGCGCGTTTCAAGACACGCGCACACTCACTCAGTGTGGAGCCCGTTGTAAGAACATCATCGATCAACAGCACGTGCAAGCCTCGCACGTCCGCGTTCTTTCGTAAACGAAACGCGTTATGCAAATTTTCTATTCGCTCCGCGCGATCGAGTGCCGTCTGTGTGGTTGTGTATCGAATTCGCCTTAACACTGCCTTGCACCGAATCGATATGCGTGCGCCTAGCAATTCAGCAAGCAAGCCTGCTTGATTGAATCCGCGTTCCCGCCGGCGAGTTGGATGCAATGGGACGGGCACGATTATGTCAAATTCACGCCCGCGAAGACGTTCATCGTCAAACGCCGCATAGAGCCAACGCGCCACGAGATGTCGCAAGTGAATCTGACGCCCGTACTTAAAATCGTGAATGATCTGGCGAACGATACCGCGGCCGCGGTATGCGGCCACCGCTGCATCAAAGTAAATTTTGCGATGCGCACAGTTGGCGCAAGTGAACGCCGTCGCTATGGCGCCTTCGAAGGGCTCGGAACATTGCTGGCAAAATGGCGCAACGATACGCATGGCTTTTGCTTCGCATTGATCGCAGAGATACTCGCCGGCTTGAGTTTTGCCGCCGCAGAGAGCGCATACCGGAGGGTACAGAAGCGATGCGGCTGCCTCGAACAGTTCAAACTTGCGAAGCGCGATCATATTTCAGCCACGTGCGCATTATTATCCAAGTGAGGACAGCTAGACCAAGCGGGATAATTCCAACCAGCATGTTCTTTCCTATCCAGGGAAAGGCGAGCGTTTGCTGACGTGCCAGCCGGCTGAAAGCGCCGCTGCCAAAGATCCAACCAGCGTGCAGACCGATTGACAGCCATAACGAATGGGTAAGCACACGGGCGTCAGCGAGAATCCAGCCGATGAAAAATAATGTCGCCAGCGCTAAGGCCACCATCGCCGGATCCCCAATTCCATCGAATGCATGAGCAATCGAACTGAAGCCGGAGGTCCATGTGACTATCTCGGACGTCCGCTCAGGAGCCTTCAAAAAATGGACGGCTGCAAAGATCGCTGAAACGGCAAAGATCGCCATGTACTTCCGGCCGGTTCTGAGTAAAACGCCTAAAACGATTCCACGAAAAAAAGCCTCTTCAATGAACGGGACCGCTATTGACGCCAAAAACATCTTGCCAAAACGGGCCCAGGCAAAGCTGTGCCGAAACGCATAAAGGTGAAACGCGATGAGTAAAATTCCGCAAAAGAGCAGGGGAACTACCGAGATGGCAACGCCCGCGACGAGATCGCGGCCCCAGCGTGAATTAGGTGCAAGGCCCAGATCAGCCACGCATCGCACGTGGCTTGCTCGTAGCAACGGCCAGAGCAAAAGTACGGCGGCAATCAGAAGCGCGCGATGAAAGAATGTCTCGAAATCGTACCTTGCCAGAAAAGAAAATACGCCGTGCGCTGCAAGCGACTGAGCAGACCAAAAAAGAATTGGCGCAAGGATCGCTCCGATGACAATCGTCGCAATAAAATATGCCGCCAATTTAATTACGTCTTTCAAGGCCGCTAATGTAAGGTTTCACTGCGATGCGGAGTCAACACATATGGACGGACAAAAATCAAGACGGCACAAAACGCGAAGTGCGTGTGACGAAGTTCGGCGGCGCGTGGCGGTTCCAGGCCAAAATAGCCGGCGATCTTGACTGGACTTACTACGATCGACCGTTGCCGGAGGATTTGCTAACATTAAAAGAAATCCTTGAGCGAAAATACCATCGGAGGCGCGCCTCATTCGAGGACGTTGCCTCAATTGAGAAGCTAATCCAAGAACAGCGCGCCTATGAATGACGGTGTAGCGCGAGCCTCTGGCTTTGCGCCGGCGAAGATCGCAAGCGGGACGCGTGCGCTACTATAATAAGCATGAATGAATGGAACACGGACCAGTTGATTGCGTCCGACAAGCAGTTCGTCTGGCATCCATTCACCGATATGCGCGAGTGGTGCGCGCCGGAGCACGAGCCGCTCCTCCTGGTGGAAGGACACGGAGCAGTGCTGCGTGACAGCAGAGGACGCGAATACATAGATGGGAATTCATCCATCTGGACGAATATTCACGGGCACAATCACCCCTACATTAATGCGGCCATACGTCGCCAACTCGATCGCGTTGCGCACACCTCATTTCTCGGCTTCACGAACCCGGCGGCCATCGAACTCGCGCAAGCGATCGCTGGACTCTTTCCCGATGACGCCTTGAGCAGAGTTTTTTTCTCCGATGACGGCTCGACGGGAATCGAGGTCGCTTTGAGAATTGCGGATCAGTATTGGAGGCTGCGGCATTCGAGAAGACAGCAGTTTATTGCATTTCAGAATGCCTATCACGGCGATACGGCCGGTGCCGCGAGCCTGGGCGCGGCAGCCATGTTCCAAATCGGATCGACGCGCTGGAACTTTCCGGCCGTCCAGGTTCCAAATATAAAGGGGCTGGAATCCCTTGCGCCGGCCGAAATAGCAAAGACTGCTGCCGTCGTGATAGAGCCGCTTATCCAAGGCGCCGCGGGGATGCGCCTCTGGCCCGCCGGCACGCTGAGGGCTGTCCGCGAATGGTGCGACCGCACCGACACCTTGTTGATTATTGATGAAGTAATGACCGGATTCGGCAGAACCGGTCGAATGTTTGCCTCAGAACACGAGGGAGTAATTCCAGATATGATGGTGATGGCTAAAGGATTGACTGGTGGATATCTTCCGTTAGCTATTACTTTGATATCAGAGAAACTATTTTCTGCATTTGATGGGTCTGTGTCGGATGGTAAAGCGCTCGCTTACGGGCACAGCTACACGGGAAATGCGCTCGCTTGCGCAGCGGCCAAAGCAAGCCTCGAGGTCTTCGAGGACGAACATGTCTTGGAAGCTTTGCAGCCCAAAATCAGGCACCTCAGTACGGGGCTCGCTGATCTGGAGAAACTCGCGGGTGTAAAAGAAGTCCGACAATGCGGATTCATTGCCGGCATTGAGCTTGAAGAATCGCCGAACGGTCTTCGGTCCAGTTTAGGCCCGGCTGTTTGTCTCGAAGCCCGTCGCCACGGCCTGCTGACCAGGCCGCTGGGCAATGTCGTCGTTCTGATGCCGCCATTATGCATCACGATCGATCAGTTAACCAAAGCGGTGGAGGCTCTTCGTGTGTCGATTGCCGAGGTTTGGCATCGCTCCGTTACTGCCGCAGGGAAAGATGCCGAAGAAATTACGGCTTGATCAGCTTTTGGTCGGTAAGGGCTTATTTCCAAGCCGCGAGCAGGCGCAGCGCGCGGTGATGGCCGGCGGCGTAAAGGTCGGTACCCGAATTGCCGCAAAGCCATCTGAGCTTGTCGAAGAACAAGCACCGATCTCAATAAAGCCGACGCCCAAATATGTCGGGCGGGGTGCGCTAAAACTGGAAAGCGCCCTGGACTTCTTCAAAGTCGAAGTGCGCGGGAAGACAGCGCTGGACATCGGCGCTTCCACAGGTGGTTTCACTGATTGCATGTTACAACGCGGCGTCGGGAAGGTTTATGCAGTTGATGTTGGTTATGGACAATTGAATTGGAAATTGCGCAACGATCCTCGGGTGATTGTTCTCGAAAAAATCAATGCACGATCTCTATCGCGCAGGCACGTTCCGGAGTCTGTCGATCTTTGCGTGATTGATGTTTCCTTTATCTCGCTGACCTTAATCCTGCCAAACGCATTCGACTTGATAACTCCAACCGGCGTGATTCTTGCATTAATCAAACCGCAGTTCGAGCTGCAACGCGCGGACGTAGGCAGGGGCGGAATCGTTCGCGAGCCGGACCTGCATCGTAAAGCGCAGGAGAAGATCGTCGCATTCGTCACAGATTCAGGCCACGTGGTGACCGGAATCGTTCCATCTGCTATTAAAGGCGCGGACGGGAACCAGGAATTTTTCGCATGCATCCGAAAACGATCGGTATAATCGCGCACACAGGGAAAGCGGGCGTCGGAGACCTGGTCAACGCAATCGCTGAGGAATTCAGTAGTTTTTCGATCACACCTTTGCTGGAAAAAGAGACAGCGCGAATTGCTGGAAAGAAATCTGATTATTCCATCACAGACCTTGGCAGCGCGGCCGATCTTCTGGTAGTAGCGGGAGGCGACGGCACAATTCTGAGAGTAGTTGGGCAGCTCGGGGAAGCCATAAAACCGATCTTCGGCATCAATGTGGGCTCGCTCGGTTTTCTGACCACCGCGAGTTCCGCGACTTATCGAGAGGCAGTGGAATGCCTCGCTAGAGATCGGATCAATTTTAGCCAGCGAGCATTGCTTGAGGCACGTGTGCGGCTCCGTGAGAAACAGACGGCCAAAATGCTCGCTCTAAACGACGCGGTATTAAGCCGCGGCGAACTTTCGCGCCTGGTGATGTTGCGCACGCGGGTCAATGGCGAACCACTCACGGAGTTCAATGCCGACGGCTTGATCGTTGCAACGCCGACAGGCTCGACGGCTTACTCGTTGTCGGCCGGCGGCCCGATCCTCGATCCGGAGTCGGGAGTTTTCGTGATCACACCGATTTGCCCACACGTCCTCACGAATCGATCGATCATTGTCGCAGAAGGATCGACAATTGAGATCGAAGCGAGCGATCCCGACTATCCAGTGTTCCTGACGCTGGATGGGCGCAAGCCAATACATGTTGAGCGCGGATCCGTAGTCACCATCCGCAAAGCAAAGAAGACGCTGCCGCTGGCGTCGCTGCCTGATGTGTCGTTTTTCAGCGTGGTCAGGCAGAAACTGAAGTGGAGCGGAAGCAACCTCTAAGCCAACTGACGCCAACAGAGCAGACGAGAACGCCGCATTTAAGAGGCTGGCGAGAATATGCTGAAGCCCGCGCGACTGGTTATCGAACGGTAGGTCCCTGCGGAGGAGGGTCAGGCGGCGGTGTCGGTGTTTCTTTTCTTTGTGCCATTCCAACCCTTAAATGAACAAGGCAGCATAGTCGAGGGGTAATTTCCAAAAGGTGAACGACGCTCTATGATTTTGTATGACCATATATCCTCTCGGAGTTGCCGCTTCAAATCCTCCGATTCGAGAAGCTCTTCGCCACTGACAGGCGCGGAATCTGCCGCTTTCTCGAACTTGCTCTAATCCTCTTTATTGGGGCCGCGCTATGAAGTCGGTCGCGACGTATTCTCACCCGTGATTCGTTTTTTCGAGTCGCCGACTTTGCGTTCTAGATCCTCAGATTCCAGAAGATCCTTGCTTTTGGCCGGCTCGGATTCGGTCGCTTTTCCCTCCTGCTCCGAGGTTTCTTCGTTAGGGTCGTGCTCAGGCATAATCGCAATATGCCCGAACTCGGATGGTCTGCATGAATAAACTTGTGCGGACTGGCTGAAAAAATCGCCCACATAGGTGAGCACAGGCGTCGATTTTATATGACATATAGCAACTGAGATCTTATTGGGCGCGATTCTTGCCGGAAAAAGACGTTGCTATGTCCCAGCGTTTTCCGTCAACGGCCCTCTATGGAGTCAGAAATAGATTGCAGATTGCAGTCTAATCCTAGTTAGGTCACTGAACACCATCTCGGTTACTTAGACTAAGAGCGGTTGGAACGCGCGATACCTCTCAAACTGTAGGGTCCGAGTTCCAAGCATGATCAATTCGTAGTATCAGGCATCGCGCCCATACAGTTACCGGCTAGGAAGTCAACTTTATCGGAAACCATACGCCAGCGCCCAATTCGTGCGGGCTGCTGGCGATTCCTCCACCCTAACGATGATAAAGTAACTGCCTGTGGTTTTCGGAATGATGTGCGCAGCCGCAAAGTGGCCTTTCGCCCAACTGTCTGGTTGTTCCGCGAGTTCTCCCTGCGAATTATAAATATGAACGGACACCTTCGCCCGATCGACTTCGGTTGCCAGCCAGAACCAATATTCGTTCCCTTTGAACAATTGCTGTCGGACTGCTTTCTTTTCACCCGAAGCGAGGTCGCCTGCCCAGTAATCCTCGCGCACGTGAAATCCTTGTTCTACATAGGGTTCTGCCGCCAGAAGAGCAAATGCCCGCGCGTACACTGTGGTGGGGTCTACCGAGGCGAAAATCGCAGACGGTAGCACAACGATGGCCGCCAACAGGGAGGTCGTGCAGAGAAGGACCTTTGCGAAAGGGTTCACCCGAAATTTCTCAGTCTTTCTTGATGATGTCGTTGCCGAGCCGCGTAGTGATTTCGTTGACCTTCTTAACTGATGCGGCAGAAATGCGAGCATTGCCGATATTGATTACTGGCTTTACCTCCACCAAGGCGTCCTGAATTTGGTGAACGATCGGAAGGTTAAACTCGGACATCGCCTGCAGTCTTGTCTGAAAATAGGTGAGCAGATCCGGCTGATGCAGAAGCTCAGCGCCGTCATTGGAGAAATGCTGTTTCACCACGGAGGTCAATACTTCCGTGCCCCTAAGCCACCCGCCCAGACTAACGAGCTGCGACAGCTTTTCATCGTGCACTTCGTTCATTGCCTGTTGAACGCTGTTTTGAG
>Ga0193721_1000135_pt1 | contig 21804 bp, 19 predicted proteins | sample U2s2metaG_FD_145078 | JGI IMG/M metagenome (GOLD analysis project Ga0193721, IMG submission 145078) | Soil microbial communities from a riparian zone of the East river system, Colorado, United States - U2s2 | ecosystem: Environmental > Terrestrial > Soil > Riparian zone | place: USA: East River...
GCTCGGCACACACCGCGAAATGGCACACATCGAGCGTATCATGCGCGAAGGCACCGGCGCAGATCGACAACTTGCCGCGTTCGAACGTACGCATGATATGAAAGCGGTAGTCGATCACATCGTCGCCGAAACGTACGAAGGACTGAACGTGTCGCGACAAGGCGAAATCGCTGACTAAATTTTCTCTAGTCAACAAAGAGTGTTTCCCCGGAACACCTATTCAGAGTCCTCGCGCCCAAAGGCCAAGGTAACAACTAGACCCAGGACGCTGACTGTCGCCATCATTCCCAGGACTGCCGGGACGCCGAACCTGCCTTTTAGGATTGGCAGGACGAAAACACCGAGAGTCGCTCCGATTTTGGCTACACCCGCAGCGAACCCGCTGGCGGTACCGCGCAATTGTGTCGGAAACAGGATTGGCGCAAGCGTAAACGTGGTGGAATTAGGTCCAGCGTTCATTAACAAGTTGAACAGGATGAATCCGGCGAAAACGAGCGGAATGTGTCCTGCGCCTGCAGAAGAATTCGACAAGGAAACAGCGATCATTAGTACCAACATGCCGAAAGCCATGCCCGCGAAACCGATTGCCTGCATTCGGATGCGCCCGAATCGTGGAATGGCCCAAATTCCGACGAGAAAACCGAACAGCAGAAACAAATCGATGGCAGCGCTTCCTCTCGCGTCAGTGAAATCACTGGTGAAAACGCCACCTCTCTTACCGGAAACATCAATGGCACCCAGGATAATCGCAGTGAAGAGTCCTACGCCATAGGTGGCGATATCCATCAAGAACCAGGGGACTGCGACAAGCATGGTTCGAGCTCGATAGTCGCGAGAGAAGAGAATTGCTATACCTGGTTTCGCTGGCGCGACTGCATTTGCGATACTTTGATTTCCAGGATCGCCTGTAATTTGTAGCACTGCTTCGCGCTGCTCAGGGATAATCCGAAGGAATGCCTGCGCTGCCTCGGTGAATCTGCCTCGAGTCATCAACCAGTGCGGACTGTCTGGTTCCGAAAGACGCAGCAAGAAAAAGAGAAGCGCAATCACGCCTTCGGTCGCCAGGAAAAGCCGCCAGGTCTGGGGGTTGTGCGCATTCTTTAGCAGGAGCAATGCAATCACGGCGGCAAGCAACATACCGACTGATTGGCAGGCAATCGTTGCGACCATCATTCGCGCACGACTGCGTTTCGGCAGCACTTCCGAAACGTAACTGCTACTCGCTGGAAAATCGATGCCGACGCCAATCCCAACGAGGAGCTGCCCGATGAAGAGCAGTGGGAAGCCGTTGGCCAGCGCGCTGGTCACGGCACCCGTGCCGATGATTATCATGTCGGCGAGCATCAACTTCTTTCGGCCAAGACGATCGGCTATTGGCCCCCCGAATCCGGCCCCAAAGACAGCGCCGAACACCAGGCTTGCGCCGATGAGGCCGACCACATCGGGTGTGAGACGAAACTCAGCGATGATCAATGGCATCGTCACGCCAAGAATGAAAATTACAAAGCCATCAAGCAACGTGCCTCCGGTCGAGAGAACCCAAAGCCATCGCTGGATCGGTTTCAGCGGCGAACCATCCAGCAGTGAGGTCAGGCGTTCAGATGGCGTGATTTCGACCAATGTTACCGCTTCTTGCCGCGCTCCGCTCTCTCTCCGTCCTGTGCCTGATGATATTCACGACGAATATCAGCGATATTCACAGTTGGTTTGGGCAACTGCATGTTCATCTCTTCCATCTGCCGGACGATGATCTGCGAAATAGCCAAGTCGCGAAACCACTTATGATTCGATGGAACGATAAACCAGGGAGCATGCTCGGTGCTCGTTTTGTTAAATACGTCCTCGAACGCATCGATGTAATCACCCCAATATTCGCGTTCTTTATAATCCGAGTCACTGATCTTCCATTGGCGATCAGGGTCATCCAGTCGCTTCTTGAACCGGGCGAGTTGTTCCTCTTTCGAGATATGCAGGAAAAATTTGAGAATCGCTGTGTTGTTTTCACTCGTGATTAGCCGTTCAAAGTCGTTTATCTGATCGTACCGTTTTGACCAGACCTTTTCCGGTGCAAGCCCGTGAACTCTTACCACCAACACATCTTCATAATGGGACCGATTAAAAATTGCGATTGAGCCTTTGGCTGGCACATGCGGATGTACTCGCCAGAGAAAATCGTGCGCTAGATCTTCTTTCGTTGGTTCCTTGAAGTTGGTAGAGACGCAACCTGATGGATTCAAGCCAGTCAACACGTGACGGACTACGCCGTCCTTCCCGGCCGCGTCGAGCCCCTGCAAGACAATAAGAAGCGAATGCTTATTCTCGGCGTACATCCGGTACTGCAACTGGTCCATCTTCTGCAGGTTCTTTTGAATCTCTAACAAGGCTGACTTGTGCGAGTCATGTTTACCATGATATCCAGGATCAAAATGCTTTAGCCGGACCTTGGAGTCTGGCTTTACGATGAATTTCTTTCGATAGTTAGACATGTGTTCTCCTGCTCCTAACTTAGCCAACTGCCTCTGGCTCACGTGTCGTGGACACTCGCAGTGACTGGAAAATCGACCTCTTCCACCAGCGAGCAGGGTCCAGAACTCCATAAAGCCCCAGTTTGACCATGTCCTGCGCGATCATCCAAACGAGATTGTAAGCCCAAACAAAGCCGATAAACCGCCAGGAAAGTGGCGGCACCAGCCAACCCTGGCTGCACATGAGCACCGCAGCGATTTGAGTCGCGACAATTGCAATGAAGAGCCTGAGGTTTGGATACGGTGGCTTCCACAAAGCTCCCCGGGTGCGAGTCACGAATAACATAAGGTGACCACCCGCTACCAGTTGAAGAAACATCATTGTCTGTAGTTGTGGATGATCAAGATGGTGAAGCGTGTCTCCCAGATAGAGCAGACCAAAGCTTTGAATAACTCCTAGTAAGCCGAGTACGGACGAAATCAGCAAGACACGGTCCAATTCCCATTTGACCGGTTGAGGTGGCACGCTGGCATTATCGAAAGCGATCGTCATGATCGGCACGTCGTCAAGGAGAGCTAGTGCGATCAGCATGATCGCGGTCAACGGGAAGAAATGATAATAAATCGATGCCAGCACAACAAACACCATAATGGCGATGGTCATGGCGATGCGGTATAACACATAGCTCATCATCCGCTCGAAGATACGTCTGGCTTCCGCGATCCCTTCGATAATGACAGACAAACCGGGGGCAGTTAGAATTAAGGCTGCTGCTGCTCGAGCTGCTTCCGTCGCTCCGGAAACGGCGATACCTACATCTGCTTGCTTAAGAGCGGGAGCGTCATTGACGCCATCACCGGTCATTCCCACGATGTGGCCGTTCTCCTGCAGTATTTTTACAATGGCGTATTTATGTTCCGGGAAAACCTGAGCGAAACCATCGGCCTGATCGATTTTCTCAGCAGCATTCAATGGGATTTGGCCTTTTGTGACATCGCCAAGGAAGAGTTCCGTTGCTGGCTGGATATTTGTGCCCAGGTCCAACTCCGATGCGATCTGCCGCGCGATAGCCACGTTATCACCGGTAACCATCTTTACCTTGACTCCGTAGGCGCGAGCCCTTGCTATGGTGCTCTTGGAATCCGGTCGAGGCGGATCCAGTAACGGCAGGATTCCCAGGAACTTCCAGGGGCCATCGCCTTGGATGACAGCGACGCCAATGGTGCGATAGCCGCGACTGGCTAAACTGTCTACGGTCTGGCTGGCCTTGATGAGCTCGTTACCAGAGAGCTTTGCTAGCGCGAGGATTACTTGCGGGGCACCTTTGGTAACCCGAAAAAGTTTACCGGAAGTGTCCTTAATCGTTGCCTCGGTCCGTTTGTCCACCGGATCGAAGGGGACATACCTTTCCTGTTGATAGCTTTTAAGTATGGCAGGGTCTTTCAGCCCAGCCATTATTGCGAGATCAATCGGATCGTCATCTGCCGCGCGCGAGGCGAGCGATGCCATGAGAATCAATGTTGCCGCATCGGTGTCAGCCCAGGGCGCTGGTTCGCCAAGGGTCAGCTTGTTCTGGGTCAACGTGCCAGTCTTATCGGAGCAAAGCACATCGACCCCAGCCAATTCCTCGATTGCCTCCAGCCGGGAAACGATTGCCTTACTCCTGGCAAGCCTCCGAGCGCCCAGAGCCATGGTTACCGAGAGTACCGCAGGCATTGCCACGGGCACTGATGCTACCAACAGGATAAGAACGATTTCGGCAAGCCTTAACAAAACAGCCCGATCGTAATGCCCGCGCATGTCGAAAAGACGGCTGGCTACCAGGATCACAACCAAAACCAGCGCCAGGATAATCAGGAAGTTGCCGATCTTCATTACGGCTTTCTGGAAGTGGGAAACATTTCCGGCGCCGGCCACTAGTTTTGCGGTGCGTCCAAAAAACGTGTTTACCCCAGTCGCAGTAATCACTGCGATCATTTCGCCCTGTTTCACTACGGAGCCCGAGTACGCGTCCTCGCCGGATTTCTTTGTGACCGGCAGCGATTCTCCCGTCAGCGCAGATTGGTCGATACTGATGTAGTCGCCCTGGATGAGCTTGCAGTCAGCGGGCACGACGTCGCCGAGATATAAGCGAACGATCTCTCCAGGGACGAGTGTCCGCGCATTGACTTGCTCCCATTTTCCACTGCGAAGCACACGCGCTCTTAAAGCCAGAGAATTCTTCAAAGCGTCGAGTGCATTGGAAGCTTCGTGTTCCTCCCAGAAGCCTAACAAGGCGTTGAACAATAGAAGTGAGGTAATGATCGCCAGATCGCCCCAGTCTCCGACAACAAGTGCCATCAGGGCCGCAGCCTCGATCATCCATGGTATGGGTCCCCAGAAATAAACGAGAAAGGCGGAAAGCGCGCTTTTCTTTTCTTCCGGCAGCGCATTTGGGCCGTATTTGCTCAGTCGTTCCTGGAGTTGGGCGGAATTCAAACCGGTCTTGGGATCGGTCCCAAGCTTCGTCAGAATTTCTGCGACGGTGGGACTAGCGGATCCCCCGGCATCAGGCTCTGCCATGAACAACTCCTCGGCTCATTCGATAGGAGGATGTGATAACTGGTCCGGTCTTCGATGACTAGAAAAAATCCAACGCGGGACGCCCCCGGGGTGACGCGCCCTACCAAATTGCGCAAGTAGACGGGCAGTCCTCTGCGCCGTAATGGTCTACATCGCCTTATAGTCCACCGTAATAGTGCGATAAAGCATGGCGCCATGCTGTGCGGAGAAATAGAAAAGCTCCAGCATCGTCGCGCCGACCATCCATTGATACCCAACCAGCGTCTGGATCACGTCGGTGTCAGTGTCGCGGGAACGTGACACCAGTTTTCCCGTCCCGTACTTCTCGTCGAAGTATTTGCGAATTTCTCCCATCCGCTGGTTGTAGCGTTCAATCGACCAATCCGGGTATTCGTATTGCAACTCCACCGCCACAAGCGCTCTCTGCTTAAAAGTAAACAGCGTGCGCTTTAACCCTGGATGGATCAGCCCTTCCACTGTCCAGACGTCCCGGTTTTCCTTTTTCTCGCGCGAAGTGATCTTCGCTTTCGCGCCGCGCAGGACCGCTTCCACATGCGCCATCGAGTCATTCCAGCGAAAGCCGAACGGCGGCAACAGCTCATCAACGGAATACGCGTGCGCCGCAGAAAGAAGAAGTCCAATGACGCTGGTCAAAAAAATTCGGCATATTGCGCCCCGGTTCCAATTAAAAGCGCAATTGGCTTGGTTGTTTATCTTCGTGTGCGTCGCCCGCATTTTGATCGCCATCCCAATGGCACTCTGGAGGCGGGAAAATTGCGTGCGTGGGGCAATTCGGTCAAATCGGGAATGGCATTCACGGCGATGTGAATCGATTTGATCGCTTCGCTGCAACGATGGCTTCTGTCACGAACAATTCGCCGGCGAAATTCTTTTTTGTTTTTCCTCTGGCCCGCGTGTTTCTCTTTCTAGTCAAGAAGATTTTTGTTTGTGATGAAAAATAAAATGCTTTTTTTTCATTTTTTTTCTTGTCGATTTTGAAAGCGATTTCTAGTCTCAAGCCCGCTGGCGAGGAAGAAACGAGAGCGCTTGTGAATAAGTTGTGAACATTTCTGAGAAACTCTTAACAGCGAGAATGAACGAGACGAAAGACTTCCCGGAACAACGACGGAACGCGCGAGTCTGCCTGGACGCATGCAACGGATCGCCGAAGCGCGGCACAGCCTCTTTTCCCTCGTATCTGCGCGCTTTTGACGTTTTTCCTCCGCATTTCTGCAGCGGAACAGGTTTGAGACCGGCCCAAGGCCGCTCCCCTTTTCCCGGACGATTTTCCGCGGTATCAGCGAGTGTGGCGATTGTGTAACACTGTTAACAAGTCGGCTATGGACAAGAAATGTACGCAGCTGTGGCAGCAATTATCAGCCGCGCTCAAACCACAGATTAGCTCCGACAGCTTTAAACGCTGGTTCTCGGCGGTCGAACTTGTTGAGGCCAAAGAGAAATCGCTCACGCTTCGCGTTCCAAACAACATCTATCAGTTTTGGATAGAAAGTAATTACATGCCGGCACTGCAAACTGCGATCGTGACGACGTTCGGCAGCCCGCGCCCCGTGAAGTTCTGCTCGCCGTCGGGAACTAGCACGCAAACGCCTGCCGAGGATGTCGCACCGCTGGAAAAAATTTTGCCTGAGCCGCCGGCCGAACCCAAACCAGGCGCGACCGTGCCCGGACTCAATCCACGGAACACGTTCGAATCCTTCGTGGTTGGTCCGAACAATGAAATTGCTCATGCCGCCGCTCTGGCCGTGGCGCAGGCGCCCGCACGCACGTACAACCCGCTGTTCGTTTATGGCGGTGTCGGTCTTGGCAAGACCCACCTGATGCAGGCTATTGGCCAGTACGTTTGGGCCAAGAAGAAAAACGTGAAGGTAATTTACGTCTCCAGTGAACTGTTCATCAACGAGTTCATCGATGCGATCCAGCACAGTAATCTGGTCAAGTTCCGAAAGCGTTATCGGCAGGTCGATCTTCTGCTAATTGACGACATCCAATTTCTCGGGGGCAAAGAGCGTTCCCAGGAAGAGTTCTTTCACACATTCAATACGCTTTTCGATGGACATAAGCAGATTGTTCTTTCCAGCGATCGGCCGGCTTCCGAGGTTGCGAATCTGGAGCACCGCCTGGTTTCGCGCTTTGAGTGGGGGCTCACCGCTGAGCTTCAGCCTCCGGACATCGAGACGCGCATGGCAATCTTGCGGAAGAAAGCGCGCGGCATGCAGATCGTATTGCGCGACGAAGTTTTTCAATTTCTTGCCAGCCGCATTCGGACGAACGTGCGCCGATTGGAAGGGGCGCTCATGCGTGTGGCATCGTTTGCGTCACTCAGCGGCAAGGAACTGACGCAGGAGGTCGTGGAGCATTTGTTAAAAGACATTTTGCAGGAGGAAGGACGCCATTCCATCACGATCGAACAGATTCAACGGCGCGTAGCCGAACATTTCGATGTGCGCATCGCCGACATGACAAGCAAGCGGCGCCCGGCCAGCATCGCATTTCCGCGGCAAGTGGCGATGTATCTCGCCCGCGAGCTTACCAAGGCGTCCTTGAATGAAATTGGCGATGCATTCGGGGGACGCGATCACGGCACCGTGCTGCACGCCTGCAAACTCGTAAAGAAGCGGATGGCCGAGCAAGACAACCTTCGCCAGACGGTATCCTTCATTGACAGTTCCCTTCAACGTTGAGTGGTGCGTTTCCAGCTTGCGATTCCGGCTACCGCAGCTACAACATTCGGTCGCCACGACGACACGAATCCGCCGTGGTGGACTTGCCCGGACATTGGAGAGATTTGCGGTTGCCGAATAAAACCCAAAGCTTTACATCTTAGACCGTCATAATGAAATTTAGCGTAGCGAAAGAAAAACTGCTCGAAGGTCTGCAGCAGGTTCAAAACGTCGTCAGCACCCGCACTACTCTTCCTATCCTTTCCAACGTTCTTTTGCAGGCGCACGGTGAGGAAATTCACCTCACTACAACAGATCTTGATGTCGGTGTGCGCGGCAGTTGTGAAGCAGACGTAGAAAAAGAAGGAGCGACCACGCTTCCCGCTCGTCGCCTCTTCAACATCGTTCGTGAACTGCCTTCGAGTGAGATTCAGATAGATGTTAACGGAAAAAACGCCGCTTCCATCCGAAGCGGCCAAAGCTTTTTCAAAATTCTCGGGCTGCCCGAGGAAGAATTTCCACCGCTGCCGAAATTCGAAGACGCGAAGGTTGTCACGATTCGACAAAAAGAGTTGCGGGATGGTCTGCGCAGAACTTCCTATGCGATATCAACAGACGAGACTCGCTATGTGCTCAACGGCGTTCTGTTCAGTTTCAAGGAGAACAAGCTGACACTGGTCGCGACAGATGGCCGGCGGCTTGCCATGGTCGAAATCGAATTAGAATTCCCGCGCAGCCACGAGGCGGACTTTATTGTTCCAACCAAGGCGGTAACCGAATTGCAACGCTTGCTTGCCGATGATGGCGAAATCAAGGTCAGCATGGGCAGCGGGCAGATCGCTTTTGATCTCAACAAGACGCTGCTCGTCTCGAAATTGATCGAAGGCAACTACCCAAACTATCGCCAGGTCATTCCTGCCGAGGCAAAGGAGCGAATAAAACTCGAGCGCGAAACCTTTCTAAATTCGCTGCGACGCGTCTCGCTGCTCGCCAGCGACAAGTCGCATTCGGTCAAACTAAATTTCAGCAAAAACAATATCGATATTACCGCTACCACTCCGGAAGTTGGCGAAGCGAAGGAATCCCTCGCCGTTGCCTACAAAGGCCGCGATTTTTCCATCGCGTTTAATCCAGAATTTCTGATGGCGCCTCTGCGAGCGCTGACTGAGGACGAAGTCTTTCTCGATCTCATCGACGAGATGAGCCCGGGTGTTTTGAAGATTCAAACTCCATTTCTCTACGTCCTGATGCCGATGCGCATCAGCTCTTAGCCGTATCGTAAAGGCTATGAGAACCGGCCTGTGGCCGGTCCACGTTGGCACGCCCCGCGTATTACACTAAAAGGATGGCCCTCAAGAGCGGTGGCTGCAGCGCCCTTGGTTATTAATTCGTTTCGGCTCGCAATACCCGCCGTTGCGGCATGGCGGATTGTACCATCATCAATTCGGTCACGTTCTCCGGCGTGAGTAAGCCGACCAGGCGCTTCATCCGGTCCAGCACTGGCACCGCCGGGCAGTTGCACTCCTGCATAATACGGAATGCTTCTTCGAAACGGGTTCCAGTAGTCACCGTAGGAATGTCCCGTCGCATCACGTCGCCGACGCGGAGCGCAGGATCATTCTTGCGCAACGCGGCGATCAGATCCTGACGCGTCAACAGACCGGCGACGTTGCCGGTGTCACCAACGACTGGAAAATCGTGCTGCGAAGTCGCAAGCAATGCGTCGACCGCTTCTTGCAGGCTGGCGTCTTCCGAGAGCGTGCGAAATTCCCGCACCATCGCGCTCGAGACCGGGAACCTGCGCGAGACGTCCTTCATCTGCGCCAGGGCCGCTTCCTGAGATGCACCGATATAAACGAAAAGCGCGATGAAGAGGAGAAACGGATTCCAAAGCAAACCAATGAAACCAAAGACGAATGCAAAACCCTGGCCGACGGTGGCGGCGACCTGTGTGGCGCGCGCATAACTCAGCCGTGTGGCGAGCAGAGCGCGCAACACCCGCCCGCCATCCATCGGAAATGCAGGTAGCAAATTAAAAAGCACCAGCATGATGTTAATCGTCAGCAATTGTGCAATGAGACCGCCGCCTTCGACGCTCGACGGGTTCAGCAACGCTTGCGATCCGCCTGCGACGAACAAACCGAGCGCGATCACCACATTCACCAGGGGCCCCGCCACAGCGATGATTAATTCCTGCACTGGTTCCTCCGGCATGCGCTCCAGCCGCGCCACACCGCCGATCGGCAGCAAGGTGATGTCCGGCGTGTTGATCCCGAACGCTTTCGCGGCGAACGCGTGCCCGAATTCGTGCAAAACCACGCAAAGGAAAAGAAGCAAAACAAATATGACGCGGCTCAACGCCACCGCAGAACCCCCTTGCGCGTAATAGCCGAAGGCCAACCAGGCAATCAGCAGCAAAAAGGTAATGTGAATCCGCAATTGGATGCCAGCGATGCGAAAGATTGGGAGAGACCAGCTCATCCACGTCAATTTGCTCCGCGATTAGATGACGCGCTAGTGCAGATTAGGTGGCATGGACATGCCAGCGATAAATGTGATCAGTGATCCGTGATCTGTGAACGGAAATGCCGATCACTGTTCACTGATCACTGGTTGAATTTGTCATGGAAATTTTTGACGTGGCGATCGTCGGTGGCGGCCCTGCCGGATCGAGTTGTGCGGCATTTTGTGCTCTGGCTGGTTTGCACACGCTCGTCCTCGAGCGGGAAAGATTCCCGCGAGAAAAAGTGTGTGGCGATTGTATAAATCCATCGTGCTGGCCTGTATTGAAGCGCCTCGCACTTGCGCCGCGGGTTTTGGACTTGTCGCATTCCAAACTCACTTCAGTCGAGTTCATCGCGATCGACGGTCACAAAGTCAGTGTCGATCTTCCAACTGGAGACCCGCCTGAGGCGGGCGAAATTTCCGTAAAACGCAGTCTCTTCGATCATCTTTTGCTGAAACGGGCTCGTGAAGTTGGCGCGCTGGTTCGCGAGGAAACAATCGTCACGGCGTTGGAACATAGTGGCGATTGGAAAATTGCCACCGTCACCAGCGGGGATTTTCGCGCCCGGGCATTAATAGCCGCAGATGGACGCAACTCCACTGTTGCACGGCTGCGCAACTTGCTGCCGCGCCCTACCCGCGAACGCGTCGCATTACAAGCGCACATCCCGCTGCCGCAGAACTTCGGCAAGCGGATCGTACTGCAATTTCTTCGAGAAGGTTACTCCGGTCAGGCTCCAGTGAATAAAACCGAGCTCAATCTTTGCCTCGTGGGGACGCCGCCGACGATTTCCAGGCTGCGGCAATGGGCGCAAAGCCATTTCGAAATTCCCCCCAATCAACCCTGGCGTACCATCACTCCGCTCACACGTGCGCCCGTTCCCTGCGCACATGAAAATCTTCTTTTTATCGGCGATGCCGCCCGCGTGGTGGAGCCATTTACCGGCGAAGGAATTTATTATGCACTCCGCTCGGGAGAACTCGCAGCGGACGCGATTGCGAAAATTATCAGAGGCACAGATCGGCAATTAGCGCTGCAAGAATTTGCTCGCGAATGCGCCGAAATGTATCGGGGAAGACTCTGGATCAATCGGCTGGCACGAGCGGCTGTTCTATCGCCTCGGCTGGCATCATTTCTTATTCAAGCTGCGCGAGTTGAACCCATTTTTCGCTCGCTCACTACAAAGATCGCTACACCTGAGTTGTGACCACAATCCTGTCGGTTGTGTGGGATAGACGCACCTGAGCAACGAGCTACAGGGATTGTCTCGCCGCTTTTATCGTGTTGGACATCAGCATCGCGATGGTCATCGGTCCGACGCCACCCGGTACCGGCGTGATTGCACTCGCTTTTTTTGATACTTCGTCAAACGCGACGTCACCGACCAGTCGATAACCACGCTCGGCTGTCGCGTCATCCACGCGATTAATCCCAACGTCAATGACGACGACGTCCTTGCGCACGTGATCGGCTGTGACAAATCCAGCACGACCAATCGCCGCGACAATAATGTCGGCCGAGCGAGTAATCTCCGCGAGATCGCGACTGCGTGAATGCACCACGGTGACTGTGGCATTGGCATTTGTATTTTTCTGCATCAGAAGCAGAGCCAATGGTTTGCCCACGATCATGCTACGGCCAAGAACCACGACGTGCGCGCCGTTAATGTTAATCTTGCTTTCAATTAGCAAGCGTTGGACGCCCAACGGCGTGCACGGGACAAAGCCGTCAGCATCATCCAGAACAAGTTTTGCGACGTTTTCTGGATGGAATCCGTCCACATCTTTGCGCGGATCAAGCGCGCGAATGATTGCCGCTTCGTCGATATGCGCAGGCGGTGGTGATTGAACAAGGATCCCATGAATGTTCGAGTCGGTGTTTAACTCTTCGACGCGGTTGAGAAGCTCGGTCTGAGTAGTCGATGCTGGTAATTCCAATTTCAATGAGTGCAGTCCCAGTTCGCGACACATCTTGTCTTTGGAGCGCACATAAGCACGCGAGGCGGGGTCGTCGCCAATGAGAACCACCGCAAGGCCCGGCGTGACGCCTTTTGCTTTTAGTTCGGTAATCTCACCGCGAAGATCGACATAAACTTTCTCCGCAATCGCGCGTCCATCGATAAGGTTGGGCATAAATTAGGATATGGCCGAATGCGCGTGCTTCATTGTCATTCCGAGCGGAGCGAGGATCCCACAATCGAAGCGCTGATTACACAAGGTTGCATGTGTGATGCAAGAAACTTGTGTGAGGTCCTTCGCTTCGCTCAGGATGACAACGAAAGGGCAAACGCGGCTATTCCGCTAATTTGAACATTGGAAAATTTAAGTGTTTTCAACGCATTTCAACCAGCGACATCATGGCGTTCTGTAAACTCAGGCGTTCGGCTTCAAATTCCTCCGATGTGTTCGTCGCGCCGACACGATGCAGCCGGCCAACCAGCACACGTACTTTGGAAAATGGTCGAGGCACAATGAACCGGTCCCAACTTCCCAGTCGCCAGCAATGCGAGAATTCCAGATTCATCGGCAACACTGCGGCACCTGATTTCTGGGCGAGGAAAATAATCCCCGGACCAAGTTCGTAAGCCGGGCCGCGCGGACCATCCGGCGTGATCACCACATCGCGACCTGAAGCGAGCACCTCCGTCAGTTGAAGAATAGCACTCGCCCCGAGTCGCGAGCTTGAACCGCGAACCACATCGTAGCCAAAGCGATGGATTGCGTCGGCCAGCAAATCTCCATCACGGCTGGCGCTGATGAGGGCTGCGCCATTGCGATTTGGCAAAAACCGCCGCAAGACCAATGGAAAGATCAGCAATCGGTTGTGCCAGAGCGCGCCGATATAATTTTCCGTGACCGGTTTGCCGACAACCCCCGACTGGTCATCTACCTCGTAGCGGAGCGTTCGCGCCCAAACCTGCAAAAACCAATATCCGAACGCGATTAACCACCGCGCGAGCCAGCCTTCGATCTTCAATTTTTCTTGCGTTTCGCCGGGACGCTGTTTTCTGCCCAACGATACGTGTGAGCGCTGGGCAGCCCAATTTGATCGAGGATACGCCAAACCACTGTGTCAACGACTGCTGTTACGGACCGCGGACGGCTGTAGAACGACGGGATCGCCGGCAGCACGATCGCCCCGGCCTCGAGCAGGGTCACAACATTCCGCGCGTGAATTAAGTTCCACGGTGTCTCCCGCGGGACCACAATCAATTTCCGGCGTTCCTTCAGAAAAACGTCGACCGCTCGCAATAACGCGCTGTCGCTACAACCGGAAGCGATTCGTCCCAGCGTAGCCATCGAACAAGGGACAATCACCATCGCGTCAAAACGCGCCGAGCCGCTGACGAATGGCACGTTCATATCATTTTCAGAATGCTGCGAAACATTTGATGGGACGTTAAGATCTTCGAGCTCCTGCTTCGCAACCTGACCGGCATGCGCGCTCATGACCAGGTGAACCTCATTTGCCGCACAATCAATCTGCGTAAGCAATCTTTGCAGATAGATCGCTCCGCTGGCACCGGTTGCGGCAATTACAAGTTTCATTGTTTTCCCGTCATTCCGAGCGGAGCGAAGCGTAGTCGAGGAATCCCGCGAAGCAACCGGAGCAACGCTGCGGATCCCTCGACTTCGCTCGGGATGACCGGCGCGCAGCAATCACAACTTCGACAGATAATACGGCAACGTGTCGCGCCAGTAGTTCCAATCGTGGCCGCGCCATTTCCCGTCGTCGAGCCAGTGCTTGACGCCATTTGAATTCAAAATTTCCGACAGGCGATAGGATTCATGGCGTGTGTTGTCCCACTCGCCAGTGCCGAGGACGATGCCCATGTGGTTGTATTTCCATGGATCGGAGCCGGTCGCGTCCCATAGCGAAAATGACGCGGGTACCCATCATCAGCGTGTTCGGCAGGTATTCGTAGGGACTGTTGAAATAAATATTGTCGTCGTGATAGCCGTCGAAAAATGAGCTGATGTCGAACGAACCGCTCAAGCTGATCAGATGACTGACTGTGTCCGGATGACGAAAAGCAATATTCGCGGCGTGATAGGCACCCAGACTGGCTCCGCAGACTGCCACACGCTGGCTGTTACATTCGCGGCGCGCGAGATCGAACACATCGCGGACGATCACATTTTCATACGCGTTATGTGTGCGCATCCGGTCGGCCGGATGAATTGATTTATTGTAAAAACTTTCCAGATCGATCGCGTCCGGGCAATAAACCGTGAGCCTGCCCGCATCGACATATCCGCTCACAGACCCGACCAGGCCGAAATCCTTGTTTTGATAATAGCTGCCGAATGAGGTCGGGAAAAGAATTAGCGGCAGTCCGCCGCCGTTTCCAAAGACAAGCATTTCAAATTGGCGGCTCAACCACGGCGTGTGCCATTTGATGTAACGTTCGTTCATTGAAATAGCCGGTCCATCTTGATTGCGGGATGGCCAAATCGCAAGCCCGGTAACGGAGGGCCGCTGAACCAATGGATTTAAGAGGCTTGCGCTCTATTTGATCTTCGACGAACCGTCTGGTTTTTCGATGCCCAAACATACACTTACTGGAAACATCAGGCGGCACCGGGCGTTTCCGTCAAGGATCCTCGGAAACCGGCGTGACATCCTGGTTTATTTGCCGCGCGGCTACGGCCGTCTCTCCCGACGGCATTATCCCGTACTATATTTGCAGGACGGCCAAAACGTTTTCGATGCGGCAACTTCGTTTTCAGGCGTGGAATGGGGCGTAGACGAATCCGCCGAGCGCTTAATTACAGAGAATCTCATTGAGCCGCTCATCGTCGTTGCAGTCGCGAACACCGGCGAACAACGTATTCACGAATACGCTCCGACGCGGGGAGTGATCGATGCCAAGGCGAAACGCAAGAGACGCAGCAAAGGCCTCGCCCGAAAGTATGCGCGCTTTCTGATTGACGAACTGAAGCCTTACATCGACCGAAAATATCGAACCAACCCGGATGCGGAATTCACTGGATTAGGTGGTTCATCCCTCGGCGGTCTTGCGACTCTTACCATTGGAATTTTATATCCCCAGGTCTTCAGCCGCCTCATCGTGATGTCGCCATCCATTTGGTGGGACGATTTCGCAATTTATCGACTCGTCGATTCGATCGGGCAGAAGCCGTTGTTGAAAATCTGGCTCGACACGGGCACAGCCGAACCCGGCTGGGAACAAGCGCGCGAACTACTCAATCGCCTGCTGGAAAAAGGCTGGAAGCTTCAGAAGGACCTTCTATACATGGAATCCCAAGGCGCCGATCACAGCGAAGCGGCTTGGGCTACACGGGTCGAACCGGCGCTACGGTTTTTGTTTCCGCCAGCAAGATAGAATTCTCACGCCCCCAGCGGAACCGGCGGCGGATTCGGCGGCAACGGCTCAGGAGGCGGCGTGGGAGTTGGTGGAGTCGGCTTGGGCGGTGATGGGGCTTCTGGCATTGGTTGGCTTTCGGGTCACGTCGACCGAAGTCGAAACATTCTCTTGCTGCTGCTGGCGAATGTAAATATTTGAGAGGTTCCTCCAGACCTTCGCATAAAGCTACTTGGCGGCTGCCCCGCCCAGAATGACAAACTACTGCAGCCACTTACTATAAACTTGGTAAACACGAACGGAGCCTCCGATGAAATCCCAATCTTTTTCGTACGAAAAACTGCGAGCGCGCGGGGACCAGGTCAGCTCGCGCGGCGATTCTGGGTGATTGGGATCGTAAACGAAATAGCGCTCAACCCCAGGATTCGGAGAAAAAGACTTCTGCTTATAAATTAAAACGGAGTGATTGATGCTGAGGCGGGGATAGGTAGTAAGGAATCCGATAAACACCTCGCCGCGCGCCAAGGCTGCGTTCAATCGAGCGTGAGTCTTCTCCTGATACCCGGCGCCATCTTGAAACATCATGCGCGCATTGCTAAGTCGGAAGTAGCTGGGCCAGCCATGCCCGATGTTTAGTTGCAAAAGTTCGCGGCGCGCCTCGCTCATTTCCCGCAGGTTCCTGTATCCTGGAAACACAATTCGTTGATTTTCGGGCAATGGCCCTGCCCAGGCCGCTCGGTGTGTCACGGCACGAACGCGAGCAGCAAACGACGTATCGTCCAACGGAGCGCCCTTGGGGTCGAAGCGCGCGAACTTCCTAAATTGCATCGCCGTGCGGCACAATACGAAACAGTGGCGATTGTATGCGTCTCGTTTCACCGACGCTTTTTTCCGTAGAGAAGCATGTCCGTCATGATATTCAAAGACGGTTTGATTTGCGAACGCGAAGGTATCGCGATCGAAACGAAAGTTTGGCTCAACAGCCCTTGCAGGTATCGCACTGATCGCGACCGCGCTGAGCCACGCGACAACACTCGCCAGTTTGCCCCAAGTCCCAAACATCACATCAAGAGCGAGCTGAGGCGGTAGCGGTTTTGGCTTCGGAGAAGGTACCCAGCCGGCGAAACTTTTGATACCGTTTTTCCAATAGCTCGTCGCTTGGAACTTTGGAGATCTCCTGCAGGACCTGACGCAGCACCGAGCCAAGATTTGCAGCAACACAATCATAGTCGCGATGCGCGCCGCCGTCCGGTTCAGAAATGATTTGGTCTACCACTTCCAGTTTCAATAAATCCTGCGCGGTCAACTTAAGCGCTTCGGCCGCTTCAGGGGCATGCTTACGGTCTCTCCATAAAATCGCGGAACACGCTTCCGGGCTGATTACCGAATAATAAGCGTTTTCCAAAATGAGCACATGGTCTGCCACGCCGATGCCCAAGGCGCCGCCCGAGCCACCCTCGCCAATAACTGCCGCAATGATCGGTACGCGAAGCCTCATCATTTCGAGAAGATTTACAGCAATGGCCTCCGAAATGTGACGCTCCTCCGATCCAATTCCGGGAAAAGCGCCCGGCGTATCGATTAATGAGATGACCGGTAGGCGAAATTTCTCGGCCAGTCGCATTAATCGCAGTGCCTTGCGATAACCTTCAGGATGCGCGCAGCCGAAATTGCGCATCACATTTTCTTTCGTGTTGCGACCTTTTTGATGAGTGATGACGACACAGCGCTGCGTGCCAAGGGTGGCCAAACCGCAAGGCATGGCTCGATCCTCGGCAAAGCGGCGATCTCCGTGCAGCTCAATCCAGTTTGTAAAGCACCGTTCGACGTAGTCCATCGCGAATGGCCGCTGCGTATGCCGTGCGATTTGCACGCGCTGCCAGGCAGTGAGATTGCCATAAATTTTATGCCGTGTTTCGCGAAGTTTCTCCTCAACGGCCTTAACGGCCGAATCAAGATCGACATCATGCGCGTCGGAATGATTCTTTAAATCATCGAGGCGCCGTTCCAGCTCAAAGATCGGTTTTTCAAAATCGAGCGGTTGCCAATCCATGGAAATTGAAAGTTAAACGGTTAAAAGAGTTACAAGGTCCAGAAACTCGCGGTCATGTCCAATTCGTGTCCGTTTTAACATTGCAACGTTCTTATGTTTTGACTCTGAATCAGTCAGTAATCGTGACAGCGGTGCGGTTGTTTACAAGGCTGCCCAGTTCCTCAAGGTCAGAAGCCGCCAAGCCAAGACCCACTGGCGGCGGCGGTTGATCGAGATTGGGGTGCGCAGAATCCGGTACCGAATACAAGGTGTACCCTGCCGCCCCGGCCAGCCGGATCCACCGGGTGCTACTGAGGTACTCTTTGCTGCCGATACCCACCCGTTTTCCGTCCTTCCAAGCCATGGTTTCCGCAACTTTTGCGGAGATTTTGGCCGGTTGTTTAGCCGGCAACTTTGCCTCGCGAACATGGTACTGCTTGAAAAATGCGCCGTGATTCAAAAGTACGACTGAATTCGCCTTCCGTTGAACAACCATCGAGAAATCTGGATGCGAGATGAGAAGATGGTCGCCAATGCGCAGCATGGTGCCGCTCATGTTGTTCATGCGCATGATCAGCTCGGGGGTCGTCTTAAGCTTCCGCGCAATCTTGGCGAGCACATCTCCCGATTTCACAATGTATTCCATCTTTTCCGGAGATGGATACCGCGATAGCAGAATAGCGACGTTCGTTTCCCCGAGTAAATCCTTCGCTTCTTCGAGATGCTTTCCGGTGGGATATTTTTGAATCAATGCAATGAGCGCGTCGCGAGCCTCGGTTAATTTTCCATCCTGGCGGAGCTGCGCTGCTTTCTCAAACTCGGGAAGGCTAATGTCCGGCACAGGCGCCGGTGTGACTTCTCCACGCTGCTCTTTTTTTACCGCGATTTCTTCTTTTACAAATGTGTTGTAACCGAACCACGCGGCGCCACCGAAGATGATCAACGCCAGTAACAACACGAAGAGCCACTTCATGGCTGGCAAAACGTGATCGAGGCGCCGAACGAAATCCCAGAGAGGCCCCGCAGCAGTAAACACCAAGGCAACCCGGGATCCATTACACGAAGAATACTGCGCGAGGAATCAATCGCCGCCACTGAAATCGGCCTTGCCTATGAGGCCTCAGTGCCGGATTCGCTCCCTGGAAAGAAGCGATGCCAGAGCCGTCCGATCGTCGGCTCTTCCCGGTTGCTCCAGGTAAAATGGCAATCTTGGCAGTAAAACTCCTTCGGGATGATTTTGAGGGCGCAAAGCACACCAACGAGCGCAGGAGTCATAAATTTTCGAGTCATCTGTGGATATTCGATATTCGAAGAGCTGCATTGCGGGCAACGAACAAGGGCTGCGGAAATATCGGGATCAGTCGCCTCCCATTCGACCATGAGATTTTGGGCATTTTCGAAATCGGCGTCGTCGACCATTACTTTCGCGTTCGCCTGCGGGCGCGACATGAAGCCAACCTGCTGCAAAGGCGCCTCATTGTGAACATCGGCGCGCAACCCTGCATCTTGGAAGCGTCGTTTTAGTTGCCTCGCCTTGGCCGAATCATTGAACGTGGCAATCGTCACCATAAATCTTATCGCATCCGCCGCATTAACACCGTCTGATCAAACATCAACTAATGGTCAAGTGCAAGATTTGACGTCACGCCCCGGGCGGAAACCACTTGTAAAGCATTAAGTACACGAACACCCCTGTGACTGAGACGTAAAGCCAGATTGGGATCGTCCAACGCGCGATTCGCCTGTGGCGATCCCACCTGCGGCGAAAAACCTGAACGAGCGTCATAATCACCAGAGGGAGGGTCACAAAAGCAAGCAGAACGTGCGATGCCAGTATCGGAAAGTATATTGCGGCGATCCACCCCGTGTATCCCGAAGATTTTTCGCCGACGTTCGCGTGATAAATAATATAACCCGTCAGGAAACAAGCCGAGGAAGTTACGGCGGTGATCATACACACCATATGCCGGCGCCAAGCGCCATGCCGAATAAAGTACCAGCCCATTGAGATGAAAATCGTGCTGGTTAAATTCAGGGAAGCATTAATGGCTGGAAGATCGGAGATTGATATCACGTTGAAGCGTTGATCGTTAAAGGATTACAATGGTCTACCGCTTCAACGCTGCAACGCCTTAACGCATCAACAAACGCCATGCCGCCCGTCCTCGAACCACCTCAGGTTCGGCCGCACCGACGACGCCGGAAATCCACGTGGGGACGTCGAATCGCCGTTAGCCTCACACGCCTGGTGATCCTTGCCCTGATCCTCGGGATTGGCGGTGGCGGATATTACATGGCCAAGAGAGGATTTGGGCGTCAATGGCGCTACCGCGTAGTGGAGGAATTGCGCAAGCACGGAGTCGAAGCCAGCATCGGGCGCCTGACGCTGGACCCGTTTCGCGGGCTTGTGGCAAAAAATGTGCGGATCTTTGATTACAAGAACCGCGAGAATACGCTGGCTCTGATCAGCGAAGTTTCGCTCGATATCAATTACGCTGCGCTTATCCATCACGAAGCGTTTCTCAACGCGCTCGACGTACGCGATGCGCAAATCAGTCTTCCATTTAAGACCGCTGACGAAGGAGGCGACAGAGCCGTACTCACCAACTTGCGCGCTCATGTTTATTTTCCACCAGAACAAATTTACGTGAGTCAGGCGGAGGGAATTTTTTCCGGGATTCGGATCTCTGCGACTGGGCAACTAATCAAGCGCGAGAATTATCAACCGTCGCCTGCGCTTTCAGCTGAAGAATGGCAAAAGCGACTATTGATTGCGCAGCGCGTAGCGAACGAACTGCAAAAGTTCAGGTTCCCTGGCACCCTGCCGTCATTACAGATAAAATTTAGCGGGGATGTCGCCGAGATCGAGAAGGCGCGCGTCGAGGCGACCCTCCGCGGCGATCGACTCCAACGGGGCAGCTACGAAATAAGGGATCTCTCCGCGGCAGCGGAATGGAACAACCAGCAACTGAATATCGCACATTGCGAATGGAGTGATGGCATGGGCAGTTTTGCAGGGCGCGCGAATTGGAATGTGCAAGGCAGCCGCGCGAGTTTGCAAGCGCGCAGCAGTCTGGATCTGAAAGCGTTTCTTGATGCATTCGGGCTGAGCGAGCCAGTTGCGAACATCGATTTTCTAGCGCCACCGCTCGTCGAGATTTCCGGCTCGGTAAAGTTTGGAGCCGACCGCTTCAAGCCGGACATCATTGGACACCTCGCCTTTGGCCGATTCGCTTACAAGAAAGTTCCATTTTCCGATCTCACGGCTGACTTTTCGTGGGATGGAGAGCGTACTTTGGTCAGGGACCTGCGCCTTCGACATCAAACGGGTCAGGTCCGGGCTGACCTTTTGGATGCGCCGTCGGATCTTCGTTTAAATATCGAAAGCACAATAGTCCCTGACGTGGTGCGTGGGATCGCACCGCCGGAACTGAATGAATTTCTCCGGCAGTGGGAATGGCAACGTTCCCCTGCCATTCGCCTCACGATCCGGGGTCAGGACCACAATCCGGGAACCTGGAAGGGTGATGGGAGCGTCATTTTGGGACGGAGTCGGTTCCGCGGCACATGGATGAACAGCGCGGATACTAAAATCCACTTCTCTGACGGCGCGCTGACTTGTGAGGATTTGCACGTAACGCGCAACGAGGGATCCGGCACGGGCAGTTTTACCTACGATTTTAAAAAACACGAGGTGCGTATCTCTAGTATTAAAAGCTCACTCAATCCGGCCGAGGTAATTTTTTGGATTGATCCAAAAGTTTCGAACGCTGTGGCGCCATATAAATTTCGGCGATCGCCATCCGTCACAGCGAACGGTCTGTATCAATTTCGAGGCGGCAAGAACACGCACCTGGAGATCAAGGTAGAAGCCGCGAACGGGATGGATTATGTCTTTCTTGGAAAGACCTTGCCCTTCGATCGCATCTCTGCGCGATTGCTATTCACTAACGACCGGTTGCAAATCATCGATCTTCGTGGCGGGCTTCTCTCAGGCACGTTGCGTGGGAACGCCGACATCTCACTGGCGAAAAACGATCCGCATTACCGGGCAAATATTTCGATGAGCGAAATCAATTTCCCGCTGCTGACTAATTTGTACTTCAACTATAAGACAGCGCTCGGCGTATTAAACGGCACGTACGATTTCACCGGCCTCGGCAGCGATTCCGGCTCGATGCGGGGCCGTGGAAAAGTGGAGGTAACTAACGGCGATGTTTTCGCCATCCCG
>Ga0193721_1000136_pt1 | contig 21676 bp, 20 predicted proteins | sample U2s2metaG_FD_145078 | JGI IMG/M metagenome (GOLD analysis project Ga0193721, IMG submission 145078) | Soil microbial communities from a riparian zone of the East river system, Colorado, United States - U2s2 | ecosystem: Environmental > Terrestrial > Soil > Riparian zone | place: USA: East River...
TGCGTCATGCGGGCTTCGGTGTAACGCATGGCAGCAGGCGGATCGCCTTCCACCGATCCAAAATTGCCCTGCCCATCGACCAGCCGCTCGCGCATCGCCCAGGTTTGCGCCATGTGGACGAGCGTGGGGTAAATCACCGCTTCGCCGTGCGGATGATAATTACCGCTGGTGTCGCCGCAAATCTTTGCGCACTTGCGGTGCTGCCGCCCTGGGAAAAGCGAGAGATCATGCATGGCAAAGAGAATCCTACGCTGCGATGGTTTGAGTCCGTCGCGTGCGTCCGGCAATGCGCGAGAAATGATGACGGACATTGAGTAGTCGAGGAAGGACCTCGACACTTCATCCGCTACGTTTACCGGCTCTATTTTTTCGTTTGGATTAAGCATGATTGGTCTAGCCAGAGGCGGTCGAGTAGGCGGAGGGACGCTCTTCGAGGAAGCGCTCTTCCCAGTTGCGCGAAATCTCGTCTGCTTGCCGGATGGTTACAGGGGGACCAATCCGCACGCCGCGCGCTAGTGAAATTCGCAAGAAATCCAGCACGCTGCTGATAGTTCCCTCATAATCATTGCAAAGTTTTTCATATTCGACCTGGAACGAATGAATGCCGGTCCGCTGAAAAAAACGGTACCAGATCTCCTCTTGTCGCTCTGCTTCCTTGAGAGATTGCTCGATCAACTCCGCGTCAAATTGCGGCTCTCTTACCATGCTTTTTCCCTCCTGTACTTTCCAAAGACCCGTTTGCAGCGCGCGCGCTGTTGAAAGCGCCTGCCGGAGTTTGTGGCGCCGGACAATGTGGACAAAACGGAGACGCGGGAAAGCGTTTCGCAACAGCGTGAGATCATCGGTTGTCGCGCTTCCGAAAGCGCGAGTATCTCGCAGCCGCGTCAGGAAATCGTTCAGATACCAGCTCATTAACTTGAAGCCAAAGACTTCGTTGCGCGTCGTCTTGGCAGTGACGATGCCACGCACGTATTTCGCATAATCCGCAACGGGGTCGAGCCCCAGCTCCGCACCGTAGCGTGGTTCGGACTTCGGAAGGAAAAATTGTTTCGGCACGCCCGCCTGGCGCGTGGCGCGTAATCCGTCAGTCAACAAATTGCTGCCCGACCGCGGGATTGTGCAGACGACGTAACAGCGCCGCGGATAGCGCAGTTTATGAAACAAGCCGCCCATCTTAGTTTACACGTCGAGATTTCGCACATTTAATGCGTTTTCTTCGATGTAGTCGCGTCGTGGCTCGACTAATTCACCCATTAACCTCGTGAACATCTCATCGGCATCCACCGGGTTGTTTTCAGTTACTTTGAGTAGTTTGCGCTTCTCCGGGTTCATAGTGGTCTCAAACAACTCTTTGGCATTCATTTCACCCAGACCTTTGAAACGCTTGATCTGCACTCCGCGGCGACCAATCTCCAAAATCTTCTCAAGGATTTCGGGAATCGAAAACAGCGGATGCAAAACGGCTTTGTCGCCGTCGCCTTCAATCAGCTCGAAGATTGGACGGTCGCTGGTTGCATAATGGCCGACCTTCAAACCTTTGCGAGCCAGTTCGACTATGATCTTTTCGATCGCCGCAGATTCGTGCAACTCCACCAGTCTGCCACGCCTACGGCTGCCATTAGTCCGAGCCGGCGTGTCCAATGGCAGCAGTTCCTGACCAATCTGCGTGTCGAACAAATTCAGATCGAGGTTTTCTTGATGAAAATTGCGGACGGCTTTTTCGTCGTGAAAATAGTGAACGGTCTCCTCATTGCCTTCGCGCACCTTCACCAGATAGTTTGGAAGCTTGCCCGTCTTCGAATTCCGGTGGGCAAGATAAGTTTCAAAATCGCCGCCGTGGCGACGTACTGCTTCACTTAACTTCGCGAGTTTTTCAAGCGATTCGAGAATGTCTTTCAGTTGTGTCGCACTAATTTCCTTGTCATCGGCCAGGTTTTTCAGGCGCACATCCTCTGCGCCCAATGAAATGAGGATTTTGTTTAGTCGCGCATCATCATCTACATATTCTTCGCGTTTTTTCCGCTTGATCTGATAAAGCGGCGGCTGCGCGATGTAAATTTTGCCGGCGCGCACCAGCTCGGTCATTTGCCGGTAGAAAAACGTGAGCAACAACGTGCGAATATGCGAACCGTCTACGTCCGCGTCGGTCATGATGATGATGCGGCCGTAGCGCAGTTTTGAGATGTCGAACCGACCTTCGTCCTTGCCGTTGGCCTCTTCCTTCGGTTTGCCGATGCCCGCGCCAATTGCTGTGATCATCGCCTGGATCTCAGTGTTTTTGAGAAATTGATCTTCGCGCGCTTTCTCGACGTTGATCAACTTGCCGCGAATTGGCAAAATCGCTTGGTAACGGCGGTCGCGCCCCTGCTTGGCGGAGCCGCCCGCGGAGTCGCCTTCGACGATGTAGAGCTCGGTCAATTCCGGGTCGCGTTCCGAGCAATCTGCCAGTTTCCCAGGCAGCCCGCCACCAGTGAGAGCACCCTTGCGGATTGTTTCTCTCGCTTTTCGCGCAGCTTCACGCGCCCGGGCCGCTGTGAGGACTTTGTCGAAAATTCGTCGGGCAACCGGCGGAGTCTTATCGAAGAAAGTCATTAGCCCGTCATAGGCGACGGAATTTACGATGCCGTCGATCTCAGTGTTCACGAGCTTCACTTTGGTCTGCGATTCGAAGCGTGGATTGGGCAACTTGACACTGAGCACGCAAATTAATCCTTCGCGCACATCGTCCCCAGAAATGGAAGGATCCTTCTCCTTTAAAAGATTGTTTTGCCTCGCGTATTGGTTGATTGCTTTTGTCAACGCCGTGCGGAAACCCGTCAGATGCGTGCCGCCATCTGGGTTCGCGATCGAATTGGCAAAGGGCAGAATCTGGTCGTTGTAGCTGTCGTTGTATTGCAGGACAACATCGATAAAAACTTCATCGCGCTGTCGCGAGATAACGATCGGCTTGGGATGCAGAACCTGTTTGTTCTCGCCAAGCTGCTTTACGAATTCTTCGATGCCGTATTTGTAAAAAAACGTCTCCTTCTTCGCCGGGTCAGCACGCTCGTCTGTAAGTGTGATTTCGAGGCCGGGATTAAGAAATGCCAACTCGCGCAACCGAGTGGCCAGACGTTCGAACTTAAACTCGGTCGTAATTGTAAAAATGGTCGGATCAGGCAAGAAAGTGATAAGCGTGCCGGTAGTCTTCTTGTTTTTGACCTCGCCGATGACAGTTAGCTTGTCGGTCGTTTTCCCTTTGGCGAAAGCCATGTGATAGACCTTGCCGTCGCGAGATACCTCGGCTTTGAACCATTCCGAAAGCGCGTTTGTGCATTTCGCGCCCACGCCATGCAAGCCGCCCGAATATTTGTATGCGCCTTGTCCAAATTTCCCGCCGGCGTGCAAATTTGTCAGCACCAGTTCGACTGCCGGCATCTTCCATTTGGGATGAATATCCGTAGGGATTCCCCGGCCGTTGTCACGCACTGAAATCGATCCATCGACATGAATCGTGACTTCTATCTTGGTGCAAAATCCTGCGAGGTGTTCGTCGATGGAATTATCGACGACTTCGTAAACAAGGTGATGCAACCCTCTCTCATCCGGATCTCCGATGAACATCCCGGGCCGTTTTCGGACCGCTTCGAGACCTTCTAACTTGTCGATTTGCGCCGCGTCATATTTTTGAGTGCTGGCGATTCCGGTCGAGCTGCGAGATACTTTTTCGACCGGAATTTCTGCTTGAGCTTGCGGCATAAAAGTGGGGCCAAGCGACCCTCACAAAGGAAGATAGGCAGAAACGGCTTAGAAACAACTAATAATATCGTGGTTTTGAGCAGGTTATTTCCGCTACAGGTTGGAGACAGCCAGACCCCAAAGCCCACGATATTGTGGTTCGGCGGCCAACGGCGCGGTACCAATTTTTGGCAGCTTGACCGAACACTTTTGGGCCTTGAAAATAGAGCCCTTTATGCGCCTACAAACGCTTCTGGAAGCACGCTGGATTTTAGCGCTTCTTGCGCTGCTTGCCGTTGTCGCTGCGTTCTTCTCCGCGTGGCTATCGGTGATCTTTTTATTGCTGATTTTTTGTACTATTGCTTTTTTCCGCGATCCGGAGCGCACGGCGCCGCGGGATTCCAATCTAATCGTGGCTGCTGCCGCTGGCAGAGTGATGGACATAGTCGAATGGGATGAAAACCACGTTCTCAAAACGAAGACGCGGCGTGTCGGAATTTTCTTGTCGATCTTCGACGTCCATACGAATCGCGCGCCGATTGATGGTCGAGTCATCTACAGACAACACCGCGAAGGACTTTGTCTCGACGCGCGCCGTCTGGACTGTTCCGAGAAGAACGAATCGATGACATGGGCTTTTGAAAATCCACGCGTCACGATTGTGGTGCGCCAGATCACGGGAGCAATTGCGAGACGCATCGTGGCGTGGTCGCAAGTCGGAGACGAATTGAAAAAAGGGGACCGGTTCGGAATGATTCGCTTCGGTTCGCGAACGGAATTATATTTGCCGCTTAACGCTGAATTGCTCGTGAAAGTGGGAGACCACGTTCTTGGCGGATCGACAATCGTCGCGCGACTGGCTGATTAAATGAACGAACAGCCATCCAAAATCTATCTTTTGCCTAATTTGATGACGGCGGGCAATCTGTTTTGCGGATTTACCGCCACGCTCAAAATCTTGGAAGGCGCTCTTTTGCAAAGCACTAATGCCGATGTTGCCTCTGATCGCTTTCACGAAGCCATCTGGTTTGTTCTCGGCGCATTTGTTTTTGATTTCTTGGATGGACGCATCGCACGCCTCGGTGGACACGAGAGTGCGTTTGGGCGCGAGTTCGATTCGCTTGCGGATATCGTCTCATTCGGGCTTGCCCCGGCGTTGATGGTTTATCGCGTCGTGCTGCAGGAGTTCCCTCGCGCATGCTGGATTATCGCGTTCATTTACCTGGCTTGCGGCGCACTGCGACTGGCCCGTTTTAATTCAGCGGTGACGACACATAACGGACCCAATCATCAGAATACTTTCACCGGTTTTCCCATACCCGCGGCAGCCGGTTTGATTGCGTCGATCACGTTGTTTCTCCTTTGGCTTGCCGAAGGCGAACATCACCTCGGCAACTGGCGTTTCGTTCTGCCGCCGTTGTTGCTCTTCCTTTCCTTCATGATGTTCAGTCGGTTTCAATATCCCAGCTTTAAGGCAGTGAATTGGAAAACAAAGAAATCGATTCCACGTTTTCTTGCGATCATCCTTGTCGTGATTTTTACGGTGCTGAATTACGAGTGGATGCCGGCAGTTCTGTTCCTGGCCTACTTGCTTTACGGAGTGCTAAGGCCATGGCTCTCCCGAGAATGGCGCCGCGAAATCGAAGAAGAAATCGGCGAAGAACCCTCTGGGGAGCCGGCCGAACAAACACGCTGAGGTCGCTCTTTCATTGTAGGGCAAGCACTGCCGTTGCCCAGTTTGAGGTCGGCAGGCGGAGCGCTTACCCTACAATTATTGATTCAACTTCGCGAGAATTTCAGGGTCGCGCACATCGGCCCATTCTCCAATCAACTCGACCGCTTGCACTTTTTTGCCGGATTGCGCGAGATCGCGAATCGCGTCGGTCAATTCGTACTCACCGCGCGGTGATGGTTGCAATTTTGCCGTGAATTCGAAAATGCTGGGTCGAAAAGCATAGAGCCCGGCGTTGTACCATGGGCTTGTCGGTTCGTCCCGTTGTGATTTTTCGCGAAGATCGAGAAGCTCCATCCGCTCATTCAGAAAGACCGCACCGCCTTTGCTCACATCTTCGCCACGAATCACGGTGATTATTGCTTCAACGTTGTCGGGAAGATCGGCAACGCGTTTGTAATTGACGGGATCGACTAGGATATCGCCGTAGCTCAACACAAACGGCCGGTCCCCGACAAAATCGCGGGAGAGATCCACGACACGACCGGTGCCATCCTGCACTGTCTGGGTCGCATATTGAATGGCGACATTGTCGCCTGAGCCGTCACCGAAAAAATTCCGCACGGCATCAGCGCGATACCCAACGACAACAAGCAACTCGCCGATTCCGGCGTTGCGCAATCCTTCGATGATATGCTGCAACACTGGCTTGCCGCGCACCTCGATCATCGGTTTGGGAACTTCGGCCGTAAGTTCACGCATGCGTGTGCCCCGCCCTGCTGCGAGGACGACAGCCTTGTCGATCTTTGTTGTCATGTCGAGCGAAGCCGAGACATCTCTAGACATTTCGGAGCATCGGTAGCGCCGGAAAGCAGAAACAGTAAGAGATTCCTCCACTTCGGTCGGAATGACAGAAAATCTTCGCCGCGAGCTGCCGGAAACTACAGGTTCGCCACGCCGAATTCATCCCGCGGCGGACTAGCAATCTATGCTCCCCAGAATCCCCGGTCACGATTAGGTCTTCTTCGGCTGCGTGATGATCAATGCGGGCAAATTGGCTTGCTTGATCAATTCGCTGACCTTGGGCAAATCTTCATTCTTGAGCTGCGCCCATTTTTTTAACTGGTCGTCGAGCTGACTGCTCAATGTTTGGAACACGTCGCCCTGCGGCTTGGTAGGCTCCGCATCGCCGGACTCGATGAGGTGGCTAAACGTGTCAAACCGCTCGTTCAACATGTTCGGGAAAGCGAGGTTCGCTTCTGAACCTTTCATGTTCACCTGAATCAGCTTCTGCTCGACCTCCGACATTTTGTGATCGAGATCGTCCGCCGCCCCAAGCGCTGGCTTTAAGCGTTGATCGTCGCCGAAACGTTTGTGCAGATTTTGAATTTGCGATCTGAGATCGCGGATTTCATTGACGGCCTGATGCAATTGCGAAATCCGATCGTTCACCTGCATCGCTAATGTGAATTGTTTTTGTAACCCGGCTTCTTGTCCTTTGTTCCGGGGATCGATCACTAAATGAAGCGGCACAGTCTGCGATTTGCCGCCGACATTCAGCTTCACTTGATAGTCGCCCGGTAACGCCAGCGGTCCTTTGGGCCCTGTGCTCGAATAAAACGCGCCCGGAATTTGAATCGGATCATCGTAGCGCAGATCCCACGCGAACCGGTTCATGCCTTCGTTGGCTGGAATCGTTTTCACACGCTCAACGCGATCCGGCCATTCAGGCGGTTGCTCGCCTTCTTTTTTCTCTTTGCTGGAAAGATGCCTTACGACTTTGCCGGAACTGTCCAGGATATCGAGCGACACCTCTTCTTTCGGCGCGGTCTTGAAATAATAATCAGTGATCGCTCCCGGCGGCGGGTTATCGCCTACTGGCTGCCGTTTGTCGAATTCCTCCGGGTAATGCAAACGCAAGGCGGTCTGTGGTTGATAGAGAATGACATCTGCCTGTGGCGATTGCGTGTTCACTTGGCGAATCGGCATCAAGTCGTCCAGCACCCAAAAAGAGCGTCCGTGTGTTGCTACCACCAGATCGTCATCTTTGACCACGAGATCGTGAATCGGCGTCACCGGCAGATTCAGTTGTAATGGCTGCCAGTGCGCACCGTCATCGAACGAGGCGAATACTCCGAGCTCCGTTCCAGCATAGAGCAAACCTTTACGTCTGGGATCTTCGCGCACCGCGTGCACATAGGCGCCATCTGGAATTCCGTGCGCAATCGCGCTCCAAGTTTTCCCGAGATCGCTAGTCTTGAAAATGTATGGATTGAAGTCGTCGAGTTTATGCCGATCCACCGCTACATAAGCCGTGTTGCTATCGTGTGGCGACGCCTCGATCAGATCCACAGTGCTCCAGTCCGGCATTTTCGGGGTGACGTTCGACCAATGCTGGCCGTCATCTGTCGTAACATGCACGAGACCGTCGTCTGTTCCGGCCCAGATGGTTCCTTTTGTTACTGGCGATTCAGCAAGCGCAAACACGGTATCGTAATATTCGACCGAAGTGATATCGTTCGTTAGTGGACCGCCGCTTGGCTGTTGCTTCGATCTGTCGTTGCGCGTGAGATCACCGCTGATTTGCGTCCAGCTTTGGCCGTGATCGGTCGATTTGAAGACGCATTCGCCAGCGGTGTAGAGCACGTCCGGGTTGTGCGGTGAAAGCATGAGCGGCGTGACCCATTGAAACCGATGCGCAAGGTCGACGGCCCCATGTCCGGAATTATCGAGCGGGACGGGACTAACGTCCTGCACTTGCTCTTTGTTTTTGTCGTAGCGATTAATGTTGCCCTCGTTGTTTGAATAAATGATGTGCCAATCGCGCGGATCGGGCACGACGAAGCCGCATTCTCCGCCACCGGCCACAAACCAATCTTCGCGTCCGATCACGCCGGAATCGCTCCGGCTGGCGATACCAACATTCGAATTGTCCTGTTGCGCGCCATAGATGTGGTAAGGGAAGGCATTGTCCACAGCGACGTGGTAAAACTGCGCGGTGGGCTGGTTGTTTTGCGTCGTCCAATTCTTGCCGCCGTCAGTTGAGATACTGGCGCCACCGTCACTCACATTTGCAATACGGTTTGGATTTGTCGGATCAATCCAGAGTCCGTGATGGTCTCCATGGCGCGCAGCCAATAGATTGAAAGTTTTTCCACCATCGACCGATTTAAAGAGTCCGGTATTTAACAGGTAAACCGTATCTGCGGATTTTGGGTCGGCATAAACTTTGCTGAAATACCAGGCGCGCTGACGAAACCGACCATCGTCATTCACCCGGGTCCAATGCTGCCCTGCATCGTCGGAACGGTAGAGACCACCGTCCTTCGCCTCGATGATTGCATAGACTCGATTAGAATCGGCCCCAGAAACGGCGATGCCGATTTTCCCAAGGATCCCGCCAGGAAAGCCGTTGCCCTCGAGACGTTTCCACGTAACACCGTTATCTTCTGACCGATAAAGGCCGCTTCCCGGCCCGCCACTGGAGAAAAACCATGGCTGTCGTCGCGCCTGCCACAGTGATGCGAAAACGATGTTCGGATTGTGCGGATCGAAAACAATATCGATGCCTCCAGTGTTTTCATCTTTCGACAGAACTTTCGTCCACGTTTTGCCGCCGTCAGTCGTGCGAAAAATTCCGCGGTCCTGATTTGGACCGAATGCGTGACCTAGCGCCGCGACGAGAACCACATTCTCATTTCTTGGATCGACAATGAGTGCACCGATCTGCCGCGTATCTTTCAGGCCGACGTTCTCCCAGCTTTTTCCTCCGTCGATTGATTTGAACACTCCAGTCCCGTACGTCGTATTACCGCGGATGGCCGCTTCACCCGTACCAGCGTAAATCACATTGTGATCGGATGGGGCGACCGCGATCGCGCCTATCGAAGAAATCGGTTGTTTATCAAAAAGCGGAATCCAGTTTGCGCCGCCATCTATCGTCTTCCAGACCCCACCCGCGACCGCTCCGAAGTAGTACGTATCCGGTTCGCCGACGACACCTTCGATTGCGAGCGCACGACCGCCGCGAAACGGACCAATCTGTCTCCAACGCATCCCATTGAACAGCTTTTCATCGATTGCACCGGACGGTGCTGGAGTCGGGGATGGAGCGGTTCGAAGAGAAGCTGGAAAAAGCAAAGCAGAAACAGCGAACGCGATTCGAACCAGGTTAACGGAACGGCAATTCGGCGTAATCATCCGCCTAAAGTGAAAAGGTTGCGACTTGGTTCAACTGGAATTGCGCTACCCCGTGGCGACCCTGCCAAACTGCCTCTTGCTAAACGCGCGAGATCCACCGGGAGAATTTAGGCGTAGCGTAGCGCCATCCTTCACGCGTGCTTCGAAATGGTTTGTTAGGCGTTAATCGCAGCCATTTCGGGAGCGTGCGCTGCAGGCGCCGATCCAGTAGTTGAGCCGCCGCTCAAGTGCCTTGCAGCGTAATACGAACCAATCACCAACACTGCTGCGATAAACTGGGCGACGAGCGTTTCAACTGTTGGGAATACCGCAAACCACAGGCCCATCCAGGGTGGTAAATAATCTTTCAGGGAATCGATTGGAGTAGTGGAAATCCAACGTGCCAGCTGCATTTCCTGCGCTTGTTCGCCCACCATCACCAGCAACACGCCCCCAAGAAGAATGCCGGTAGCGATTAACATTTTGCGATACGGCAGCCGCTGTTGGAGAACAAAGGTCAGCACGGCCACCATTGCCGTAAGCAACATCCCCAGGAGTGCTCCTTTGAGCACCACTCCGCCGCCCAGTCTCAGATGATAGCTCTGCAGAAATAGGACGACTTCGAATCCTTCCCGATAGAGAGAAGTGAATCCGAGCAGGAGCAGTCCAAACCAAAGGCGCTGCTGCGAGATCTCAGCGCCGCGCGCATTTTCGAGTAACGCCTTCCGTCGGCGATTATGCGCGCGAATCCATCCGCCCCAATAAATCTTGTGGAAGAACCAGTTCATAATCACCAGCAAAACAACAATCGCTAGGAGGCCGGTAGCAGCCTGCAAATCGAGTGCGGACACATTCTCGCTGAGTGAGCCGACGATGCGCACCGCTATAACCCACGTAATCAAGCTGGCGACAAAGGCCAAGCCCGCACCGAGCGCGACTGGTTGGCGATGCAGGCGTTTGGCACCAATCATACTGGCAGTGATGGCAGCCAACACAAGAATGCATTCCAATCCCTCTCGAAAAACGAGAATGCCGATGTCGAGGAATGCGACGGTGGGGCTTGTGTTTGGGCGCATCGGATCGGGCGCGCCGTGTGCCGTGACTCCCTGCCAAAGCAGCATCGCGACCACAAAAAACGCCGCTGCGATAACGCCAATGCGCAGAGCAGGCTTCATTTGCGCTTAAGTTTATCACAGGGACAAGGAGACTGCTGCCGATTGATTGCTTTTTTTTAGCGGCTGATTGCTCGCGCTAAGGCACCCGATTCATTTATTTCATTCAGGCAACGATTGGCGGTGCCGTAGCAGTCCACTAGGACCGGGGCGAAAATGTCCGAATACGTTCTGGGTCATCATTTGAAAGGCGAGGGGGAGCCGCGTCGCATTAATGTCAGAATTGCTCGATCCGATGCATCGCCGTTACATTGAGGCGCTCGAATTATTAAGCCCGGCGCGCGGAGACTCGAAGTGGGATGTGGCAACGGATCGATTTCTGCATGGCTCGCCGAGCAGGTAAGCCCTGGAGGAAAAGCAGTGGCGGTCGATCTCGACCTGTCGCTAATCGAAGTGCGTGCGCCCAATCTTGAATTGCGCCAAGACGACATAGTTGCTGGTCCGGTGGGGCGCGGCAGCTTCGATCTCGTAACTGCTCGCGCTGTGCTTCATCATGTTGTAAATGCAGAAGCGGCGATTAAGAATTTGGTTGCAAGCGTGCGTCCGGGCGGTGCGCTTCTACTCACATTGAGCCTGATTTTCTCCCTGTCAGGATTGCCGAGCCGCCGGAGGTCCGAGCGTTTTGGGATGGATGGCTCGCATGGTCGCGCGAACACGGGATCGATTACTACATCGGGCGCGAGCTGGCGCCGCGACTCGCAGCGCTGGGCTTAACGCAAATAAGAGGCAATGCGGAAACTGCGATCTATAACGGAGGCTCGCGATGGTCTGACTACTGGACGCAGACGATTCGGGCTTCGTGGCGATCTGATAACTTCCGGCAAACTTAACGACGCGCTGGTGAGCACATTTCTTGATACTGTGCCGACTCGCATTGGTGGACTGAGACTATTGCCTTAAGCGCAGTGCACGGCCGCGCACTTGACGGTTGAGTAAACGCAGACGCATGAGCCGGCTGGTTGTGATTTTGCGTCAATCGAGTAACTTCGGCGGTGCAACGTTTTAGGGCGTTTACTTTAGTCGAGATTGCGCTGTCCATTTTCATCCTGATGCTGTTGCTCATGCTGGCAGTTCCCAGCATGACCGGCGTGGTCGCAAGCAGGCGGCTGAAGCAATCCCTGGATGGATTCAACGATCTTGTGCGCCAGGCACACGAGCGAAGTATGACTGAGCGTCGCCCTTACGTTATTGTTTGGGGCAAAAACAGCGTCCTGCTGCGTCCGGAAGCTTTTACAGAAGACGAGGAAGCCAAACCGGCATCTGAATTTCGTCTCAGCAGGGGAACATTGCTGAGACTCTCCCTGCCAGCAGCATTGGCCGAAGAGCATCCGGCGGAGTGGATATTCTGGCCATCGGGAAATTGTGAACCCGCGATTGTTCAGTTCAAAGGTCCCGCTGGTTTGTGGACGGCGAATTATTCACCGCTGACGGCGCAGGCAGAGATTACGCAGTATGCAGCAAGGTGAACAGCATCGGGGCAATGGAGTGATGGAGAAATGGAGTAACAAAATTTTCAACACTCCATCACTACCGCACTCCAATACTCCAACTATGGCTGCGACCCGCATTCGGATTCCTGCAAGATCGGCGTACGGCTTTGCCTTGTACGAAGTGCTGCTCGGCGTGGCGATCTTTGCAATCGGAGTCATCGCGCTTGGACGCGCGGTAGAGAATTGTCTCAGTGCGAGCACGATTAGCGCAGAAGAGAGCGCGATGCGACAGATTTTATCCGATCGCATGGCGGAAATTCAAGCTACCAGGGTTGTGCCTGACGCTCAAAAGGAATTCAAGATCAAGAGCAGTTATGGCATGGTAAAATTAATCCAAAAAAGCGCCCCCGCGCCTTTGACAGAACCGGATAACACGCTCATAAGCGGGATCAACTTTGTGACGTTGACTGTTTACTGGCAACACGCAGGCGTTCCGCAATCGAAACAGATTCAGTTTTATGTTTATCGGTCCGGATAAGACGAGGAATCGGCGAACTGGTAGAGACATTGCGCTGCGATATCTCTACGCCGCAGCGCGATGTCCCGACAAGCGCGGTTTCACATTGATCGAGATCATGCTGGCGGTGGCGATTCTCGGAATGATGTCGGTGGCGATTTTCCGCTTTGTGCAATCGAATATGATTGCGCTGCAGCTCTCATCGGACACGGCGGCTGCGGATGCGCAATATGACGGTTTGCGTGATCTGCTCACCGCTGAATGGCAAAGCCTGAGTCCTTTGCGTGCCAACATGACTGGAGAGCCATTCAAGTTAAGCGATCGCGAGCGCGATGAGATTAAGTGGAGGAGTTCCGCAGGCCCCGGACTGCTTACGCGCTATGCGCCGGGCGAGTTTACCGTTGTGCTGCGCTTGCAGCCGGAGAACGAAAAAGGCGGTCGGCTGGATCTTGGTTTTTCGCGGAAAGCGCAAGAGGATTCTGACACCGGAGAGGCACGCGAGACTTGGGTGCCATTGATCAAGAATGTGAACAGCCTCGAAATTAGCTATTTCGATGCGAATGCCAACACCTGGTTGCCGCGATGGCCCCTAGGAGGAAGGTTACCATTGCTTGTTAAGATTGCCGTAGGACGCACCGACGTAGCCGTGCCGTGGGAAACAATTATTCCACTGCGACGAACACCTTATTGACGATCGATCTCATGAAGGCGCCTTTTGTAACGTCCAAATCAGATGCGGGAGCTGCGCTGCTCTTAGCACTTTGGGCCCTATTTTTGCTCAGCGCCATGGTGATCGCGTGGGCGATCAACATCAATTCGCGGCTGACCGTTTCCAGCTATGCAAACCGCATTGTAGAGGCCGAAGCGATGGCGTCTTCAGGTGCGGACATTGCACTGAACCCCACGGTCAAGTCCGACTCCCCGAACTTACATATGAAATTGGGCGAAGGAGAAAGATTTGACGTCCGGATGACCGGTGAGTGCGGCCGCTTAAACTTGAATTTCCTCATCCAGGGAGAAAATCCTACGAAGCTGCAAATTCTGCGCCAATATCTCACGCTCAAAGGCATCGAACTGAATGATCTCGACGTTATGATGGATTCCTTACTTGATTGGGTTTCGCCAAACAGAGGACTTCATCACTTGAACGCTCCGGAGGAGAGCGACGATTATCGTCCGGCGCACGCACCGCTAACCTCTATGAATGAGCTTAAAAAAGTTTTTGGGTGGGCTGAATTTACTTCCAAGTCCGGTTGGGACCAAGATTTTACTGCCGTAGGCAACTGTGGTCAGATTGATCTCGCCTCGGCATCGCGCGACGTGTTACGCGCCTTGGGCATAGGAGACGACTTCGTTGATCGTTTCCTTCAGTTAAGGCAGGGGCCCGATGGAATCGATGGAACCGATGACGATTTTCAATTCACCGCAACTGCTGGAACATCGGTGCCGCCTGAGGTCCAAGCTGCGCTAGGTTTGAATCCAGCGCAATTTCAGCAGATTCAGGCAATGGTTCAATTTAGAGGGCCCGTCGTGCGTATCGTCAGTGTAGGAAGATCAGGTAATGTTATGCGCTCTGTGGAGATGGTTGTGGCGAAGCAGCCACTGGGAGTCGGTCGGCCTCAAGTATTCAGCTGGAAGGAGCTTTGATATCGAGCTCGGAATTCCATCCATTTTCATAATTCCAACTGCACACGGCTGGAATTTTCTCCGGTCGGCTGAGCAAAACGGCTCGTGGAACGTACGCAAGCTGCAAACATTGGAAGAAGCAGTGCCGCTACTTGCTGCGACTGACGACTTTGTCCTTGGCTTGCCTGTTTCGACCGTGCTTGCCCAGCGATTTCGTCTGCCGAGCGTCGATCCGGCGGAGTTTCCGGAAATGCTTCGAATCCAAATTGAGAAGCTGCTGCCGTTCTCGGCCGATGAAGTAACGACCGATTTTGAGCTGATCGAGCAAAATGAGAGCGAGAGCGTCGTTTCAGCCGTTGCGATCAGAAACGAACAGCTTGCTGAGATGGCTTCACCCCTATTGGAGCGCGGTTACATCCCGCGACAAATTACAGTTTATGCCGCACAGCGCGCGAGCACCCATGCTCCCAATGGCAATGCTGTTCTTATTTATCCAGAAGGTGAGACGCTCGTTTACGCGGTGACAGAAAACGGCAAACTGAGCCTTGCCCGAGTGTTTGAAGGCGGAAATGGGGAACAGCTGCAAATTGAATTACCGCAACTGCGATTGAGTGCCGAGCTACAGGGGATAGATGCCTCCTCGCCTAACGTGCTGTTGGACGAAACCTGTTATGAAATGCGCGACACGGTACAGGAAATTTTGTCCAGCCCCACCGAGATAGTTGGTATCGAGCTCCCACCGGCTCCAGTCAAACTGAATCTTCTACCAGAAAGCTGGCGACGGCGCCGCCTCCAGTTGGTCAGACAAGCAGAATGGCGAAGACGACTCCTTTGGATAGGTGGCGCTTATGGCGCGCTTCTCCTACTCTCGCTCGCTTATCTCGGCCTGTTACAGTTTGAGATAGCGCGGTTTGACAGCCGTATAGCCCACGATGCGCCTGGAACCGAGTTCGTGCGCGCCACGGAGGCAAACTGGAAAGCGCTGGCACCCGCGATTGACGCGCATTATTATCCGGTCGAAATCCTGCTGCACCTTTTTGAAAGTCTGCCGTCGTCTGATGTGCACATCACAGCGTACAACCAGTCGGCGCGGCAGATTTCGGTCGACGGCGAAGCGAACACGGCTGCTCTGGCTTATCAATTCGTTGAGAAGGTGAAGAAGAATCCAGACTTGCGAACCTTTCAATTTGACATGGCTGCACCCCGGATTTTGGCCAACGACCATGCGCAGTTTCGATTAGAGGGAAAAGCAAAATGATGCCGGCGTGGTACAACCGAATGAATCCACGGGAGCGTGTGCTCTCGTGGGTCGTTGCGGGAACAATCTTCGTGCTGCTCAATCTTTGGATTTTGAATTGGATCCTGGGTGCGCTCGGTGTCGCGCACAAGGAAGTGGCGGCGCGTCGAGCCAAGTTGGCTGAGCAAGTTCTTTATGTGAAAGAACAGGATCTCTGGACCAAACGCGAGGAATGGATCGGCAAGCATCAACCAGTCCTCAACAATCCCGCAGAAGCCTCCGCCCTGCTTGATCAATTGAAGCAGGTGGCTGGCAAATACAACGTCCTCGTAGAAAATCCTGCAATTGGGTCCGGAGAAACCACTCCTTATCATCAGACGGTGTTTGCTTCCATCGAAACTAAAAGCCCCTGGCCACCGCTGGTGCATTTCCTTTATGATGTTCAACGGCCGGATGCTTTCGTTACGTTCGAAAATGTTAATCTGACCGTTGATGGCAGCGATCCCACAATGATGCGTGGCAAATTTAAGATCGCCCGATGGTTTGCGCCGGCGCAAAAAACCAAGTAATAATAGCAAGTAGACTATGAAATATTTCGTTCCGCTAACGTTAATTCTCGCTGTTCTCGGAGTGATCGACAGTCAGGCCGAGGAAGTTTTGCCGCCACAGTTCAATTTCGATCGCTACTCAAAGATGGTGGACCAATCGCCATTCGCAATCGCCACAGCCGTTGCAGCTCCTGCGGCCACACCTGATTTTGCAAAAGACCTTTACATCGCTAACGCTGCGCGTTCCTCTGAGGGCGATATGGTGACGCTCGCGTCGACGTCCGACCACAATTTCAAGAAATATCTTACGACCAAAGAGCCGATGGACGGCTACAGCATTGCCAATATCGAATGGTCGGACAAAGTCGGTGAAACCAAGGTGACAATTAGCAAGGACGGAAATTTTGCGACTATCACGTTTAATCAGGCGCTTTTGTCGCAGACCGCGCCGAATGCAGCGCCTGCTTCCAGAGCATTACCGCCGCCAATGCCTTCGCTCCCGGTTCCTAACGCTGGTGGCGTTCCTAACCCAGCCTTATCGAGACTACCTGCTGGTGTACCGGCGGAACTGCAACAGTTGATTCCTAAAGACGCCGGTCGGCCTCATTCGCGTGGCTTGATTCAGCGAAACCCGGGAACATCAGCACCTGGAGCTTCCCAACGATCAGGCGCCGCAACGAAGGGAGCTTACCGGGGAGCGCCTGCGAAGAATTAGAGCTCCAGAGCGCTGCCGCACAGCGGCTAACCGCCACCCCAATCGTCGTCTGCCGTATCGGCTTGTCGATCTGCCCCTGCCGAAAACAAATCGTAACCGCTTGGGTTTTTGAGACCGGGATTTTTGTAAATATAGCCATTGCCCCAGGGATCTGTTGGCAACTCCTTGAACAACTGATACCAGCGAGCAGGTCGCGGGTCATTCGAGGGCTGCGTTACGAGCGCTTGCAAACCCTGTTCCGTTGTTGGATAAAAACCGTTCATACTCTCGTAAAGTTGCAGTTGAGTCTTAATCGCCTGAAGGTCGGCTTGAACGCGCATCGTCTTGGCGATCGCAGTCGTATTGCCTAGTTTTGAAATCGCTACTCCCAGTATGATTACGATGATGCTCACCACGAGCATGATCTCCAGTAGCGTGAACCCCTGATGTTTCCTTTTCGTTTTCATCTCAATCAAATGTGGACCCTCTCTCCTTATGCGCGATTAAAGTACGCAAGTCTTCAAGAATTGCTAGTGACTGGCGCGCAGAAGATAATCCGATTTATCCCAAATATACTTTAGTTGAATCTGCGTTGCGCGGATGGCGGAAGATCCGCTCCCAATCCCATTGGCGACGGCCAGATCGTTCGAGCCGACTTTCAAGGTCGTGGCCGGCACAATTTTCTGCGCCCGCAGCCACCCAGTATAATGGAAATGCATTTGAGGCGTAAGCGACTCCACTTCGCCCCGGTAACCTGGGTCAGCCAGGTCCGGCAACGTCAGAGAAACCGGCCCGATATCCTGTCCGTTAAGATAAACTTCCGGTGGAGCATCGATGGCAGGATTGGTAATCTCGAAAGTGAGCAACGCTGTTAGCGGTTGTGTTTCAATTGGAAATTGAAACACGGCGCTTTCCTGAGTTTCTCCATCAATACGGATTGGGTCAGCGGACAGAGTCGCGGTGACGGTTCCAAAGTTCTCAACATCCTCTGGAGGTGCGTGGAGACTGGGCACCGATGAGAACGGCTCGGGAATTACGTCACGATGTTCGGCGTTCACTGGATGCACTACTTCGCTGGTTGTCATCCAATCAAGATAAGCTCCGCGGATCGTCTTTCCATCGCCGGGAACCTCGATATCGATAGCGGACGCGCCGGTCATCGGGATGATAACGGAATCTGAACTTGGCAGATTCATTCCCACACCGAGAGTGCCTGAACGCAAAATGTGTGTGCCAGATTCATCCCACGCGATCAATTCAGGCTGCTGATTGGGTTTATCGTCAAAGAACAATCGGAAAAAGAGAACTTGATAATCGGGACCTGGTTGCGTTACGCGAATGCGAAAGATGCTCTTCCCTGTGCTACCGCTTTCCGTCGCCTGGCCCGGCAAAAGAGTGAGCGCTTCGACCCAGGCGGGTGCGTTTTGAGTTTTGGAATTTCGAGTCGCATTTTGGCGTAGATCAATCCAGGCACTCTCTGGGAAGGGCTGCGCATTTATTTCGGCTGGAGAGGGCAGGGCGTCGCTCAAAGCTTCCTGCGCGTATGCACGGCAGACCGCAGCGAAGAAGATCGCAAAGACAGCGCGAGCTAACATTTGGGCTGGCGAGATTATTCGCACACCCGCTGCTTTGCAAGTTTCAGTTTTCAATGCGGCCTGAATTGAAGGCTGTGTGTCATCTCAAATACCGCCGACAAAATACTGAAAACGACCAGACCAACCAGGACGGCAATGACCACGATGATGACCGGCGGAATCAATTGCGAGATCACCCCAACGCTCCGGTCAAGTTCGCGCTCATAGACGTCGGCGATGGCTTGCATTGTTTCGGCGAAATGTCCGGTCTGTTCTCCTACTGCCATCATATCGGTAAACAGATCTGGAAACATTTTTTGCTCTTGCAAAGCAGCGGAGAGTGTCGCGCCATCGATCACTGCTCTGCGCACGTCGCGAAGCTTAACTTCGAGGAAACGGTTGCCAGCAATTTCAGTTACCAGATCAAGTGCGCGAAGCAGGGGAACTCCATTTTCCATTAGAGTTCCCAGCGTACGCGAGAACTGCGCGTAATAGCGGTGGCGAATGACTCCTCCGTATCCAGGGATCATCAGCCGTAAGCGATCCCACCCGACACGCCCTTCCTCACTGCGGACAAGGGCGCGGAAACCAACGATTAAACCCACCACGGCCAGCAGGCCGACCCACCAGTAGCCCGTGATCGCATGATGAATTTGCAGCAGAATCCGTGTAGGTAATGGAAGCGCGCCCCCAGTTTGCGCCATGAAACTCGTCAACTGCGGCACCATGAACGTGATAAAAATCGTGACGAGAACGGCGCCAGCCAGCGCGAGAAAAGCCGGATAAATCAAGGCCTGTTGCACCCGATCCCGCAGGTCTTTCGCCTGCATCAAATGCTTGACCAGCCTAAGCAGAATTTGCGGCAGCGCACCACTTGCCTCGCCCGCAGCCACCAAATTTACATACAGGGGCGTAAAAATTCGCGGCATCTCGCTTAAGGCCTGCGAAAAACTGCGGCCATCAACCAGTGCCTGATGCAACGAATGCGTCATTTGCTGGACGCGCGGCTGCTTCAAACGCTTTGCCAAGATCGACAGTGCTTCGTCGAGCGTCATTCCCGCTTGCAGCAAATGGGCAAGCTGCTCGGTAAAAATGAGCAATTGGCCATGCGGAATTTTCAGGTTGCGCGTGGGACCTTCAGGTTGCGCGGCGCCAGGCGTTACGACCTTTGGCTCGGCGCCCAGGATTTCAATTCGAACGGGAATGCATTGCTGCATTTCAATTTGCCGGATCGCAATTGCTCGATCTGCGCAATCGAGCACACCTTCAACCAGTCCGCCCTGCGCGTTGCGGGCACGATAAGAAAACTGTGGCATCGGCGTGGAAAAATATCCGGAAACGTCAAATCGCAAACTGGAATCTGACTTCGCCGACTTAAATGCGGCAATGTTACGCTTCACAAATCACCCGCCTTCGCTGTGCCACGGCGCGGCGAATTGGGCTTACAACGATGTAACGCTTAACGAATCCCGAGTCACCTAGGTAAAAATTTTACTTGTCATGCCCTCCGATTCTGATAAGAGCGCCAACCATGAAGTGTGCAGCAGTAGCGACTATGATCGTTTTCGTTGCGTTGGCTTCGCAAGCATTCGCGGTCTTCCGACCGCTTTTTCCGGCGAAAGCAGCGCCGCCGTTTGGCGCTGAAGCGAGCGTTATAGGAAACGGTTCGGTCCAACATCCTACGAAGCAAGCGCCTGCTACAGTGCCGAGATAAGCGCTGTATCAGCCGCGACACGGAGGCGCTTCGCCTGCGTGACACGAGCTTTCTCACCTCTGATCCCAAGCTTTGCCGCGCGATAAAACCGGCCGGGGCGCGAATGAAGGCGGCACCGGGCCGCCGACATAGACGGCCACGGACTTTATTCTACATTCGCCATCCAGATTGTTCGCCCGTTGCAATCCCACCGTTGTTTTTGCCCGTCGCAGGAACCCGGCCGCAACAATGAGAATGCGCCAGCCGTTGGTTTCTGCTCAGCGCGGGGAGATTTTCGAGAACTTCGTCCCGCAGATGCCGGATTGGTAAGATGGAGAGCATGAAATCCGCTTTATTTGCTACAATTTTTGTGATCGTTGCAGGAGTCGGGATTTTTCTCGCCTTCCCTGCCGAAGACAAGCACGCTGCCTTTGAATTTCGTCAGGCCAAGGCGGAGTTGGGGTTACCGCCTCAAATAGAGGATGAAAAAGTAGAGGACGACGTCGCTGTAACCCCTGAACCTGTAGATAAGTATTCAATCGTTCATGTGAAGCCTGAATTACGAACGACCACATCTCGCCACAGGCACGTAGCACCCCAGCGCCTAAACTTCTTGGAGAAATTAGTTGTCAGTTTCGTCAACCTGCAAAAACACCATCCTACGAAAACGGCTACTAAACGGTCTAATACGACCTCAGGGCGCGGCTGAGCGTCGCTGATTACATCAAAGCGCGCCAGTCTTCGCGGGCGCGCTTCATGAACGTGTTGTGAGCTAGTCGATTTGCTGGCTACGGCGCGCGTTGAGCTTGTGACTGACTTGTGACTGAAATCACAATTCTGTCGTGATTTCATAGAGAGGCGGGGGCGGGAATCGAACCCGCGAATAGCGGTTTTGCAGACCGCGACCTTACCACTTGGCTACCCCGCCGATGTGCGAGAGCGAACAATATCGTTGTAGCGGCGCTTGTATCAAGCGCCGACCGTAGATCCATCGGCGTTGGCCGCGGCGAAAGCCGCGACAACTTCTCCGATTTGGACGTTGAACGTTGAACGTTGAACGTTGAACGTTTCTTCTTGAACTCTCGATCATCAGAGCTTTTCACGCGCTCACAAGAGCGCATACCTGGCGGCGTCAACTCACCAGTCCGCGCATTTCGCAATGTTGGCGGCGAGCCGTTCTTCGTCGCGCGCTCTGAAGGTGCGCGGATTTGGGACGTCGACGGCAATGAATACATCGATTACATCGGCAGTTGGGGCCCGGCGATTCTCGGTCATGCGCCAAAAATCATTGTTGATGCAGTACGCGAGGCCGCCACGCGTGGCCTGAGCTTTGGAGTTCCAAATCCGCTTGAAGTGGAAATGGCGGAGTTAATTTGCGACTGGATGCCCTCGATCGAGAAAGTGCGGATGGTGAATAGCGGCACAGAAGCGACCATGTCTTGCATTCGCCTCGGGCGGGCGTTCACGCAACGGGACAAGATCATAAAATTCGACGGGTGTTACCACGGACATGCCGATTCACTACTCGTGAAATCTGGAAGCGGCGCGCTCACAGACGGGCGGCCCGACAGCGCCGGCGTACCGCAGACATTTGTAGATCTCACAATTTCCTTGCCG
>Ga0193721_1000137_pt1 | contig 21662 bp, 20 predicted proteins | sample U2s2metaG_FD_145078 | JGI IMG/M metagenome (GOLD analysis project Ga0193721, IMG submission 145078) | Soil microbial communities from a riparian zone of the East river system, Colorado, United States - U2s2 | ecosystem: Environmental > Terrestrial > Soil > Riparian zone | place: USA: East River...
GATGGCGGTGGATTCGCTTATGGGACGATCGCCAACATGCGGAGAGGGGTCGTTTACTCTCGAGGGCAAGATCGTCCGACCGGGAATATACGGCCGGTGAACCTTTGAGAGCCGTCAATAAGTTGATGGGAGATCCACGAAACGTCGCGCACGCCAAGAAAGTCAGCCAGGAGAAGCATCATAAGGCGAAACATGCTTCAAAGGCTGGCTCTGTTCCGTCGCAGCGCGCCAAGAGCGTCCAAACCGAAAAGAAAGCTGTACCTGTCGCCGAGAGCACTGCTCCAAAGGCCGAAGTTGCAAAGCCAACTCAACCAGTAGAACCAACGCAGCTGGAGAAATCGCTTGTAGTCCTCTCCAAACTTAAAGAACTGGAGTTTCATTCACGAGCGAATATCGAAAAGCTGGCTGAACTCAGCCTTACGATTGAGGAGGAACTCAAGCAAAAGCCCTTCGCAGAGGGGATCGGCGCCGTTTACGCCGCGCAGAATTCATTTCAATCCAAAATATTGAAGTTGATTGAAGACTACGAAGTGGAATGCACGCGTTTGAAGCCGGCAGGATAAAGTTCCGCGTCTGAGCCTCAATTCGAAATCAATTTCGAACGCCGCCTGAAACGCAACGGTCAAAACTTAACTAATATGAAAACAAAAGAACTGTTCACAATAGCAGTGGTCAGCGCCGGACTAGCGTTTGGTGTGACCGCCCAGGCGAAGGAAAGAGAACACGAGGAGCAAACTATCGCCAGTTCTGAAGTTCCGGCCGCGGTGCAGTCGGCTGCTCAGACACAAGCCCAAGGCGGAACCATTGTCCGCTGGGAAAAGGAAGGCGCCAACTTTGAAGCCGTCATCGATAAAAATGGCAGGCAGATTGGCATCGAAATGGATGCCACTGGCAAGGTGCTAAGCAAGCACAGCGAGGCCAAAGAGCATAAAGAAAAAGGCGCTAAATACTGAGATTGGGTGGAATCGCGTTTGTCCTAAACGCGAGTTGGGGTGGAAGCGCGGCGAAGATGGATTGTTTTTTGGCATCGTCTTCGCCGCCTTCGCCTTTCTAAGCGATCACATCCGGCGTCGCTAACGCCGAGCACAGTTTCAACTGAGCGCGTGAATGCTCGAGTAGATTATTCCACCAAGCATTGCTCCGACAGCTACCAAAGCGACATCCCGCTTTAGAAAAGCGATCAACAGAAAGGAAACGACCGCGATACCGACCGTGGGCCAGTCGATAAGCGCCTCGGGAATCAAGTCCAGCGATACAACTGCGATCACACCCACGACCGCAGCACTGACCCCGGCGAGGAATGCTTGAATCGGACGGTTCTCCCGAACTTTTTCGACATAATGTGCTCCGCCAATTACAAAAATGAATGACGGCAAGAAGACGAAGAACGTTGCTAACACTGCTCCGGGGATGCCGCTGGCGAGGTAACCGACGAATGCTGTGAACAACATGAACGGCCCGGGCGTTGCGACGCTAAGGGCGACGCCGTCCAGCAACTGGCCATCTGAAAGCCAATGATATTGTGCAACTGCGCCGCGCTGCACGAAAACAAGTGATGCATAGGCGCCGCCAAAACTTAGTAGTCCCGTTTTGAGAAACAGCCAGGCAACTTGAAATAATCGCGAATCGCCAAAAGGAACCAGCAGACCAATTCCACCGATCATGGCCGGTAACGTCGGCGCGGTTTTTTTGAGCAGTGGCCAGCCTTGATCAACAATTAGATTTAAAACGCCTGCTATCAAAAGAATCAGCAGGAAGTTGATTCCAGCGAATCGCATTCCTACGAAAGCGCCTACGAGCAGGACTGCCAGAAAAAAATTCCGAATAGCAGCACGACCGAGTTTGATGATGCCAGCGGCGATGATGCCGAGGACAGCTGGTTTAAGCACGTAGAGGGCGTTTAGGACCGGCGACAGTTGGCCATATTTAACGTACAGCCAACTGAGAACGATCATCACCACTGCGCCGGGAAGAATGAAAGTGAGACCTGCGAGAATTCCGCCCCAAAGCTTTCGTTTCAGATAACCGACATAAATCGCCAGTTGGAGTGCCTCAGGCCCCGGAAGCATGTGGCAAAAAGCCATGATCTTGATGAAACGATCCTTCGAGAGCCAACGCCGCTTTTCGACCATGTGATTGAACATCATCGTGATCTGCGCCACGGGACCGCCGATATTGACGAAACCGAGAAAGAGAAAATAAAGAAACACTTCACGCCACGACGGCATCTGATGATCCGCGTCGCACTCCTCCTTCCCTCGATGCGTCATTGTCACCTTCGCTGCAAAAACGCATAGAGCGCATCGAAGCATTCAAAGCCGCGTCGCAAAATCTCTTGGTCAGATAATCCTTGTTTCGCCCACCCCTTAAGGACGCGATCAATTCCCACAGCCTCGACGCGCTGAAATCGCGCGTCGTCCAAATCGGCGTCGTGGATCATCTCGCCGATCTTCGCGAGCGATTTGTCGGAAATGGCAAAACGCCTGATGAGCGTCTCGAACGTGCAGCAATTCCCGTGATGCGAGAATTCCGCGTCAAGCATGTCGAATGGGATTGCGTTTGGAAACGCGTCTCCACTGGATGCAAAAACAAATTTAGGTTTGCGATCGATAAACTTAGAGATCAGCCACGCGGATCCCACGCGGTCGATCTCAGGCCGCGGGCGCGTCAGCCAGGTTTTCGCCTGATATTGCCTGGCGTCGAGCGTTTCCGGCTGTCGCGCGCGCCTTGGCCCTGTAGCGCGACGTAAGAGCATCGCTATGTCGTGTCCGCGCGGACTATCAAAAAAATCTATCTTACGAATTTCACGAAACTGGCGGGTCAGCCGCTCAAGTTCTCCCGTAGCCGTTTCTGCATCCATTTTCCTTTGACGCGTGATGAAGCCTTGGAGTGATTTCCGTAGCTCGGCATAATCCTTTGCGCGGGCATCGTTGAACATCGCGACGACTTTCTCCTTGGTCAGACCTTCGATTTCCTGGGCGCGAACCAGCGTGGAATCGCCATCATAATCCCGAATCTGCTGGGCCAGCCATTGGAACTGTTCGTATTGCGTTGCTTGATCAGGTAGCAGGTAGGTCGAGGTCGTAAACTGGACCGCGCCCAATTTTTTCAGACGTCGCCATAGGGCTACTCGCTCTGTATTGCGATTCGTTGGGAGACTGAACAGTAGCAACAGCCACGAAGCTGGTTTCATGGCTTTTCATGCTGAACGATGTAATAGATATTGCAAATAGTATTTGCACTTACATCCAACGTGCGTTTCCTCTTCGAAAGAGCATAAGGCAACAATAAATCGAGGAGAGTAAGAAAATCATGAAGACAGGTAATCTGATCGTCACAGCGCTGGTAAGTGTCGGACTCACATTCGGCGTTGCCGCGCAAGCGAAGGAAAGAGTACACGAAGAACAAACTATCAGCAGCTCTGATGTGCCTGCAGCAGTGCAGCAAGCTGCTCAGGCCGAGGCAAAAGGCGGAACAATTGTCCGCTGGGAAAAGGAGGGCGCCAACTTTGAAGCCGTCATCGAGAGGAACGGCAAGCAAATTGGCGTTGAAATGGATGCCAACGGCAAAGTCGTGAGCCGTCACGACGAAGCCAAGGAACACAAGGAAAAAGGCGAGAAGGGAGAGAAGGAATAACGCAATCCCATCGCTGCCGGTTTGCCCAGATCCGCGCAGCCGGCGGCGATTCGCACTCACTTTAAAGCGCTTCCCATGAAAAAGATTCTTTGCAGCACGATTCTGCTCGGATTTGTCTGCGTCGCTTTGGCTGTCGATCTGGACACGAGGCGAATCGATGAACTAACCGGACTCAAGGGAAAAATGAATGACAAGGAGGGCGTTTATAAAGTTACCCTTCCGCGTAATGACGTGAAAGTCGTTGTTGATGGATGGACCATGCCTCCTTTCATGGGCCTTGGCACTTGGGCCGCGTTCACCCCGACGCAAAACGGCGCCATGGTCATGGGTGACACAGTTCTCTTTGAAGATGAAGTGAACGCCGCGATGTCAACCGCGCTCGACAACGCGCTCAGCGTAACGGCGCTTCATAATCATTTCTTTTTCGATCGGCCCAAAGTTTTCTTCATGCATATCGAAGGCGAAGGCACGGCTGACAAATTGGCAGGCGCTGTGAGAAAAGTTTACGACAGCATCAAACAAACCCGCGGAGCCAATCCGCAGCCGAAAGATTCTTTCGGGGGTAAAGCGCTACCGGAAAAAAGTTCGGTTACGCCCGGACCTCTTAACGAGATCTTTGGAGCGCAGGGCGAGTCAAAAGACGGAATGGTAAAATTCACGTTCGGTCGCCCTGCACAAATGCATGGCGTGGCCCTCGGTAACAACATGGGCGTCAACACATGGGCGGCGTTCGCTGGCAGCGATGACAACGCAATCGTTGATGGAGATTTCGCAGTGACGGAAGATGAATTGCAGCCGGTTTTGAAATCGTTGCTTAAAGAAAAAATCAACATTGTTGCCATTCACCAGCACATGACGCACGAAGAGCCGCGGATCATGTTTTTTCATTATTGGGGCAGAGGCACAGCCAAAGAATTGGCCCAAGCTATCAAAGGCGGGTTTTTGGTTGGTGGACTGGTTGGGGTCAGCTCACCATTGGATAATTGAGCGGGTTTTTGTCGAGCAAAACGGCATGAGGCTACCCCATAGAGTATTGCTCATAAGCAACTCGACCGTTTACGGGCGGGGCTATCTCGATCATGTCGAATCTGAGATCAGAAGCTTTCTCGGTGGCGCACAACGCGTACTATTTTTTCCCTTCGCGCTGCATGATCGAGACGCCTACACCGCCACTGTTAGAAAGAGACTTCGCGATATAGGCTATGCGGTCCAATCCGCGCACGAAACCGCTGCTCCACAGAAGGCTGTCGAGGAAACCGACGCAATTTTTGTGGGCGGAGGCAATACTTTTCGCCTGCTAAAGGCTCTGCAGGATCTTGACCTCATCGAAGCTATTCGCCGGAAAGTAGGCAGCGGAGCGCCTTACATAGGTAGCAGCGCTGGTTCGAATGTTGCGGGACCAACAATCAAGACGACGAAGGACATGCCAATCGTTCAGCCGCGCTCGTTCGATTCCCTGGGGCTTGTGCCGTTTCAGATCAGTCCTCACTATCTCGACCCCGACCCGAATTCCACCCACATGGGAGAAACGCAGGAAGAACGAATTCTGCAGTTTCTCGAGGAAAACGACACACCGGTCGTCGGCATTCGCGAGGGAGCGTGGTTGTTGTGCAACGATGGTGCCGTCACACTGAAAGGCCAAACGGGAGCGAGGATTTTCCGTCGTGGTCACGTTCCGGTTGAAGTAACGCCTGGCACCGACATTTCCAAGTTAGTCGAAACACGGAATGCAATTTGAAGGAACGCTTTTACTGCGTCGCAGCGATATCGAAGGTTTGCTAAGTCCGCGCGATTGCATGGCCGCTGTTGAAAATGTCTTTCGCCTGCAAGGCCAGGGAGAAATTCCGGCGCCTGGAATACTTGGAGTAAAGGCCCCGGGCGGCGGCATGCACGTAAAAGCAGGATTGCTGCCAGGCGACAGGAACTACCTTGTTGCAAAACTAAACGCCAATTTCCCAGGAAACAACGCGCAATTCGGTTTGCCGACAATTCAAGGTGTGATTGTCGTGTTCGATGCGAAAAACGGTGTCCCGCTCGCGATTCTCGATTCAATCGATATTACACTTAAGCGCACGGCCGCCGCGTCGGCAGTCGCAGCAAAATATCTTGCGCGAAAGGATTCATCTGTTGCAACGATTTGCGGCTGCGGACAGCAGAGCCGGGCGCAACTTCGTGCCCTTCTTGTGATTTTACCGCTGAAGAAAATCTATGCCTTCGATGTAAACAAACGTGCAGCGACCAAGTTCAGTAAGGAACTTTCGCGCGAATTGAAGATCGACATCGAGCTTGTTCGTGATTTGGCGAGCGTGATTCAGAAGAGCGATGTTTGTATCACATGCACGACAGCGAATGAATTCTTTGTGCGCAAAGAAGATATTAGCCCGGGCACTTTCATCGCGGCGGTAGGCGCTGACGATGTGCACAAACAAGAAATCGATCCGGCGTTGCTCGCCTCGGCAAAAGTTGTCGCCGACAGTTTGGAGCAATCTTGCGCGATCGGTGACACGCGTCATGCCATCGCCGACGGCTTGATGCGCAAGGAAGATGTTTATGCCGAGCTGTGCGAAATCGTCGCCCGTCAAAAACCCGGACGCACCAGCCAAGATGAAATCATCGTTTTCGATAGCACCGGTGTGGCGATTGAGGATGCTGTAGCCGCGGCTGCGGTTTATGAAAAGGCGCGCGCAGCCATGATCGGAAGGTATTTCGCATTCGCCGCCTGAAAAATTATGAAATGGGTCACCCGGGAAAGAAGGCAAGAGTTGTCTAATGAAGGAAAAGAGCCAAGTTTCCCTAGCCAGGCTGTGGCCTAAAAAATCAAGTTATGAAACGACAAAACACAATAATAGGTCTCGCCGCTGCGCTCGCGCTATTGGCATTACATTTCACGGTCGCAACCGCAACTGCTACAACCAACGACATCAATCCCGAGGATTTCACGACGACAATCGACAATCCGTTTTTTCCTCTGCCACCAGGGGTTACCTTTATTTACAAGGGCGTTAAGGAAGCCAGTAAGATGAGAGATGTGTTCGCGGTGACAGACACGACGATAGTCATCGACGGCGTGACTTGCCGGGTTATTCACGACAGAGTCTTTGTGCGTGGTGTTTTGCAAGAGAACACGTTTGACTATTTCGCCCAAGACCGGGACGGAAATGTTTGGTACTTCGGGGAGGATACAGAGGAGCTCAACAGGCATGGGAGGGTCGTAAGCACTGCCGGAACGTGGAGGGCTGGCGTGGATGGAGCGCAGCCTGGGGTGATCATGGAGGCACATCCCAGAGTTAACGACCACTATTTCCAGGAAGTTGCGGCACCTATTGCTCAAGATGAGGCAATGGTTCTGAGCATGCATGAAACCGTGGCCGTTCCGTTCGCAAAATTCACAAACTGTCTTGAGACAAAGGAATTCACGCAGTTGGAACCTGGCAACGTTGAGCATAAGTTTTACGCCCGCGGAGTTGGCTTTATCCTGGGCGTCGTCGTGAAGGGTGGGAAGGAACGCCTTGCGTTAGTAAATATCGTTAAGGAACGGTAGCGTCCGCCATCGTGGATTCTTGCTGATTCGCCACGAGCCCTCTGCACATCGTTTATTGTTTTAAAACTGCATTTTGTAGGCGCCGGTTTCCTCCAATGAGATTTGCGACCATCACCGCAGTGGCATTGGTGGAAATCGCTTTGGCCTCCATGACAACGACCCAAGGCGGCACAGCGGAGGCGAGTGCGAAGCCGACGGCCAACGAACTGTATCACTTTGTAAGAGAGATACCGATTGGGGGCGAAGGCGGCTGGGATATCTTGACGATAGATTCGGCTGCAAGCCGTCTCTACCTTTCGCACGCGACGAAGGTCGTCGTTGTCGATTTGCGTAAAAATGCCGTCGCCGGCGAAATTGCCGATACGCCTGGCGTCCACGGATTCGTGGCCGTACCAGAAGTACAACGTGGTTTCTCGTCGAATGGCAAAGAATCGAAATCGAGTGCTGTGGATCTAACAACCTTGAAAACGACTTCCAAAATTGATACAGGCCCAAATCCGGACGCTGTTGTTTACGAGCCGCGTCATGGTGAGGTCTATGTTTTCAATCACACTGGAAATTCGGTCACCGTTATCAATGCGAAAATCGCTACCGTTGCAGCGACGATTCCGCTCGGAGGAACACCGGAGTTCGCGGCAGTAGATGAAAACGCGGGGCGCATTTACTGCAACATCGAAGATAAAAGCGAAGTCGCGGTGATCGATGTCAACAAACATGAAGTCGTCGCGCACTGGTCGATTGCACCCGGAGAAGAACCAAGTGGAATCGCGTTGGATGCTGCACATCATCGTTTGTTCTCCGGTTGCCACAACAAAATGATGGTGATGCTCGATACCGAAAGCGGAAAGGTCGTCGACACGGTTCCCATTGGCGCCGGTGTCGATGGCTGTGCGTTTGATGACGCAAGACAGCTCGCATTCGCCTCCTGTGGGGACGGAACGACGACAATCGCGAGAGAAGAAACACCGGACAAATTGACGCTCCTCCAAACTTTGAAGACTGAGCGCGGCGCACGAACGATGGCGCTCGACCCCAAATCGCATCGGATATATTTGCCGTCAGCGCAGTTTCAACCGCCACCATCGCCGTCACCCGGCATGTCCCCAAGTCGGCCTAGCATTGTTCCCAACACACTTAAGCTTCTCGTTTACGGTCCCGCTGAATCCGTGAAACATTAGACTGTGCGACGACTAACGATTGCGGTGTTGGTCGCGTCCGCAGCGCGAATCGTATATGGCCAAGGCGGCCCGCCGATGATCACGGACGATCCGGGCACGCCTGGCAGCGGAAAATGGAAAACAATTTCGCGATCGCGTTCGAACATCGCCCGAATGAGACTTCGCTCGACGTTCCTGCGATCGATCTGAATTACGGAATCGGCGACCATATTCAGCTTACATTGCAAACGGCGCCGGTACTTTTGAAGCGCAGCGACCACGGGTTAGTCGGCGGACTGGGCAGCACCGAGGCAGCAGTCAAGTGTCGCTTCCTCGATGAAGCGACTGCCGGCTTCGACATGTCGATGTTTCCGCGCGTCATTTTCAACGTTGCGCAGTCATCAGTGCGCCGCGGTCTCGCTGAGGACGGGACACGGTTTCAAATCCCATTTCAAGCTGCGAAGACGTTTGGCCATTTGCACCTGGATTCTGAGTTCGGTCCCCGTGCAAGCACTGTTGGCCGAAGCGAATGGTTATATGGGATTGTCTGCGGTTTTGACGTTGCCAAACAAACGATGTTGATGGCAGAAATTCATGACGAATCGCGAATGAACTTCAGCCGCGACGTGCTCACGCTGAATTTCGGTTTGCGGCATGAGTTTACCGAAAGCTACATCCTGATTGTGTCGATGGGGCACGAGCTTCGGTCGGCCGATCAGCCGACGGCGTTGATCGGTTATTTCGGGATGCAATTCGTTTACTGAATCGAATCAATGCGCTTTTGAAGCGGACTTCTGCGGGAAGATCAGGATCAATGCGACGATCACCCCGACAAGCGCGAGCGATGCGGTGTAACGGCTCAGAGCCAGGCCGCCTTCCGCGATCGGCTTGTCGAGAAAATCGCCGAGGGTGGCGCCGAGCGGGCGAGTCAAAATGAATGCAGCCCAAAACAAAATGACGCGCGAAAAGCTCGTGAGATAGTAGAGAAGAGCAGTCAACAAAAGTAACCCGCCGAAAACGGCGGCAGCGCCGAGATAGCCCATTTCATTTGTGTCGGCCACCCAGTCGCCAAGTGCCGTCCCCAGGGTTTGGGAAAACATGATGGTCACCCAGTAGAAAATTTCGACCTTCGGCGTACTCACCGTTTCGATCGATATGCTTCCGGTCGACCAGCGCCAGATCAGAAGCGACGCAATCACACAGATGAGCAAGATGGTTGAACCGCCTGTGTAACCGATGCCAAGCGATCTCGTGCAATAATCGGCCAGCGTTGTGCCGACCGTCGTCGTTGCCACAATCGTCAGCCAGTAAAGGAACGGGTGAAATTTTTTGGCCCTAATCTGGACCAGGACTGCGATGACAAAAATGACGCCAAATATCCCCGTGCCAATAAGATAGCCGGTGCCCTGCGCCCCAGGGGTGGTTTCGCCGAGCCACGACATGGTGACGGCGTCGCCACCAGTTTCGCCGAGCGTCGTCGCGAGGATCTTGATGATCCAGAACGCAAGCGTAACCTGCGGAACCTTAACGGCGATCGCCTCGAGGTTAGAATCACGTGCGTGCATTGGTTTTGCGTTCTGTTAGCGCGGCCCCACAAAGAATTTTGAGCGAGCGGCGCGCACTTTGAGCTTGTGAATCTACAATCGTTGCTGCCCCATCGAAAGGCCGTTGAGAGGGCTATCCAGTATTTCGCCAGAAACGCACCGCTCGTCCCTTACCTCGCCTTGTCAAACGCGAGCTTAAGGCCAAATGCGACAAACATAGCGGCCATCGCACTGTCGAGTGCCTTGATTACGCTGCGCTGTCTTAGCCAACTCGATAGCAATTCAGTCGCGTTCGTTAACAGCAAGAACCAAAGGAGTCCTTCTGTCGCGTGAAGCAACGCCAGCAGAATGCTGAACGACCAAACCTGAACGCCCGCCGGAATAAATTGCGGGAGGAAGCTGAGATAGAAGACGCCAACCTTAGGATTGAGAAGGTTTGTCAACAAGCCACGTCTCAACCATAAAGAACCATCTCCGCCTTTATCTTTCTGCAAGACCGGTTCAGCCGTGTTGTTTAAAGAAGTGCGGGCGAATGCCCGAATAAACAATTTAATTCCCAAATAACTCAGATAGATAGCGCCAACGATCCGGAGCACGTTGTAAGCGAACCCGGAAACAGCAAGCAGTGCGCCTAACCCGAAAGAAGCCGCTGCGCCCCAAAGCAAGCAACCGAAACAGATTCCGACGCCTGCGAGGAGTGCCTGTTTCCCACCCTCCACAGCAGCGGTTCGCAAAACCAGGGCTGTATCCAGCCCCGGTGTAATGGTAAGCAAACCAGCGGCTAACGTGAACGAAAGCAGTGCCTGCCCAATAGTCATAAAGTCCGGGTTCGTCGTTGCATTCGCTATTCTGGCAATCTCCTAAAAACAAGTTGGCGACATGTTGCATTGGATCAAAATGAGATTTGTTTCAGATTGATTGCCAAGTATCAACAGATCTCTCAGTTCCGCTCGACATGACAAATATTCGGATTGCAGCTCTGCTTTGTTTTCTTGCCGTCGCACTCGGTGCTTTCGGGGCTCACAGTCTCAAACAAATACTTGAGACGCACGGAATGCTCGATGTCTGGAACAAGGCCGTGTTTTACCATTTTATTCACGCGCTTGCGCTTCTGGTGCTTGCGCTTTTCGGCGCTTCGAATCGCAGCACATGGTGGTTACTGTTTGCCGGTATTTTCATTTTTAGTGGCAGTCTATATGTGATGGCGCTGACAAATATCCGGTGGCTTGGAGCGATTACGCCCGTCGGTGGTCTCTGTTTTCTGGCAGGCTGGGCGTGGCTCGTGATTGCGCCTCGCTCGTAGGCAAGGTGGAACGCGTTGTCCTCAACGCGTTGATAAACAGGCCTGCGGCTTTGCGGCCGATATTCGCGCCTTCGGCGATTCGTTCTGCCATCGTCTTCAGGAGAGGCCGACCACCTCAAGTTTGTGCGGGTACAGCCACTAGAACACAAGAAGTCTGTTCCGGCTCTCCTCTTCTGATATACTATCGACTCGAATGTTTAGCTCACTGTCGGAGGCGGAGCGAGATGCGATCACAGCGGTCGTATTCCTCGGAACGTTTTTTGTCACGTTCGGCGTCGGCCGGTTCTTAAAGCGCCGCGCCAAAGTGAAGCTCGGGCTACTGTACCGGCTTTTCTGCCTCATGCTGGCATTCTATGCCGCCATAGCTGTTTACGGCGTCCATGAGTCCTGGAGAAATCACGTCGGCGCCGCGGTGATTTTGTTAAGTACCGCGCTCGCGGTTGCGCTGGTGAACCGATATGTGTGGGACCTTTATTACGAAAAAAAGCGCCGGACAACGATTCCCCATTTTCTCCGCGAGGTTGTTGGTGGGATCATTTTTTTGATCGTACTACTTCTGGTCCTGAGTTACGGCTACCACGCCGAAGCGCAGTTAAAAGGAGTACTGGCTGGCTCCGGAGTAGTCGCGATCATTCTCGGATTTGCGGGGCAGAATTTCTTTGCCGGCATTATCGGGGGCATATCGATCCAGATTAATCGCCCCTACAAAGTCGGCGACTGGCTGCAGGTGGGTGAGCGGTTTGCCGAAGTAAGGGAGATCAACTGGCGTTCAACTCGTTTATGCACAAACGACGACATCTATCTCGATATCCCGAATAACGAGATGGTAAGTCATCAGATCGTCAATCTCCATTACCCGACCGAGATCCACGCTATGCGGATTCGCGTTGGAGTTGAGTACAAGAACCCACCAAATCGGGTAAAAGACGCGCTCGCGCGTGCTGCGCAGAGCGCAAAAAATGTTGTTCCCGATCCCCCTGTGAAAGTGTTTCTGGTCGACTTTGGCGATTCCGCCATGATCTACGAGATCAAGTACTACATGGGGAATCATTCACGGATCAACGAGACCAACGACTCCGTGCGCACCAATGTCTGGTACGAGCTCAAACGGCAGAGCATCACCATCCCCTTCCCGATTCGCACGTTGCAGGTGGAACGCAAAGCAGCTGCATCAATACACGAAGAATACCAGGAAGCCCGGGCGATTTTGCGCTCGGAAGCTCTGTTCGAATGCTTGTCGGATGAGCAAATCGAGAGCCTGGTGCAGCAGTCCCAGGTCAGTCATTTTGGGCGGGGCGAGCGTGTGATCAGGGAAGGCGCCGAGGGCAACTCGATGTTCGTGTTGTTGAGGGGCTCAGCAGAAGTGTCGATCTCGAAAAATGGCGCTTCCATTTCCGTGGCTACCCTGAAGGCGCCCGATTGTTTCGGCGAAATGTCTCTTCTCACCGGCGAACATCGGACAGCAACGGTGCGCGCCCAGACCGATTGCCAGGTGATGGAGATTGGCAAGCCAGTAATGGCAGAGCTGCTCCGCGCTTCGCCCGATTGCCTCGAGCGGCTTAGCGAACTGCTCGCCAAACGGAAAATGGAAACAGAAGGTCTGCTGAAAGAGGCGGTTTCCCACGGCCAGAACGCGAGAAAAGAGCGCGAATACAGCGCCACCTTCCTGCGCCGCTTGCGGACGTTTTTCGAATTGTAGGCCGTTAGCGATCCCAGACCGTAAGCTTGGTCGTCATCGCGAGATCGCCGCGCGGACGGCAAAGGACATCCCCGCTGTACTTTGTGCGTCGATCTGCCTGGGTAATCAATGGGTCCCTGTGGGGTCCTTCTGCTGCGGCAGCTGGATCAGGATAACAGCGTGCACTCAAAAATAACGAATTGCGAGCGGATAAAAACCTACTAGAGTCCCCAACTTTCAGCCGGAACGTTCATGAGCATTTTACTTGGCCTAACGATTCTCGATTCAGGCGTGCCACTGTCGATGGTATGCGCCGTAATTGGGCTGGTGTTTGCCCTCTGCTTGATCGCGATCGTGCGCCGCTCCTCGGCTGGCAACGAAAGGATGCGTCAGATTTCGGCCGCGGTGCAAGAAGGCGCAAAAGCATATTTGAACCGGCAGGTCATCACCATCAGCGTGATCGCCGCGATCATCTTCGTGCTGCTTTTCATTTTTAAAGATCATCCCACGGCGATTGGTTTTGTGATCGGCGCGTTTTGCTCGCTCGCAGCCGGTTACATAGGAATGCGCATCGCCGTGATTGCGAATGTGCGTACGACGCAAGCGGCGTCCCACTCGCGCACCGCTGCGCTGCGCATCGCGTTCAACGGCGGCGCGGTAACCGGTCTGCTCGTGGTCGGTCTTGCACTGCTTGCCGTCTCGATCTTCTATACGCTCGCCAGCAAAATCGTCGGACATGACATGGCGATTCGCAGTCTGGTGGGACTCGCGCTCGGCGCGAGTTTGATTAGCGTGTTCGCGCGACTCGGCGGCGGCATTTATACGAAGGCCGCCGACGTCGGCGCAGATCTCGTCGGCAAAATCGAGAAAGGCCTGGAAGAAGACGATCCCCGCAATCCGGCGACGATTGCCGATAACGTTGGCGACAATGTGGGCGATTGCGCGGGCATGGCGGCGGACGTTTTTGAAACTTATGCGGTCAGTTTGATCGGTGCGATTCTTGTCGGCGCGCTGACGCTTGCGGGAAATCCAGCAGCGGTTGTTTACCCATTTGTGCTCGGCGGAATTTCGGTGCTCGGCGCGATCTGTGGTGTCGTGTTCGTGAACGTCGCCAACGGCAAACCGGCGAATATTCTCATGGGCGCAGTGGTTGCCAGCGCGATCGTCTCCGCGATTTTATTCTGGCCGACCACACATTATTTATTTCCAAATGGCGTAAACATCGCCGGCGAGATGCGCACGCCTACGCAACTTTACTGGGCGTCAGTGATCGGCTTGGTCATGACGGCAGTCGTCGTGGTCATTACCAATTACTACACGTCGATGCATCACGCGCCGGTGCAGAAAATTGCCCGCGCGTCGGAAACCGGCCACGCCACGAATATCATCGCCGGATTGGCGGTCGGACAGCACGCCACTGCGTTGCCGGTCGGTTTCATCGGCATCGCCATTCTGCTCAGTTTTCATTTTGGCGGACTTTACGGAATCGCAATTGCAGTGATGTCGATGTTGTCTATGGCGGGAATTGTCATCTCACTCGATTCGTTTGGACCGATCACAGACAACGCAGGCGGCATCGCGGTGATGAGCAATTTGCCGAAAGAAGTCCGTGGTGTAACAGACGAGCTCGACGCCGTCGGCAATACGATGAAAGCGGTGACCAAAGGTTACGCCATTGCATCGGCTGGATTGGCCGCCCTCGTTTTATTCGGCTCGTATGTCGAGGAACTCAAAACGCACGTCACCCGAAATGGCGTGCCGTTCGTATTCCAATTTTCGCTGACGGATCCGAAAGTTATTATCGGGCTTTTTATCGGCGGACTTTTGCCATTCATCTTCACTGCGTTCAGCATGGACGCGGTCGGCAAAGCCGCGGGCGCGGTTGTGCGCGAAGTGCGGCGTCAGTTGAAAGCGAAACCGGGAATCTTGACGGGCCAGGACACGCCCGATTACGGCACATGTGTGGACATTGTGACCAAAGCAGCACTGCGGGAGATGATTGTGCCCGCGCTTTTGCCGGTGGTTTTTGTCGTGGCAGTCGCAATGATTAAACCACTGGGACCTGTTGTGCTCGGCGGTTTACTTGTGGGTACGATCGTCACCGGATTGTTTGTCGCCATCGCCATGACCAGCAGTGGCGGTGCATGGGACAATGCGAAAAAATTTATTGAAGAAGGAAATCTTGGCGGCAAAGGCTCTTTCGCGCATGCCGCATCGGTAACCGGCGATACTGTGGGCGACCCTTACAAAGATACCGCTGGTCCTGCGATCAATCCGATGATCAAAGTCGTCAACATTCTGGCGATCTTAATCATCCCAATTTTCTTCTAGAGCGCGGGCAACACGAGTTCCGCGGCGTTGCTGCCTAAAAACGCTTGGTTTCGTCAAAAGCGCGTGGCAAAGTCGGGCGCTCTCCACGCCATGCCTAGCGTTTCAGCCTCGCCCACACGACTCAAGTTTTGGGGGACGCGCGGTTCCATTTCGGTACCGGGCAATGGCACACTGCGTTACGGCGGCAACACTACCTGCGTCGAGCTGCGCGCCGATGGCGAAATTATCGTGCTCGATGCCGGTTCCGGGATTCGTCCCCTTGGGCTCGCTTTGGAAAAAGAATTCAAGTCGCAACCGATCAAGCTCTCACTGTTGATCACGCATGCGCATTGGGACCACATTCAGGGGCTGCCGTTTTTTGCACCGGCATACGAAAAGAAAAATGAAATCCATGTGCGCGGCTACGACGGCGTCGATATGAGTTTTGGCAAGATCATGGCTGAACCGATGAAGGCGCCATTTTTTCCGATCGCGATGCGCGAGCTTTCCGCCACGATCGATATTAAGAAATTAACTGAGATGGAGTTTTCGGCGGGCAAAGTGCAAGTGCGCGCCAGGTTCGTAAATCATCCAGGTGTTTGCGCTGGTTATCGCCTGTTCACCAGCGCCGGCTCAATTGCTTTTCTGCCGGATCACGAGCCCTACCGATTTTTACACGCTGCGAAGGCTAATGACCTAAGTCCAGAACAAGCGAAAAAGACCGCCACCGAGGAGCGAATCGGTCTGGTCGAATTTCTTCAGGGCAGCGATATTCTGATCCTCGACGCGCAATACACCGACGCAGAGTACGAAAGTCACGTTGGATGGGGACACGGTTCGGTTTCCAGTGCCGTTTTGCTTGCGCTCGACGCCAAAGTCCGCCGGCTTCTGCTTTTTCATCATGATCCGAGCCATGATGATAGAATGCTTGATGCCATGGTGGACGATGCGCGGCAACTAATCCGAGAGAGAGGAAAACACGTTGAAGTGGACAGCGCACGCGAAGGCGAAGAAGTGTTACTGAAATGACGAAGCACGAATGTCGAATGACGAAAGAAGCACGAAACAGAGACGCCGAGAAGACGACACCACGATCATTCATCATTTAATCATTCGTCATTCCTCCGATCTTCGTCATTCGGATTTCGTCATTCTGGCTCCTGGTTTGGATTGCGAAATTGGAATTCCAATTTTTCTAACGCTAATTTGGCATTAGCTTTTTCCTCTTATTGCCTCGTAGTGTAATGGTAGCACTAGAGACTCTGAATCTCTCTGTCTAGGTTCGAATCCTAGCGAGGCAGCTTTTCATTTTACCTGGGGAAAGTGATATTGGCGAACACGATCCGCCAGCGCGTCAGGATAGGGGTCCGGATTCTGCGAGCAATCTAGGACACTCACAGCGTTGACGCAGATCGATTCGAGTGTGCTTCGACCGGAAAGCTATTGACAAAAACAGCATGGCTTAGGCAAAATCAGCGGCACACGTAGTCGTTCCATTCCATGGTCAAGGAATGCGGGGGCGACGGGCATGGGCACGGAGTCGCGCGTGGTCTGGAGTCGGGGCAGGTCTCGGTGTACTGGTCGGAGCGGGTGTAGAACCAGCCCGCACTTCAAACGAACCTTTGTCGATGCGACCGTTCCTTACGCGATAGAAATCGAGGCCACGTTGATCGTAAAAAGGCGGTGGAGTGAAATTTGGATTGCCTGCGTCAATCGCTGGACTCCCTGGCAACAACGCATGAGTTAATGTTGACCCACCGTTGTCCTGCAAGGGACCGAGCATCGGATCGGTATTGATCTGATCGCCTGGGCCGTTCAGATAACCACCACCATCATCGCTACTGAGGTTGTACCCACGAGAGACTGCTCCGCCCAAAATATTCTCTGGGGAATTCGCGTTGAGAATCGTGTTCTCCAGCGTCGAGGTGCCTTCGATACCGCCACCGGAGAGGGAAGCACCGTTGCCGCTGAGAGTGCTGTTAGTAATCGTCAGTGTGCCACTATTCACGACTCCACCGCCGGTACCCCAAGGATCGCCATCATGCTGGCCAATAGCCCCGTTGTCGCTGACTGTGCTGTTGTTGATCGCTAGCGTGCCGTCATTGTAGATGCCGCCGCCGAAGAGGTAGACTTGGTTACCCGTGATCGCGCTGTCGGTAATCGTCAGCGTCCCGTAGTTAGATATGCCGCCGCCGGTACCGGTCGGGAAGTTGGGACCATCCATACCGGCGTGGTTGTTGCTCACGACGCTATTAGTGATCATCAGCGATCCGCTGTCATTGTAGATGCCACCGCCCTCGCCGCCACCAAAGGGGATATCGTCGTACCACGCACCATTGGTGTTTATGGTGCTGTTCATGATCGTCAGTGTCGCTCTGCCGCCATCGGAAGCATCGTTGTAGATGCCGCCGCCAGCATAAGAGGCAAAATTGCCGCTTACTGTGCTGTTGAGGATCGTCGTTGTCGCGGTTCCGTTTAAACCGTCATTGTAGATGCCACCAGCGAGATAGGCCGTGCGATTGAAATCCACGGCGCAATTGTTGAGCGTCAACGCACCATGATCGTTCCAGATTGCGCCGCCGCCTCCGGATGCACCATTGCCGTTCGTGATCGTCAATCCCGAGATGGATACGGGCCTACGGGAGCCGATGTGAAACACGCGGCTGTTGCCGTTGCCATCCAATGCGAGGCTTGCAGCGCCGGGACCGGAAATGGTGATGACCTTGTTCACCAGCAGTTCGCCGCTCGTCAGCCCAATCGTGCCAGTTACCGAAAAGGTAATCGTGTCATGGTCATTCGCGTCGGCGAGCGCTTGGCGCAGCGAGCCGGGACCGCTGTCGTTAGTATTAGTGACGGTTACCGTCGTCGCGTGCATTGAAATCGCGACTGCACAGAGTAGCGGCACGCCAAGCGCAAGCGTTGTTGCCCGCCTCATCGCGCCGTTTATATCATTTGTCATTGCTGTGGCGAAGAAAAAGAAGGACAATCTCGAATCCTAGCGAGGCAGATCAAAAATGACGCCACCTGCGGGCTGCGCTCCAATTGCGCAGAGCACCGAAGTGAGCGCCATGCGCATCAAGATAGCCCAGACGCCATTGACGGATTTTTACCCGTATCCAGGTGATGCCACCAAACAGTGATGTACACCACTGCGCCATAATTTACGTGCGTAACGTGGCGAATCTTGTTGATCCGCTCGGTTTTTAGCCAGTTATTGATTTCTTTCTCTACCTCGATCTCGCTACCCTTAAATATGGTCATCTTCATCGTTGAACGATTCTGCCGGACAGCTACCGCAACCGCAACCCCGGCTCGTTTAAAACATGACGACCCAAGACGCTTAGCGGCGGCGCTCACAGAGTGATCGCCCTACCGATCAAATGCAGCGTCGCGCCGAATGGCGGGATCAAATCCCTGGATTGCCCGTACCGAGTTCTTCGACTGTGACGACGGTTCGGTCGTTTGGTTTCGGACCCGCTTCCTGACGTTCACGAAGCCACGTCACATTTTTGCGTACTACGTGGCTTCCCTCTACAAGAGTGCGTATCCTTCCGAGCTTTGGATCGAACACACTGACGGTAGCAGGAAGTGCTGCCAGAAATTCGCAGAAATCCGGCACTCCATTGTATTTGAATGCTGCCTCGCGCACCGCTTTCGCCGTTGGTGGGCGCCGGGTATTTTCCGCTCGTGAATCACGATTCTGAGCAGCCAATTGTGAGGGTGCCGATTCAGGATAAGGAAAAGGAGCAGGCGTGGGTAAGACCGATGATTCGGAAAAAGTCGGTGGCGCAGGAATGCGCACCGTTTCTTCATACGGATAGGCACCAGGAACTTTGATGGTCTGGGTCGCCGATTCAACTTTTCCAATGGTAAAAGCAGACATGATCGTTAGTCCTCCGGCGATGCCGATAATTCCGATTGGTGTTGGAGCGTGGGTTCTTCTCATATTGGAGCAAATGGCTATTTCCGCGAAACGGCGTGATTACCCGGCGACTTTCAAACTGCCCCGAATCACACGCCGTGGAGAGGACGAGAGAGTGCGTAATTAGAAACCATTCATCGAATCAGTCAACCCAGAATTTGCGTTGATCACCGCAAAAATTCGTGATTGCGCCGTTTCGCTACACGAAAATTCATCGGGGAGTCGACAACCGAGAAAGAGTGTGCGAAAAAGAACGCTTTCCAATTCCGGAGAAAAACTTTTCAGATGGTGCATGGTGCATGGAGAGACTCCATGACCGCCCTTTTCAAGATTTTGTGGCGCATGAAACACACCGTCTGATCCCTAGGTCGACCAGGATGCAGCGGACTCGCTGACGATCTCACCGAAACGCATGCACACGTCTGACTGCTGCCAGATCGATGTGAGTCGACTCGGCTTCAGTCAGCGCACGCCATGTTTAACGGTCACTTCACTGTGGAATCAATCACCACCTCTACCGTGCCCCGAGCCTCGACGGACTTGGCCACGAATCTCGCCGCCGCCGAAGTTTGCTGTGTGCATGTTGGCATAGGACAACCCGTCGCGCACGGCTTCCAAAGCGGAGTCGAGATCGCCCGGGTTCACGCCCTGGGTAGTGGGCCCGGTGACATTTGCTGCCGTGATGGTTCCGGTGATAGTTCCTTCAGTAGTCGCCGGGCACGCCGGTTGACCGCCGCCGCCGCAGAGGAATATCATGACGCCCCCCGCGACCTTGCCAGGTGCGAAGTGCAGGTGCGCCACGCCAAGGGGCGATGACAAGTCGGAGAACGTTAACGAGAAGGTGATCGTGCCCTGCTGATTCGTCATCTCGAAGTCGGCTGAGCCAGCCGTATTGATTGGAGGTACCTCCTCCGATCCGCTGAGCCTTGCGGAAAAACGCTCCGTGTGCTGGTTAGCTAGAAGCTCCGCCTGCGAGTACGCTGCCGGCGCGGCAAGCAGACACGCAGCCAGCGCGGCTAGTGCCCAAAATCCAATAGTACTAGATTTCATAATGAATTCCTCCTTGTTTGAGGCTAGAACGATTTTCGCTTTGTCAAGCGCAGCCAACCCTCCGAAGCGCATCGGAAAAGTAACGCGGTTGTTACTTTCCGAAGGACCTCTTTAGGATTTCCATGCGCGAGGACCGGAAAAAATGTGAAAGCGCTCGGATCGGGTTAGCTGAAGCGTTAGAGAGAACCCGGGTCTTGTTCTTCGCGTCGCTTACGGAAAAAATCCCGCAAGATTGCCGCGCATTCGTCCTGCAAGACACCGGACGCGATATCGCACCGGTGATTGAAGCCGGGCATTTGCAAAAGGTTGACCACACTTCCCGCGGCCCCCGCGGAGGGATCCGCACAACCGAAAATCACACGTCGGATTCGTGTGTGGACGAGCGCGCCTGCGCACATCGCACAAGGCTCCTTAGTCACGTAAAGATCGCAGTCGATCAGGCGCCAATCGCCAACAGCAGCCTCGGCTTGGGTTAACGCCAGCATTTCGGCGTGAGCAGTGGCATCTTTGAGCAATTCAACCTGGTTATAGGCGCGCCCAACGATTTTTCCCGCGCGCACCACAATCGCACCGACCGGCACTTCGTCGGCTTTGGATCCTTTTAGCGCCTGCCGCAATGCTTCGCGCATGAAGTAATCGTCATTTGGCGGCTCGATCATCGCTTAGATGTAGCCACGGCCCTGTGGGCCGTCCAGTCATCGGGAAAGCGATTCGACCCTTTCATTCAACCGGCCACAGCCGGGGGCTACAGCAACAGCTTGCCCTGAGAATTTCTTCGGCATATTAGGGACTGCTCATGCACGACAACATCGAGTCGCACCTGGTTGAGAAACGCGTTTTTAAACCACGAACAGATTTTGCGAAAAACGCACGAATCAAAACCCTCGCGCAATATCAGCGGATGTACCGAGAATCAATCCGCCAGCCTGCAAAATTCTGGGCCCGCGAAGCGAGTGAGCTGGTCTGGCGCAAAAGATGGAAAAAGATACTCGAATGGAAAGCGCCGTTCGCGAAGTGGTTCGTCGGCGGCAAAATCAACATTTCGGAAAATTGCCTCGACCGGCATCTAGGTAGTGCACGCCGAAACAAGGCGGCGATTATCTGGGAAGGCGAACCCGGTGATAAACGTACGCTTACCTATCAACAGCTGCATCGCGAAGTTTGCCGCTTCGCAAATGTGCTGAAGAGAAACAACGTAAAAAAAGGCGATCGTGTCATCATTTATCTCCCGAATATTCCTGAGACCGCGGTTGCCATGCTCGCATGCGCGCGGATCGGTGCGGTGCACTCAGTAGTCTTCGGCGGATTTAGCGCCGACAGTATTCGAGATCGAATTGCCGACAGCGGCGCGATCGCACTGATCACAGCCGATGGCTCGTATCGGCGCGGTGGAATTGTGCCGTTGAAGAAAAACGTTGATCAGGCACTCCGTGATGGCACGTCAGTCCGGCGCGTTATCGTTTTCCGTCGCGCAGGAAACCAGATTCACATGGAGGAAGGCCGCGACGTCTGGTGGCATCG
>Ga0193721_1000144_pt1 | contig 21426 bp, 25 predicted proteins | sample U2s2metaG_FD_145078 | JGI IMG/M metagenome (GOLD analysis project Ga0193721, IMG submission 145078) | Soil microbial communities from a riparian zone of the East river system, Colorado, United States - U2s2 | ecosystem: Environmental > Terrestrial > Soil > Riparian zone | place: USA: East River...
GAGATGGTTAATAGTTTTAATTATTACTATTATGCAGCAGCTGCTACTGCAATAGCCGGAATTTTGCATATTGTATTATCTGCTAATGGGATTGGTAGAGGTTCACTTTCTAGTATATTCTTTTTGATAGCAGGTATAGCACAGCTATTCTGGGCATTACCTATGGCTAGGAGATGGGGAAGAATATGGTATTACATTGGAATTGGTGGCACTATAGTGCTAATAATATTATATTTCGTCACTAGGTTTCCAACTCCAATCACAGAAGGCAGAGCCCTACGAATTAATAGTATGGGAATAGTTATAGAAATCTTTCAATTTCTATACATAGGATTAACTGCATATATATTGACAAGGCAAGGAAGTTCAACCCATAATATACAAAATAGCAAAGAGTTCAAATAATAAAAATAATTTTTTGTTTGTTTTAATAATAGCTTTATACTGTATAAAGCTATTATCAAAAACCACAAAAACTCACAATAAATAAGAATAAGAATTGAGAATAATTCGTCGTTGACGCTACAATAACAATGATAACATTCCATTTTGAAAATCTATAAAGATAACTTCTTTGAATGTAATATTAGGTTAAAAAATAGACACTTGCAGGATCTCCTAGTCGTGAATTTGGAAGGGCATAATACCTTATAATGCCTAAGTATTAAAGTGGATACTCACTTCTTAATCCTTTCAGTCATAACTTGTTCTTTCTTGCCTTCTTGTCAACTGAGTTAGTATTAGGTATGAATTTCCTACAAGAACATTTTGCTACCAGACATGGCTGCCAATCTAACGATGATGTCGGAATCAATTTGTGAAGTGATATACTATGGGTGCAGTTCTTACAACATTCACCAGTCAAGTATTGCTTGCAAACCCTGCATTATATCCTACTAAACAATCTTTAATCTCTAAAATTCAGCTAGTTTTGCAATATTCGGAGACCAACGACTTTTTCATTAGAATAGAAGATCATGAGGCAACAAGATAACCGTTGAAGAATTAGTTAGATGATACTTATCAAAATGCCCACAACTACTTTGATTTAGAAGATAAAGGCAAAGACACTCCGCCGGATGATGATTCTCTGTGTAGGGGATGATGAACTTATCAATTATATGAAGCAGAAAAATGTTTGTAACTCCCAATTATCCATGACTGGCTGCCTAAAGTAGTATGGCTAATATGCAGATTCAATGGTTTGATGCAAGTATACAAAGAAAAAGAAAATCAAAATACTCTATCTTTATGCAGCTGTTGCTGATACGGCTTCTTCCTCTTTCTCTTCTTGTATTATTTTCTTCTTTCAACTTCCTGCAATCTTGTTCTTCTTTCAACTTCCTGCAATCTTGTTGTTATAACCATAAGTTGATCTGATAAATGTGCTATTGCACCCAGGAAAAATTTTACTCTGACAAGTTGATAGTGCTTGTGCTGGTAATGGTGTCGGAAGTTTAGCAGAAGCTGAGCTGACCAAGCAGCATCATAATCTTTTCTATAATAATTTTGATCCCTGGTGAACAAACGGATCATAGTCATGTCCATTTAAACCCTGTAAATCAGCGCATTTTCTTTTTAAGTATGACTCATTTACCAGAAGTACCAAATATTTTGATATCTGGTGGAAAGGTATTCACCATTAAGCTAGATAATAACGCTACGTCAAATCATTTCTAAGGACACCCATTTATGGAGTAGTTGAATCAATTAAAGATGCAAATGGTAACGAATTGTTAAAAGCACAGAAGCAAACAATGGAGCAAAAACCAAAGTACTCTACTGTTTTGTCCTAGTGATGCTTCAAAAATTAAGTATTTGTTGCTGACTTGAGCGGCTGCATTCTTTTTTGAGTATTTTGTTCAAAGATCTAAAGATAACTTTGTTAGCTAAGAGCTATGTAAGATTATATATACGTAATAATTTACAGATGTTGCTTGAATAGAATACTGAAAATGCAGACAGTACAAATTTATACTGAAATTGAATCGAGGAAAATCCTTCTAGACCTATTTACATCGAATTTATCTATACAAATTGGAGAAATAAAGTAGATTAGAGTATCATTTTATGGTGAGCCATATTATTCATAAAAAGGCAAATTTGACATCATCATTATTCCCTGTTACCTTGATAGTCGTGTTATTTTTTGCTATTTGTGCATTTTCTCTACCATACCTTAATCAGAAGGTATATGCTGATGGATTAACTCAAGAGAATTTACCACCTGCCACTGTTGGCAACAGAAAGGCTAGTCTGTTTGTCAAGGTCAGTCCTCCTATCTTGACCACTGACACTAAAGGAAATGCGTTCATGCAATTTAGATTATTTGATGCAAATAATAACCAGACAATACAGCATGTTACATATGATATAGGTGTAACAAAAGGAACAACAAGCAGTAAACAGCAAGCTCCTCTTTTACGAGACTTCTTTCATGCTCATAATGGGTTATTAACCTTAAAGATTCAGCCATCTAATGGCACTCTTACAATATTTGGTGAAAGAGATCCCTTGCAAAGTGCCTGGGTAGCAGATCCTGGTGGTTCGATAAATATTAGAGGTCCATTGTTGCTTGATGGCGGTCTATATCACTTCCATATTGAAATATTTGGAATTGATAACGATAGGAATATTTTCATTCCGGATAATGCTCCTAAGTTTGATTCTTACTTGAGTATTGGGGATGTCTATCGTAATAAAATAGCCGATCCTGATAATGGTCAAAAGTTTAATACAACGCTAATATCCTATTACGACAAGGTTAATAATTTTAACTTTGATCCAAAGACAAAGGAAATATCATGGTTCATGCCATTTAACTGGAATCTCTCACGTATAAAGCAACAAAATATCTTTGTACATGAAGAACTAAGATTACCTAAATCATGGAAAGATTTCATTGGTAGCGGCTTTGCAGGCTTTTTTAACGCATCAGTTAACGGACAACCAATAACAGGCCGTGCTTTAGCTATTGATCCTTTCTCATTCCCAAACGCATTAGTTTTGCATTATCTATTAAACAAGAACGAACTTCTAAAGCTGGCAGAGGAAAACCAAAATCAAAATCAACAAACAACGACTTCCTCGAGCAATTCTTCAGTCGATAAAACTAGTATAAATGGCAATAATGCCAAATCCAGATTGAACTTAGTTACTGCTAATGTAAGTGATAGTAGTCGTAATGCTAGTAATAATAAACAACAGTACTCATCTCTACAGCATAATGACATTATGCTATTTACTTTAAGAAGCAATGTGGCATCTGGTAACAAGACCGCTGTTGCGGCTGCTAGTTCAGCCCAAACTTCCTCAGACTTGGTTACAGATACGGGGAGTATACATGTGGCAGTATCTTGGTCTCCAAATCAGCTTGCGCCAGAAAGTTCTTCAACAGTCAAGATCAATTTCTCTGATGCACTTACTTCCGGACCATTAAATACTAATGTTAAGTATGATCTTCTAATATTGAATAAAAATGGAACTGCTATAATAAAGAAGGAAAACCTTTTAGCCAAGAATGGCACCGACTCTCAAACAATATCATTTCCGGCAAAGGATATCTACCAAATAGAATTACATATTAAAGGATTGATAAAGCCAGGTCAGACCACAGACTTAACCCGGAATGGAATTGCAAGAGGTGTAGTAGTAGTTCCAGAATTTGCTGCTTTTAGTACACTACTTCTTATAGGTAGTTTATTCGCTATAATTGTAGTTATTCAGAGGGTAAAGATTAATCCTATCAGAAATGCTAGTGACTAGAGTGAAAACCTATTCAAAGAGTAGCAGCCATTACGAGGGGCATCATGAAAGCGTATTAGAATGCTAAAGATCTCAAAAAGCTTGGCGATAAAAGGCAAAATGTAGAAGAGGTAGCACAAACAACTCCGTAGTCGGAATTAACTCCTGTTGCGGCTAAAAAATAATGCAAGGTTGGTGAATATAAATGGGCATGTGACTAGGTTGCTCCGATCCTACTCAACAAATAGTATATCTGAGTATATAGGGGTATCAATAAAAATATGGGCGAAAAAAATATTCCAGATAATAAGACTAGTACTAAGAGCGCATTAGTATCATTATCTGAGGAAATAGAAAATGTAGCTGATAAGGTATCACAATCCGTAGTAAGTGTACGTTCAAGGACTAGAGGAAATGGCTCAGGAGTTGTTTGGACTTCAGATGGCCTCATAGTGACTTGCAGTCATATAGTCAGAAAACTAGACGAACTTGAAGTTAGTCTCAGCAATGGTAAGTCCTTTCCAGCCAAGGTTATAGGAAATGATCCATATTCTGATATCGCACTCCTGAAAATTCAAGCCAATGGTAAGAATGATAGCATTTCCCTAACTCCAATAGAGATTGGTGATTCTGAAAATCTGAAAGCAGGACAGTTTGTTCTCGCTCTTGCTAATCCCTATGGAGAATATCCCAGTATTACAGAGGGAATAATCACAAGCGAAAGAAGCTCACTTGGAGGATCGCAGTGGGGAGCGATAACTGATAATATAGTTATCACTGATACACGTCTGAATCCCGGATATTCAGGAGGTCCATTAGTTGACGTAGAAGGAAAGATGATAGGATTAAACGCAGCATATGTCTCATCTCGTGGTATTGCGATTAGAGCAGGTAAAGTAAGAAATATCACCGACCAGCTTGCGAATGATGGAGCAATTAAGATAGCATACCTCGGTATTGTCACAGATGAAATTTCTCTTCCTAGTGAGGTAGGTGCACAATTAGAGCCAAGTCAAGAAGAAGGCCTCATACTTCTTTCAGTCGAAAAAGACACTGCTGCAAAGAAAGCGGGACTCTTGATGGGAGATATCATCGTAAGATTAGACGATCAGCCTATAACGAACATACATGATCTAAGAAGACAACTCTTAAAACAGGATGTCATTGGAAAATCAGTAAAGCTTGCCATAATACGGGGTGAGAAAAAGATTGATCTATCAATTACTCCCCAAGAAGCATCGAGATCGCCTTAACAGCAATAACAATTCAAAGAAAGGAGGTTACCTATTAAGATAGGATATGATACCAGTTAATCAAGATCTAATTGTTAATGCTGTTGAAAAGGTAAGCAAAAGTGTTGTAAATATTGCAAATGTAAGGACAGTACAAGACCAACTATTCCGTGTATTTCCAGTCGAAGGTGTTGGCTCGGGTGTAATAATTAATGAGAGATGCCATGTCCTTACCAACAATCATGTTGTAGATGAGGCTCAGAGATTAAAGATTACGCTAGCTGATGGAAGGATGTTCAATGGAAAAGTAATAGGAACAGATGAGATGACTGATTTGGCTGTAGTACGATTAGATTCTACAGAAACACTTCCATTTGCTGAACTAGGAAATTCTGACGAGCTGAAAATAGGGCAAATAGTAATTGCAATTGGTAACCCATTTGGTTTAACGGGAGGCCCAACCGTAACAGCTGGAATTGTTAGTTCATTGAACAGAAAGATCCAATTTGAAAAAGGGGCACTAGAATTAATTCAAACTGATGCAGCAATAAATCCGGGTAATTCAGGTGGACCACTTGTAAATACAAAGGGAGAGGTTATAGCAATTAACACAGCAAAGATGCCATATGCACACGGTATTGGATTTGCAGTACCAACCAACATTGCTAAAACAGTGATGACAGAGCTAATACAGAATGGAAGAGTAATCAATAGACCATGGATTGGAATCTCGTACGTAAAAATAACAAGACAATTAGCTCAAGATTATAGATTACCCACCACAGAAGGCGTGTTAATAGCACAAGTAGAATCACATAGCCCAGCTGATGATGCAGGATTGAGAAAGGGAGATATAATCGAAGCAGTGGACGGAAAGAGAATAGACGATACTACAGAAATTTCACTAAATGTGAGAAAGAAGACCGTAAATGACAGTCTAACGATGACTATTAACAGATACGGAAGACGCTTTGAAGTTCCAATACAGCTTCAGGCGCTACCATAAGTCTTTATTATTTTTATTGTAGTTGTATTCGCATGAAAAACTGGGAATTGGCGTGTTTATAGAATCATTGACTGCCTCTTGCCATCGTATCAAATTTCTGGACCAATGGCAGCATATCATTTGGAATCTAAAACAATGGCTAGCTCGGGAGGTCTTTAATATTTCAAGGAAGATGTGCCACATTATAGCAGCAGGAATGATGATCTATGCAAAAGAAAGGAACTCTAATTTGCCTGTAATGACTAACGAATCAATTGAAAGCTATCTTGCTCATATAAAGAGGAGAACATTAAAAATATGCAAATTTTAATATGAATAAATGAATAAAGGGGATCCGCAACCCAGTTCCGGATAGTTCTATATTACGGTTTATGGTCATTATTGGGGTTACTATACTAAACCCAATCCTTATTCATGCATTTTAATCAATGTAAAATATTAAAAAGAAGAAGAATCATTTCAAAGGTTTGTGTGTTACATATCTCTAGACAATTTGCGAGCGGCTTTTCTGCGTAAATTTTGGATACCTTGCGATTCGTTTGTGTCAGATATGGAATCAGGTGTCGGTCCTGGTCTAGGTTCTTCTCCAAACTGTCCGCTGGTAGCATCATTTAATGCCTGATCACGATTTAGTGGATTTTTCTTTTTTCCCTCGGTGCTCATATTAATCTTCGATATATATATTGACAATATAGGTAATAGTGATTTGCATAATTACACTTAACCGGTATGGGATCATTTTATATATTAAATTAAAAAATGGGACTATTACTCTTTATAAGTACTAAGTGTATTTTTCCGGTTCTGCACTTTATATACTCTGTTTAGGACTATCGTACTTGGATTCCTTCAAAGAACCAAGCAAGTATTCTGAGAATTGTATATGAATCTAGGTCTGATGGGCCATTTTATACATTATCGATATCATAGCATGCATTTAATTAAATCGAAAATCAGATTAAAGTTATGAGTATACTCCGTTAGTTTCTCCATCTTATCAGCCCTTGCCAATTTGGGTGTGATTGCGAGCGCATTGCTTAGTGCTATAGTTGTTAGAGCAATGGTTATTCCAATTTTAGTTTCATTCTATTGTTTCACCTTCAGATAAAAAAATACAATAGCCTCCGAACGGATATACAAGTGTGGCGTATGCTCTAGTAATGATAGCAAATTAAGTCCAAAAATGTTTCTTACGAAAATTAGCCTTAACTACATAGTCTATGGGACCTCAATCTAAACTCCTTGTGATGAATAAACCATAAACATTAATGGAAAAGCTTGTTTATCGAAAACTGAGCGAATCTCATTTTTTTATCACTTCTAGATCTTTCGAATTACTTTTGAATCAAACAGTCTAACAGTTTTCTCATCTAATGTTGTGAAATTTATGATAAAGTGGGTGATCCCAATGTTAATGTATTTCCTTAATGCGGATATTATCTTATCTGGAGTTCCTATTGCTGATGTATATTTAGCTTCGTTCAGTTGCAACCCTTGAATTTTTCTACGCCCTTTAATTTCTTCTGAGATCTGCTCTTGGGTTTCCTTAATCAAACATTCAATTAATACTGAATATTCTATTTCTCTATGGTCACGACCAATAGCACTACAATGGTCTCTTAAAACAGAGATCTTTCTCTTTAGATCCTCAGCAGATCCACATGGATGATTATATCTGTCTGCATGTCTTGCTACAACCTTTAGTAAATACTTCTCTCCTATCCCACCAACCATTATAACAGGATGAGGCTTTTGCACCGGCTTTGGATTGCATGTGGCATTTTTAATGGAATAATACTTTCCAATAAAAGTAGGTTTATCTTCTGTCCACATAGATTTGATAATATACAAGGCCTCATCTAGCTGTCTAATTCTTGTTATATCAGAAGGAAATTCATATCCATATTGTAGATATTCTTCTTTATGCCACCCTGCACCAATTCCCAATTCCGTTTTTCCATTACTAATAACATCCAATGTAGAAAACATCTTTGCAAGTAAAGCAGGATTACGATATGAATTACAGGTAACAACCTGTCCAATCTTGATCTTGTTTATGACTGCCGCTATAGATGATAATAAGGTAAAACATTCAAAGAAGCTTTTCTCGCTATTTGGTGCATAATATGGAAGAAAATGGTCATAAGTATATATTGATTCAAATTGAGATTTATCAGCTGTTTTTGCAATTGTCTTTGAATATTCATACTGTTTGATAGGATTATGATTTTCTTCTTGTTTCTCTACTTCTTTGTTAAATACGAAATCATATGACCATCCTTGCGGAATTACCAAGCCAAATCTTATTTCACGCAATTATACACAAATACCCCTAAATTTTATTTTTGGTCTAAGCTACTAATATATAACTATCAACGTTTATTGCTCGTCTTGCCATCTTCAAAGTTCTGGCATGGATTCATTGAAACTAATTTATTCTGAAATTAAAGTATCTTTATCCATGAATCTCTTTTTCTAGTGCTTCTTTAAGCATATGCATATGTCTTTTTCTATCTATTTTGATAGTTTGCCATATTTCTAACAACTCTGTTTTATTGGCTTTCTCAGCATCTTTGATGTAGGTTTCGATTGTATCGTACAGAAAGTCCGCATCCTTGCCCAGAACTTTTAAAATGTCATATGCCGTGTCCGTTAACTCAGTTGATGTTGACATAGCCTAATAAGATAAATAAAATATTTAAAACATATCATATCTTTGAAGAATATCATCTGTGAATTGTTTATCACACAAAATACAGACCCAGAAGTTTAATCCTCTCAGCCTTTGCCAGATTCAATGGTTCTTTCCCAGTCTTAAAGTCTTAAAGTAGAGTATACCTACCTACTACTACCAATAGTGCGATTATTGACAGCTTCAGTATTGGTCAAATGTAGCTCCCTATCATTACTTTCAAACAAAAGCATTTTTATTTTCTTTGTATACTTGCATCAAACCATTGAATCTGCATATTAGCCATACTACTTTAAGCAGCCAGTCATGGATAATTGGGAGTTACAAACATTTTTCTAATTATATAATTGATAAGTTCATCATCCGCTACACAGAGAATCATTACTACGACTTGGACATACGACGCAGTAAAAATTATTTTTCTGACCTAAGACTTATTTCAAGAGCATCTTTAACATTTTTATTAAATTCCAAAGTAGTTTCAGTAGTCTGGCTCTTATATCTACCAGAACTTCTAACATATCCTAAATAATCCTTCATTTCGTTTTCATATAATATTACATTGTCTGCTATTACGACTGAATCTTTTCTCATTAAATTTTTCTCCTCTAAGAGTCTCAGATAATGTAGATATTCGTTTTTGGCTGCATCTAAAAATATTAAGTCAAATTTGTAACCAGTAAGTGTTGGAACCAATTCAAGAGTATTACCACAAATTACTTCTATCTTGTGTGACAATCCTGCCTTATCTATGTTTTTTCTTGCAATATCTACAAGATCTTTATCTATTTCAAGAGTGATTAGTTTTCCATCTTCAGATAGCAAATTCGCCATCACTATTGCAGAATATCCGTGCAAGGTTCCAATTTCAAGTATCGTCTTGGGTTTATACTTTTTTATAATATCTGATATTATTCTACCCTTAATAGGTCCAATTGAAGGAAGCCTTTCTCTTTTCGCTATCTGTTCTAGTTCTTTTAGAACTTTCGATATTTGTTCGTCTTTGTTTCTAGTCATGATTATTATTAATTAGATTTCAGTTTTTTCGGAACAAAAAGCTATATTCTATTATCACCGTATAGTATGACATAGACAACGGTAATAAAAGTATGCAAAGATCAATAGATGATGTCAGCAGCAAAAGACTATAATAACCTCAAAAGACAAATGCAATAATAATATCAATGCTGTAAAGCTGTATTAGAAGCTAATTCGTGGAAACTATTGGAAAGATAAAGATGATACTTCTTATCATCCTGATATACGAGAATGATGATCTTGTTGCATTAATGGATATCATAAATACAATAACAGCAGTTATACTCTTGATAAACCTGACTTATTTCTTATACTGTACATATGATATTATTTCCCTTATTTTCTGAGTAGATGGTTTGTGATCAATCCCATGTCTTTCGCATTGAGAATTGAAGAACTCTAAACGGGTTTGTAAGATACTAGATGTGATGTTGTGTATTTACCGAACCTTGGTTATCTAGCTTTATTGTGAATTAATACCACTCTACAAGGACACTCTACCTCAATATTCCTCACAAATCCTTAACTATGGCATTAGATAACCAACATCGAAATATGTCATATATTAGATCTGTAGTAATAACTGCAACGCTGACTCTAATATTACTGCCTTTAATGATAGGAACACTACAACATATCGCACTGGGAGCAAAGCCAAAATTTCCAAACACCAAGGACGGCAGTTATTGCTCAGACCTATACAACGCTATATCAGACCTTAGGAAGAAATCAGACAAACAAGGAGGACTATTAACAGCAAACGAAACAAGACTGTTGGATAATCTTGTAGCAACATACAATCATGACTGCAGAACTTCATTTGGAGGTAATCCTGGGCTCACTGGACAAACAGGTGCGGTCGAACAGGGTAGCGATGTTTTAAAGGATGACAATCCACCTGCTAAAACTTCTGACCAAAATATTGCCCCTGGTAGCGGTGTAAATAACCCTGATAGCCAAAACAAGATTGTCCAGAAAAATAACGGTTAAAGGGTAATTGATAGCCCTTCTTCTAATCCTGTAAAGTAAGAAGCGTAGACTCTGGATTGGTTTAGAAAATGCGCTGACTTCGAGATTTTATTTGTCTAGATATATAGGTGAACTTTGTTGCTTAGTCATCCTCATATCCAACATCTTAGGAATGATTCGTATACTATCATAACTTGTTCCTCTATCTAATGTCTTTAGCTATGTTGCATATCGAATCACATTTCCTTATTATTCTCATTCTTATAGATCATTATAATTGTGCAAGATTACATACGTACTACTTGAATTCAGGAAGAATCAGGAGAAAAAACACGGGTTGGAAAAAGGCTTTAATCGCACCAAAATACGGTAACCGTATCCATCAGGTTGAAGCAGTTAGTACATGATTATATATGTATGTACAATTTAACGTATGGCTAATCCACAGACTTCTTGTATGTACCTTTGATTCAACTATCAGTAATGTTTAAAGCTATTTTATTAGTTCTATGATTACTATATCCTGGTCATAACAGTATAATCGTCCTCTTCCCAATTTATCGTTACCAGTACTGCCACCTCAATACAGTATCACCCCCAATATGAAAGGATTATTCCAACCCAGCCCTAAATAAAACATCAGTTTTGTCTGGTGCCTAAGTGTCAACGACTGAACCCAGCAAATAGATTATAAGTCTGTGGATTAAAACTTGAACTTTTTAGCACCTTTTGTAATTCCTCGCTAGGATTCCCGTAAACATCGAATCTACTTATCGTAGCGACACTGAAAATCTTTGGAAGTATTGTTTGTGATGCAACGGCACTGTTGTGAGCAAGTACAGCCTTTGAATTTGCGTATTTTTCATGTACAATACACTTCGTCTCATCTCTATTCAGATAAAACTGATAATTTATTGTATCTGGCTCGTTAGCTTCCACCATTCTGCTCATATCCTGTACCAGTTTCTTATATTCTTCTATTTTTGATTCTTCTATAGTAAATTCTGCTCTAAAATCTATCTGGTTGTGTTCCATGCTTTAGTTACATACTGAAATAGCGAATCAACTGTATTAAGTTATATTTCAATTTCTGAAACATTATGGACATAGAATGTCAGATGAGTTATACTAAAAATACCATTGAAAGACAGATATCAGAAAACTTGGTTTATTGTCATCTCGCCAGTTTCTATTTTCTTTATAAGAAGATAATAGGCTCATAAATTGGCTAAGTTTCATTTATTAATATTTCCTCACGCTGCAAAAATGGACGATGCAGCACTCATTAGGATGATGCAAATAGGTGCCTCTCTTTTTAAAAGTGATATAAGAGAGGAAGATACCGTTAACTTTAAGGATATTTTCAAAAATTTACAATCAAGTGATGATAGTCATTTGGAACAAATTGCCGATACCATAGCTAAATCGTTGATAGAAGATCGCGGATATTATGCGTTATTATCTATAGCTGGATTACTCAAGCTTAGCCTTAAAGTTAGTTTTTGTTGTTTATGCAAACAACTGCAAATTATACAATATTACATCTATAGCCGTCTATATTATACAAGAGTCGGTATTAGCTGCCCTGAATCTATTTATCGCAGTCTTGCTGATAACATTGTTTATTGATCTTTGCATACTTTATTACCGCTGTATGTCTTAGGTTATTGTGATACTAGGTTATAGCTTTTATTTAGAAAAAACTGAAGTTAAAATTATGTTTATTATTTATTTTAATATGACCTATTAGTACCGTAGCATTAGATAATTGTTCAAATTCATCTAATAATACCCTTCAAGTGATGGTGCCTGCATTAGTACACAAGGAACATTTTCCATTGTTATAAAATGGTAGTCTACAAATTCCAACACCACTTTTCTCACAATTATATAATGTTCCACACCTTAGGCATTGATGATAACAAGGATCCTGCATAGTATTGATGATGCTCATGATATGAATTCATAAATTATATTTTAAAATATGCTGAAAATTGTTGAGCAGATTATTATTAGTTCGTCAATATAAGGGAAAAATAACCGTTCTAGGATAGATTTACTAAATTTTCCAACAAATTGTATTCTTGACCATTAAATAAATACATCAGAGAAAATAGACATGGAGAAAGGAATTCTGTAAAACAATTGAATAGCCTTTGCGACCAAATATTAGAATCTGACAGTTTTCTTAGATTTGTAGTGATTCCCAATAAAATGGGCAAACTAATTGTGTCAAAATATAGAAATGGATTGATATCGCTACTTACAGAGCAAGAAATAGAAATCTTTGCCATAGAATCAGTTTTTAAGAATGAATAACGCTTAATGTTTCTCAGCATTATTATAACATATCTTTTCTTATTTGTAGCTTCGTTTATCTTTGTCCTATCCTGCTCATCTAACCCATCTTTGCAGAAAGGATAGTTTTTGAGAATTAGGAGAAAGATTTAGTAATAAACAATATATCTTTCAATATATGTGAGTAAAAAAAATGAATTGTAAAAATTGTGGTGACCTAATAGGAAATGAGAGAGATTTGGATGACAAATTTTGCTCAGATCAGTGTAAAGTAGAATATGAATTGGAGCACAATAAAAAATGAAAACATATTCTTTATCGCTCAATATTCAACTCCTTTACCTTTTTCCTCATAAAATTTCACTCGATTTTATTTTTCATGCTTGAGGCCTCAAGCAAGTCTACTTTTTATATGTTAAATTACGGCTAAAACTCAGCTTTATGTATTTAAAGACTTGCTGGTCTGTCTTTGTTAAAACTCAAAAAGCAGCAGTAAGATTTATTGGTTGTTAGATTCTCTGTATAAATAACTTCAAATGAGAATCCAATCGTAGCTCAATTTTGAGGATAATCATGGAACCGAATTAGATGATTTCTTTGCTACAAACCAAACCTGATAGCACTATGAACGACTACTATACATTAGCTAATAGTTCAAGTTTCAACTCATAACATTCTTTAGCCAAATCTAACAAACAGACCAAATCATTATTGACATTAGTTGTCATTATTCTTCCTTTTTCTCTTTTCCTTATTTTCTACATATTCCTTTAATGACTTCAGATTGTAGTCGTACATCTCTTCAAGAAATGCTACCAGCTCGAACGTTCTTTTTCTATTCAATGAATATAATCTGTTCTTTCCTAGCTTTTTTTTTGTTATCAAATCTGCATCTTTTAGTATACGAAGATGAGTTGAGACTGCAGGTAAAGTAAAGTTAAAGTGTTTGGCTATTTCGGTAGGTATCATATCACTCTTACCTAGCAACAGCAGGATTTCTCGTCTATTGTCGTCTGATATTGCTTTCCACGGAGAACCCATAATAATGATAACTATAGTTATACAGTTACAGAACTATTTAAATATTAAATATTAGCGTTATTATAATATCGTATAATGTCAACAACAGATAGGAAAGGAGAGCAGCAACAAGAAACAATAGAAATAAGGAAAAGCATCGTCATTGAAGCTTCCACGGAAGTAGTTTTCAAAGCTATTACTGATCCAGAGGAGCTAACAAATTGGTTCCCAGATCAAGCCATTTTGGAATCTAAAGTGGGTGGAAGATATAAGTTCAGTTTTAATAAACAAGAAAATAATGAATATCGACAGATGGACTATTTCCCTGAAGGAACAATAACTGAATTCATCCCAAACAAAAAAATAACATATACATGGCAAGAACCAAACATAGCCGACTTTCCAAGAACAGTTGTAACATGGGAACTTGAAAAACTCGAGAAAAATAAAACTAGACTCTACCTGTCGCATACAGGATTTAGAGCAGATGAAATGGCCAAAAAGCATGATGAAGGTTGGTCTCATTTCTTGAGCGAATTAGCTGAATATTGCAAAAACAGAAAATAATGAAGTAACAAGTACTTGATCCTTTCAGCGACACCTTGCGATTCCTTTTTCTAATATCTTCTGATCTATATAGACCACTATTTAGTGATCACAGCTCTTGCTGCAACTCCTCAGTTAATATCTGAGATTCCTCGGTCTTCCAATATAATGGGATCGCGTATTTTGAAATGCAGCCAGGTACCATTTACCACCATCGCCACCACGTTTCAGTTTCATTGCAACTAGAATATGGACTCAGTTTCGATCGGGATCAATGTCAGACTGTCCTGCCATCGCAGGTATATTACTCATCAAATAAAAGAATTGAAAAATTTGTTATAAATCATCTTTATATTTTATGGGCACACAAGTAAAAGACAAAAAACAAAATAACATCCCTTCTCCTTCTATCGAATATCTGTCTGCTCCTTAGGCAATACCCCTAATTATTTCTCTTGCTTCTGGCTGAGGAAAGATCTCCTTTAACGTCCTAGGCATCTTGTCCTCAAATACGACATCAGAATACCATTTTGAACCGAAGGCGGTCAATTGCATCAAGATAGGCATGGTGTCTTTACCCTTGCGCGTAAGACTCCAAAGCACCATCATTGGCAATCTCTTTTCCTCGGTGCATTCGATGAAGCCTTCTTTCTTGAGCTCTTTCAAACGCATTGAAAGGACCCTTGGCGTGAGGCCCGCAATAGATTCTAGGATCCGATTGAAACGATTAATCTTGAGAAAGCCGATATCTCTGATTATTAGCATGGTCCACTTCTTGCCAAGTACTCCCAGGCTAGTCTTAATTGGGCATCTGACGAACCTTACTTGGGGTAGGAGCATTCCGTCGCCGTAGCTGTTACCTGATTTCTCCTCTTCTTGATCTTTGATGTATTGCAACTATACTTTCGATCCCTTGCATACTTATAAAGTATACTTTGTATACCATTACGCATGAGTACATCAAACGTAACGGAAAGGAACGAAGAGAAAGAAATTGGAAGTCTGCTCCAGCTCTTTGTCTGGCGGCTGCCGAAAAAGAACCATGACGCGATGGTACAGTTCGGGAAGCAGATTAATGACCTATTTAGGAAGCACGGGACACAGCCCCCGAAGGTTTTCCAACTCAACAACACCAAGACCAGTGAGAATATGGGCTTTACCAACATTGCCAATACTGTCTCAGCCAATCAAGACGAGGAGGTTTGGGTAGAGCTACACTCCTACATAGATCACAAGCAGCTGGATGACGTCTCCGCAAAGATGGAAAAGGATGAAAGTGCAGGTCAACTTTACAAGCAGTTCATGGATCTCATTACCCCGGAATCCTGCATAGAGGGACAGTTCAGCCGCATCAGCGTGTAGACAATATAATAAAGGTTCTTTTTTCAAAAACGCTGAAAAAGGGTGCAGATAATGCAATACTTATTAAAGAAAACATTGCAGAAGAAATCTCGAAAATGAAGCAACAGCCAGGCAAGGACCTTATGCTACAATGTGGCACTGGCCTTGTATCAACTTTTATACAATCTGGTCTAATTGATGAGTATCGAATTGGAGTCGTTCCGATAATTTTAGGAGCGGGAAACTCTTTATCCGAAGCCCTCAAAGATAAGCTTAATCTTAAACTTTTAAAAACTAAGACATTTAATTCAGGTTTGGTTTTACTTCACTATCAGCTGGCATAAATGCAAGCAAGATAATGTTACTTGAAGCATTGATAAGAATGAGAGAGGTCAATTAAATATGCACAGAATAGGCAATCCATTATACTACGCAGCTGCTGCAACTACTGCAATAGCTGGGATACTGCATCTCATATTGGATCTTACACATTTTGGATCTAACATTCTAGGTGATACATTCTTTATTGTTGCAGGAATATCTCAAATTTTCTGGGCTTTACCTATGACTAAAAGATGGGGCAATATATGGTATTATATCGGAATTGCAGGTACTGTGGTACTGATAATATTATGGGCGGTCACAAGAGTACCAAACCCAATCACAGGAGGCAGAGCAATTCCTATTGAGGAATGGGGCATTGCAATAGCAGTCTTTCAGATCGCTTATATCGTGATAACAGCAATAATCTTAGCCAAGGAAAGATGTGAAAGGGTACGAATGATAAAGGAAAAGAGCTAAGAGATTATAATCCCATTAAGAATGTATTAAAGCTGATCACTAATTTTTTAATAGTTGTTGTGATCAGACAGTATCAATGCAATTAGGTTTATTTTTGAAAGTCAGAATCTTTAAAATCATGAGCCTTATCTAAAAAAATATGGTGCGTATAAGAAGAATCAAAGCAATCGCTACTCTTGGATTCATTTTCTTGTTGTCAGTTGTTATTATTTTCTTTGCTGGTTTTTTTAATACAACGGCTATCTCAGTTGCCTATGCTAAACCAAATCAGATGAGTCATAACCTTGCAAATTCAATAGATATACCAAGCATACCTGCAAAAAAGGTCCATGTTACAGATATTGATATTGCATACAAGACCTTTGGAAAAGGTGAGCCTTTTTTGCTTATTAGCGGTAGTGGTCTTGTTATGGATGCTTGGGAGTCGTCTATTTTAAAAAATTTATCCTCAAATCATAAAGTAATTATATTTGATAACCGTGGTGTTGGAAATACAACAACTGGTATCAAACCATTCTCGATTCCGCAATTTGCAAATGATACTGCTGATTTGCTATATGCTCTCAAAATACAAAAGGCAAATGTTCTTGGATTTTCTATGGGATCCTTTGTAGCCCAAGAGCTTGCTCTATTACATCCAGAAAAAGTTACCAGGCTTATACTATATGGTGCAGCATGTGGTGGAAAAGAGAATATACCTCAAAGCCCTCAAGTTGTAAAAATTTTATCGAATTTTGTAAATAATCGTACCCAGAATGTAGAAAAACTTCTATCAATCACATTTCCACTAGGATGGGTTAAGTCTCATCCCAATGTAACCATTCCACAATCCAAAGAAATTGTTATTCCTAGCACGTTAAAACAGCAGTTTAATTTAGTCGAGGACTGGTTCGCAATTAACAGGAGTGGAGTTTGCAGTCAGCTTCCAAAAATATCCATACCAACATTGGTTATAACTGGAACTGAAGACGTTTCTGTACCGTCAGCTAACTCTTTAATTATTGTACAAAAAATCCCAGGATCTTGGCTCGTACAGATTAAAGGAGGAGGACATGGATTGATGTATCAGTATCCAGAACAATTCAGCAAGATTGTAAGAACATTTCTAGAAACTACTTGATTTGATCGTAACCTATTTTAGTGGTTTGGCAGATGTGTGAGAAGATAATTCGGATTACTTTTTACTACGGAGCTCCCTCTGTCCCCGATTAGTATTCTAGTGGTTAAATCATACATATCAAAAAGTGAGAATTGACAGTACCTATGACTGATAAAGACAATGGTAATAATGATGTTCTCAGGATAGAGATAGAGTGTCATGGAATGACCTCGAGGATAGCTTAAGGGAAGAGAATAGAATACTATTTCATAAAATGTTAAATGAATGTAGGGAATATGTTGATGCAGTGAATTCCAAAGGCGAATCTTTCGCATCTGAATCATTATTTATCGCTTTAATTTTCCAGCAGCATAAAATGATTAATCAGCTAATTGATAAGCTCTCAAAATATGATATACAAGATTAAAAGAAAGAAAATATACCGATTACGTACTTCTGTCTGTAGGATTGGAATTAGAATTTGTTCTTTGATGGACTATCTGAAACATTGTTTAACGAGATATCTACGCCGCCATTGGTCAGATCTAGAGTATTGCTAAATATTGAACAATTTGAAATTGGTAGTCGTTACGTTACAGCCAAAATACAAAATAGATATGCCGACGAAGTTACTATCAATATACAGGGAGGTCGGCCTGGAATAGAACTACAAGAAAGTCTTTTCAAAATTAAGGATCATGAAAAAGGAGATCGCCTATATTATGCATACCTATTAACAAAACTGATACAAACTGGTAAAATACTTTCAATAAAAGATGCCTATGATGAATTAGAGAATAACATATCATCTAGACCCAATCCTTATTGTCTGGTCGATAATATTTTCGTTTTGTTGTTAGGCCGCCAGCTACAGATACGACGGGCCCGATTATCATCAATGTATATCACAGTTCAATTCCTATCAAGGAGGCTTGTGCTTCGATGTTGATTTTTTGACATGTGGCGGTAGCATCAGGAATAATAAGTGCTATTTCGTTACCACCTTTTAGTCGCCTTTTAGCATGTTCTGGTAAGATTATACTGCAACGATAAGAAAAATTGAAGTAGCAGGGGCTTAAATAACAAAATCTTTAACTTCCAGAGTATCGAAATCTGTCCACATATTACTTCCAGTAAGCACAAAAACCTGAAAGTGAAGGTGTGGTAGATATGTATATCCTGTCATTCCAACTTTGGCTATTTCTTCCCCTCCTCTGACATATTGATTAACTTTTACTTTTGAACTGTTGTAGCTCAAGTGATCATATCGTGAATATTCTCCATTTGAGTGCATAATTACAACAAAGTTTGTATGCCTCCAATTACTTGGATTGGCTCCTCCTGTATTAGAAATGTCTTTAACAAGAGTTACTATTCCATCCGCTGCTGCAAGAACAGGTGTTCCTTTATCAGCTATGAAATCAACCGAATTTCGAAGTTTGCCCACATGAGCTGGAGATGAAGTTCTATCTATACGTTGTAGTAGATGTTTCGGTACAGGCAGCTTATACTTATTGATAGCACTTTTCTCTACCGTCCCTTCATGTTTTGTTATTGGTATTTGTTTTGAGACGTCATACAAAGGTGAGATATTCCAAGTGTTGCCTCCTGCAAATTGCTTCGGAGCCGTCATTGAAGTCTGAATTATGTTCAAAACCATAGATGAAATGGAATGAAACAGATTCTCTTGTATAGAGTTCGTTGATGCAACGTTATTGTCGTCATTCGAATTATTATCCACCATTTTAATTAATTATTTGAATATGCATAGACGTAATATAAATATAGGCATTTAATGGTATTAATTACCATAAAAGGGCTCATAAGTTAACTACATAGCACATTATCTGCGATTACAATTTCTCTTACAACCCAGCGGTATATAATGATAATCTAGATCAGAAATACAACAAAGTATCTAAACTGGCGTCTTCTGGAGGTATATCGGTTAGATAATCTAAAGAATATATTTATGAGCACAATTATAGAAAGTATCAAGAAAGAAATATTGAATTGGCCCAATGTTACTGCTGAACCACATAGGTTTGGAGGTCTCGAATTTCGTCTAAACAAAAGAGAAATGGCTTGCTCCTTTTGACGAACGAAGGATAAATCTAGGACTTTTGGGTATAGATACGGTACAGATGGAGTAGACGATATTCAGCTGTAGCTCTACTACTCCTTCTATACTGCATAGCTCATTTATTATTTCATATCATTGAATATCATCTGTACCATCTGTACCATCTACTCCATATCACTTTTCACGAGGTAATCACTAGCGATATTGATTTGGGTATAGATCGTTTTTGGACTTTAAGTCACTACATTTACTCTGTATTCTGGATAACGTCTACATATCATGGTGGACTAACAAGACAGGAAATGATGAAGTAATGTTTAGAGCATCTACAGATTATGGTGCTACGTTTGGAGATAAAATTAATTTGAGTAATTCTATGAAGGCTGATTCACAAGATGCACAGATAGATGATTGGATGTCTGTGAGTGCTCTTTATGGCCTTAATGAGACTGAACGACATTAACAAATTATATTCTGAATTTATTATTGTATATATCCAGGTTTATTATTCTACGCTAGTCGTCATCATATATATATCAATTATTTTGTGATAAAAATGCAAGCAATATTTCGCATATAATAGCGGGTTTCTCAGCAAAGGGTGCATGTCCAGCATCTTCTATTTTCTCAACTTTGTGCTTCTTAAGAACGTGTTTGAATAGGTCAATATGCTCTATTGGTATTAAGTTATCATTCTTGCCCCATATGATCAATGTAGGAATATCTTGGATAGATTTTAACCTTGATAAGTCAATTTGTGTAGTGGTACTATTTTTATAAGCTGATTCAAAAGCATATTTTGCTCCTGGTGAGTTAATCCTCGTTATAAAAGTGTTGATCACCGCAGGCAAGACTCTCCAAGGCTGAGACACCAGTTGTTCAAATACACTCCTTACATTGTCATATGATGTATATTTAGCAGCATAAAGATATTGCTCTAGTAAAGGAGTTGGTCCTTTCAGAAATCCTGAAGAATCCATTAACACAAGTTTTTCTATAAGTTCTTTATTTCTTATAGCAAATTCAACAGCTATATATCCTCCTAGTGAATGTCCTACTAATGTAATTTTTCCATTATCACCATTTAGCCCAATTTTGTCAATAAATTCTAGGATGAAATCTGCGAATTTTTCAATAGTATAATTAACGTCTACTGGCTTGTCACTTCCTCCAAAGCCTATTAAATCAACAGCTATTGTGTGATAACACTTTGATAATGCATCTGGTATATCTAAATCTAACCACCTATCAGCCGATGAACCAAGGCCATGTATAAACAAAAAAATGTGTCTATCAGAAATACGGTCTCCTTCTGATTCCAAGTATCTGATTTTAATATTATTATTTAGTATTATTGATTTGTCTTTCATTGAAATGTAGTTAAATTAATATCTTATATATGCATCTTTTTGTCGATGTCATTTCCTTATTCTCCATTTTGTTGAATACGCTATGAATTGTCTCTGTACCTTGCACAAGTCCACATTCAAGTGAGACAGCGTTGATAATAGCAACTTTATATGTCGAATATATGATGGTGATCAAATGGCTTCTTCG
>Ga0193721_1000148_pt1 | contig 21161 bp, 20 predicted proteins | sample U2s2metaG_FD_145078 | JGI IMG/M metagenome (GOLD analysis project Ga0193721, IMG submission 145078) | Soil microbial communities from a riparian zone of the East river system, Colorado, United States - U2s2 | ecosystem: Environmental > Terrestrial > Soil > Riparian zone | place: USA: East River...
CGCATGGTGTTCCTGCTCTACCTCCCCACGGGAGTGGATCCAAGGAAGCTGGAAGACGAGGTGCGAACAAGACTACGGAAGAACGACGTCTCAAAGATCGTTGTTGATGTAGTATAAGCGCACTTGGTCTATTCACCTGTTGTGAACGGCGCTCTATTCCCCACTCTGTTGGCGGCCTTTGTTATTGGATCAGCGTTCGCAAAATCTGTGACAGCGGGTGCAGTGACTTTCGTGTCGCCTTGCGAGTGTCAGGGGCAAAAGAGCGGTACTCGCTGGCCGGTCAAAACCGATTTGTCGCCTGTGCCTTTGGACAAGTCCACCATCCAATCAGTTACGCCATCGCAGATTTACGAGTGGAAAGAGCCGGTGCCGAATGAGTCTTTGACGCCTCAGACCGATACGAGAATCGCAGCTGAACAAAAATGGTATAACCTCACCGGCCGCCTCGATAGCGTAAAAGTTGAATCAGACGGTGACATTACACTGGTGCTCAAAGATGCCGGAGGGAGGAAAGCAGGAAGTGTTAACGCCGAAATCCCTGTCGGCCCCACATGGTGCGAACTTCGGCAGACTGTTTTCGGTTGGACGACGCAGAGCTTTCCTTTCACTTTCAGGGAATCCCAAAAGCTCCAAATGCGCGAGCAGCATATAATCACCGTCACAGGCAAGGCCTTTTTCGACGTTCAACACGTCTCTGCGGATAATTCAAACCAACGAACTGAATCCAAGAAACACTCAGTTTGGGAAATTCATCCAGTGATGGCGCTGCACGTTGATCAATAGCTCGACCGCACGCCGTCGGTGCCCAGCTATTTGTCCCGCACTGCCAATGCAGGTAGCGCACTGGCACGAGGAGTTATCGGTAATTTCGACACAGAAAGTTTGGCTATGTTAGAGTCAGCAGTGGGAGCGGTTGGCTACGTAATTAGAAAACTAAACCAAGTGCGCGGCCTGCCTATTGCTTTGCCTCCACTTTTGCAATTGCTTATGTTGCCCCGCATCTGAATGGGACTGTAAGTGTGGCCTATTTGATCAGCGCCAAAGCGCTGTCTCATGCTAGTCCGCCAGAGGACGGATTCGCCGCGGCGAACCTGGGGCATCGCTGCGCCTTTGGCGCTAAACAGATACGCTCTTGCTTCGGTTCAAAAGATATTGGGATCGCGATTGCGCTGCGGCGCGTTGGCCCTCGGCGCACGCCTGAAAAGTAGTACGACCAAAGTCCTATTCGCGTAAACGCCCGCCAGCGGCACAATGTGCGTCTCTGGGCACTCTCTCGCGCAAGCCGAAGGGCGAATCGGTTGGTCTGCGCGGTTGCGAGTGCCCAACGAAACCGACAGATCAAAATCATCAACAAGGAACAAAAATGAAACAAATACAAACCTCATTCAACATGATCAGCGTCATCGCTCTGTTAGCGTTGACGGTCGGTTGCGCCACAACAAGCAGCACGCAGAACAAAGAGAGCATGCTGGTGGCCTCCGGCTTTAAGGTGATCACCCCCAAGACGCCCGCCCAGCAACAAAAGCTCCAACAGCTTCCGCCGGGCCATGTGGCCATGATCAACAGAAAGGGGAGAACCTACTACATTTTCCCGGACGCGGCACATAACCAGGCCTACGTCGGTGGACCGCACGAGTACCAGGCTTACCTACAACTCCGCGCCGCAAATAACATTGCGAACGAGAATCTCGAGACCGCTCAAATGTACCAGGATGCGGAGATGCAGTGGGGTGCATGGGGCGGTTGGGGTATGGGCTGGGGACCGATGGGAATGGGAGTAGGGGTTGGCCGCTTTTAAAGCTGTAGGACTATCCAAAGTTTGTCAGTGCCCAGTTAATCGATCTGTCCCTCCGGAACCCAAACCAAATAACAGGAGAAAACTGAAAAAATGAAACGAAACGTAATACATAACGGCTTGTCGCTACTTGTAGCCGCGGCAGCCCTTTTTAGCGCGGTTGTCCCAGCTAAGGCGCAAGACTCGCCGACGCCTAGCTCTGGCGCAGCAGGCAAGAAACCCAACATCCTTTTCATCATGGGCGATGACATCGGCATGTGGAACATCGGCGCCTACCATCGCGGAATGATGGCCGGGCGAACACCGAACCTCGACAAGCTCGCCAAGGAAGGCATGCTGTTCACCGACTATTACGCCGAGGCGAGTTGCACGGCGGGTCGCGCGAACTTCATCATGGGCGAATTGCCCATCCGCACCGGGATGACCACGGTCGGCCAGGCGGGTGCCAAGATCGGCATACCAGCTGAGGCATGCACGATTGCCACCGCGCTCAAAGCGCAGGGTTACGAGACCGGCCAGTTCGGTAAGAACCATCTTGGCGATCTCAATGAGTTCCTGCCCACCGTCCACGGCTTCGACGAATTCTTCGGCTATCTGTATCACTTGGATGCGATGGAAGATCCGGCACACCCCAACTATCCGCAGGATCTGTTGGATAAGGTTGGCCCACGCAACATGGTCCATTCCTGGGCGACCGATACCGACGACGCCACAGTCATGCCGCGCTGGGGCAAAGTTGGTAAACAAAAAATCGAGGACGCCGGCACACTTTATCCCGAACGGATGAAGACTGTGGACAACGAAATCCGCGACCTCGCCTTGACGTTCATCGAGAAGGCCCAAAAGGACGGCAAACCGTTTTTCTGCTGGCTTAACCCGACACGCATGCACATCGTCACGCATCTTTCCGATAAGTATGAGAAGATGCGCAATTCGGAGAATGGCTGGTCGGAAGAGGAAGCGGGCATGGCCCAACTCGATGACGACATCGGTCTAGTCATGCAGAAGCTCAAGGACCTTGGCTTGGACGACAACACCATCGTCGTCTTCACCACCGATAATGGCACCGAACTCTTCACGTGGCCCGATGGCGGAACGACGCCGTTTGCGCAATGCAAGGGGACGGTCATGGAAGGCGGCTTCCGCGTGCCCTGCATCCTGCGCTGGCCCGGCCACGTGCCGGCGGACTCCGTGCAGAACGGCATCTTCTCCGGTCTCGACTGGTTCCCGACCTTCCTCACAGCCGCGGGCAACCCGGACATCACCAACCAGTTGCTCAAAGGCGTGAAACTCGGCGACCGGACTTACAAGAACCATCTCGATGGTTATGATCAGACGGCGGCCATTACCGGCAAAGGCCCGTCCGCGCGTCACGAAATCTTCTATCTCGGCGAGAGCTCGGTCGGCGCGGTGCGCATTGACGACTACAAGTATCGTTTCATCGACCAGCCCAATGGCTGGCTTGGTGCCAAGACACAGGTGGACATTCCCTACCTGATCAACCTGCGTCTCGATCCTTTTGAACGCCAGGGCTGGCCAAACAATGGGACGAAAGAAGGAGGGCAACAATACTTCGATTGGTTCAAGTTCCAATTCTGGCGCTTTGTTTTCGTCCAGCAGGTGGTGGGCAAGGAACTCCAGACCTTCCTCGATTACCCGCCGATGCAGAAAGGCGCGAGTTTCAACCTTGAAGCCGTCAAAGCGGAAATGGCAAAGAAGATGCAGCAAGCGGAATCAGCCGCCAAAGGCGCCGGCCAGTAACCGGAATCCCCCTTACGGCGGGCGGGTCGCAAGGGTCGCCCGCCTTTTTATCAGTCATCTGATCCCTGCGATCATGAAACGCGCCGCATCCGTCCAACCAGGCGCAAGAACATGAACATGAAACCGATAAGACTCATCACAATTTAACTCCATGACCAAACTATCCAGTACCCTCAAGAAGGAGTTCTTTGAGCTGCTCCCGCCGACGATCTTTTTTTTCGTCGCTTTGCATATCGTGGCGTTTGTTCGCGTGTTAATGCTGAAGGGAACCGGGATCGCGCCATCCTCTTCCATTTCAATTGCCGTGGCCGCTCTCATTCTCGGCAAGGCAGTGCTGATCGCGGACCTGCTGCCGGTGATCAATCGCTTTCCCAACAAACCGCTGATCTACAACGTCGGCTGGAAAACCTTGATCTACCTCCTGATGGCCACGGTTATTCATTACTTGGAGCGCCTTATCGATTTCTGGCGCCAAACTGGCGGCTTTATCGCCGGCAACAGAAAGCTACTGGGTGAAATCGTGTGGCCGCACTTCTGGGCCATCCAGATCATTTTATTTGTACTCATCGCCATGTACTGCACAATGCACGAACTGGTGCGCGTGATCGGGAAAGAAAAGGCGATGCGGATATTCTTCGGTCCAATGCCCGCGCCGGAAGTGTGAACGCTTATCGCAAAATAGATTTAACCACGGATTACGCGGATAACACGGATTCTGGGATTCAAATTCTGACTTAAGACTCAAAGGTGGAACCACCATTTCTTCGTCATTCATCACTGCTCACTCTTCTCAGCCCCCTCCCCATCCGCGCTATCCGTGTAATCCGCGGTTTAGTCCCCTAACAAATTCATGAAAACCATCCGCAATAAATTTGTCTTACTGGCGATTGTCATCGCTGGCCTAAAGACCGCTTACGCCCAGGACCCGCTTCCCTCGTGGAACGACGGCCCAGCCAAGCAGTCCATTGTCGAATTCGTGGCCAAGGTCACGAAGGAAAGCTCACCGGACTTCGTGCCGGCCGTCGAGCGGATCGCCACGTTCGACAATGACGGAACGCTCTGGTGCGAGCAGCCAATGTATTTCCAACTCTTCTTCGCGCTCGATCGCGTGAAGGCGCTCGCGCCGCAACATCCCGAGTGGAAAACGAAGGAACCATTCGCGTCGTTGCTCAAGGGCGATCTAAAGGGCGCGCTCGCGGGCGGCGAACGAGCGATGCTAGAAATCATCGTGGCCACGCACGCGGGCATGACGACGGCGGCATTCGAACAAATCGTCAAGGACTGGATTGCCACTGCAAAGCATCCCAAATTCAAACGGCCGTATACCGAGTGTATCTATCAGCCGATGATCGAACTGCTCGCGTACCTGCGAGCGAACGGGTTCAAGACGTTCATCGTCTCGGGCGGCGGCATCGAGTTCATGCGCCCTTGGACGGAAAAAGTCTATGGCATCCCGCCTGAGCAAGTGGTGGGCAGCAGCATCAAGACGAAGTACGAGTGGCGCGACGGCAACCCGGTGCTCATGCGGTTGCCGGAGATGAACTTCATCGACGACAAGACCGGCAAACCAGTCGGCATCAACTCGCACATTGGCCGGCGGCCCATCGCGGCATTCGGCAATTCGGACGGCGACCAGCAGATGCTGGAGTGGACTCAGGCCGGTAGCGGCGCGCGGTTAATGATGCTGGTACATCACGATGACGCAGTGCGCGAGTTCGCTTACGGCGCGGAATCGAAGATCGGGACGTTCAGCGACGCGCTGATGGCCGAGGCGAAGAAGGATGGCTGGGCAGTCATCAGCATGAAAAATGATTGGAAGGTAATCTTTCCTTTTGAGAGCAAATGAGCCTGCCGGGTCGAAGAAATCTCGCTGGTAGTCTTAGTAAATTGTCAGGTGGTGTTCAACGGATAGCACTTACAAGGGTCGCCTCGCCCTTCGCAAGGGAGAGGGGGAGGGTGAGGGTTGCTCCCAGCGAGTGGTGCCGTCTGGAGGGCTCAACCCCTCACCTTAGTCCTCTCCCCTTGGCCAAGGGGAGAGGCGAAACAAACACCATGGGACCCACAACCGGCGAACACTACCGTATTGGCCTAAAGTCCTATTCCCAACCGCACCACCGGTGTGCCAAGATAAAGGCGATCTAATTTACAACTATGAAATTGCCTAATATTTCTTTGCTTCACTGCGTACTTGTTGTCTCGGCGCTCCTTGCGTCGCCATTTGAGAGAGCAACCGGCACGGTCACCTCCGATCAGCCGGCCGATCCGGGCTGGCCGCGTGAAAAGTACAGCAATGGGACTCGACTTATTATTTATCAACCGCAGGTCGATGACTGGAAAAATTTCCAGGAGTTGAGCTGGCGAATGGCAATTTCGCTGACACCCAAGGGCGGCAAAGAAGTAGTCGGCGTCGTAGAAATGAAGGGACACACGGACGTGGACAACGTTGCAAAGGTCGTTGTTATCATGAACCCTGAAATCACGGGCACGTACTTTCCTTCATTGGATCCGGCTACAAAGGAAAAGACGGAGCAGCTGTTCAAAAGCTTTGTCCCACCGACTGTTTCGATTTCCTTGCATCGCTTAATCGCAAGTGTGCCCGTGCAGCAGACGCCTGCCGGCGTACAGCTAAATAATGATTCGCCCAAGATCTTTGTCGATTACCGCCCATCGATCCTGTTGAGCGTGGATGGCGATCCCGTCTTCTCGGAAGTTCCCAACACGAACTTGAAATTCGTTCTTAACACGCAGTGGCCGCTCTTTTTCGATAACGGAAATTCCACCTACTATCTTGCAGTGGGTCAGCAATGGCTCACGGCCAGTAGCCTTGAAGGGCAGTGGTCGGCCACCAAGAAGTTACCGCCTGGCATGTCCAAGGTCGCGCAGGATAAACAATGGAGTGCACTCAAAAAGCTTATCCCACCGCCCGCCAAGTCTGGTGGAGTTACTCCGGCTGTCTTTTATAGCGACAAGCCGGCGGAAGTCATTCTTTTCGATGGACAACCCGTTTACGCGCAGATTCCGGATACGCAGCTGACTTACGCCACAAATACAGACAGCGTCGTTTTCGTTTATACGCCAACGCAGCAATTTTACTATTTGACCGCGGGCCGATGGTTCAGCGCCACTGATCTGCAGGGGCCGTGGACTTACGCGACGCCGGACCTCCCGGCTGATTTCGCCAAAATTCCGGCCAGCAGTCCTGTTTCAGCGATACTCGCTTCCGTTCCGGGAACCGACGAAGCCAAGGATGCAGTTTTGTTGGCGCAGGTTCCAACCACCATGACCATTAAACCGGCGGAAGCACAGGCGAAAGTAAAAGTCGACTACATCGGTGAGCCGAAGTTCGAGCCAATCAAGGGGACATCCATGGCTTATGCTACGAACACGCGCGACAAGGTCATCCAGCTTGAGGGTATTTATTACCTTTGCTTACAAGGCGTCTGGTTCATGGCTCCTGCTCCGAACGGACCTTGGACAACGTGCATGTCAGTCCCGCAAGAGATCTACACCATCCCCCCGAGCTCGCCGGTTTACAACGTGACCTATGTCACGCAGACCGCGAATCCCGACGGCACGGTTACAGCCACCTACACAGCTGGTTATCTGGGCGGGTTCATCCTGGGCGCAGCCACTGGGGCGATCGTTGCTAATGGGAGCGGATATTGGTGGCCGCCTTACGCCTACGGAGGCTACTATTATCCCTACGCCGCGACTTACTGCGGTGGTTATTATTATGGGGGTTACGGTTATCATTACGCAACGCCGTACTACAACTCCGCCACGGGAGCCTATGGCTGGAAGCAAACTGCATATGGCCCTTATGGCTCCGCAACCAGAGGCGCGGCGTATAATCCCTATACCGGGACTTATGCTCGAGGCGGATCGGTCTCGACGCCTTATGGCAGCAGAAGTGCAGCGCAAGCCTATAATCCGTACACCGGAACTTATGCTCAAACTAGACAAGGCTCGAACCCGAATGCTCAATGGGGTAGCTCGTATGTCTCGCGAGGAAATCAGAGCGCTACCATGGGCCATTATTCGACAGCCAATGGCACCGTAGCAGGCGCGACGACTTCGCAGGGAGGAAAAGCGGCCGCTTCTAGCACCAAGTGGGGAAACACCGCCGCTGCCAAAACCTCCAGTGGGAATATGTACGCCGGACACGACGGCAATGTTTACAAAAACACCGGTAACGGTTGGGAGAAGTACGATAACGGAAGCTGGAATTCGGTAAATAAGCCCCAGCCGAACTGGCAAGGGGCAGAAAGCACTCAACAAAGGTCGTCAACGCAAAGTCACCAGCAACGATCGTCATCGACGAGCAGCTCCAATCGATCCGAAGGCAGCTATGATCGTTCCGGAGGCGGCTCCAATCGATCTGGTGGCGGTGGCTACGACCGATCCAGTTCCCAGATGCAGGATTTGGATCGCGAAGCACAGAATCGGTCGCGTGGTGGTCAAGAGAGCCAACGCTTCCAAGACTTTCAACGCGGCGGCGGCGATCGCTGGGGTGGCGGCGGAGGATTCGGCGGCGGTCGCTTCGGTGGAGGTGGTGGGTTCAGGGGGCGTCGATGACGATTTCCGTCTTGAATTCACTTCTAATTTTCCATACAACCAAAAACTCAACCAACCCACCAAAAAGAAAAACATATGAAAAAACTATTAACACTAACAAACATTGTCAGTGCCGTAGCGGTGCTGGCACTAATGGCAGCGTGTCAGACCACCGGCACCAGCCAGGCTGCACCCCAGAAAGAGTCCTTGCTGGTGCAGTCGGGCTTTAAGGTGATAACGGTCACCTCGCCGAAACAGCAACAGGCCGTCAATGGACTGGCCCAGGGGAGGGTCTCCGCCGTAAAGTACAACGGCAAATTGTACTACGTGTATCCGACTGGGACGAAGGATAGGATTTACGTCGGCAAACAGAAGCAATTCAACGCTTATAAGACAGCGCTCGCGGGACAACAGGCAAGCCAGCAGACGCAGCCGGGTCAACAGCTGATCAACCCAGCGCCAACCATGACGTACGAAGGTGCGGGACCACATCACGTTGAGGTTCAGCAGTTCGATGGCTTTGGCCCGATGGGCACGGCCTCTTTGGGAGATTGGTAAAAGACCGAAAAGGCGGGGAGGGCGGCGGCACGATGGCTGCTGCCCGGGTAGGGAATACGCGGTCGTCGCGGAACTCTGGAACTGAATGAACGAGACCGTTCAGTCGAACCAGTCAGTGCACATGGTTCCGCGACTGACAGTAATGCGTCGACTCTCAACGGTCCAACTATTAATTGCTCTGGCGTTGCTCTTCTTCGTCTTCCCTTTTGTCGAAGAAGTCAAAGGCGGAGATATCGTTGTGTCAGTCCTGCTTTCTCTGGTGTTGATTTCTGCCGTTCTCGCCGTCGCCAGCCGTCGCCGCACACTAGTCGTCGCTGTGTTGCTCATGGTCCCGGCAATTGCCGGCAGGTGGATCAACCATTTTCGACCCGACCTGGTTCCGCCTGCCGTCTTCCTTGTCTCAGGACTTGTGCTGGTTGCTTTCGTGGTCGTGAACCTCCTGGGCTTTGTCCTGCGCGCACCTTCGGTAAACACCGAAGTGCTCTGTGCTAGCATTTCGGCTTATCTAATGCTCGGTTTAATCTGGACGATGGCGTATTGGCTAGTGGACCAGCTGACGCCAGGGGGCGCGTTTTCTTTCAACACGAATGCAGGAACGCAATCGATGAACGGCTTCAATGCCTTCTACTTTAGCTTCATTACGTTGAGCACTGTCGGCTTCGGCGACATCACACCGCTCTCAAGAATTGCGCGCTGGCTTGCAGCGCTGGAAGCCATGACGGGCCTGCTTTATGTGGCGGTCCTGATTGCCCGCCTTGTTTCACTCTATTCGACTCCGAAATCCCATGATTCGTAAACACTTAGGGTTTTGGGGAGACGAAACTCGGTTTGCGGCAGCAGTAACGCGCGCCGCGCCTTCAGTGCAGTTTGTCCTGGTTCAGTTTTAGAGTGTCTGGGGACTTGGGAACGCGGACCGGCTGCGAAGAGGTCGCTAGACCTTCCGCATTCAGGGGAAAATGCATACGGTAAAGAGCGCCGAACATCGCTACCGAGTTATCGCTCCACAATCCTCCATGGCCCCAAATGATGTCCTTAGGTACGCGCACAATCCAGCAGGGCACACGCGCATTGCCGCTGTAGACAAATTCCCATTGGCGCCAGTTTTCGTTTCCTGTGGGAGGGCGCGCATCATTCGGATTGTAATCCGGACCCCGACAGAATTGTTTTTCGTAACCATTGTTCTTTTCGCTGGTGAGAAAGGTTCGGCCGCGCACGTTTTGTCGAATATTGGCTTCGAAGGCCCGGTTCTCATTCGTTGTTAGACCCGACGGCGGCGAAGCTCCGCCCAATGGAACGAGGTTAAAATTTACCAGATACTCATCGTTGCCAGGCGTGTGCGTCTGAAACTCTCCCTCCGATACTTTTTGTCCATTGCCACCAGGCACTGGAACCCTGTCCCAGTGGTAATGAAGATTGATAGTGTTTGCGAGACCCTGGCCGATTGGAAAAAATTTCCCGGTTGCCTGATCGTTCTCCGATTGCAGAACGATGAGAAGGGGGCGGTTCTCGCTCATCACAGCACCCTCTTCAGCCCCGGGGTCCTGCCTACATAAGTGCCACGGATCGGGTCATACTTATAAAGATAATCTAATTCGGATAACAACTGCCGAGTGCCGATAGAATTATCCGCCGGATTGAACGCAACCGCCATGTCCCATGGACTCGCGTTGCGCGCGCCGGTGCTGCTGGCATCGAGGATGGAGTGAGAAATAGTATTGCTCAAGACCAACCCACCAAACGAGTGTCCCATCAAGACGCAATGGTGAACCTGTTTGCCTGGCGCTCGCGCAGTCAGTGCCAGTTCGTTAATAGTAGCCAGGCAGCTGTTTTGCGCCGCCACTTCACCGCCCGCCAACTTGCGGTTCCAAAAAGTCAGTAGATCCAAGCCTGGCACGGTAAGGTCCTTGCCGCGCCACGCGATATAAACACCGATCACATTAATCTTTCCCTGGGTCACCTCGGGAAGACGCGAGATCATATCAATAAAGTGTTCAAATCGGCAAACGTCACCGGAATTGGCATTGTTCATCCAGCCGTGGATATAAAGGAAAAGAAGGGGGCGCTGGGCCTGGCGAATCACGTTGATGGCGGCGGCTCGTTGTGATGTATCCAAGGCCGAACCCTGATCCCCGAATTCGATGAAAGCGAATTTGTAGCGCCCGTCGCTGGGGCCTCGCACCGAGTTGAGCGGTTCACTCGAAGTGTTCGCGTGATACGGCCCATAGGGCGCGCAGGATCCCAAGAGAGTCACAACCGCAAGCGCACTCAAGGCGCGGTAGCAAATCGAATCAGGACTTCGCATTTGATTGAGGAATCACCCAGCGTTCAGGGTGAATAAATGAGAACAGTAACAAAATTAGCTTTGAAATTTCTATAGGACTTTGGTCCAATACGCAGATCGGACCCCCGTGAATCAAAATCCTAAGATGCCACCGCAACATAAAACCCCAGGTCGGCTTCAGCTCATCGCGGTCGCAACATGCCTCGCGTTTTTCGCTGGGTGCGCGACTACGCCGCAAACAGCGGGCCGTCTTCAATACGGGCCTGCCGCCAGCATCCTGCGCGAGGCCCGATCCACGCAGGTTCCAGTTGAGCAGCGAGCCGCTGATTATTTGCAAGCCGCTGCCATGACCGCTCCACTGCTAGGCACCGGCGCTCAACAAACACCAGCCGTCGACACGTACAACGCGGCATGCAGTGAACTTACCGTTCTCCTTCGCTCAAGTGAAGGAGGACGACTCTGGAACCATCCGCTTACCCTCACCGCGAGCAACAAGACTTATCATCTACGCCTTGAACCCGCCAGTTCCGGAGTCTGGGCGCCGAACTATTTCACGACGTTCGAAGGCGCGGATCAGATAAAAGAAAAACTGATCAGAAAGCAAAACATTCATGAGGGTGTTGGCGGTGCGCTCGTCGGTGTTCGAATAGTCAATCCACCCGAAAAGTTCGCCCCAGCCAGGGGAATCACCGCGGCGGTTACGGCTACACTCGATTTTCACGCAGCGGATGCTACCCTCGCGCTGCGCCGTCCAGCCAAGCAACCGACGGCGACCGTTGAAGGAAAGATTCGTCCTCTAGCGGCAAATTTCTCAGCGCCCATCAGCTATTACCAGCCGCCGGGTAATCTCACGTTTATGGGACTGTTTGGCGGATTCAGCGCCAAGAATTATCCGGCAAAGACGGGTCTTTATTTCCTCCAGCCGTACGATCCCGATCGAATTCCGCTGGTTTTTGTGCATGGCCTTTTCTCAACACCATGGACATGGGTGCAGACTATCAACGGACTGCAAGCCGATCCAGAGATCCGGAAGCACTATCAATTCTGGATCTTTGCATATCCGACTGGCAATCCCATCCTCTATTCCGCACTGCGGTTACGGGAGGAATTGGCCAAGGCCGATCAACTGTATCCCAACCACAAGCCGTACGTCGTGGTCGGCCACAGCATGGGCGGCATGCTGACTCATGACCAGGTAGTTACGGTCAATGAAGGAATGTGGGAGAAAGCTCTGGGGCAAAATGCGAGGAGCGTTTTCAAGGAAAATTCCGGGAATAGTCTGATTGTTCGCGCGATAAAGTTTCGCGCGAATCCCCGGATAAAGCGTGTTGTCTTTATTTGTACTCCGCATCGTGGGAGCGATCTGGCCAGCAATGGAATCGGAAAAATTGGAATTAGCCTGATTACGCTTCCGACCAGACTGGCCGCAGTCATGATGGACTCGCTAACCAACGCGGACCTCGCGCAAATCACGGGAAGTTCCAAGCGTCTGCCCAACAGTATCACGGGTCTGAAGCCTACAAGCCCGGCTTTGCCGGTAATTAACAGCGTGCCGATCAGTGTTCCCTATCACTCAATCATCGGCGACAGGGGCAAGGACCACTGCCCGAACTGCAGTGACGGTGTCGTGGCTTACTGGAGCTCTCATTTAGATGGGGCGCAATCCGAAGTCATCGTTCCTGGCCCCCACGGATCGTGTGAACTGCCGCAAACGATTGCCGAGCTTGATCGGATTCTGCGTTTACATCTTAGAAGCAGCGGCAGCTCAAAACCGGCAACGACTATTGCTCAAGCTTCCAGGTGAGCCTGCGAATTGGCTGCCGCCATTGACGCGAAGTTCTTCGATCCTGATACTTCCGATGCATCCGCTGCGTGGAGTTCTGAAATGATCTGGCGCGCGCTGCGCGCTTTCGCGTGGACGCTTGCCTGGATGATTGCGCTTGGCTGCGCTGCGTGGGCATTCGGCGCGCTGCACTACGACTTTCCCGTAGCGAAAGCAATTGTCGCGTGGGCGTTTGCTGCCGCAATCATCGCGGCGATCGTTTTTCTCCACGGCGCGGCGAAGAAGGTCTGCGCCGTCTTCCTCGCCTTCGGCCTTGTCCTCATCTGGTGGCTTACACTCAAACCCAGCAATGATGGCAACTGGCAACCCGATGTCGCGCAGTTGGCATGGGCGGACATCAACGGCGATGAATTTACTTTTCACAACGTGCGCAACTGCGATTATCGCACCGACACCGATTACACGCCGCACTGGGAAACGCGCACCGTGCGGCTTTCGCAGATCACCGGTATTGATCTGGCTATCGATTACTGGGGTTCGCCATGGATTGCGCACCCCATCGTCAGTTTCCAATTCGCAGACGCTCCGCCGCTGTGTTTCTCCATCGAAACGCGAAAGACCGTCGGCCAGACTTATTCTACTATCGGCGGACTCTATCGCCAGTATGCACTCATCTACCTCGTCGCTGATGAGCGCGATGTGATCCGTTTGCGCACCAACTACCGGCACGAGGACATCTACCTTTACCACCTGACGGCTCCGCCGAACCGGGCGCGCGAGCGTTTCCTCGAATATGTGCATTCGCTCAACGCACTGCGCACGCAGCCGCGCTGGTATAACGCCATCACGACCAATTGCACCACGAGCATCCGCAGCCAGCATCCCAGCAAAGAAAGGATACCATGGGACTGGCGGATCCTGCTCAACGGCAAGGGCGACGAATTGTTGTATAAAGACGGAGGCTTGGTGACCGGCGGCCTTCCATTTGCCGAACTCAAGGCGCGAAGCCTGATCGACACCCGCGCCCGCGCCGTCAACGACTCTCCTGATTTCTCAAAAATGATTCGCGAAGGCCTACCTTACGCGCTTCCGTCCGACGCGTCACGGCGGTAACTAGTGCGGACCACCTTTCTGGTTCTTTGATCTTGCACCAGGCAGAGGGCGGTTCAGCATCCTTCCAATGAAGACGGCGCCTACGACACATCCGAATATGATCAGCGATATGATTTCAGTGTTCATCGCAGGGTTCTGGTAAGTCGTTCATGTAGTTATATGTTTGAGCCAGACCCCGACAAAGAGAATTGCCAGGACAGCGTGGACTGCAATGGCTGGCAGCAAAAGGATCCCGACTGATTCACTGCCAAGGCGCAGGTATCCAAGGTAAACAGTCGTCAACACATTGTAAATGAGCATCGCTAGGAGGCGCGGGATGATTGCTTCAACGCGCGGCCAGCAAGCAATCCCGAATAATAACAAGCCAAAACCAGCCACGCGAGTAATTGCGAGCGCCGGACCGGAAACATTCGTGCCTAACAAGAATTTAGTCATTGTTGGAGCAATGATTAACACAATTCCGGTGACCGTTTCGAATGTTGAGGCGACCACGAGTAACACCTTATCCATCGTGTGATAATCTGCCGCTCTGGCAGCCGATGCTGTAAAGTCCGCTAATCCGCGGCCCGGTCCTGAAACTGCGCGGGCGCCGCGTAGCCAAAGCTAGCCAACCGGTTTGGACTGGAGTTCTCGTGATCGTTCGACAGCCTCCGCATCAGACTCAAGGAAACCGAGGGCGTGTGGCACCTTGATTACCCGTACTCCGGCGGCGCGTTGCTGGTCGATAATTTGATCGCGAAGGACTTGCATCCGTGTCCAATGCACCTTCGGCCGGAAATGATGCTCCGCGTGGTAGCCGTTGAAGAACCAGGTCCAATTGTAGAGTTTTTCGTAGGTGCTCACTCCCCACGCAATCGGCTCGTCGGGGTTGCCGCCGTAATGCCGATAGTAACCGTTCAAATAGGAGAGGCAGTGGCCAAAGTACCAAAACGGCAAAAGGAAACAGATGTAATGCCAGTTAAGAATGCCCAGGATAACGAACGTTGTGACGAAAGAGGCCAGCTCAAAGACTCCCCAAAATGCTTCGCGCGGATCCTTGCGCTTTAATTCCTTGAAAACGGTCTTCGGATCTTCGCGAAAGAAGCTGAAGAAGGTGTAATTGAATGGGTGCTCCGCTTCGCCGTCGTGACCATGTTTGTAGATCGAAATCCAATCAACAGTTTCACCTGTCTCATCCGGGCGGTCTGCGTTGCCTTTGTGATGCTGCATGTGAATGCATTCGTAAAAAATTTGGCTAAACCCAACCGTGACCGATTCCACGATGCTAAACAGACGATTGAGTAGCGGCCAACGGAAGTACGGGTTGTGAATGAAGTTGTGGGATATGCCGTTGATGTTCCAGGAAATGCTTACCGAATAGATAAATCCAAGGATGAGCATCACCCAAAGCGGCACGCGCGGAAAAAGATAAAACATCCCGAAGAAATAGGCGCAGTGGATAAGGGCGGCAGCGGCCGGGATCGCGTCCCAGCGTGTATGCGCAAAGACCCGGGAGTTCGTCCTGGGGCGTTCGACACTTACGAAGTCGCTTGATGAGCGCGGCATTGTCGGAAAGGATTGTGTCAGTCTACTGGCCCGTGTGCAAGCCGCGAATTGGACCTTAGGCTTACATCACGGCGTGGGCGTAATCCTTCCGGCCCAGGGGACCTGTGACACGTAAAGAGCGCGCGATTCGAGAGAACCAAACCGTTCGCAAATTGGCCAATCCGACGTATATTTCCTGTTCGCTTTTATGAACGAATTGAACATAGAGAACCTGCATATCGCCGTGAACGGTCAGGGGATTGTTCGCGGGCTGACGCTCCGCGTGCCGCGGGGTGAGGTGCACGCGCTTATGGGCCCAAATGGCTCAGGAAAAAGCACGCTGGCCAAAGTGCTCGCTGGTCACCCCGACTATCAGGTCACCGCCGGCAGGGTGTTGATGGACGGAGAGAATCTCCTTGAACTTGAGCCGGACGAACGGGCGCGGCGCGGCCTGTTCCTCGCCTTTCAGTATCCGAGCGAAATCCCGGGCGTAACAATTGCTAATTTCCTACGCGCAGCATTGCAATCGCGTCTGCCGGAAGGCGAAGAACTCGAGGCCACCGATTATTACGCAAAGCTTTATGAAAAAATGGAGCTGCTTGGAATGGATCGGTCGTTTACGTCGCGGGCAGTTAATGAGGGTTTCTCCGGCGGCGAAAAAAAGCGCGCTGAAATTCTGCAACTGGCCATGCTCGAACCAAAATATGCCGTTCTCGATGAGACCGATAGCGGCCTTGACATCGACGCGCTCAAGACCGTCGCGCACGGAGTGAATTCGTTGCGCGGTCCGGATCTTGGGATATTGTTAATCACGCATTATCAGCGCCTCCTGAACTACATCGTCCCCGATTACGTCCATGTGATGGTAGGTGGGCGAATCGTTAGAAGCGGGCGAAAAGAACTCGCTCTGGAGCTTGAAGAGAGGGGCTACGATTGGGCGCGGGAGGGGGCGGTTGAACCAGCGTTTAGATAAACAGGGGGAAATACACAATATGAAAACCGAAACTTCTGCAGTCGATATTAATCGAAGCATTGGGGACTTCTCTTATCCGGAAGCTCATGTGCGCGATGCCGGCGCCGGCTTGAGCGAGCGCACCGTTCATTACATCTCAGACGTCAAAGAAGACCCGGATTGGGTGCGTGAGTTTCGCCTAAGAGGTCTCAAGACATTTTTGGAAAAGCCGCTCCCGACACATTGGGCTAGCAAGGATCTCGAAGCCATCGATTTCGACAAGATCCGTTACTATCTCTCTCCTGGGACCGAGACGAAACGCAGCTGGGAGGAAGTGCCGGACGACATTAAGCGCACATTCGAGCGGCTTGGCATCCCTGAGCAGGAGCGAAAATTTCTCGCAGGCGTGGAAGCGCAGTTCGACAGCGAAGCTGTCTATTCGAACATCAAGAAGGCAGTCGGTGAACAAGGGGTGATTTTTGTCGGATCGACCGAGGGGCTAAAGAATTACCCGGAAATTTTCCGGAAGTGGTTCGGCAAAGTCATCCCGATCGCCGACAACAAATTTAGCGCCCTGAATTCTGCTGTGTTCAGCGGCGGCTCATTCATTTACGTCCCGCCCGGAGTGAAAGTGAAGCACCCGCTGCAGGCATACTTCCGTATCAACGCCGAAAACTTCGGTCAGTTCGAGCGCACCCTCATCATCGCCGATGAAGGCTCGGAAGTGACCTACATGGAGGGCTGCACGGCGCCGAAATTCAACACGCCGACACTCCACAGCGCTGTGGTGGAACTCGTCGCGCTGAAAGGCGCGAAGATTCAGTACATTACGGTGCAGAACTGGGCTTCCAACGTTTTCAATCTTGTGACCAAACGCGGTCTCGCGCACGAAAACGCCGAAGTGAAATGGATCGATTGCAACATCGGCTCACGGCTCACGATGAAATATCCCGGTGTGATCATGAAGGGTCGCAAAGCACGCGGTGAAGTTCTTTCCATCGCGCTGGCCAACGACGGTCAGCACCAGGACACCGGCGCGAAGATGATTCACGCTGCCGATGAAACGACCAGCAACATTATTTCTAAATCGATCTCCATCGGAAAAGGTCGCGCCACTTACCGAGGACTGGTTCACGTGCCGAAACATCTGAAGAATTGCAAAAACAACACCGAATGCGACGCGCTTCTCATCAACTCGACGTCGCGAACGGACACGTATCCGGCTATCACCGTGCGTGGCACAGGCAATGCCGTTCAACACGAAGCCAGTGTCAGCCAGGTGAGCGCGGAACAAATTTTCTACATGCAACAGCGCGGTCTCAGCGAGGCGCAGGCCATGAGTTTGAGCGTGAACGGTTTCGTCAACGATCTCGTCCGCCAATTCCCGATGGAATACAGCGTGGAGCTCAAACGCCTGATCGAGCTGGAGATGGAAGGCTCGGTCGGGTAACCGTTTTTGCCAACAAACTTTGCTGTAGCGGCGGTCTCTGACCGCCGTTCTGCTCTGAGGTAATACGATGTTTTCAGTCGCAAATCACGAACTGGTCAACTCCGCGCCGATTCTCTCCGGGCCGAGCGAGTTACGCGAATTTCCCGATTGGTTCCATGATCAACAGCGCGAGGCGTGGCAACAATTCGAATCATTACCGAACCCGACGCGAAAAGATCAGGCCTGGCGGTTCTCCAATGTTGGTCTTCTCGATCTGGCGCCGTTCAAAATCAGTGCGCCCCTTTCTGAAGACGACCGCAGAAATGTTCTGAAGTATTCCCGCGGGCTCGACCAGTACGCTGGTCGGATGATTTTCGCGAACGATCAGTTGATCCAGCGCGATGTCGTTTCTGAGGATCTGAAAAGGCGCGGCGTGATTTTTCAACCGCTCGAACGCGCAATGGTGGAGCACGCCGATCTCTTCCGAAAATATTTCATGTCCACCGAAGCGACACTTGGTTCGGCCAAGTTCGCTGCGTTGCACAAAGCGCTCGTTTCGTCGGGAACATTCTTGTTCGTGCCGCGCGGCCTCGAGATCGAACAACCGATCGAAATCTTTCATTGGTTGCGACACGAAAACATGTCGGTTTTCCCGCATCTGCTCCTCGTCACCGACGAACTGGCGAAGGTCACTGTGATCGAGCATTTCCGATCGTGTGATCAGCGCGCTGCCGGGTTTGCCTGCGGCGTGAACGATCTCATAGCCGGGCCGGGCGCGAAGGTGACCTACGTGTGCGCTCAAACCTGGGCGGAAAATGTCATCGCCTTACAAATGAACTCGACCACAGTTGATCACGATGCTTCTGCGATGAGCCTGAATTTGCATCTGGGCGGAAAGTATTCTCGCTTCGAAAGCTTGAGCCGGCTCATCGGCGACGGCGGCCGAAGTGATTTGCTGGCTGTCGCGGTCGCCAAACACCAACAGGAATTCGATGCCCGCACATTGCAGGACCACATCTCACCGCATACTGCGAGCGATCTTCTTTACAAAAACGCGCTCGACGATCACGCGCGCACCACTTTCGGCGGCCTGATCCGCGTAGAACCGCATGCCCACTTCACTGACGCGTATCAAAAAGTTCGCAACCTTCTTTTGAGCGACGATTCCGAAGCCAACTCAATGCCGGGTTTGGAAATTCTCGCCGACAACGTCCGTTGCACGCACGGCGCCACCTCCGGCCAAATTGATGAAGACGAGCTCTTTTATCTGCGCACCCGGGGCATCCCCACAAAAGTCGCCCAACGCCTCTTAGTCACCGGCTTTCTGGACGAGGTCATCCGGCGTCTCGATCACGCCGCGATAGCTGAGCATTTGCATCGGTTGGTTGAGGAGAAATTTGTGACAAATAGCGGTTGAGTCGCAGACATCCGTTCAGGCGACCCTCAGCGGGACGGATTTTTTTATTTCGCTATCTCTTGCTCTGTATTTAATTCGAAATTGATCTTTATGTCGTAATGGTCGCCTTTGATTAGGCCCGTCGGCGGCGCGTCAACTTCAGTCACGCGTTTTGCGATCGCCGCGACGGATTCGTTCACGACGACGTTCTCGGATGGTTTGATGATTTCGAACTTGGAAACGCGCCCGTCTTTCTCGATGCGCAGCTTGACCAGCGTCGAGATTTTGGAGCCGGAAGGGACGCTGGTGGTCGGCTGAATCCAAGCGCTGTAAAAGCGATCATGCAGCATGTTGCCATACCAGCCGAATTCCGACGCGCTACGTCCGCCGCCTGCGCTGCCACCTTTCGCTGTTGAACCTGTTTTCCCACTTCCGCTCTGAGACCCAGCTCCGGTGTTTGCGGTAAGGCTTTTTTCACTTTTCCCTGATTTCTCTCTCGACTTCGTCGGGCTCGGTTTTGTTTTCGGCAACGGTTTAGGGGACGCTTTGGCCAGCAGAATTTTCTTTGGGGTCGGTTTCGGGATTACTTTTGGCGTTACCTTTGGTTTTGGCGTGGGAGTCGAAGATGGCCTTGGCTTTGGCGTCGGCTTCGGAGTCGGTGAGGGCAATTCGATTTCGCTCTTCGCCGTAGTAACGGCGGGTTTTTCCTCTTCCGATTCGTCGTCCTTCAGAGGTTTCGGTTCAACCGCGTGAGTTTCACGCTGCGCTGACGGCGCTTTCTCATTTTCTGATTGTCCAGCCGCGAGATCATCAGCGCTACCTAACCAAACGATGCTCTCCGCATTTGTTGACGCCCTGGCTGCCACGCTCCAGCGAATCAGCCCCACGATCAGCGCAACATGGGCAAGAGCGATCAAAACGACGTTTCGCCAAAAACGCGAGCTTGCCACGCTGTAGCCCTGCGAAGGCGGGTCCTTTGCCATCTAGTTCGACTCGGCTCTGGTAGCGATACCGACTTTGGTGATTCCCGCCCGTTGCAGGGCATCCATCAGCCCGATTAATTTTTGCACGGGCAATTCGCGATCGGGCCGAATTACGATGGCGATATCCGGATTCGCCGCTCTCAACTCCATCAATCGCGCGGTAAGCGTTGCCAAGTCCAGCACTTGATTGTTAAACCGAATCGTGTCGGTGCGATCGATGGAAATGGTTTGCACCTGTGACCTGTTGATCGGCGGATTCTGCGCATCGCTGGATGGGATCACGAGATTCATGCTGCTTTCAAGCAATGGCGTTGTGATCATGAAAATGATGAGCAGCACGAAAGCCAGATCGAGCAGCGGCGTGACATTGATTTCGCTCAGCGTGGAGAGACTCTGGCGTTGTGAATAGCGTCTCATCTGTTCCCCATTGGACGTTGGACGTTGAACGTTGAGCGTTGGACGTTGCATAGCGCGATTGAAAAACGCCCAACGCTCAACTTCCAACGCTCAACGCTCAATAACAGAGGCGTGCTCATCTCCGCAATGCGACCTCACGCGCGCCGTGATCCACGTATTTGTGCTCGAATTCGGAAGCGAGCTCAGCGGCAAAATTGTCCATTTCCACGATGATCGCGCGAATGCTGGTAACGAGAAAATTGTAACCAAACATCGCTGGAATGGCGACGCACAGTGCGGTGACCGTGGTGATAAGCGCTCCGGAGACGCCCGGTGCCATGGAGACGAGGCTGGGCGAACCGGCTTCTGCCACACCGGTGAACGCGTCCATGACGCCCCAAACTGTGCCGAGCAATCCAAGAAAGGGTGAACCGCTCACGGCGGTGGCGAGCAAAATCATTTGCGATTCAAGTGAAAGCGCTGTTTCGCCGACAGCGCGTTCCATCGCCGCATTGACCGCGCCCATTTGCGCCGGCGAAATTTTGTCCGCGATCTCGAGTCGAGCGCGAAAGGTATCATCTACTTCGGGCGATCCGAGCAGATGAAAAGTCATCTCCTGGCAACCGGCGCGATAGA
>Ga0193721_1000149_pt1 | contig 21092 bp, 32 predicted proteins | sample U2s2metaG_FD_145078 | JGI IMG/M metagenome (GOLD analysis project Ga0193721, IMG submission 145078) | Soil microbial communities from a riparian zone of the East river system, Colorado, United States - U2s2 | ecosystem: Environmental > Terrestrial > Soil > Riparian zone | place: USA: East River...
TACTATAAGGATAAATACGATGGCTCCTTCTTGCTCCCATAATGAAAAACTCTAGAATGCCATCACTCACCCTGGCAGCAATCTTAATTGCGGCAGTGGGATCAACATCGATGTTATTTGCAAATCTGCAATATTCAAATGCTCAAGAAGAAAAGAACGTGGTAAGGGATTCACAAACGATTTTGCTTGAAGGTAAGACACTTCCCGCAAAAGATTACATCCACGTGTACGATACGACACCGTATCTAATAATGCTGGGTCATATTGCTGCAAAGCTTCCATGTGACAGCAATAATAAAACATCCTTGAATGTGCTTATCGGTCAAGCACCCGCATTAAAACCTGCAGAATTGGAATTAGTTAAGGAATTATCTACGCCAGGAAAAATGTGTATATACCATGTGGATGTTAAATCAGGCCCGTCAGGCGTTAATCCGATTACTGACATAGCTCTACAAAACCCAACAGACAAGGAAGTAAAATTTGGACCAACTGCAACACTTGTGATAGGCGTAGATGAAATCTCGCCACTTACACCAACAGGCGAATCCATGGGAAATATGTCAATGGGTAACAGTACAGGCGAATCCATGGGAAATATGTCAATGGGTAACAGTACAGGCAACAGTACAGGCTAAACAACCATTAGGATGTGCTGACTTATAGCATGTCCCTTTTTATTTCACCCAAATTATTTTCCTGTCTCATTTAATGCCAAATGTTGTATAGCAGAGCCATGAACTGTTATGGTTACAGAATAGCCGCCTCGATTAAAATTCAATGTTTCATTAGATGTGTTGACTAATGCAATATCGGTAATCCCTGTCGCTAACTCGGTATGATAGAGACAAGAATTCCCTTCATTAGATAAATCTAGGCTTTTACCATTCAGCGTGCCATTATTGATTGCGTGCCCTATATTCAAGGTTTTCAAATGTGGTGCAATACCCGCCACTATTGTCGCTTTAGGGCTTCCGTCTTTATTGCATGGAATCTTCGCTGCAATATGGCTGTGTCCTTCTACACTTGTCGCAAAGGGAGTAAAATCCATTAGTAAAATGTAATCTCCGCTAAGTAAACTACCCGTCAATGGTATGTGTTGCGAAACAATAAGATTATCAGTGATATGTTTTGCATGTTGTTGCATTGTTACATTGTTAGCGGCTGCAGCGAATTTCTGACTACTTAGGTTCGCCACGCTGAATATAATTGCAAACATCACCAAGATAGAAGATAGATAAATTAAATTCATAATAGAATGCTTAAACTCCACTATTTTATTTGTGCCTTGAAATATTTAAATTTTAAATTGTGCAAATTGTGACAAAGTTAAGCATGTTGAATGAACTCCAAATACGTCTAATATTTTTAGCCATTATTCTTACTTTGCCGTTGCTCATTCATGAAAGTTCTTCTCAACCACCAAGTCTTCCCAACTCTAAATACAGACCAACAACTGGTAACTTACCACAAGCAAAGTAACTTCATTCATGAATTTGACGTGCCGAAACTCTGTCCTCGCATTCGTTGTGAGTAAGGGTGACAAGATGACGGTCCATTTCTATAATGAAGACGATGTCAAAACAGAAAGACATTCATTTACCATAGGAGACCCTTATAAAAGCGCTAATATCGGAACGGGCTCGGAGGTTTGTGAATCAAATTTGACCCTAAAAAGCGGCTCAAAATAGATTTTGATTTTACCAAAAACAGGAAATGCAAATACTTATCTCCGCATCCAACGTGGTTCTGCTAACTTTGTAGCTAGCTTTTTCTTTTTCATAAAAGAATTGGATAACTCTATGAGAACAAATCGATAGGGGCAATATTGTTTGGGATTGTTCACTTGTAATTCAAGATTCAATGAATGAAAAAACTTTAAATATTAACTTTCCAGTTTACATTTTAGGCTATGGCATTAGCCTTGGAATAACCAGAACCGCTTCTATAAGAATGCTGATAATGCCTATCAGTAGAGTTAATATGTGATTTGAAAAAATGAAAGGATTGGAATTTATATTGTTGGGCATAGGAGCCCTGGCCGGTGCATTCCTTAGATACAAATTTGTCTCATCTACTATGGTTATAGGAACACTACCCGTTAACATTCTAGTAGTAAATGTCATTGGAAGCTTTATTCTTGGAGTGTTCTCAATCTTATCTACAAGTTTCAATATTGATGCAAAATATTCATTATTTTTAGCGGTAGGGTTTTGTGGTTCTTTTACGACCATGTCAGCTTTTGCTCTAGAATCAATTAATCTTTTAGACAATAAGCAATTCGTGTTATTTGTCTTAAACGTATTTGGAAATGTGGGTCTTTCGTTAGCCGCTGTCTTTCTAGGGAGAACAGTTACTTTAGGAGTAATCCGGATTTGATGATAATATGAGAATGAAGATGTTGTGTGTGACAATTAGGATAAAGAGAAATGATGAGTTGAATGGCAAAAGATTACATAAATTATTAATTGATTTTTTGATACAGAACAAGATTGCAGGCTCTACTGTATGGACTGGTGTTGACGGATTTGGAAAACGAAGAAGGTCTGCAATTCAGCTAGAAGGCATTACCATTAATATGCCACTAATAATAGAAGTTATTGACGAAAAAACAAAACTAGAGCCACTATTGCCTGATTTAAAAATGATGATAAACGATAACGGTTTGGTAACCATTCATGAAGTAGATACTATCTGACATAAAGCTTCATAATAATAAAATATTTTACTCCAGAAGCTTTTCAGAAAAATTAAAGTTGTTTTTTGAGAGGTTTATCAAGAAATTTGGTAACTGGCTAAAGTCAATTAAATATTGACAGTCAAGTTTTGGATTCAATCTCTCATCTGATTTAACTCCTATGGATAAGTCTGCTTTTCTAAATGCAGGATTGTCATTCTCTGAATCCCCTAAATACAAGATATTTTTATTCTTAAATTTATTATCTTTTGAATTGTGGATTATTTTACGAATATTGTCATACGCCATTCCTTTTGAGCACATTGTAGAAAAAATGTCAACAAACGGATGACTCGAGTATCTCTGCACAAATAATGGATACTCAGAGCTATAATTTATTTCGTTACTAATTCTTAGCACGTTTCGTTCTATTTTCTTTTTTATCGAATGCCAGTCATCGAGGTGACGCCAATCTATAGTAACTCCTGCCAACAAATTTCGTCTAAAAGTTAATTTTCTAGAAATAGTCAGGTCCTTAAATTTCAAAGAGACCATGTCAATTATCGACTCCAGTTTTTTGGAATTCTTACTAAGAATCTTGAAATCTACATTCAACATTGACTTTTGAACACAACGATTCTTGTAACACGTAGCTGAGCCAATATGTTGCAAAATAGTTTCAATGCTCATCATACAGGAAAGAATTTTTGCAAACCTAGTTCTACCATGAAGAAAATTAAAATCTTTTGTAGAAACTATAGCTATAGTTCTCTTGCTAGATATTTCCCATAATATCCTATCCAATTTCCTTTGACTATGATAGTTGGGAATTCTTACAGTTTTATCGTCCGAATTAAAAAAACTGGTGGGAGATAAAGTTCCATCATAATCTGAAAGAATAGCAGATATTTGCATGTATTGTAACCGTTAATGAACGATTACATTCAGACATTAGATTTATTTATTTTGTATTCGTAAGATAAGCATAGTGAATAACTCAATATTGCAACTTTTATTGGCTAGTTATACTCCAGTGAGAAAAACTAGAATGCAAAATTTTGCATTCCATTCATCTCTTTTAATGTTTATTTCTTACTGCAGCTTGGCAGCTGTTTTAGGATTAATTTCTTCTTTTATGTCTATCAACTCAACGTATGCTCAGATTGAGATTCCTACGGATAAGAATATCACATCGCCAAATTTTAATGGAACGGTAGGCGAAGATACCGAGCCAAAACCTGATATTTTATATTCTGCATTAAAGTCCGACACAATAGTTGGTGAAGTGCTTAATAACTTTACATATCCTATTGAATCAGTTCTCATAACGGCGAGTGTCTATGACAAGAATGGGGTAATTGCTGCAACGGGAGATACTTACACTAGTGATTATCAGCTAAAGCCAGGAATGAAATCTGGATTCGATATTTACTTAGATGAAAGGTTACCTGGCAATAGTAAATATACCTTGACAACTAGGTTTGAAAAATCAAATGAAGATAAGCCAGAGGGTCTACAACTGAGTGTTGGCAAAAACTCTAAAGATTCAAAGAGTTTTAAAATCGTTGGCGAAGTATTAAATCAAGGTCAAGTTAGTGCCAATTCAGTGAGGATATCGGGTATATTTTATGACAAGGACCACAAAGTGTTGGATGTTGATTACACTTATACAAATCCAGACATAATTAGTCCCAATAAAAAAGCACCATTCGAATTGTCTTTCTACACAGATAATCCAGAGAAAATTAAATCAATAGCTATTAATGCTCAAAGCAAAGAATATTCCTTAATAACAAAAAACAGTCAGAACGAAACAAAATCTGCATCATGAATATTCTAGAACCTTACGTTAGTCCAATTAAAAATTAAAGTCCGAATGAGTCGGGATTCGAACCCTGCATGTAGTAGGGTTCTACTAACTTGGTATTTAGCTTTTCTCATAATGTTTATGAATAAATCCTAATAATTCTCGTTTATTGAAATCATTTTTAGTTTACATTATAGCATTCTTGATGCTGTCTACATCGGCTCTATACTTTTTGGTTGCAATATTTGGTGAAAGAATTGAAAGTAGTGAAGCTCATGGATTGCAGGTAGTTGAAGGACAAAAGGAGGAAACTGGGGAACCTCCTCACAATGAGAATCAAGAGGCAACACAAAATCAAGTACATAATGAATCTGGAGAATCAGCAGAGCAACGTCTTCAAGAAGGACAAACAGAAGAACATGGTATTGCTCCTAGTCAATCTGAAGTCAACGAAACCAAACATATTGAAGGAATTGGAACAGAGAAAGCTTTACATAAAGAATCAGCTTCAGAAACTCAACGCAGAAATCTGGAATTCCCACTTTCAATTAGTGCCGGTGTTGGATACGCTGGGATAGGATTATGGATGATACTAGATAAAAGAAACAGTAAAATTCCTTATATAGTAGCCATAATCGGTTCATTAGTATTATTAGGAATTTATTTTACTTCCAGAACGGTAGGGATTTCTAGTCTAGGAAAAGAACCTATTGGCTTATTGGATACTCTAGTAGCAGCGCTTCAGGTTGCAATAATTGCTGTTTCATTGTATATTCTATTTGGCAAAATATACACCAATGGAGTGACTGTTCGTAAATAGAGATAAAATTAGCTGGAACAAAATACTAATCTCAATATTCTTCTTCCTATTAGCCGGATTTTGTGAGATTGGTGGTGGTTACCTAGTATGGCTTTGGCTTAGAGAAGACATGAGTTGGATGCTTGGTGTTCTGGGTGGTTTTGTTCTTTTCGCGTATGGCATAGTTCCTACATTCCAACCGCATCATTTTCATAGGGTATACTCGGCTTATGGCGGCATCTTCATTGTAATGGCTCTGTTGTGGGGTTGGGTTATACAGGGGATAAGACCTGATATGTTTGACATTATTGGTGCCGTTATATCGCTAATTGGAGTCATGATTATTTTCTATATACCTAGAAAAAATGAACTGATACCAAGTGAAAGTAAATGAGTGCTACTATCATCACTATTACTTCAGTGGGACTGTTTCTCCTAGCAGCGCTTGCTGAAATTGGTGGAGGATATTTAGTCTGGTTGTGGATAAGACAGAAAAAGAAAATAATCTTTGGTATTGTTGGTGGAATCATACTTTTTACTTACGGTATAATCCCTACACTGCAACCCTCAAATTTTGGCAGGATATATGCTGCTTACGGAGGATTTTTTATTATTTCTTCAATTTTATGGGGAATGATGGTAGACAAAAAGAGACCAGATAAATTTGAAATTATAGGCTCTATCGTAGCAGTTTTAGGAGCAGCAATAATATTTTATGCGCCAAGATAGTATACCAAACTTATCACTTGATTATATGAATCAAATTCGACATATTTTAGAAGCGGGTTCTATCTTATTTAGTATTATGACTTTGACCACTTTCTCATCCATTGCAATAGGGTAATTATTGATTCCACTAATTCTTGTCCTTTCGAAGTAAGTTTGTATTCTACTCGGGGAGGTATCTCATTGTATGCTTGCCTTTGTAATATTCCTCCCTTTTCTAACTCTTTTAATCTCCTAGCCAGCGTCTTGCTACTAAAGCCTTTCAGCAAATGTCTAAATTCCTTGTATCTTACTGGCTTTGTAGAGCAACAAAGTGGTATTAACATCTCTATTGTTCCTCTTTTGGTAATTAATTTACGAATTTTGGCGGTTTCTTTCATCAATATTGCTGCATTATATCCCTCAAAACTGCATTCATTCTTATACATTGGGAGTTGGTTTACTTGTTGTCCTTTTGTTTCCAATTTGTCCCCTACTTTACTAAAGTCTCCTTGATACCTTAAATAGTTTCTGTAGTAAACAATAATGATATGAAGCAAGACGTGTTGAAGACTAAAATTAAGGAAAGATATGGCAAGATTGCCTTAAGTGGAAATTCAGATTGTTGCTGCACACCACAGGATTGCTGCAACACGACTGAATTCAATCCCAAATCTTCATCGGTTGCTATCGGATATGATGACAAAGCATTAGATTCTATACCCAAGTCATCTATACTTGGACTGGGTTGTGGTGCTCCACTTAATTTTGCTAATTTGAAAACGGGAGAGATTGTAGTAGATTTAGGTTCGGGTGCTGGAATAGATGCATTCCTAGCATCTAGACAAGTTGAGGATAGTGGTAAAGTGATTGGTATAGACTTTACTGAAAAAATGTTACGTAAGGCAACCTCTGCTGCCAAAGAAAAAGGATTTACCAATGTCGAGTTTCGAAAAGGAGACATCGAAAATAGAATCCCAGTCGATAACGATACAGTAGACGTTGCAATAAGTAATTGTGTTATCAACTTGGCTACTGATAAGGTAAAAACATTCAGGGAGATTTATCGAATTTTAAAGAAAGATGGTAAGGGAAGAATGATTATTTCAGATTTAGTCACAAGCAAAGAAGTTCATGGAGAATTGGTCAATACTGATGACTGGTGTAGCTGCATTGATGGAGCATTAACAAAAGAAAATTACATTATCAGCATAGAGAAAGCTGGATTCCATAATGTAAGAACTTTAAATGAACAGTTATACATGGACAAAGACAAGACAAATGGAAGAAAAATTACAAGCCTTATCATCGAGGCAGAAACAGGTCAATGAGATTCTTCAAACGAGAACCTGTAAAGTCAATTCTATTTGTCTGCGTAGAAAATGCGGGAAGAAGCCAAATGGCTGAAGGATTCTTCAATAAATATGCTCCAAAAGGATGCGAAGCAATAAGTGCTGGAACAAAACCAGTATCACAAATTAATCCAATTGCAGTTGAAGTCATGAGAGAAGTGGGCATAGACATTAGTAATCAAAAATCAAAAGAAGTTATAGATGATATGATTCGTAACTCCTCAAATATAGTAAATATGGGTTGTATGGAAAAAAAGTCATGTCCAACACTTTTCTTGCAGAATCTACTCGATTGGAACATAGAGGACCCAAAGGATAAACCGATTGAAAAAGTGAGGGAGATAAGAGATGAAATCGACCAGAGAGTAAAAGAGATTGTTGCAGGTATTAAGATTTACCAATAAGCTAACATCTACTCAAAAAAAATTTTTTGCTGAACTTATTGGCACTTTTATTGTAGTATTATTCGCAACTGGTTCTATAGTCGTAGATGTGAGAATCGGAGGCATATTGGGTCTCCCATTCATTGCATTTGCACCATTCGTAGGTGTTGCAATAGGTGTTTACTTATTTGGTAAGGTGTCAATGGCTCATTTTAATCCTGCCGTTACTATAGGATACCTTATTACAAGACACATTACCAAACATCAGTTGGTATATTATTTTGCTGCTGAAATAATCGGCGCTATACTAGCAAGTATCTTTGTTAAATATGTAATTGGTAACTATGCTAACCTTGGTGCTAATGCCCCAAACTATGATTTTTCTCTTCCAATTATTTTTGGAACAGAGGTTTTGGCTACTGCGCTATTAATGGCTGTCATACTTGTAGTGGTCTATACAAAAGGATTACGAGGTTTCAGTGCCATAGCTATAGGAGGAATAGTAGGTCTTGATATTCTCTTCTTTTCTTTTATCTCGGGCGCTTCTATGAATCCAGCCCGTTCGTTAGCACCTGCCTTACTATCTGGTTCAATCATAGATTTATGGCTTTACTGGTCTGCTCCTTTTGTTGGCACTTCACTGGTTGCTTTTACGCTAAGAAACAAAATACGAATTAAGTCTTAGGCCCATTATGAATGAAATTTGGGATAAGGTTTATTCGAGTGACGAGTCGTTTTTTGGAGACAACCCAAGTCATTTCGCTTTAATGAGTTATAATGATTTTAAGAAACAAGGAGTTATAAAATTATTAGAACTAGGATGTGGACAAGGCAGAGACACAATCTTTTTTGCGTCGAATGATTTAGATGTTCACGCTTTAGATTCTTCCATTATAGCGATAGAAAATGTTCGTAAAAACCTAAGAGAAAAAAATATTTCAATAGATTTAAAACAGTTTGACGCAAGTCAAGGTATACCATTTAGTAACAATCTTTTTGATGCTATTTATGCTCATGTGTTTTTTAATATGCGTTTCACAGATGAAGAATTAAAATTTCTTTTCATCGAATCCAATAGAGTGTTAAAAAACAACGGAATGCTATATTTTTCTGTTCGAAGCGATAAAGATGCTCAATATAATACGGGAAAGAGAATAGATACTCACATTTATGAAATAAATGGTTTTCATATTAGATTTTTTACCAAATCACAAATTAGGTCATTTTTATCCGACAACTTCGAAATTAAGAACATTATAGAAGATTATGAAGAACCAGCAAGTCTTTATCTTGTTTTCAGTTACAAAAAATATTGATAGTAAAATAGACCTACAATGAAAATGGATATTAATAATCAAGATTAAATTGGTGGGTCCGAGTGCGGAAGTTTGTGAACCAAATTTGACCTTTAAAATAGGTTCACTTTTATTCTTTGAGATAAAAGCCTAGGATAAGCGCGGGGAGTGGGATTCGAAGCCATTAGCTACACTTGGGGTTTTATCAATTTAAGGATTTCAAAATTGTAGTGTTCCACATGACCTCGAATACGACTTAACGGTCCAAGTTTAACAAAGTCAGGATATAACTATTAATACAGTGTTGCCAATCACTCTATGATGAAAAAAACAATCTATTTTGGAAGTGTGGCTCTGGTGTTGGCATTTGCACTGATTTATGTGTCGGTGGCTAATGCTCAAAATGTGACGACTAACGCTTCAAACGCCATGGGAAATGCCAGCGGAAATGCAAGTCAGATGGCAGGAAATGCCAGCGCAAATGCAAGTCAGATGGCAGGAAATGCTACGAATAAGACGGGAATTGGTGGACTCTTGAGTAACCTGCTAGGTGGAGGAAAGTAACCATCATCTTTAAATTTTTTGATATTTCGAGTACACAATACGACTAAGAAAGGACGAGCATTATTTATTAAAATCACAAAGCAGGACTTGCAAGCTCCTAGTCCAATAATAGTATATAATGTTAAGTCTTTTAGATGCGGGATGATTCCCTTGTGATATATTTAATTATTAACTAGTTAACAAATCGTTAATTTTCGTATTCTTTTAGAAGTTCCTTAGGCGTATGTCTGCAATTTTCTTCCTTAATGTGCTTGTCTAGTACATCTAAGAGTTTAGATATTTTATCAATACTTGTTCCTATTGTAGTCATTTTTCTGAAGTACTGATGCACAATAAACTTCATAAAAGTTTAAAGTGGTCTGATTAAAACGAGAAGCTGTCACGTATTTTGAAAAATATCAAATATTAGCTTGTTATATGCTATTATGTATGGCGCTAAAAGAAAAGGTTTTTGAGGAGAGTGGTAAAATAACTGGTTTCAAAGTAACAAAGGTTCACCCTATAGAAGGAGTAACAACTGAGGTAAGTTTCACATCAGATATAAGAGGAATAGGAAGGTTTCCGAGTGGTAAAAATCTTGGCTCGGGTGTACTGACTAAATATCCTCATGGCATAATTGATGCGACTTGGCATGGTTGTTTGACGACTACCGAACATGGTGAGCAATTCATGTGGTGGGGACACGAAAAAAGCAAAGTACTTGAAAATGGTAAAATCACAGGTCTGAACATTGTAACGGGATTTACTAATTCTCAGAAACTATCTTGGATGAATAGTCAAATTATCGTATTAGAGGTGTCTGGCTCGGTGACCTCCGAAGAATTCGCTGCAATTGCATATGAGTGGAGCTAGTGCGACTGGAAATAAGTTAGTAGACTCAACTATATGAACCCACTAATTCTATGAGGCCAGTGGCTTGTGAATCAAATTTGACATTATTTTTGGACCCAATTACTTAAATGACACACAAAATAAATATGTCATAACTAAATTATCTAACTAATCTTCTATACATGCCAGAAGATTACAAGGACAACCCGGAATTCGCAGTCTTATTATCTCGTTATTTAGTATAGAAACTCATATGATGGAATTTCTGGCGGAGGCGCACCATATACAATGACAATGTCTTCGTGATTAACAATTGGTATATCTCTATATGAGGTTCGCTTAATAGCGGTTCCATTCAAATAAACAGTAAGGGCTGTATCAGTTGAGTTATCAACCTTAAAGTCAAATATCTGACTGTTGTTGAATTTTTGGCCCCAAATATCAAAGAATTGGCCCAGCTTGAAGGTATTATTTTCAGGAGATTCTATATGTATTATTCCCGAAGTGTCGTGAGTGTGCAACCAATATATGCAATCAGGAGGTTCAATGCCGATTCCTCCCGGAACCAAGTGTGAGAGACCATTGATGAAAATACTGAGGTGTGCATGATAATGAAAATTAAAATGCTCGCTTAAATCGCATTTAATACCATCAATAATTGGATATTGCCCGGACACTTCATTTTCCATATAGTCCTTAAGAATACCTATGGAACCTGGCAAAAATGCTCCAAGTGCTAATAAAGCAATTAACTGAAAATATCTCATTATGTCCACATAATTCACAGTATTAAAAAAGGTTCAGATGACAGATGACACTAGTGCATACTAATTTAAATTAGAATTTGAAACTTAAAAGTGAATGAATTATTGCTTTATATCTTTATTTGAACTATGTACATTGAGATGAAAATACTATTTGTCCATTGAAATTAGGAATCTCAGGGAAGCCAGCAAATTAAACATAAAGGATGGCATAGTCTTGGATGGATTTCCTAGCACAGGATTACTAAATGCTATTGCATCAGAATGTCTAATCAGGTCATCAGGTACTGAACTTTTTGCAGTTATCGATTCACCTGAATTTCCTCCTTTATCAATAATCAGTAATTCCATGCCTCACTTTCCAGCTAGATTGCACGTCAACGAAGGTCTAAAGGTGGCTTTTTTCATATCCGAATTTAATATTGACCCACGTATGCAGAGTACTATGGGTAAAAAAATTTTGGACTGGGCGATGAAGAATGAATGTAGGTTGATTATAAGCGCAGCTGGAATCTTAGGCACTAAGCAAGATAAAGGAGATAATGCCTCAGTTATTCCTGACGAAAAAAGGATTTTTGCAGTTACAAGCACCCCGTCAGCTGCAAAGATAGCAAAGGCAAATAATTTTATTCAACTACAAAGCGGAACAATAGGTGGAATTCCCGCAACACTGCTAAATGAAGGTTCGCTGCTAGGACTGGATGTGATTGTTCTTTTGGTCAACACAATGCCAGATGTTCCAGATTTTCGTGCTTCTGCGCTGATTTCTAGTGCAGTAACTAAATTAGTTCCTGGTCTTTACTGCGATATAGCATCATTAGTAGGAGAAGCAGAAACAGTTGAGAATAAAATAAAACAAATTAGGGATGGTCATAAGGAGTCCTCTTATATTACATAGATTGAACCCTACATTATATTCGTAATAGAATTACAAATAAAAACTAGGAGCATCTTTATGCCAAATAAGAGATAATGAACGTAAACAATTGTTGGAAGTTATATAGCTCCTCTAGTAGAACTTATAACAGACAGGTTGCATAATCAATTTAGATTGAGCATCACAGGAATGGTAGAAGGTTGTTAGCCTTCAGTGTCTGCTAATAAGAGAATTGTTAGCGTTGTAGATGATGATTTAGAAATCACTAAGCTCTTTCACATTGCTTTATATGAAAATGTTAATGGCATTTCTGTTGTTTCTTTTAACGACCCTGTCATTGCTCTAGAACACTTTGTAGCTAACAAAGATGCCTACGCTGTGGTAATTGCTGATTTAAGAATGCCGGGTCTTAATGGGTTAGAGCTACTTAAGAAGGTAAAGAGCTCAAATCCTAGGGTAAGGACAATATTGATGAGCGCTTACAATTTTGATGAAGATATATTATTTCTAAAATATATGAAAGAAGGTATAATAGATTCATCTATTGACAAACCCGTTACCATTAATAGATTGTGTCAAAGGGTAAAAGACGAACTGCACGTCTATCAATTTTAAGTGAATTAATAAATGGCCCTGCCTCAATAGTTTTTATTGTAAATACTTGCGTATTTTCAACTCCCTATTTTTTGGTCAGGGTTGGTAGCTTGTGAGCTAAACCTTAAAACAGTTACATGTCGGTTTGCTGGGAACTAACTGTAATTAGCTTTACCCAGATTCTGGCTTATTTTCTGATGAATTTGGCGATATATCAAATTTTGCCTTTACAATATTGAATAGAAGCCCCTCCTCATAAGGACCCTTGGATATGACTTTTAGAATGCCCTCCTGTACTTTTCTGAGCCTCTTTTTATCTGACATAATATCCTTAGGAATCTCAATCTCTATATCCATTTTGAGTACAATTTTTTTTGTTTCAACCATGGATACCAAATATGTTTCCACATTTAAAAGAGCTTCAGTACCGGGCCAATTAAATTGTCTTATAATTTGTTGTTAACAATTTAAATATACATTATAATCTGATATTTTCATTCAAGAACCAGTTATCTTTTCTATGAAGCCAGACTTCTCGACAGGCTAGGGATAGGCACAAATAGTTCAGGAAATATAATGATTCATGCAACTTTGCAAACTAAAACAGGATATCAAATTACCCTTATTAATCACATTCATAACTATTGCTATCCTCAGTTTTTCATTGGACCAAGTCCCATATGCACACTCCCAATCTTCCAAAACCAATTCCACCGCAAATGCAACAGGCTCTGGAGTTGACCTAAAAGACACTCATCCCTCGCCAGCAAATGTAAAAGCTGGCAGCAAATTTGAAATATTATCAACAGTAATTAATAATTCACCAGAGACGATACTGTTACCTGCTGGGCTTTGCGATTCACCTTTAACTGCGTTCTTTATGTCTAATAATGTGGTTATAAAACATACACAAGGTTGCACTGCCAAATCACCTCCATTCGAATTAAACCCAGGACATGAGGTTACAGTAGCCGGTCCAGCATCTGGGACAATATATCAAGCAATCAAGGCTGGAAATACTCCAGCGACTGCCACTGTTTATTACTTAACAGAGAATAGGCAGCCCGGTAATGTCACGAAACCATTTGTATTCACAATAAATTAATCGAATGCTCGTAATCTAGTTCCTTCAGTGGTAAACGCTGGAATTACTACGAATTAAGGGATAGCAAAATGAAAAAATTATTTGTAATCATAGGAGCAAGATTCATTTATTGCAAAGCCTGTTACTATTAATCAGTTATGACAAAGAATAAGAGATGAGTTTCAGTTTTATCAATTAGCATCGAGTCTAAAGTAAATTTTAGCTAGCTTCTGATTGGTACCTAAAGGACTTTTCAAATCTTGTTCTTAATTAAGTCTATTCATGATATCTATTAGTTGCAGTTTAATGTTCGCCTTTTCCGTTTGTAAAATTAAAGCATCCAGCTGTCCCCTTAGTTTCTTAATATCATCCTTTTGCTTATTTGGTAGACTTGGAATTTTTAACATATCTTCTTGTTTTTTTTCAAAACTTGTATCAATTCCCTAGTGGACTCAGAATCGCTAGATACTGTCATTGGAGCCTATAATGAGAGTATGGTCTTTATTACAATTGCTTACACTAAAAAACCTAACCAGTAGAATTTGCCATAAAACAACATCAGCATTTTCGGGGCCGGAGGGATGCGTGACGATATCGGTGCAAAATGCATTTCCCAACCATAAGAATGAACTGCTGAGCTTTTACTTTTTCCATTAAGATAGTGCCTTACTTAAAAAGTGGTTAATATGAGACATATTTGATAAGCTTAATTATCAACTACTTAGAATGACGATAATTTTACAAATTGGAACGATGAGTAACTTTCTGAGCTTCTGCTAACTACAAGTCGACGAGGAAGGGAAATCTGCTTTTTCTCCATTGGCAGCCCTAAATTTTACCGTACTAAGTACTCCACTGGCCGGAGTAAAATCGCATACTCCTGTTATTTCAATGGGGATAGAGGATACTGTACCCAAGCCGCCGCATATATCATCCCTAGTTTCTTTACCTTTGAGGATAAATTCACCTAAGGAATTTATCTTGACGTAATTAATAACACCCGATTTAAGTACTTCACCTGAAGCTGAGGCATTGGATGTTGAAATATCAAAGTCTCCTCTAAAGGATGGAGTAGAATATCCTTCAAAAGCAATAGCTCCTTCGTGTTGCTCGCCTGTAGGACAAGTAATAATACCAGTTCCACTGCCCGGGTCAACAACTGCAGTGTACTGAGCTTTGGCTTCATGTAAGTAGCCGAGTAATGATACAGATACCAAAACTAAGATTATCGTGATTGTTCTAGAATTGATTCTTTTTAACATTTCAGTTCTCTTTATTATATCTACTATTAAAATATTGTTTCGTTTGGTAGTAATACATGAAAATCAAAATACCTTGTAATTATCTTAATGCCTACATATTTCATTAATTATTTCTGCTTCAGGTATTCTCTTTATCGATAATGAGGCAACTAGACTCTTAACATGAATTCGTTCGGCATCTGTAAACTATAGCATGCTTCTATGTTAGCACTTTGATGAGATAAACCTTCTATTTTCTACCAACAATTAGTATAGCTTCATTCTCGAACCTAACTTTTCCAGTACTGTCAGCATACTTTTCTGAACCTTTACTAATTGCCTTAACTATTTGTTCCCTTCTTTCGTTTGACTCTCCTGCTAGGATTTTTTGAAGAGCAGGACCACCGTGGTCAATCGTAAAGGCTGTAAAGTCATCAGTTGAATCAAAATCAGAAACCACATTTATTCTTTCGATAACAGGATGGATGAATCCTGATTCTTCATAGAATTTTTTAAGGTTGTTTTGGTCCGACATGCTAAACGGTCCAGGCGTTCCTGGAGGAGGACTGTTTGTTTCTTTCAGTACGATGTTCATAGGTACGGAAATGAAAGGAACTTTCTCTGGCGAAGCCCAAACAGCGGCTGCGAAATGACCACCGTTTACCAAAGACTTATAAATATTAGATAAACCTGCGTTTGGATTTGGTAAAAACATCAATCCCCATCTGCATAGTGCTGCGTCAAATGTTGAGGATGGTAAATTAATTGTTTCCGCATCGCCCTCTTTAAATTCAACCACGTCTTGTAGACCTAAAGAGATAGCTCTTTCTTTTGCGAAGGATAACATCTGTGGTGAAATATCTATGGCTAGTATGTTTCCAGTCTTACCTACTTGTTTTGCAGCGGTAAGAGCTGGTTCTGCAATACCTGTCGCAATATCCAGAACCTTAGAACCTGGTTTTATCCCTGCGAGTTCCACTAAGCGTTTACTAACTCCTTCCGTGGCTGTTTCGATTGTCTTCCACCATTTTTGCCAACCAGGAGCCGCATTATCATAACCATGGCGTAGTTCTTTCTTGTATTGTTTTGAATCAATAGTCAAATAGTTTCTTTTTTGATTCAAAATTTGCGATATAAAAACATTCTATACCAAAAGAATGCAAGGAAATAATACTTAAAATAAATCAAACTCATGCTATACTCAAAGCCGATAAATTGCATAGTGAATTAAGAATTTTGGACCAGTGGGATTTGAACCTTGCTCGTAGAGGGGTTCAATCAATTTATAATAATGATTTGGAAGCCCAAGGGGTACGAATCACTTTTGACACAATTTTTAGACCAGAATTGAGATTCTAAAATTTTGTAACTCTCGTGCTGTATCTATCTCTTGTCACGGGAGACCTCATCGCATTTAGAAACAATTTCCACGGGTCTAGTTCAGATTCTTCAATTGTCTAAGGTTTTCTCAAAGACCTGCTCACCATATACTTTGTGAAACCCACTTAAAAGCACTGATATCGGTATGGGCCGGAAGGCATTGATCTCGTTTTTCAGGTGGGTCTCAATTAGAATTCCTAATGTTCCTTTATAAAGAGCTTGACCCGAATTAATATCAAAATTGATACTAATATAACTTTGGTCGGGAGTTAGTCTTGTATATTTCCAACAAGCGATGATACTTAATTAAGAGCTAACTACAACTACTGAAGTTCCATTAGTCAAGGTATCAAATGCAGGTGAAAACCTTTTCCCAATTTCATACAACTCATTTATTTGATCTTTTGAGGCAGTATCGCTTTTAATATTCATCTTTACTCTTAGTTGCTGAGCGCCTGGTCTTAAATCATTAGATATACCAGTCCAACCACGCATGTCAAGATCACCTTCCACATTAATGTCAATACTATCAATCTTGATACCTCTGGATGTTGCATGACCTGCAATAGTTTGTGTCAAACACGCCCCCAAGGCACCCATGCAGGCCTCACATACGGTAGGGCCTCTTCCCTTCCCTGAGAATTGATTTGGGTAATCATATTGCATCTTATATTCAGTATTTCTTTCTATATTTTGGCCCCCCATACGAAAGTCTTTGGAGGTAGTTGTTACACTAAAACCACCATTCCATTCTGATTTTGCAGAAAATGTCACTTTTGCCCTTTCTGGAAAGTTTCGCATGGATTCAAATGCTGTGTTTAGTATTTGCGTATTTATTCCATTTAATTCAAGGTTATTTTTCTTGTCGTTCATTTAATGAAATTTAGAGAAGGTCCGTAAATAATGTTATTGTAAGAAATAACTAGCTACAATACTATATCGACGAAAAAAGATTACACACCTGTAGAAAAAAAGTATCCGGACTAGTATCATAGAAAAAAGTTAATTTCTTCTGTAGAATAACGGTATACATAAAGGCAAATCGGTCTGCATAGAGACAAACCTGGTGGATTCGGAAGGGATGGGTGACGATATCAATGCTAAAATGAGGTTTTTGATATTGAAATGTACTAAGCTTTAAGTTTTTCTTTTCATGCATTACTCCTTTCTAATTAATATTCTTGAATCTTTCGCATCAAGAAGCATATCATCTCCGGCCTTCAGTTTTAGGTCTGCCACCACTTGGGACGGAATAGTAATCATAAAGCTGTTCCCGATTTTACGAAGCTTCAATCTAATTTCCATATTTTATAGATATCCAAAAGATATACTTTAATATGGCGATATCCAAAAGATATGTAATGGATATCCTCAGTCAAGGAGAAGTCGATTAACACAATGATTATTGAAAATCTAATTCCAACCGCCGTATCAATTGGTGGCGGATTCTTTATTGGCATACTACTTGGATATTTCGCAAAGAAGTTAATCAAGGTACTAATGTTTGTTGCTGGTGGAATTGTTGGTTTATTGGTATATCTACAGCAGCAGCAAATAATTTCACTAAACCAAGATAGACTTGAAGCTTCCATCACATTAGTTCTTACTACTTTGTCGTCCTCATTTGATAACATAACTCAAACTGGCGATATTTCGTCTTTAGGAATACCATTAACCGCTTCGATTACCGTTGGCTTTACAGTCGCTTTAGTGAAGGGCTGAAAATGGTGGTAACAAAGATATAATGAAATTAATAAAACAATTTTTAGCTTCAGTGTCCTGTAATATGTTCTCTCCAAGGAGATGCAATTTTGAAAATATAGTAGGCAATGACGATACCAAATTAATTCTAAATAAGGCAATACAATCTCGGAAACCCGTCCATGTACTTTTGGTAGGGAAACCAGGTTCCGCTAAGACAATGTTCCTGACAGAAATAATGCGTAGTGTAAGGGAATGCTATTTCACTATTGGAAGTAATACAACAAAAGCTGGTCTAGTTAACCAATTATTTGAAAAAGAGCCAAAATATCTATTAATTGACGAATTAGATAAGATGAGTGGGAATGACCAAGTTTCGTTACTTCATCTGATGGAGACAGGAATAATATCTGAAACTAAAGTTAAAAAAACTAGGCAATTAGAACTGGTATCTTGGGTATTTGCAACTGCTAATAAATGTGAAAAAATAATTGAACCACTACTATCGAGATTCGTAGTACTGAAAGTCCCAGAATATACTTTTGAAGAGTTTACTGACGTAGCCATTAGGAGGCTTGCTAAGGAAAAGGTTGATAATTACATTGCAACCATTATTGCGGAGAAGGTTTGGAATGAATTAGGTTCCCGAGATACAAGGGATGTCATTAAGGTCGGGCGACTTGCTAATGACGGTCAACAGGTATCATATGTAATTGACATCATGAAAAAACACAGATGTGGCTGATTTTCCAAATGCCCAGCTGCTATAACAGTAGATTATTTTACAAATTCTCTTATATTTTCTTCATTACCAGGAATAGGGTTGGTTATCTTAATGGTTTTTATGGAATTCTCAAATTCAGGAAGATATTTTTTATAATTATCCGTGTCGCTGATGTACTCCACATTTATTATATTATCTGGAGTAAGGAAAAGATATCCAAGTGTTTTGTAAGGCTTGGCTGACTGTGAAAGAGCGCTTTCTGAGGTGGCAACCTCAGTTGGTATGCCATTTATCTCAGTAGAGTTTACCGATTTTATTTCATTACTACCAAGTGGATTGTTAGCATCGGTTAAATTCCCTAACATTTGATTCATTACGGAAAAAGTATAATCATACCAAATAGAAGCCAGAGAGCTGTAAATGAAAGATATCGTAGGATAAGAGATTCAAGTCTGACTTTCCCACAACGTAATTGAAGCTGTGGAGTTTAATTGTCCTAAAAAGCTGTTATTAAGCTATCATCCCAAGGAAACCGTAGTCAAATTGTGTAGTTTGTGGTCTGTAAATTGTTCACAGACTAATTGCTAACTTTGTCAAATTAACAGCTTTTCAAAACTATTAAGGTCTATCGGGGTCTTCTTGGGTACTCGCCGTGGTCTCTTTTGTCAATAGTACAGCTTTAACCAGATATCAAAAGCTGTTTCACTATACAGTTGGGATAATTGCAGACTTCTTTTCCATCAAAGGTTTCTAAAAATAATAAGGTTTGTCGTAGTCTTATTTCACAAGAGTACTGGTATTACACAACTGTTCAGAAAAAGCTCTCATTTGACCGTTACCCTATATCTTTTCAAAGGATATGGCCTGCCGTGGTCAACTTTGTACTATAAGATATAGCTAGATTAAATTCGACAGCAAAAAGCTGTAGAAGGCTGTAGGCTTTGTACTAAAGCTGTAAGATTTGTTTAGACTCATCTGGCCAGCTTTTATCATAACTATCTTCTATGAGCCAACTGCAAAAAAGCTTTAAGCTCCTATGCATTCTGAAATCTTGGGCAACTTTGACTCTCGAAAATATTTCTTCCACATTATTAACCGTAGGGTCGGGAGGATTAATTGGATTCCTCGTAGGATTTGCTCTAAAACGTGTCATGAAGATTCTAGCTGTTATTATTGGACTGTTTTTTGGAGCCTTAATCTATCTTCAATCTCAAACTATTATCAACGTTAATTGGGATAAGTTGGAATCTATATCAGAATCAAGCTTATCAGTAATTAGTAATTATATGACTAACACAGAACAAATTTCGACAATAATGAGAAACCTTGGTATACCTCTGGCAGGTGGACTTTCTGCGGGCCTAGTGCTAGGCTTTTCAAAAGGATAAGAAAGGTGGTAACAAAGCTATGGCAATTCTAAAACAAATTTTGAGTTCAGTGTGGAATAAATCGTTTCATAATGAGAGAAGGTTTGATGAAATAATAGGTCACGACGACACAAAGAGTATCTTTGTTAAAGCAATACTCTCTAAAAGACCAGTCCATCTATTATTAGTAGGCTCACCAGGTTCCGCTAAAACCATGTTCTTGACGGGAATAATGCGTAGCATTGAGGATTCATATTTTATAGTTGGAAGCAATACCACTAAAGCTGGTCTCGTTAGCCAACTGTTTGAGAAGAAGCCTAGGTTTCTGCTAATAGATGAGCTAGAAAAGATGAATAGGATAGACCAGACATCATTGCTACATTTGATGGAAACAGGAATAATTTCTGAGACCAAGTTTGGTAAGACAAGAGAGATGGAGCTAATTTCGTGGGTTTTTGCTACTGCTAATTCCTGTCAAAGAATAATTGAACCTCTTTTGTCAAGATTTATTGTATTGGAAGTTCCAGAATATACTTTGGAAGAATTCAGAGATATAGCTGTAAGTAGACTTGCAACAGAAAACGTAGAGGAGTACATTGCTGTTACCATTGCTGAAAAAGTTTGGAATGAATTAGAATCAAAAGACATTAGAAACGTAGTGAAGGTAGCTAGATTAACTAAAGGATTTGATGACGTACCGTTCATAATTAGAATGATGAAAAAACGAAGAAAATATTAGATTCTATTTATGAAAGTCATTGTAAACATTGCGTGGAATGGAATGAATTTGATAGTGATGTATGTTCGGAATGCGGTAAAGAAACATGTCAAAGTGATAGCAATGGATAATAATATTCCTTTAGCACGTTGTAGATAATAAATGAAGAACAACCAGAGTCAGAGAGAGGGAAAAATCTATCTGCCATATGATCGAAAGTCGACTACAA
>Ga0193721_1000150_pt1 | contig 21068 bp, 8 predicted proteins | sample U2s2metaG_FD_145078 | JGI IMG/M metagenome (GOLD analysis project Ga0193721, IMG submission 145078) | Soil microbial communities from a riparian zone of the East river system, Colorado, United States - U2s2 | ecosystem: Environmental > Terrestrial > Soil > Riparian zone | place: USA: East River...
ACCGGCCTTGCGGCGGGCTTGGTGGTTTGCCTCGCTGCAGCGATCGCTTTGTTGATCGCAAAAATTGATAGGGACACCGACGCGCTCATTTCAGAGCGAACATTTCCGTTGCGCTTCGATGCGGGCTATCGGTTACCGTGGCATTTACTTTTCGTCAGCTTTGGGGCGGGCTGCATTTTTCTTGCGCTGGAAGTGGTTTGGTTTCGGTTTCTGCGTTTGTATGTCGCATCCTCGCCGACTGCATTCGCGATTATGCTGGCTGTAGTGCTGGCGGGAATTGGCTTCGGCGCCATTGTCGCTGGCGCGATGCATCGCCGCTCGACACCACTAAATCACCTGCTTCCGGTCCTCTTGCTGCTGGGCGCCATTTTGACGCTTCTCTCGTATCTGTTTTTTCCGGGCGAGTTGATTCAGGCGCGTACGGGCGTGTTTGATCTCAAATGGTGGCAGATTGCGTTGTTGTCCGTTGCCCTGATGGGCCCCGTCGCTTTGCTCTCAGGAATTCTGTTTCCGTCCATCGTGGCAGATGTTCAGGTGAGGGTGGAAGACCGGATGAACAGCACCGGAATCACAACTTTGTTCAATACTGCAGGAGCCGCGCTCGGCCCCCTTGTCGCAAGCTTCGTCCTGCTGCCGGCCGTCGGCTACCAATGGAGCCTCATATTTTGCGCCACGGGATACGCTTTGCTTAGCATCCTCGTGACCAACCGCGCGGATTGGTCAATTCAGCGGCCAATCGGTCTGGTCACAATCGCGTTTTGCGCAACCGTCGTTCTGCTGCTCGCATTTTTTCCTTACCAACGCGCTGAATCACATTTCGCGCACGCAAGTCGGCCTTACGAAACGGATGAACACGGCCATGTGCTTGCACATGTAGTGAAAAGAGTCGAGGGCACTTCGGACACCTGGCAGTTGCTGCGGCGCGATCTGTTCGGCGAACCGTATTACTACCGGTTGCTGACCAACGCATTTTCGATGTCGGCCACAAATCCGTACAGCCAGCGCTACATGAGATTGTTTGCTTATCTTCCTTTGGCTTTTCGTCCGGAATCAGAAGACGTGTTGCTTATTTCTTATGGCTGCGGCGTCACAGCGGATGCGTTTCTTCATGGGTCGCACGTTAAACGGATGGATGTGGTGGACATTTCCAAGGAGGTGTTCGCACTGGCTGATTTCTATTCCAGCATCGATTACTCCAATCCACTGCGGGATCCGCGCGTGCACCGAGTTGTGCAAGATGGTCGCTTCTTCCTCCAGGCCAGCCCGCGACAGTACGACATCATTTCCGGAGAACCGCCCCCGCCCAAAGTAGCAGGCTCGGTTAATCTCTATACGCGGCAATTTTTCTCGCTCATGAACAGTCGGCTGAAGGAAGGCGGAATCGCCACCTTTTGGCTGCCCATCAATCAGCTGAAAGTGGAGGAAACGAAAGCAATTCTTCGCGCATTCCATGATACTTTCTCAAACTCGTCGGTTTGGGCCGGAGCCCATCAGGACTGGATCATGATGGGCATCAAAGGGCCGGGACGCAAGGTGACCGAAGAGGAAATTCGGCAATTGTGGAGCCACCCAGATTCGGGCGGCGATTTGAGGCGAATCGGTATTGAGGTTCCGCAACAATTGGGCGCTCTTTTTCTCATGGACAGCCAAGAGATCGATCGGATCACGCGTGATGTCTCGCCGCTTACGGATAATTATCCGAAGCGGCTGAGCGATGCCGGGTGGGACGACGAAGCAAGCCAGCGCTTTGCTTTGACGTACATGGAAACGCTTCCGGCGCTCCAACGTTTCCTTCATTCTCCGTTGGTCGCAGCGGTTTGGCCAGAGACGCTGAACTCGTCGATGGAATCATTCTTTGTCATTCGCGAGTCGCGCTATCTCTCCGAGACGGTGGGAAGCAACAAGCTGGCCGAACTGGACGTTTATCTACGCCATTCTGGATTGCGAATACCTGTTTTAGAAGTGCTTGGCAGTGATGGATTCAGGGTGGCAATTGCAGAGCGGGTGGCCAAGAAAACGCAACCGTCTCCGCTGGAGGTAATGCCGGATCTAGTTGCGGGAGCGCTGGCGCGGCGGGACTTCAACGCAGCAATTCGCCTGCTCGAGGGGGAGAAAGATCGCGGCGCATTGAGTCCGAACGACACATTCTTGCTTACATACCTCTACTGCTTGAACGGCAGCGTGGACAAAGCGGAAGGGCTTGCCGCCACCAACGCCAACTCAATCAAGAAAGATTGGTTCGTTGATTGGCTGTGGGGAAAATTGGAGAACGACTTCGGATTTCATCCTCCGCCTTAGATGTGCTGCTCAAGCGCTGCGGCTCGATCGCGCATCATGAAAATCACGTCGATCGTATGAGCCTGTCGCGACGCCGAGCCAGCGAATCGAGAAAGAAACATTGATGGGCCGGCGCGGGTTGGTCATTGGATTGTTGATCATCATCGGCGCAGCGCGCTTTGCTCGGCCAGGTTTCCGTTTTTCAACAACGTCGATGAGCAGGCGCGGGCTAATCCGGACCGGAGATAATATCCGCGTAAGCCGCGGTTCCAAACCGGTAAAAAAAGTTTCAAAAATCGAGAAAAAAAGCTTGCCAGCCGTTGGCCTGTTCCGCTAGACCGGAACTTCGAGCGACAAACAGCACTGTTTGGCCGTTCAAAAAAAGTACAAAAAAAGTGAAAAAAAAGCTTGTCAGGCCTTTAGAAATTTAATAACCCTGCCGAAACCTAACCAAACCAATGGAGAAACTAATGACTAAAAACGCACTAAAAACGTTTAGATTCGTTCGGCTCGCTCTCATGGCGGGCGTCGGATTTCCGTTCATCCTCGCATCCAACGCCTTCGCGCAATTGCCGGCTCCCGCCGCTCCAGCTCCGCCTCCGCCCGGTGCGCCTGCACCTGCATCGGCGGCTGAGGTCGAACGCGTCGTCGTAACGGGTTCGAACATTCCGACAGCGGAAGAGACCGGCCCGAACCCGGTGGACACGTACCGTCCGCAGGACATCGAGAAGTTGGGCATCCGCAATGCGACGGACCTTCAGGAATTTATCCCGCAAGAGGCCGGTGGCACCGTTAACCTGAACATCGGCAACGCCGGTGATGGCACAGTCCAGTTCAACCTGCGCGGCTTGTTGCCCAAGGAGACTTTGATCCTGATCGATGGCAAACGTGTCGCGTATGGTTCGTTGGGCAGTGCTGGGACTAGCGGGGGCCCAGACATTAACCTAATACCCTTTTCGATGGTCGATCACGTTGACATCCTCAAGGATGGCGCCTCGGCCGTGTACGGGTCCGACGCGATCGCTGGCGTGGTCAATTTCTTTTTGGTCCACAAATTCCGCGGTCTGGAGATCGGAGGGACGTACGGGAACACAAACTTGGGCGCCTCCAACGAGATGGGCGAGTGGGAGGCATGGATTAAAGCGGGCACCGGAGATGACAAGACCGATATCGTGGTCATTGCCGATTTCTGGCAACGCCTCAATGGAGTTTTCAGTCGTGACCGCGATATTTCGTCCAACGGGAATTTCATCCCGTTTGGAGGAAACGATGTGCGCAGTAGCAACGAGCCTGGCCGCGTTCAAGGGTTCCGCTTGCGCCCGGGCATGTTTTTCGGTCCCGGTGGGCTTCCGCAGTTCGGCGTGAACACCCCGCTTCCGCACTCGGCACCGAACGTCCAGCATTCTCCGTTTTATAAGACGCCCGGACAGTTCGGGCTCGGTTTTCTTGGTGACCCGGCCGCGCTGGATGGGAATTACGTGAGTTTTAACTTTGCGGCTTTCACGCCTGCGCTGCCTCCAGGGGATCGGCAGGTGTACTATGGCTCGTTCACGCGTGATATTTGCGACAAATACCTGACAGTGTTTGCCGATTTCAAGCTCGCACGGTCATTCTACGATGCGTCCCTGGCGGCTGTGCCGTTTACGCCTGATCCATTCAAGATACCGGGCACCAACGTGGGTTTCAGTCCGAACAGCATCAGCGTGCCAATCCAGAATCCGTTTAATCCGTTCACGGTCCCGAACGCGATTTTGGAGGTTAACGGAGTCGGTATTCCTGTGACTACAGGGGTTAAGTTTCGGGGGATTAACGACACCGGGCCCAGACATGAGCATTTCACTTACTGGGATTCCATCTTCGATGTCGGGATGCGCGGTGAGATGGGAGAAATTGGCGATTACTTCAAGACTTGGAACTGGGAACTGGGTTTCCGTTATAATCGGAACGAAGGAAAAGACATATCCATAGGTGAAGTCAGCCAGCCCGGGTTGCGGGACGCGCTGTTGGATACGGACCCAGCCACAGCGTTTGATCCGTTCCTGAATTTTACCGCCCACAATACAAGGGCGGCCAGATCCAGGGTGTATGTGAACCTGCAAAATACCGGCGAATATGAGCTGCCAATTTACTATGCGACCATTAACGGCGACCTGTTCAGTCTTCCCGCGGGGCCAATCTCTTTCGCGATTGGCGGCGAGTATGATGCGCCGAGGTTCAATCGCACTCGTGACTCGCTGAACACTACGTTTCAATCGATTGGCTCGACGGATGGGCAAGGCTTCCGCGTGAATCGCGATGTTTGGGGAATCTACGAGGAAGTCCGAGTGCCTTTCACCAGCCCCACGTGGAACTTCCCCGGTTTCTACAGCTTTGAAGTGGACTTTGCTGAGCGGGAAGAATGGTACAGCAATAATACTAATACAGTTTTAACTCCGTTTGTCCCGGCGTCACACAGCAGGTATAACGCGCAGCGGCCAAAGGTGTCTGTCCGCTGGCAACCGCTTGATCCAAAGTATATCGGCGCGGTTACTTTGCGCGGCAGCTACACCGAAGCGTTCCATGCGCCAACGCTATCGGAGCTTTCCCCTGCAGGCTCGCAAAACTTCCCGCTCGTCACCGATCCGTTTACCCGCACCAATCCCCCGGGATTCCGGACTGATCCTCAAGTTGAGGAACGCATTTCTGGAAACCCGGAGCTGCATCCAGAAGTTGCCTATGAATGGACCTACGGAGCGGTTTACAGCCCGAAATGGGTGAAGGGCCTAACGTTGAGCGCCGACTGGTGGCATATTGATATGCGCGATATCGTAACCACTCCCGGCGCGCAGTTCCTTATCGAGCAAAATAATCCTGCTACAGTGTTCCGTGGTCCGCCGCCGCCCGGGGGTGTATTCGGTCCAGTCAATCTGGTCCTCGATCTTAATTCAAACCTTTCTGGCGCAGTTTTCGAAGGCCTCGACTACGAAGCTATCTATATTCTGGATTCTACGATCTTTGGCGGCAGCGATTGGGGCAGAATAACGACCACGGTCAATGGCACGTGGCTGTCCCGGGCTGAGTTTCAGGCCTCCCCCGATACGAAACGGATTGGTATCAATGGTTCATTCCTGCCGCCGGGATTCGCTCTGACCAGTTCGTTGCCGTGGCATCGGGCCAACTTCAGTATCTTTTACGATGGCCCGGCCGATACCTGGATGGCTGGTCTCGATGTCGGCGCGGTAGTCCACTGGATCGGCCAATACGAGGACGACAATGTCAGTCTGACGGGATCCTCCAAGTTGAATGAGCCAAGGAGTGGCCCGCTCGGTGGCGGTGATGAAGCACGCGCGCGGAAAGTGGCCGCGTGGACGACGCTCGATCTGATCGTCAACTACACGTTTAACCTGCCTCCGCCCGCACCAGCAGAGGTGCCCGGTTATGCCAAAGACGGCGGGAAAAACGTGAGGAGCGGCAAGGATGGCAAGGAGAAGAATGTCATTCCAGTCTCCACGGCTGAGTACGGCTGCAGGGACTGGAGATGGTGGCTCAACAATACCACAGTCACGCTTGGTATGCAGAACGTGACCGACGAAGATCCACCGTTTGTAGCTGGTTCCTTCGAGAACGGCTATGACGAGTCGATTGGCACGATCAAAGGCCGGTACTGGTATGTTGGATTGAAGAAGCGCTTCTAAAGCGCAAGCCGGAACAATTCACAGCGGCCGGGCTCTTAGCGGGGCCCGGCCGTTTTGCTTCTGCTTCCTTTGCCATGTCGAGCGAAAGTCGCAGACCGCTGTAACTCTTGAATTCCAAAGGGTGCCGCGTGATTACAATTTCTGGAGCTATTCGAGGAATTTTGCGGAACATTTGCCCGAGTACTATGCCGTTTCAATCGTTGCATCAATATAATCACGCAGAGCCAAGCTTTTATTCGCTCGAGTCGCGCAGCGGAAGGTTCTTTCGGTAAAGATCGATGTTCGACTCAAGTGCATTTGCGGCCGCGTAGTTTCCCTGCTTCGTGGCCAACTCTGAGCCGCGCTGCGCTGTTTCAATTGCCTTATCAAATTGACGATTCTCCGCATACGCAGCAGCAAGCAGCCGGTAGATCCGAGGGTCTCTCTCGCCGGAGAGCTTTAGCGCATGCTCGCCCAAAGCAACTGCTTTTGCCCCACTCCGAATCGCGTCGTCAGGAAATGTGGCGAACACCCACACGAGATTGCAGTAGGCCTTTAGAGTGTCTGGCTGTAGCTCCAGGGTCTTTTGCCATTCGCTGATTGCCTGATCGATTCGCCCCTGCTGCGACCAAGCGATACCGAGGTCGTTGTGTGCTTCCGCACTGGCGGGATTCACTTGCAGCTCTTTCTGTAAATGAGCGACTGCCTGATCGAGCTGACCTTGCCGCAACAGGATCATGGCGATGTTGTGATGAACCTTGGGTAGGTGCGGATCCAGCTCCAGGGCCTGCTGGAAATGAGCGAGGGCCCCATCGAGTTCTCCTTTTGATGTAAGCGCAATGCCGAGGTTATTGTGCGCTTCCACGAACCCCGGCTGGATTTGCAATTCCTTCTTAAATTCAGCGATTGCCTCATCGAGATGTCCACTATTCAGAAGCAGCGTGGCGATGTTGTAATGCACCCGGGGGAGAATCTGATGCGTCGCGAGAGCCTTTTGAAAGTGGATGCTTGCCTCTTCGTTCTGTCCACTTGCTGAAAGCGCAACACCAAGACGGCTATGAGCATCGGCGCTGTCGGGGCGGATCTCCAATGCCATGCGTGCGTGAAAGACTGCATCGTCCAGGCGATTTTCGCGGAGGTCAAGATCGCAAAGACTAATGTGAGCCGTGTCGTTCTGTGGATCGATCGCGAGGGCGTGCGTCCATAGAGTGCGGCCATCACGCCAGTAACTGGCTTGTCTCCAGGCGGGGTACATCAAGAGAGCGATTGAGGAGGCCATTGCCGTGCCGAGAAGAATGCGTTGTTGGCGCCACGAGGAGACAGTGTCGGCAACGAACCAAGTCACAAGAATATACAGACCGATCTGGGGCAGGTACATGTAGCGATCCGCGTGAGCCTGCTCGCCGACCTGTATGATGCCACTCACGGGCACCAGCATTCCCAAAAACCAAAACCAGCCCGTTAAAAAATAAGGATGTCTGTGTCTGTACATGAAAGCAGTTGCGCTGACCGCGATGAGGAATAGCGTCGCCACCAAAATTTGCACGAGAGAGAGGCTGTGCCTCGGATAAGGGTAAAAGACGGACAATCCAAATGGCCACACGAGTTGTCGCAGATAAATGACAGTTGCTACAGCGGCATTGGAAAATCGGTTCATCAGTGACAGATGTCCGATCGGGTCGATAAAATGGCGCTGAGCAAAAAGAGTTACTACGCAAGAGCCAAATGAAAGAAGCAACAGCGGAATTTTCTCGAGGAAAATTCGTCGAATACTCTCGCGGCCTTCAACTCTACGCTGCTGGCCAAGCTTGACTGGAGCTTCTGGCGCGAATCGCTTTAAGGGCCAGTAATCCAGCAATAGGAGAACGAACGGAACGGTCACCAGCATCGGTTTCGACATCAAGCCGAACGCGAACACAAGCAGGACAAGGATGTAGGATGTGAATGAGAGCTTGTGAAGATATCGGATGTAGGCACCGAGCGTGAGCATGAAAAAGACGGCGCTTAATAGGTCTTTCCGCTCAGAGATCCATGCGACCGACTCCACGTGCAACGGATGAATTGCGAATAACGCCGCAACAAACGCGCTTTGCCACAACGTGCCTGTCATTCGTCGCAGCACGAGAAACAGGAGGATGACAGCGATGGTGTGCAAAAGAACATTTGTGAAATGATGTCCGGCCGGTTTCAAACCGTACAGCTGACAATCTAACATGTGCGAAATGACCGTCAGCGGATGCCAGTTACCGCCTACAGTGTGCGTAAAATCCCAAAGCACGCTCTCTGGTGAGAGCCCTGCTGCAACCTTTGCGTTCTCGTAAACATACTGTGGGTCGTCGTACGTGACGAATTGGTGCGCTACGGTTTGACCAAAAACCAACCAGGTGATCCCGGCGAGAACAGCACAAATCCCGAAAATCAGCCCCAGCTTCGGGATGACTGACCGCACAGAAACGTGTTTTGCCATTTCCTAAGACTAGATCGACCACGTGTAGCGTACGGCACTACGTCTATCAAATCATCAGCAGGCGGCCGGGCCGGCGCATTCGAGAAGGGCTATCATGTATCGTTGGCTACGATTAATGGTCTGGTTCTGGTACGCCGGGCTGAAGAAACGATTCTACGGCGCGGAGTAGGATAATTCACAGCAATCCAACGACGGACTTCGAAGATTGCGATTCGCTCGCGAATCAAGAAATGAACTTCGTGTCCACTCATTGTCAGCAGCGGTTGACAATGATCTAAGGATTGATTTTCGTCGCGGTTTGAGGAAGACTTGGTTCCGCCAAAGCATGCAGCACGTTTCTGCATTCTCATCTCCGCAAACTGTCCCGGCTGTGCCTGGTCCGACAGCCGCTGGACGCAGGCCTAATTTGTGGATTCTGGACAGCTGGCGCGACTTGATTCTTTACGTCTGTACGCCGCTCTTGCTGGTGCCCATCTTTATCGGGGCCCAGGGACTCTGGGCCGCCGAAGACATTTACCTTTTTGTCGCTGCGTTCGGTGCGATGGGGCACCACTTGCCAGGCATGATTCGCGCCTACGGCGACCGCGCCTTGTTTCAGCGTTTCCGATACCGATTCATTTTCGCACCGATTTTCCTCGTAGTTGTTTGCGCAGCTTTTTCTCTGTGGGACCTCAAAGGCATTGTGCTTGTCGCGTTTGTCTGGGGCGTTTGGCATGGAATGATGCAAACATACGGGTTCTGCCGCATCTACGACGCGAAGGTTGGCTCATTCGCACAGCTAACGCGACGCCTTGATTTCGCTTTGTGCGGCATCTGGTTTGCGACCGCTGTGCTTCTTTCGCCGCAGCGGATGACGGACACCTTGGAAAGTTATTATGCGGCTGGAGGACCTTTTATTCCGCCGGCTCTGCTTCGGGCAGCGCAGCAAGGGTTGCTGGCCTTGGCTTTGGCTATTTCAGGTGTATTCCTGGTGAATTTCGTCTGGATGTGGACGCAAGGGAAGCGGCCAAGCCCGGTCAAACTGGTGCTTCTTGTCACGAGCATTTCCTTTTGGTGGTACTGCAACAACATCGTAGCCAGCGTTCTCGTCGGCATCGCGTTATTCGAAGTGTTCCACGATGTGCAATACCTGTCGCTGGTATGGATCTATAACCGCAAACGAGTCGAGAGCGACAGATCGATCGGTGGGTTTATGCGTTTCGTGTTCCGCCGCAGTGGCGCGCTCGTAGGCGTTTATGTAGGCTTGGTGCTCGCCTACGGTGGGCTGAGCTTGTCCAAATCGTATGTCGGCATTGATGCCGTTAAGCGCATTTTAACCGGCGTCGTGACCGCATCGGCATTGCTCCATTTTTACTACGACGGCTTTATTTGGAAGGTTCGTGAGAAATCGACGCGACAATCTCTCGGCATCACCGGCGGAGCCACTGATCTTTCAAAAAATGCTTTTTTGCCGAGTTGGGCTTTGCACGGCGCGAAATGGGTAGCGGTCTTTGTCATACCCCTTACAGCGCTTTGGTTCACGGAGGTGCATTCTGCCGAGGGTAAACTTGAGCGTCTGTCCGCGATCGTTGCTGACCTTCCGTCCAGCGTGCGAGCGCATTTCAATTACGCGACGGCTTTGCAAGAGGCTGGACGACCCCGTGAGGCAGCCGGACATTTTGCCGAGGCGCTACGTTTGAATCCTAACTCAGCGAAAGGCCACGTTAATCTGGCAGGCCTCCTAATGGAGCAAGGAAAATTGGACGACGCGCAGACGCATTTTGACCAAGCGTTGCGCATTGAGCCCAATAATGCCGAGTATCACTCGGGCTATGCTTATCTTTTGGAACAACTCGGTCACGACGATCAAGCGGCTGCCGAATCCGAAGCGTCCATTCGACTCGCTCCCAAGTCCGCCCAAGCTCACTACAGCTATGGCGCGTTCCTTGAAAAACATGGCAAAATCGAGGAAGCAATTGAGCATTACCGCCAGTCCCTGCAGCTCGATCCCCGTTTGGTCGATGCTCATATCGACCTCGGAAGTCTGGTTTTTGATAAGGGAGATCTATCCGAAGCAAAGGAACATTTTCAGAAGGCATCCAATCTCAACCCGAAACTCGCTCAACCACATAACTACCTGGGTAAGGTTTTCATGCGCGAAGGCAATCTCACTCAGGCGGTCTTGCAATTCAAAGAGGCGTTGCGTCTTCATCCCGACTTTCCGGAGGCCGAGGAAAACCTGCGCATCGCCAAACAGAGTGAAACCACGAACCAACACGAATAAGACGCGAATTTTTCGCCGCCGTATTCGTGTGCATTAGTGTTCACTAGTGGTTAGATTTTTTGAGCGGCGAGATTGGCTTTGGGGATTTCTGCTAATTGCGTTGGTTTTCATCGCATATACCCCGGTTTTCGGTGCCGGATTTGTCTGGGACGATGAGTCGCATCTGACCCAGAATCCATGCATAGTCGGCCCGCTGGGGCTGAAGGAAATCTGGACCAGCACGCGAGCCGTCTATTATCCGCTGGTACTCACGACTTTTTGGGTGCTGCACAAGTTCGTTGGCTTAAATCCGCTGCCGTATCACATCCTCAACGTGTTGATGCACGCGGGATCGGCGGTATTGCTTTGGCGCCTACTTCGACAACTTGGGGTCCGTGGCGCATGGCTCGGCGCGGCTCTCTGGGCGCTGCACCCCGTCATGGTGCAGTCAGTCGCGTGGGTGACTGAGCTAAAGAATACCCAGTCATGCCTGCTCTATCTCCTGTCGATTTTTTGCTTTCTAAATTGGGAAGAGCACTCGCAGACGCGGAAAAGTCCTATAACGAGCGCGTTGCCGTTTAGTTTGTCGCTGGTCTGTTTTGTACTCGCGACGTTAAGCAAACCTTCGGTGGTCATGTTGCCAATCGTGCTCGCTCTCTGCGTCTGGTGGCGGCGAGGAACGGTCGGATGGAAAGATGGAGTACCGCTTGCTCCATTCCTCCTCATTTCGGCGTTTGCGAGCGCCTGGACAATTTGGGAACAGAAATTTCACGCAAGCGCAGTTGGTCCGGAGTGGGCACAGACCTGGCCAGAGCGTCTGATCATCGCAGGACGAGCGATATGGTTTTACTTGGACAAACTTGTCTGGCCTCATCCGCTCATTTTCATTTATCCGAGGTGGGAGATTCATTCATGGCAATGGATGGCGTACCTGTCGTTGCTGGCAGCAACGCTTGGTTTGATCGTCTCATGGGCGCTGCCAGGAAGAGCTGGCCGCGCTTTGTTCTTTGCCGCTGCCTACTACGTCGTCTCGCTGTTTCCGGTGCTCGGCTTTTTTAGTGTCTATTTCTTTCGTTACTCATTTGTAAGCGATCACTTCCAATACCTTGCGAGCATGGGGCCGCTTGCATTAGCTGGCGCGGCTATTGCAACGCTTGTAGGGCGTTGCTGTGAAACGCCGCTTGAGTTGGCGCATGACACAGACGCCCTACAATCATCGAGCGATAACACTGGTGTCGCCCGACGGAAATTGTTTCTGGGGTCTGTGGGCTGCAGCATCCTCTTGCTGTCGCTCGCCTTTTTAACATGGCGGCAAAGTGCCATTTATCACGACCTCGTAACTTTGTACACGAGGACCCTCGCAAAGAATCCCGCCTGCTGGATGGCGCATTACAACCTTGGAATCGCTCTTCAGGATCATGGCGAAACTGATCAGGCAATAACTCATTATCGCCAGGCGATCGAACTGCGGCCAGGTTATGCGGAAGCGCACTATAACCTTGGTCGTCTCTTGGCTGAGAAAGGCGAATTCAATGATGCAATCAGCCATTACGAAGCAACGCTAGCGATTAATCCTGCCGATGCCGAAGCGCACAACAATCTTGGTGCTACATTGTTTCAAGTAGGGCGTGTCGATGATGCGATTGCGCATTATCAAGAGGCACTGGCGGTTCGACCGGATTACGCGGAGGCTTCATGCAATTTAGCTGATGCGCTTCTTTCCAAAGGCGACATGGACGGCGCAATCACTCATTTTCGCACGTGTGTCGCCGTGTTGCCCAATCATACCGAAGCTCAATACAACCTCGCGAGCGCGCTCCTTCGCAAAGGGCGGTTCGACGAAGCTATTATACACTACGAAAAAGCATTGGAGTTGCTTCCGGGGAACGCGGACGCGCATGCAAACCTGGGTAGCGCCCTTCTGGCGAAAGGCCGCATTGCCGAAGCGATTGGGCAATACAAGGAGGCGCTTACCCTCGCGCCGGAAAATGTTACCGCGCAAAGTAACCTCGCGTGGCTGCTCGCGACGTCGCCGGATTCATCGCTTAGAAACGGGCCCAAAGCGGTCCTGCTGGCTGAACAGGCTAGTCGGTCATCGGGTGGGAAAAGGCCACTTGTTCTGCGAATTCTGGCTGCTGCCTATGCGGAAGCTGGCCGCTTTTCGGAAGCCAGAGCGACAGCCCATGAAGCCTTGCAAGCAGCCGATGACCAGGGAAACTCCGCATTAAGCGATTTCCTTCGAAAAGAGATCGCGCTATATGAATCGGGACAGCCTTATCACAAGCAAGCTAGGTAGCTAAAACAAGCACGCTTGCTCGCATGCATGACCGAATCGCTCATGCAAGTAACCGTTCACCAAGGAATCTAATCGGAGGACTTCGCTGCGCGGAGGGGAACCTTCGCGCGATACAGCTCTACATCACCGTAAAGAACATGTGCCAACCCGAGTTTGCCTTGCACGGTAGCTGTCATCATCGCTTGTCTTGCGGTCGTGATTGCCTCAGAGAACCGGCCGCTCTCTGCGTAAGCAGCTGCGAGCGTCCGGAGAAACTTAGGATCATTGCCACCCGAAAACTCAATTGCTTGCTGAGCGAACTCTACAGCTTTGACGCCATCACGGATGGACGCATCGGGAGCAGTTGCCAACACCCAGGCCATGTTGATGCGAGAATGGGGATCCTCGGGAGCTAAGGCTATTGCGTTTTCGTACTGGGCGACCGCCTCCTTGACCGAACCTCGCCGCAAGAGAGCGTTACCAAGGCTGGTATGGGCATCCGCGTCATCGGGTCGTATCTGGAGCGTCTTCTCCCAATCTGCCATTGCTTCGTCGATACGGCCTTCTGCAAAAAGAATGTTCCCGCGGTTGTAATAGGCATCTGCATGGTTTGGTTGCGATTTTATCGCGGCATCGTAGTGAACGATTGCTTCATCGGGTTGTCCTTTTCGGCTCAGAGCGTCGGCTAAATTTACTTGCACAAAAGCTGAACCGACGCTGTAATGCGGGTCCCGTTTACCGGACCTAATCCTTAACGCGGTCTCAAAGTGAGAGATCGCCTTGTCCAGCTCCCCGCGGTCGGCGCAGATGTACCCGAGATTATTCTGGGCAACATCGTTATTAGAAGTCACGGCAAGAGCATGGGTCCAAAGCGTCTCGCTGTTGCGCCAGTACGAGGTCTGAATGAATGAAGCCCACGCCAGGGCAAGAACGGCGATAATTACCGCGGATGCCACAGCAACCCGTGATCTTCGTTGGGACGCTGCGGTCACATCAGCGACAAGCCACACTGCGAGCACAAACAGACCGATGTGGGGCAGGTATGTATAGCGGTCCGCGTGGCCTTGTTCTCCAACCTGGACGAGGCCGATCACGGGGAGTAGCATGCCGACATACCAGAACCATCCGACGAAGAGATACGGTCCTTTCCTTCGGAAAACGATTGCTGCGATAGTCATCGCGAGAAGCAGTCCAATCGCGAGAAGAATTTCCCAAATTGTCAGAGTATCATTTGGATGAGGGTAGAAAACGGCGAGGCGTGCCGGCCACAATGTTTCCCAGACGTAAATCACGTAAGTCACGACCGCGTTTTCTATGCGCCAGAGGAACGGCAGCGGTGGGATCGCACCACTAGCTCGTTTCTGCACGATAAATGTGATGACACAAGAACCCGCGGAAATAGCGAGCAAGGGAACTTTTTCGACGAAAAGGTCTCGTTTTACGCGCCATTGATCACCGGATTTTGCGGTTTTCGCTCTCTCCCTTGTTGAGGAGAGTTGTTCAAAGCGACGTAGTGGCCAGTAATCCAAAAGAAGAAGGATGACGGGTGCGCTTACCAGCATTGGCTTGGACATGAGCCCGGCTACGAATAGCACAGCAACCGCCAGATAACGCGTTACAGACCGGGCGCGTGTGTAACGAAAGTATGCACCCAGCATGAGTAAAAAAAAGACTGCGCTTAAAACGTCTTTGCGTTCGCTCACCCATGCCACTGACTCAACATGGAGTGGATGAACTGCGAACAATGCTGCCGCAGTGGCACTCTTCCACACTGCGCCAGTCATTTGCCACAGCACCCGGAAGAGCAACAGCACCGCAATGGTATGCAAGAGGACGTTGGTCGCATGATGGCCGCCGGCCTTTAAACCGTATAGCTGGCAATCCAGCATGTGCGAAATGGTCGTCAGTGGATGCCAGTTGCGTGCGTGTGGGCTGGTAAAGGCAAGCGCCAGCCCTTTTACTGTCAATCCGGCCTGAATCGCCGGTGCCTTATAGACGTATACGTCGTCGTCGAAGTTAACGAAATCGTATCGCATTGTTTGGCCGAACACGGCCAGGCTGATTGCAATAAGAAACAGGTATATAACGATCGTTATCCGATGACTTCGAACTTTTGGTAATCTGCGGTGGTTCTCGCCAGATTGCCACTTGTTTTTATTCACTGTGGGGAAGAACCGTCAGCTGCCAGGCTAGGATCGCGCAATGGTGTGCCAGTCTGGTAAAGAGCGATGTTACTCTGAAGCTCGGCGGCTAACCCGGAGTTACCCTGGTTAATCGCCAAATCGGCGCCGCGCTGCGCACTGTCGATCGCCTGTGAAAACCGCCCATCCTCTGCATGTGCGGCTGCTAGCACTCGAAAAATCATTGGGATTTTGCCACCTGAGATACGCAGCGCTTTCTCTGCCAGCTCAACTGCGCGGCGTCCGTCTCGGATAGAGTCGTCGGGACACGTTGCGAACACCCAAGCCAGATTGCTCGCAGCATTGCCGTTTTCCGGCTCAATCGCCAGCGCGCCCTGCCACTGCTCAATTGCTTCCCGTATTCGCCGTTGTTGGATGAGAGCTGTTCCAAGAATGTTACGTGCCTCTACGTTCTCGGGTTCTATCTCCAAGAATTTACGATAGTGCATCATTGCCTCTGCTACCCGGCCCTTTTGAAGGAGGGCCTTTGCGAGATTGTTATGGGCCGGGCCATTTTCGGGGCGAAGGTTGATCGCTGCTTGTAACCTGGAAATGGCGTCATCCAGCTTGCCGTTTTGCAAAAAAATTATACCGAGGTTGTTCTCAGCAACATCGTTGTGTTTGGTCACAGCGAGCGCATGGGTGAACAACGTTTCACTATTGCGCCAATAAGATGTTTGGATCGAGGCGCTACAACTTAACGCGGCAACCACGAGCAGCGCAGCAGCGATTAGAAGTACGCGTCGACGGCGCCACGAAGCAGTCAGATCGGCAAAAGCCCAAGTACCAGCAATGTAAAGCCCGATCTGTGGCAGATACGTATATCGATCGGCATGCCCCTGCCATCCTACTTGTACCAACCCGATTACTGGAACAAGCATCCCAAGATACCAGAACCAACCCATGATGAAAAACGGCGCTTTCTTTCGCAGAATAACTGCTGCCATGGTGATGCCAATGAGAACGGCCAGGGCAAGGCTGATTTCCCACGCTGACAACCGATTTTCAGGGTGAGGGTAGAATACCGCCAGATTTGCTGGCCAAAACATCTGCCGCACGTAAATCACGTAGCTCACCAGGGCGTTGTTAACTCGTGGCAACATTGGCAATTGTTCAGTCCAACCGATTGCCCCTCGCTGCGCGAAAAAAGTGACAGCGCTTGAAACGGCAGAAAATGCGATGAATGGAATTTTTTCCACGACCAGGCTTAAGAGCTGATGCCCGGGGTGGGATCGCTGATCTGCAATTCTTCCGAGCGGCCAGTAATCCAGAAGTAAGAGCACAAATGGCACCGTCACCAGCATCGGTTTCGACATCAGACCAAGAGCAAACACAAATGCCACTATCACATAGCGCCAGGTCGAGGGTGCGCGCGCGTAATGGATATAGGCGAGCAGAGTTAGCATGAAGAAAACACCGCTAAGCACATCCTTGCGCTCCGCCACCCAGGCCACTGACTCCACATGCAAGGGGTGAATGGCGAACACTGCTGCCACAAACGCGCTCTGCCAAAGCGCACCAGTCATTTGTTGCAGCGCAAGAAAGAGCAAGACCACGGCAATTGTGTGGAAAAGTATATTGCTAAAGTGATGCCCTCCTGCCTTTAACCCGTATAACGAGCAATCCAACATGTGTGTAATCGTCGTCAGCGGATGCCAGTTCTCAGAATGAACATGAGCGAATGCCCAGGCAATACCGGTGATGTTAAGGCCGCTGGTTATCTTGGTATTTTGATAAACATACCGCGGATCATCATAATTAACGAAGTCGTGCCAAAGCGTCTGGCCAAACACCGCCCATGTAAGCACCGCCAGGCAGATGCAAATCCCGGCAGTTAACCACTGTCGGCGGGTTGTTTTGCGAAGAGCAATTGATTGACGATTAATGCGGTGCACGTGCGCGCGCTAAAAATTTCAGCGAAAAAAGCCGGGTCAAGACTTCCGTTTGTAAATCAAAATGTAGTCTTTCAGACTCTGGACCGCCGGCGGTACGTTTCCAAAGAAGTAATCGGTTTCTCTCGGCATAATGTTCACAAAACCGTCGGCGACATAATTTTGCGTCGTGTATTCATTTGCCCAAGTAAAGATCGACGGATCGGAGTCGGGCCGCCGCAACCATGAATAAGACATTGCGACGGAAATCAGGTACTTTGGACGCGCGCTTTCGATCTCGCGCATCATCTCCTGTTGCATCTGCTGCGCGTACTTTTGCGGCTCCATTAAGCTGTAGGTGTAAATGTATCCGGTCGCCGAATGTCGCTGGGCATAAAAATAAACCTGCGGTTCGGAGCCTAATACCGCGATCGTATCATCCGGCCCCGTATGTTCGCGCACGTACTCCGCTATTCTGACGGACTCCAGGAACGGATTCTCGGGATAGATTAATCCACAAGCTTGAATTGGAGAAACGTCGAAAAAGACTTTTTTGTCCCAGAGAACGGGCACACTCAGCATCGCGGCAAGCAATAGCAGCGGCGCGAAACCAACCGGGATCATCCGACCGGCCACAAGATCGGACAGTTTGCTGATTGCAGCGCCGGCAAGCAGTGACACTGCTGGCAGGATCAGGATGAAATAATGAGATCGGAAATAAAACCCCGGGCATAGCGCCAGTGCTGAGAAGAAGAGTAAGCCAATCAAAAAAGCTGTACTGCCACGCAGTCGCTGATCCCATAAACCTGCGACTGCGCCGATTCCAGCCAGTATCCAGAGTGCCCAACTCGCTCCTATGACTTCCTTTGTGCTTCGGAAGAAAATCTCCGGCGCCCGGTTTAGCGGCACGATGCTGCCATATTGTCGTGCGTAGTCGATTGTCCAGAACCAAAACTGCCTAAATACACCAGCGCGCGATAACACTAGACACATAATCCCAAAAGGCAGAATCACGCCGGCGGTGAAGATCAGGATTCGCGGAACAAGTCCTGTTTGCTTCCATCCGCGATGAAGTTCTTTCAAGATGAGATAAATCGCGGCAAAGACAACAAAGAATGCTGCAGGCTGTTTCATTAGCATCGCGAGACCAAACAGCAGTCCGCTCGCGAACAATCGCCCGAATGCACTCCGCCCCGACTCATGAACCTTTAGAATCAGCAGTGTCCCACCGAGCGCGGGCAGCATCACAAAATTCGTCGCGTGAGCAGCCAACCCAAGAACAGATGGACTCACTGAGAGAATAGCATAACAGGTTGCTGCGGCGATTCCTGCCGTCGAATTCATCAGGCGTCGCCCGAGTAGGAAAATAAGCGCAATTGTAGCAGCGTTAACCAGGAGCAAACCCAGGTGAATGCCAAGGATTGTTTGTCCGAAGATTGACATAATCACGGCATAGGCGGCGTAGATTCCTGGCAACTTTATGTTGTAGGCGAGCTTATATGGAGGGATGCCTTGCAGCATTAGTTGGCCGGCGTAAGCGTACTCGCCTTCGTCCCGCTCAAGTGGAATTCCGAGCAGCCGAATCCGGATTGCGAGGACGACACCGAAAACGATTACCGCCAAAGTCCACCACGCCACTCGCAAGGCTTTGTCATCGGTTTTTTGCACTTGAGAGAGGATCTTTTAAATTAGGTGCAGGCGACGGCCATCATTTAACGTGAGATCGCGTCGTCGTCTCAGATAAGACCGCTATTCCACGCTAGCCGGTAGGGCGGGATTGTCACCGCAGCAAACAGCACGCCAAAATACAAGCGCAACCAAGCGCAGAAGATAGGCATTTAGCATTCGTTGTCGCCAGCTGCGCGATCTCGATTGCGATAATCCCGTATCGCGAAGCATGTCGCGGTTTACTCGTGCCAAGCGTTCCGCAACCTGCACGGCATCTGAAACCTCTGGGTACCCCTTCTGATTGAGTGGCATCGTCCTTATCGAACTGAATTGGAATGCCGGCCGGATGGTTTCATGGAAGATGAAACCAATTGTGTTCGCTCGCGAATACCTCGTAGTTGACAATAATTTCCGATATCGAAACAAACAACACGATGGTTGCGAGTACGACCAATGGCAGCGACGCATTGCTGGCTCGATGTAGAAGGCGGATGACGCCATAGGCGTACAACAACGCGAACGGAATGAGCGCGCCGGTGATCAAGCGTCCCGATGTGAAATATGGGTAAGCGCGGGACGGATAAATGCAGTTGCCAAAATCGAACTGAACGGAAAGCAGCGCAAGAAATGCGAGCGCCGCGATGAATGTGAAAGCCGCGAAGAGCAGTGCCTGCCGTTGGAACGTTGATAGCCCGCTGTGCCGTCGTATTCCTGTCATCGCGGCACAGAGCAAGAACAGCGATGAAATTGCGTAAAATTCATCGGCGATGCGCGAACTCAATTCGCGATTCTGCCACATGAGCTCGCCGCGCCAAAACCTTGCGAGTAGGTCGGACCAAAAAATCCATGAGCCCCGCGGAGAGAAAATGGGATGGTGCCACCAATCGGCAAGCGGTTTTCGCGTCCAGGTAAGAAGCGCGATCGCGGTTGTCGACCCAGCGACGTCGCCGAAATGAGCCTTGCTCCAGAGCATCCAGCTGCCGATTGGAATTCCAGCACAAAGAATCATCAGTATCAGCGCAAGAGTTGAGGCGGCGGGCTCTCGCCGCCGCAGCTGCAGCGATTTAGCAATGATCGCGATGATCGCGACTGTGAGCAAAGGCAAGTTAGTCAATTTTGTAAGATACGTTGCTGCGATCGCCAGACCGGTGATTGCGCTCAGCAAGAAGCTCGGTGATTCTGCTCGCAACCATCGCATACCGCAAAGGAGAACGACACCGAAGCAAATCGGGGACAGAACGTCGTTGCTGAGGACGTACAACACATCCTGCGGAATGAAGGCAAGCAGCAGCGGTACGCCTACGCTCAAACCGAGATGCTCGGGCTCAATGGTACGCGCAATCACATAACCGAGCCACACCAGTATCGAGATGAGCAGGGCATTCAGGAAACGAATCCAGTACAACGATTCAATTCCTGTTAGTCCGACGCACTGCCCAAGCCTCCACCAAAAGCCAGCCAACGCGTAATACAGTGGCGGTTGGGAGGATTCCCAATTGATCTCCGTTTGCCAGACAGCCTTTGTCGCCTCAATAACGGGCGCCGCCTCCGCGACAGATTGCTTCCATAAAGGTGGCGGAAATTTTGCGTTCGGAAATTGATCGGGCGTTTGAAGGAATTCCGGCGAAGCATAGCGAACGATCAAGCCGAGAGATTCGTTCGTCAGCACACCGAATGTGCGCGGCAGCCGGCCGGCAGAGTATTGTGTGACAAGGTCGAAATGTAAGTCTTCGTCGCCATTGCTGAAAAAGGGGAAAGCAGCCGCAAAAACAAAAACGCGAAGCGCTGCCGTGAAACATAACAGCAGGATCAGCAACCGTTGGCTACGAAACATTGCAAATATGTTGGCGAGCCTTTTTAACAATGAGCGTGACGTGATGGTTTAATGTTATCCCATCCTGCGACCCGGATTTTCATGACCGCGCACGCCGCTGAAGCTTTCACTGCGAGTGGGTTCAAACACCTTCAATTAAGTAAGCGAATCCGCGGCCACCTCCGCAGGCTCAAGAAAAGAACACTGCAAGACAGGATCGTCACGGCTGCACCCGCATACAGTAGGGGCGGCCGGTAGCGCAGCTCTATCCTATGTTCGCCGCCCTTCAGAGCGATGCCCAGCAGCCCGGCGTCCACTCTAAGCGTGGGTGTGGCCCGGCCATCGCTGAAGGCATGCCAACCCGAATCAAACGGCGTCTGAAACACGACGATTCCCTGCTGGTCGCTCCGAACCGTTCCATCGATGCGTGTCTGTTTAAACGAATGGATATTCATAGCCGCTGCTCGGCGCTCGGCAAAAGCATCTGGAAGCGAGGTTTCGCTTATTTGCTGCTTTAATTCATCTAGAGTTAGCTGCGAAAGCTCCGGCTTATCAGCGGCATTTTGCTCCGAGACAACCACAGCATGCAGCAGCGCTTGTGGTTTTGCCCAACTGGGCAGTT
>Ga0193721_1000151_pt1 | contig 20963 bp, 10 predicted proteins | sample U2s2metaG_FD_145078 | JGI IMG/M metagenome (GOLD analysis project Ga0193721, IMG submission 145078) | Soil microbial communities from a riparian zone of the East river system, Colorado, United States - U2s2 | ecosystem: Environmental > Terrestrial > Soil > Riparian zone | place: USA: East River...
CGAACGACGAACGCCGTGAGAGGACAGCGACCAGCTCCTCAGTTACCAGATCAGGAACGCGACGGGAGAATGCATTTTTCTTTAGAATAGCCATAAGGTGAGAAAAATAGCACGTTTTCTGCCCAACTGCAGCACTTTTCTTTAGTTTACCGTGGCTGAAACTCCAAAGAGTGCCGAAATGGCGCAATTCAATCTTGTAGTGGTCTGCCTAAGGCAGATGCCGACTGCATACCCAAAAAGGCCGTAGGCGGAACGTTGGAATCGCAGGCGAAAAGCCTGCCACTACAGTCTACGGCGTGGGCGATGGGCTGCTTGCCGCTGGCTGCGGCGTGGCTGTTGAAGAAGGCGCCCAACTCCCAAAGCCTGTAGCAGATTGCTGTCCCGCCGCCGTAGTGCCGACGCTGCTCAGGATGGCGAGCCCGATCGCTGCCTGATCTAATGTGATTGGTCCGAGGGACTCGGCCACATAGCCATCGCGGTCATATCTTTGCGAAGAGACAATCGGACTCAGATGCTTTGTAATGACCTCTGGCGATGGAAGCTTAGCTAGATCAACGGAACGACCTATTGCCGGCATGAACGCCGCCGCCATTAGCAACATCGGACGAAGCGAAGCATCAAGGCGCGAATAAAGCAGCGCAGTATCCACGTATGAGAAAAAATTCGTCGGCGCTGGCAGCAATCGCTCGGCAGCCTTGTATGTTTGCAAATTAGAAAGCTCCGACGAACTACTCGCGCTGCGTTTCACTGCCTCTTCTACCGACACGGGATTCAAACCGGCGATAAGAATCCGGTCAGACAACGCGATCGTTGGAGTGATTGCGACGAGTGTGGCTGCCGATTGTTTCGAAAAATAGCGGACGCCGTCCTTCTCTGTTTGCGTCCAGATTGCCCCTTCATCGGCGCGTGTGAACGCTTCGATGATCTTGCCGGCCTTAGCCATGTCCAGCACTGGTAGAGTCAGAAGTAAAGATGGCCAATGGGCACTGGATGGCCAATCTGCCAGCGCTCCCAACTCGAGGCCAAACGCAGCTTTCCAATCATCGGCTGCGATCCCACTGGTGGCGAAGTCCTGAAAGACCTTCTGCACCGTGCCGCCCAGCGCAGCAGCCTGGTTTAGTGTTTCCATCTTTTCCCCGAGATTGAGCAGCATCGCCAGATAGAAAAATGTCTCCTTTGTTCCAAGCGTTAGCGAGGCCCGGTTGAGCGTACCGTCAGTCTCGAGCTTTGGCATTCCGAGAAAAAGCACGTCACGTATTTTCCCGTTCTCGAATCGCGACGAACCGGCGATGCACCGCATTTTTTCAAGCATGGTGGTCTCGCCGGGAGCCGGGCTTGAACGGACTGCAGCACGCAACGCGGCAAGCCGCTCGGAAAATGCCTTAGGCTGGAGATAGAAAGACACTGCGTAGTTCGATGGCCGGTGCGAGATAGCTATCCGGAACGCTTCGTCCTTATCGAGCGTTTCCCTTGAATCTTTCGCGCGATGGTCGACGCGATCGAGCAGCGCCTTTAATTCCGTCACGTTTGTTGCCGCGAAGAACCATGGGCGATCATACGTTGTTGCGAGTGTAAACGGAGTCGCAGTCACCACATCGATTTCATGGCCCTGATACTGAAGATTTTCGCTCTTCGTGCCTGGACGTTGTTCCAAAAGCATCGCGCGCCATTTGCCGATGACCCGCTCAGCGTCTTCCTGGGTTCCGCGAAAACGAAAGCCGCCGACGAGGCTTGGAGCGCTATCGCTGATGGACGTCAAGGCGAAGAAGGCATTCTTTGGGTCGAGCTGTTCGATCTCCTGCAGCGTCACGAGAGCTTTTGGGGTTGGCATGTTGTCCAGCGGCTTGCGCATAAAATCCTGCACCGCCGGTTCGCGGTATAACTGATAAATATCCGACCGACGCCACTCATCGCGTGTCCGACTAAAGTCCGGCATGTGCGCCAGAAAAATTGTTCCCCGCGGCAGAAACGCGCTCACAGGAGCGCTCGAAGCCTGTTGCGAAAAATTCCAGTAGTACCAACCGGCATACGCGGCAACAGCGGCCGCAATGATCAGCAACAGAATTCGTCTCATAAACAGCGCCTCAAGCGCGGATGCTCGATAATCGATGCTGCATACTGGATCAAACGCAAACTTGATCGAGCGGCCTGAGCGTAATGATTACGCCCTGGGATGAAATTGGCGATGCACGGTTTTCAATCGCTGTTGATCGACGTGTGTATAAACTTGCGTCGTCGAAATGTCGGCGTGACCAAGCATTTCCTGGATGATACGCAGATCCGCGCCATTCCCCAGCAGATGCGTTGCGAAGCTGTGTCGCAGAAGGTGAGGGTAAATGCGCTGTTCGAGTCCGGCGCGCCGCGCATGTTGTTTTACGATCTGCCAGATGCGCGCTGTTGTTAGTTTGGTTCCGCGCTCGGAAAGAAAAATTTCGCTGCTGCTGCGGCGCTTCACGAGTTTCGGCCGTTCAGTGGACAGGTACGCCGCCAGTGCTTCGCATGCCTTGCGGCCCACCGGCACAATCCGCGTCTTGTTTCCCTTACCGGTCACCCGAATAACTCGTTCTTCGAAGTTGAAGTTCTCAAGACGCGCGTTTGCCAGCTCCGAAATACGCAGACCGCTTGCGTAAAGTAGTTCGATCATCGCCCGATCGCGTAACCCGTGAAGAGCATTCGTATCGATCCCTTCCAGGAACTGCTCGATTTGTAATTCGTTCAGTGTTTCCGGGAGATATCGCTCGATTCGCGGAAGCGCCAGCGCTTCAGCCGGATCACGCTGAAGCTCGCCTCTGGCGACCAGGAAGCGAAAAAAAATCTTCAGCGCGACCACGATGAGTTTGATCGAAGAAGCGGAAAGGCCGGCGCCCTTGCGATCGGCGAGATATTCGCTGATCGCTGGCAATGTCACCGCGCGCGGATCTTCAATTTTTTTCCTGACGGCGCACCAGCGCGCAAATTCACTCAGCGATCTTTGGGTAGAGAGCTGATAATTTTCAGAAAGACCGCGCTCGATTGCGAGGAAACGGATAAACGAGTCGATCGCTTCTTCCATCTTCCACATTGTAGCGACCGGCGGGGCGCCTGCAAAATCACTCTGCAGCGGCAGGCACGCCGCTGGCGACGAATTGAGAACGCAGCCAATCCGCCTAAACGCACACCTCCGCAGTGAAAGCAGGCTGCGATATCATTGACAAGGCAACCTTAGATGTCCGATGTTTGGTTACCATGAGTTTGGACCTCAATACGATCCTGAAGGATTGGCCACACGAGAACGGCAATATCAAGGTGCGCAAAATCGCGGGGCTGGACGGCCGGGAGAAATTGCAACTGCGGGTCGATCTCGGCGTGTTACAAATGGAAGTCGCCGGGCGGCCGGATGGCCGGCGTCCGCACAATTGTGAGTCGCTTCTGGAATATCATCAGAGACGGGCGGCCCGTGCTGTGGGGAAAGGCGAAACCTACGAGCTCGCGCCCGAACAATGCGCAGAACTCCAACAGGAAGGTATCCAATATTATCATCGTTATCTGAGCCTGTTTCAGATCAATGATTTTGACGGCGTAGTGCGCGATACGCAGCGTAATCTCGACCTTTTCACCTTTGTCTCCCAGCATACAGACCGCGAGGAATTTTCCTGGAGCCTCCAGCAATTCCGGCCCTACGTGCTCATGATGAACACTCGCGCGAAGGCTTCCATTTTTCTCGGTCAGGGCAAATTTGCTGAGGCGATAGCTGAAATTGAGCGTGGCCGCGAGGCGATCGTTGATTTTTTACAACAGTCAAACTTTCCGGAGCTGGTGTCGAAGAGTTCCGAGATCGCATTCCTCGACGAATGGCTCGAGGAAGTGAAAGCAAAGCGCCCGCTTTCCAAGCTGGAGATCATGCGACGCGAGATGGAAACTGCGATCGCAAAAGAGCTTTACGAGCGCGCCGCGGAGTTGCGCGATGCGATCAAGCTTTTGCAAGCAAAGAAGCATTAAGACTTTGGTTCCTCGCTGACCGGAATTACTTACCCGGGTCCGACCATTGTCTTCGGCGCGGTTCGTGAAGGCTCTATCGGCGATGAAATCGTAAAACCCCTTGCCGGGTTATAGGCGCCGCCTGAAGGTTCTTTCCTATGGCTACACAACTGACCCAATACGCGCATCCCGAGGCGCTGGTGGAGACCGATTGGCTGGAGAAACATCTCAAAGACGAAGGGATCCGGATTGTTGAGTCGAATGAAGACGTGCTTCTTTACGATACCGGACACATTCCTGGCGCGGTCCATATCGATTGGCGTGCCGACCTGCAAGACCCGGTGATTCGTGATTATATCTCGCCTGAGAAATTTGCGGAGCTTTGCAGCCGTAACGGCATCACGCCAGAGACGACCTGCATTTTCTATGGTGATAAAGCCAACTGGTGGGCCTGCTACGCACTCTGGGCGTTCCGGCTCTTTGGACACGAGAAAGTGAAAATTCTCAATGGCGGTCGCGACAAATGGAAAGCGGAAGGCCGTCCCATGACGCGCGACGTCCCCAAATATGCTAAGACAAATTATCCAGTGCCGAAGAAACGATTCGACAAAGAAATTCGCGCCTTCTTCGATGAAGCATTGGCCCAGAGTAGAAGCGGCAAGCCGCTGATCGACGTGCGCTCACCGGGCGAATACAAGGGCGAGATTACGCACATGCCCGAGTATCCTCAGGAGGGTGTGTTGCGCGGCGGTCATGTCCCCGGGGCTAAGAGCATGCCGTGGAAAACGGCCACCAAGGACGACGGCACGTTCAAGCCGGTTTCGGAGTTGGCAAAAATCTATTTCGATCAATGCGGGGCCGGACCCGAAAAGGAGACAATTGTTTATTGCCGCATCGGCGAGCGTTCCAGTCACACCTGGTTCGTGCTCACCTATTTACTGGGACTAAATAACGTGCGGAACTACGACGGTTCCTGGACCGAATGGGGTAACCGAGTAGGCGCGCCCATCGAGAAGAGCGCGTAAAACACATTGTAGCCACGGCGCTCTGTCGCTGTGCGCTTGAGAGGAACGCCTCGACAGAGAGAGGCGGCTACAAGAAATGCTGCGAATCCGCTGGCATGCCGCAGTACTTCCGATCTCGACAGACACGCGATTCTTTTGCCAAACTCCGCCTATATGAAATCAACGATACAAATAATTCTCATTGCGATGGCACTGCTCTCTATTGAGGTTGCCGGAACGAAAATGTACGCGATTGCTCCGCCGCCTGGTGGCGGTTATCCCGGGGGTAACACTGCGGCAGGGCAACAGGCCTTCTTGTTTCTCACCAGCGGCCTGTACAACACCGCTGTTGGTTTCTTGTCGCAAGCGGGCAATGCCACCGCAAGTTTTAACACAGCTGTAGGCGCCGGAGCGCTCCTTTCAAACACCGCCGAGGGAAACACAGCTACTGGCGCCGGTGCGCTCTTATCGAATACGACAGGCATTGAAAACACGGCCATTGGAGAGTCGGCTCTGTTCAGCAGCGTCGACGGAGACCGAAACACTGCAGTCGGTGCTGACGCGCTCGTGAACAATACCGGAGGTGCCTTCAACGTCGCTGCAGGTTTCAACGCCCTCGGTGACAACCTCACTGGTGCCTCAAACGTAGCGCTTGGCCCTCAAGCGCTCGCGGGAAACATGGTCGGCAGCAATAACACATCTGTTGGCGCTCTCGCTGGAATTAGCAGCACTGGGGACGGCAACGTCTATATTGGTGCAGGCGTGATCGGTGTTGCTGGCGAGAACAACCATACATATGTGCGTAACATCAAAGATACCAGCGTGAGCGGTGGTAACACCGACACGGTAACGGTGGATCTTACGACAGGTTTGCTCGGTCACCTGAGCTCTTCTGCTCGTTATAAAGAAAACATCAAGCCGATGGGCGACTCCAGTGAAGCACTTTACCGCCTCAAGCCAGTGACTTTTCGTTACAAAAAAGAGGTGGACCGAATTCAATCACCAACATTTGGCCTGATTGCCGAACAAGTGGCCGACGCAAACTCCGATCTTGTCGCTCGCAATTCCGCCGGTCAACCTGAGGCAGTTCACTACGAGCAGGTGAACGCGATGTTGCTCAATGAATTCCTGAAAGAGCACCAAACCGTAGTGGAGTTAAAGAAAGAAATTTCGGCCCTCGCCGCGACGGTGAAAGCGCAGGCAGCTCAACTTCAGAAAGTAAGTGCGCAAGTTGAGATGGGTAACAGTGCGACGCGAATGGTTGTGAGCGACTGAAGCTGCGAGTGGTGGCGGTGCTTGAGCCAGGCACTGGCGATTCGTTAGGCGCTTGACACAAGCGCCTCTACAAGAATTTCAAACACGTCCGGTTTTTACCAGAAGCTCATGGATTAACCGCATTCGCCTTTGCTCTTTGGGACTGGAAATCAGCTGCGTAATCGAGCGCCGGATTCGCCGTGTCCAATTCAAGTTTGCCTTAGTCCCAGGTATATTAAATCGGTATTTGCGCGCCAGCAGATCAGTGATCATGACGATGGCAAGCCATGCCTCACTTCCGAAAAGCGCTTTCATAATCGCAGGGTAAAAATCTTTTTCAAAATCGACACGCTCGATGCTTGGATCGAACCCAGCGAAGACGGCGATTTTCGCTAAATCGAATCGGGATTGTTCCGATGTCGCCGTTGGACGCTCAAAAGCTTCCTCCCACAAAGCGCGGATCGGTTTGTGATCGTGCGTTGTATAAGTCGCAACGGAAAGCCGCTCGTATTCGTTTCCGGATGTGACTTGTTCACCGCGAACCTCCCACTGCGGGATTTTAAATCCCGCAATGCCGAGCGCGCGCAGATTTGGTCGTACGTAATCAGGAACAAGCCCCAGGTCTTCGCCGATTACTCGCGTGGTGCCGGCTTCGTCCAAAACAACACGTAAGTATTCTTCGCCTTCGCGTTTGTTCGCCTCGGAGTTTTCGGGGGTTCCGTCGTCACGTGGAACGAAACCTGGTGCGCGGCCGCTGGTTCGTTCGAGCATTTGATTCCAATCGAGCGGAAAAAATTGCTTGTTCTTCCGTGGCCGCCAGGGGAAGGCATAGATGCGATAAAATCCAAGCACGTGATCAATGCGAAAAAGATGAAAAATGCGCCGGACACCCCGGACCCGCTCGCGCCACCACTCAAAATCGTCCCCGCGCATTTTGTCCCAGCGATAGAGCGGAATGCCCCAGTTCTGGCCCCATTTTTGCGTGAACACATCTTCTTTGAAGTAAGGCTCGGGAGGCGCTCCGCCGCACCAATCGAGCACGAATTCATGCGGCCGCGCGAAAACGTCAGCGCTGTAATAGCTGATACCGAATGGAATGTCGCCCATCAGCGCCACGCCGCGTTCCTCAGCGTATGATTTGATCGCGCGCCATTGCTGGTGCGCCATCCACTGCACATAACAGAAGAACTTTTGACGTGTTGCCAGCCCTGCTTGTCGATCTTCCGGCAGACCGCGTAACCAGTTTCGCGCTCTTTCTATTGACTGATGTTGCGCCGGCCATCGATTCCAAGCGGCGGAATCCTCATTCTCTTCCATTAAGACGCGGAAAAAGGCGTAATCGCGCAGCCATGCGGCTTCCTCTTCGCAAAATGTCTCGAATTCCAACTGACGTTCTTCGCTGGCGTTACCGGAGAAATTCGCAAACGCTTTCTCCAGGATGCGCCGCTTCAGTTTTTTGACCTGACGGTATTTTACCTCGCCAAGACGAAGATTGCGGAGAGCGGCGCCAGCAACTGCAGCATCAAAGTCTTTGCGTGTTAAATCTGGCGACGAGTCTGGCGCTAGGTGCAGCGTGGTTGGCTCTATCGCCATCGCGCTGATCGCGTTGTACGGGCTGTTGTCGGCCCCGGTCTCGTTAATGGGCAGGAGTTGGACAAGCTTGAATCCAATTTGTGCGACCCAATCGATAAATTCCCGGAGCGCGCCGATATCGCCGATTCCCAGATCACCCTCTCCGCGCAGCGCAAACAACGGCACGAGCACGCCCGCAATCTTTTTCTCCGGTGAAATATTCAGTCCTGGATGCGTCATCTTGTCATGTCGAGCGAAGTCGAGACATCTCTCATTCTAATTCGTTTTCTCAAACGGCGAGAGATTGAACTCGCTCCTCTCCCGATTCGCTCGCCGCTGCCCTGGCGGCTTTGCCGTCCATGTCGCTCGTCCCCATCGCTCCATTCATCGACTTCTGAGCGCTTCGCCGAAATGCTAACCAATGAATTCAGCGGCGCCGCACTTGCCAGTCTTCGAGCAGCTCGTTTGGGATTTCCTGCAGAAAACGCGAGGGTCGCTGGAAAACGTCGCCATATCCTCCACTCAGACGCATTTGCGGATATGTGAGATACAATTCGTCGCGGGCGCGTGTGATGGCCACGTAAAATAGACGCCGTTCTTCCTCGAGTGCGTCGCGTGTATCGAGCGAGCGATTGCTTGGAAACATCCCGTCAGTCAGCCAGATCACGAACACCGTGTGAAACTCAAGGCCCTTGGCCTGGTGCACTGAAGAAAGATTGACGGCTTCCTTGTCGCCGGCCTGAATTGACGCGGCTTCTGCATCAATGTTGCTGATCAGAGCCAACTGCGAAAGAAATTCGTGCACGTCCTTAAACTGGCGGGCAAAAATTGCGAGCTGATTCAAATCTTCGCGACGAAGTTCGTAGTTTGTGAAGTTCGCCTTGGCATAATCATCATAGATCGCTTCGACGACAGACGTGATCATTTCCGATGGCATATTGGGTTGACCGGCCGGAGCGATTTCGTCCAGCGTGTGCGCGAGTTGCTCCCAAGCCTTCCTTGATTTCGCCGGAACGTTCATCGCCATTAGGCGCTCGCCAAAGCCGTAGCCGGGGGCGGTGAGCCCGGCGGCTGTGGATGTTGCTTCAGAGCCGCCCTCAGCGGCCGCGCCTACGGCATCTGCCGCCCACCTTTGCCAGAGATTTTCTGCGGTACGATTTCCAATGCCGGGAAGCAATTTCGCCATGCGTTTGAATGCGACTTCATCGCGAGGATTGGCTACGAAGCGAACAAACGCAGTGACGTCTTTAATGTGCGCCTGCTCGAAAAATCGGATGCCGCTGGTGATTTGATAAGGTATGCCTCGCCGTGACAGCTCCAGCTGCAGCTCGACCGCGTGATAATGCGCGCGGTAGAGAACCGCGATGTCGTTGAGATCGACACTTTCATCGCGCAGTTCGAGGATTCGTTGCGCCACAAACTGCGCTTGCTCCGCACCATCGTTTAGCGCCACAAGGGCCGGCTTCAGCGCCTTTGATTCGCGCGTTGCGCTCAAGTGCTTGCGGAATTGGTGAACGTTGGCGGCAATCGCCGCGTTCGCTACTTCCAGAATTTCCGGCACGCTGCGATAATTCATCTCGATCTTGAACACCTGCGCTTCTGGATAACGCTTTGGAAATTCGAGGATGTTTTGAAAGTTGGCGCCGCGCCACGAGTAGATTGACTGGGCGTCATCGCCCACCACCATCACGTTTCGGTGGTCATGCGCGAGCAGATCGACGAGATCAGCCTGGATCTTGTTCGTGTCCTGGTATTCGTCGACGAGAATAAACTGAAACTGCCGCCGATAAATTTCCGCGATTCGTTCGTGCTGCTGAAACATCGACAACGTCTTTTGCAGCAAATCGTCGAAATCCATCGAGTTAGTTGCCTTCTTCTTTTTTTCGTAGCGCTCCCGAACGTCCTGAATCCTTTCGAGTAGCGGTAGAAAATAAGGGAACTTGTCAGCAAGCAATTCCTCCAACGGTTTCTCTGTATTGACGACAAAACTAAAAATTTCCGCGAGCACATCACCTTTCGGAAATCGAATCTCCTTTGGGTCAATTCCTGCGTTGATTACGACGGCGTCGATCAAATCCTTTTGATCTTCGCGGTCCATGATGGTGAATCCACTCGAATAGCCGAGCGCGCTGCCGTGCCGGCGCAGGATCCGGTTTCCTATCGAATGGAATGTGCCACCCCAAAGTCCGCTGGCGTCGACCGGCATCAAATTCGCTACACGTCCCAGCATTTCGCGCGCAGCTCTGTTTGTGAACGTGAGAAGCAGGATATTGCGAGGATCGATTCCGTTTTCGAGCAGGTAGGCCACGCGATAAGTAAGGGTGCGAGTCTTTCCCGAGCCCGCACCGGCGATCACGAGTAGCGGACCCGGCGCCGCAGTCACAGCCGCGAACTGCTGTTCATTTAACTCGGCGGCGTAATCGATGTGGATCGACGTCGGTGTTGGTGCGCGTTGCAGCGTGTATTGGCGGGACATTTAGTAATTGCGGATTTTGAATTGCCGATTGCGGACTGCAAAGAACCGCAGCGATGACGTGTTCGCAAATGTCATCGCTAATCACATGGAAGTTCCGCCCTAGCGGACGCAGGCCCCTTTGCAAAAACCATTGAAACGCTAATAATTGCCGACCATAATGGCCGCCCTTGCCCCTCCTGTTCACATTCATTTTCCTCCTGTCAATGTGCGTCGGGTCCGTAGCCGCGGCACCCGTAGCGGGCCAGGAGGTTTCGCAATTGCAAACCCAGCTGCAAGCAGCCAAGGACGCCGCGGACAAACCTGCGATTATCGAGTTGAGCCGGCGCATTCTCGCCATCACTCCAAATGACTCCAATGTCTGGGATATACTTGCCCAGGCAGAACTGGAAACTGAAGACCTGGATCGTCTGGAGCAAACGCTCCACGCATGGCAAAAAGCAGTCCGGCATCCACCGGTAGCGATTGAAGATTTCCAGGGCGACCTGTCGATCAGGCGCAAGGATTATCAAAATGCCGAGCGGCATTGGCTTGCGTTTCTCGCGTCGAAGCCTCGACCGGCAGATGCCGCTATCGAGTACGATAATCTGGCGAATTTATGCGCGGCGCAGGAGCGCTGGGAAGACCACGGGAATTATCGAACGAAGGCAATCGCTGCACAGGATTCGGCCCCGCGCCGTGTCGCGCGCGCAATTGCTTTCCTTCGTCTGCACAAATGGGACGCGGCTTATGCCGACATGGCTAAGGCAAATAAAATGGACGCCACCGACTCGGACGTGAAGGAATGGCTCCCGCAGTTCGAGCGGTTGCAGGGATTCCTGCCGCAAATCAAATCGCTCGACGCGCAGATTGCGAAATCGCGCAATGATCTCGCAACCGCGGGACTATTGCTCGAGCGAGCGCGCATTTTCACTCTGGCCGGTCGACCGTTGCTGGCTCTCGATGACGTCCAAAGCGCGCTAAAACTCCAGCCGGCATCGATGCGCGCCCGCATCCAAACTGCCGAGGCATTGCTCGACACGGGTCACCCTGAGGATGCAGCAAAATTGGAAGTGAACGACAAACTTACTCGTGCCAAGGACAAACATGTTAGCGAAGAAATACTTCGTAGACTGGGCGCGATTGACGCGCTTCTTGTGCGAGACCCGAAGGATGTGCATGCGCTCATCGCGCGCGCGGACAATTTGGCGTTGCTGAAACAGTTTACACTTGCTCTCACCGACGCGCAGGCCGCCGTCGCGATCGACGATAAATCGGCGGCCGCACATTTCGCAGCGGCGTGGATTTTCTACAATCTTGGCAATTTGAAGGAGTCGCTGGCCGCGATCCGCACTGCGACCGAGTTAGATCCAAACGACCCAATCAAGTGGTTTTGCCGGGGTATCGCCGAGGCGGGGCGCGCTGACTTTCCCGCGGCGATCCAGTCGCAAACACGCTCCCTAAACATTCATGAAACGGTTCTCGCATTGCGAGAACGGGAGAAGTGTGAGCGACGAATCGGCAAGACGAGTGAGGCCGATGCTGATCTTCGCCGGATTAGCGAACTGGGTCCAGAACACGAATGAAGCGCCGATTCTGCCTAGCGATCTGCGTTCTTCTATCTTGCGGGCTCGCCATTGACCTGCCTGCTGCGGCGGGCGCGGAGGACGAGCAGGAAGAGGAAATTTCAAATGCCAAGCCGGATGCGGGCGGCATCGGGGTCGAACCCTTCAGTGGAGAAATCGCAGAAGGGAGTCAGATCACAATCACGTTTCCAGTGGCGATGGTGGCTCCCGAGCTTATCGATGTAGGCAATCAGCCTCCGCCATTTATTAGCGAACCGAAACTCGACGGCACGTTCCTTTGGAAAAGCCAGACAGAAGGCGCGTTCACCGTGAGCGGCGTTGTCGCCGGCGCGCATCATCGGTTGAAACTCGCTTCCGGTTTGAAGGACGCGAAGGGGAAACCGTTCGCTGTGAAAGACTGGAGCGCCGAATTTACGACCCCAAAGTTTGCGATCAGCAGTGATTTCGGTGAACGCGAGGAGCTGTCTACGCGCCCGCAAATTTACCTGGAATCCACTTACACGGTTCAACTCGCCGAAGCTGCGGAGCACATTTATTTTCAAGAGCGCGATTCGAACGAGCGTTTTTCTGTCGAAGTAATCCAAACGACCGAGGAGAAGATCGGGGGTCCGCCGGAAGCGACAGGGTTCAGAGTTGCGCCGCGAGAGCCACTTCCCGTCGGGCACACGTTCGACTTGATCGTGAATGGCTTGCTCGAAGCGAAAAGCCGCCGGCCGCTTCGCTATTTGCGAGTGATCCCAGTCGGAAAAACCGAGCCGCTGAAGGTCGAATGGGTTGGCGCGTTCAATCACGCTCTGGGGGAGCCGTCGATTCGTATCAAGTTCAACGATGACATCGATCCCGTGGAAGTGACGCCGGAACGAATCCGTGTCGAGCCCGCGGTGCAGAAAATAAAGCTCCTCGCGAGTGGCAGCGAGGTCGAAATGACCGGTAGCTTCGATACTACGCAGCGCTATAAAGTTACGATTTCGCCTGAACTAAAAGGCGAGCGCGGATATGGACTTGCTGCTGAATCGCGCTGGGGCGCGACCTTTCGCCCAAAGGAATCGTGCCTTGTTTTTCCCTCCTCGCAGGTGTTTGCGCGTGCACGCCAGGAGTTGCGCTTTGCATTCTTCCAGATCAACACGCCGCAGGTGACGTGGAAACTGGCGCGCATCCCGGCGGAGAAATTATCGGCAGTCACGGCACGCGTCCGAGAATTTGAAAAGGATGCTACCGATCCTGTCACCGGCAAGATCGTAATCGATCCACGCACCGGCTTTTCGAAACAATTCCAGACTGAATTGCTCGTCGACGCATTTCAATTGCAGGTCTCGGCTAGTGGCACATTCGACGCGACAAACGGCGATGTCGAAACGCGACGCGACGTTCATTGTGCTTCGCCGGCGAACGAATCATTCGCTGGCGCGTATCTTTTCGAAGCAAGCGCCAGCCTGCCTGATGGGCGGATCGTCGGGAATCGCTCGGTCATTTGCGTCAATGACTATCTGCTAACGCAAAAACGAACGCCGACGACTGTCATTCTGCGTCTGGCGAAAATGTCCGATGCGAACTCTGTCACCGGCGTAACGGTGCGCGCGGTCAATGAAGAGAACATCGAGCTCGCCCGCGCCGTTACCGACAAGGACGGCATCGCGCACTTCTCGAAGGATTCAATCCTTCCGAAAGCTCTTGATCCCAAATCAACTAACGCACATCTGTTCATCGCGGACACAGCGACCGGTCCGGCGCTGCAATTTGTCGAAGGCACATCGTATCCATCCGGGAGCGACTACAGTCGTCCTGATAGAAAACCGCACGCGGAGATCATCACGGACCGCAATTTGTACCGGCCCGGTCAAACAGTGAAAATGAAAGGGTTGGTGCGCGACGTGATTAAGGCGGCACTCACCATTCCTAATGCAACCGAAGTGCACTGGAACGTAACTGAAGCTTATGGAAGCCGGGTAATCGCCGAAGGAAACACGACGCTTTCACCCTATGGAGGCTGGGAAGCGGAATGGAAAATTCCGGAAAAAGCGAAGCTCGGGAGTTACGAAATTCGTTGCGCTGTTACCGGCCGTGATTACGAAGGCGTGAACACGATCAGCGTCCAGGAATATCGCGTACCGCTTTTTTCGGTCGTCGTGGAAGCAACCAGTCCGGAAGTCGGTACAACCGCGCACGCCCAGGTCTCCTCTGCATATTTTCACGGCGCGCCAAACGCCGGCGCGCGCGTCCATTGGAAGGCAACTTGGACAACATCGGCTGAGTATGGTGCCGAAGAGGAGGGGGCGTTTCGAAAGCGTTTCAACGCTTATGCCGAAGTCGGACCGCGGCTCGACGTTGACAGCGAAGAGCTGAAAACAATTGAAGGGGACACGAAACTCGATGCGCACGGCCTGACGACGCTGGCGTGCGAATCGCCTTTCAAAGATAATCCCGCGGTTGGTCGAGCAAGCGTGATTTGGCGTGTGGATGTGACTTCTGTCGACGGCCAAACGCTGACGGGCGGCGAAATGGCAACGCTCTTCTCCTCCGAAACGCGTCTTGGCGTTCGTGCGAGCGAACAAACTGCAGAGCCGGCCGGAGTGAAGGTCGAGATCGACGCTCTCGATCCAAAAGACCAAAAGCTTATCGGTGTTGTTGTTCAGGCTGACCTGTTTCATATCACGACAAAGACGGTCAAGGAGCAGATCGCGCCGTTTGTTTATCGCTACCGCAATACCGACCAGTTTACGAAAGTGGCGTCACAAGAATCGAAAACGCCCGCTGACCTGATTTTTCCGACTACGGAGACAGGCCGATACGTTGTCGCAGTCAGCGCCGTGAAAATCAAGACGCCGCTGGTGAGCGACGAAACGACAATCACGGGTGAAAAGCCGGCCGAACTTCCGGTGATCAACGAGACTACGTTCAAGATCGAGCATCGCGTCGAACCATTTCTGCCGGGTGATAAAGCTGCGTTTACGATACAGGCGCCATTTGGCGGCGTCGCCTGGGTTTCGGTCGAAACAGACGAATTACTCGACACACTACTTGTTCCGGTAAAGGGCAACGCAGGCCGAATCGAATTACCAATCAAAAAGGACTACGCGCCGAATGCCACCGTTTCGATCTATCTCGTTAAACCCGGCGGTGACAAGGAGCTGCCGCGAGAACGCTTCGCATATAGCGATTTCGAAGTGCACCGGCCGGATCGCGAATTAAAAATCGAGCCGCGTCTTGCAAGTGCGACCGCAAAGCCGGGTGAAACGGTACGCGGCGACGTGAGCGTCACTTCAGAAAACAAACCGGTTCCTGACGTCGATCTTCTGGTCTTCGCAGTTGATGATGCGGTGCTCACGCTCGGAGATTGGAAGCTGCCAGCGATCGGCGCTAGATTTTATCCGAGGAATCCTTTCTCCGTACGCACTTACGAGGCGCTCCACGGTTACATCGATGACCTGGCGAAGCTCAGCCTGACGCAAAAAGGATTCACTATTGGCGATGGTGGCGAAGAAGCCGTCTCAAACACCAAAAATGTCCGCAAAGAGTTTCGCACGCTCGCTTTTTGGCAGGGGAGTTTGAAAACCGGTACTGACGGCAAGGTAACATTCGAATTCACCGCACCCGATAACCTGACGACCTATCGGATCGTCGCTGTCGGTCAAACGAAAGCGAATCAATTTGGCGGCGACGCGACGCAGACGGTGAAAGTATCGAAACCGCTCCTGATCGATCCGGCACTGCCGCGATTTTTGCGTGACGGCGATGAAGTTGAGTTGCGCGCCGTTACCCGGGAAAACTTTACTGACAACGATGAGATCACAGTGCGCTGCGTTACCGACGCAAACTTGAAGTTACTCGGAGTAGATAGTGCAACGCAGCCTGCCCATCGCGACGCGCCGACAGTGTTTCGGTTCAAGGCAAAAGTTGCGGACGTCAATCTCACGCCAACAAAAATTCGCTTTGAAGCAGTCTCGAAATTGAACAACAAAATGACGGACGCGGTGGAGCTCACACTTCCTGTGCTACCGCCGACGATTGTGCGCAAGGAAAGCGTGGCCGGTTCGTTCAAAGGTCCGCAATTTGAGGCGCGTGGTGTGATGCCTGAGGCATGGAAACATGGCCGGGGCCAAATCAGCACGACGATTTCAACCTCGCCCTGGCTGCCCGAGATCATGGGATTGCCGGTGATTCTCCAGTACCCGCACGGATGTTTCGAACAGATTTCGACGAAACTTCTGGGCTACAGTTTGCTTGCAAATCTCCTGGAGTATTTGCCCGACTTGCAGGAACGCGACGTGGAATATCGCGCCACGCTCGAACGTGGGATGAAGCAATACGCCGACTCGCTGTTGAGTGATGGAATGCTCCCGTACTGGCCCGGCGGCGACACAGGAAACGGTTTCGTGACCTGCCAGACACTCTGGTCGGTAAATGAATCCGTCAACGCGGGGTTCGAGGCACCTGCGGAGTTGCAAGAGAAACTTAGCGGCGCTGTAAACAAGATCCTCAAAGGCCAGATTCCCGCGTGCCGATTTGAAAAGTGCTTCGCGCTCTTTGTGCTTACGCAGTCGGAGAGTCACGATGATTTCCGAAACGAATCGCAGGAGCTCTATCTGCACCGCAACGAGGGCAGCGATGAGGACCGGGCTCTGCTAGCAATGGGGCTGCATCAGCAAAACATCATGGCTCGCGAGCAGCAGCAACTCCTGCGCGAAATCGATACGCCCATCAAGGAGCGCGCCTTTAATCCTGCGACGTTTACATCGATGACCCGCGCCGAGGCAATGCGCGCCTTCGCGTTTAATGTCGTCTCGCCGCCATCCTGGACCAAACAGAGGAAACAACAGGCGCGCGAACGCATGGCGAAACTGATGGATGCGGCAGGTTCACTTTCGACACAGGAAAATCTTTGGCTGCTACTGGCGTTCAAATCCATGCTCGGTACGGAAGTGGCGCCGGCATTGTCGAATAGCATCCAGCCGCCCGGCGTCCTTTCAAAGAACAGCCGGGCAATCGCGTGGCTTGACCACAAACTCGAGAGCGATTTGGCGATTAAAGGACTCAATCAGGGAGCGCTTACGTTTTTGCTGCAGGCCGAATACTCAACGAACGAAGTCGATACCGATCGCGTCGATCGTGGATTTCGGATCGAACGCGTGGTCAAAAATTTGACCGTTCCCGACCGAGTCGGCACTTCTGAAGCTCCGTTTAAGGTGGGTGACCAATTGCTCATCACATACCGGCTGAACACCAGAAAGCTTCAGAATTTCGTAGCGCTCGAAGACGCATTGCCGGCCGGTCTGGAGGTGGTGAATCCGAATCTCGCACTCGTTGCGAAATTCTTCCAGCTTCCGCCGCCGGACCCGCAAGACCGAGCGCTTGGATTGTCGTACTCGGAGATGCGCGATCGTTCCGCGCTCCTCTATTTTGATACAGTCGATCCAGGCTCGGGCGCGTATTCGATTCTGGCACGTGCGACGGCTGCAGGCGTGTTCCGCTGGCCGGCCACGCAAGTCGCACCCATGTATGACAGTCGCTTCTCGGGGCTCTCGCCTTCAAGTTTATGCGTGATCTCCGCCGAGTAATACCGCTCCCCGTCGTTCTGCGATCGCACCCATTGGCAATCTGTGCAGTTTTTGTCTTGGTGGTGGTGATTGTAATCATCTGGTGGCTGCCAATTCCCGGCGAGCTGCAAAGGCCGCCAATTGGAACATTGACGCTACTTGATTGCCGCGGTCGTGAAATTGCCGAGCTCGCGTCGCTCGAAGCGCGCGCTCAATTCCCGGTCACTCTCGAAAAAATGGGTCCGTGGCTGCCGCGCGTTATGGTGGCCTTGGAAGATCGACGCTTTTATGAACATCGCGGTATCGATTGGCATGCAATAGCTGCCGCGTGCACACGCAATTTACGATCGCGTCATCTTCTTTCGGGCGCATCGACCATTACGCAGCAGCTCGTGAAACTAGCCACCGGCCGAGAGAAACGCAGCTGGAGCAAAAAACTCTACGAAGCGATCATCGCATGGAAGCTCGAATACCGCTGGAGCAAAGAACGAATTCTCGCCGAATATTTGAATCGCAGCAGTTATGGCAACCGGCGAATCGGGCCAGAAGCGGCTGCTCGAGCATACTTCGACAAACCGGCGCGAGACCTGACATTGAGCGAAGCAGTTTTTCTGTCCGGCTTGCCGCAAGCGCCAACGCGATTCAATCCGTGGCGACATCCCGAGCAAGCAAGCCGGAAATACCGTCGGTCGCTCGCCCGGCTTGTCGCGCTGGGAGTCATCACGCGCGATCAACAATCATTATTGGCATCGCCACCGAAAGTCGCGCGCATCGAGCCGCTGCGTCTTGCGCCACACTTTGTCGATGCCGTGGTCGCCCGGAACCCGGGATTGCGGGGTACAGTGACTGCAACGCTTGATCTGGATTTGCAGACGACAATCGAACGCCTGGTTCACTCACATTTATCGGCGCTGAATCGGCACGATATCAGGCAGGCCGCTGTCGTCGTTGTTGAAAACGCCACCGGCGCAATTCGCGCCATGGTTGGCTCGGAGGATTACACCGTGTCGCAAATCAACGGCGCTACGGAACCGCGCAGTTGTGGATCGACACTGAAGCCGTTTGTCTATCTCGACGCGATCGATAAGAGGCAGCTCACCGCTGCGAGTTTGCTGCCGGATACGCCCGATGCAATCCGCGATGAATACGCCGATTACGATCCGCAGAATTACAATCATCATTATCTTGGACCGGTGCGTCTGCGGGAGGCGCTGGCTTGTTCGCTTAATGTACCGGCTGTTTTCGCGCTAAGCCGGCTTGGAGCGCGCCCGGCATTTTATCAGCTCCAAAAATGGGGCTTCGATTTTCCGCAAGGGCTGGCGGAATACGGCGCCGGCTTTGTTTTGGGAAATGCCGAAACTCGCCTTGTCGATCTTGCCGCTGCTTATGCGGGACTGGCCCGAGGCGGGACTGCGATGCGCGCAAAATTTTTGGCTGGCGAGCATCAGCCGGTAACCCGCATCGCTTCGAAGGAGGCGACGGCAATCGTGACCGACATTTTGTGTGATAATGACGCCAGACAGAAAAGTTTTGGCCCGCGATCGCCACTGGCATTCGAGCAGCGCATAGCCGCAAAGACGGGAACGAGCAGTGGCTTTCGCGACACATGGACGGTTGGGTTCGACAAAGAACACACCGTCGCAGTATGGGCGGGAAATTTCGATGGACGCCCCATGCGCGATACGTTCGCCGTGTGCGCGGCAACACCGCTCTGGGCAGCGGTGATCGAGGAGTTACTGCGGCGCGATCATCCCCTTGATCCGCCGGAGGAGAACGAGAGGCTCGTGCGCCGCAAAATTTGCAAGGCGACAGGGTTGCTTCCGTCCCGTTTCAGTCCGGCAAGACTGAATGAACTCTTCCTGGCAGGAACGGAACCACGCGAAGATTCAGCAGATTATTTTGCGAGCGATGGAAAATTGCTATTACCGGACGCATACAGCCGTTGGTGCGCGAGCCGTGATAATACCATCGGCGCTCATGTTCGGTCCGATTTTCGCATCATCAGTCCGCCGGCCAACGCGCATTATGAAATTGATCCTGTCCTGCCGCCCTCTCAACAAATGGTCGAACTCACAGCGGCTGTGGCCAGCGACGTGGAGTGGTTTGTTAACAACGAGCGAATTTTCCCTCGGCAAGAGAGCAGATTTTTCTGGCAGCTCGCGCCTGGCCAATGGAAATTACGCGCGGTAAGTCGGCTCGGATCCGCCGAAGAAACGATCACGGTTGAGTGAAATCCGCGATTGCAGGACTGTAACGCTACGCGGCCGTGGCGGCAGCGCGTTTCCGCGCGTTCGCGTCCAGAATGCGCTTGCGCAATCGAAGTGATTTTGGCGTTGCTTCCACGTACTCATCCGTATCGATGTATTCGATCGCGCGCTCGAGAGTCATCCGCAGTGGCGCTTCGAGCTGAATTCCTTTGCCTTCGCCCTGGCTGCGCATGTTGGTGAGGTGCTTTTCCCTGCACGGATTGACTGGCAAGTCATCCGGGCGCGCGTTTTCGCCTATGATCATTCCCTCGTAGATGTCCTCTTGCGGCCCAATGAAAAGCCGGCCGCGCTCCTGAATACTGTTAAGTGCGTAAGCCGTGCTGACCCCGGATTCCATTGACACCATCACACCGCGACCGCGTCCACCGATTTCGCCCTTAAACGGCGCATATTCGCGAAAAAGGTGACTCATCAGTCCTTGTCCGCGAGTCAGGTTGATCAGATCGGTCTCGAATCCAATCAAGCCGCGCGTCGGGATGACCGCTTCAATTGATACGCGCGACGCGTGATGATCCATGCCGAGAATCTCGCCTTTGCGATTAGCGATGGATTGCAGGATGTCGCCGAGATTTTCATTCGGTAGATCCACATAAAGATTTTCAAGTGGCTCGAGCAGGGCACCATCCGCAGCCCGCCCAAAAATCACTTCGGGCCGCGAGACCATCAGTTCATAGCCTTCGCGGCGCATCTGCTCCACCAGGATTGCGATTTGCATTTCGCCGCGCGCGTTGATCTCAAATGCGCCCGCCGTGTCGGTGTCGTTGACCTGAAGCGAGACGTTGCCGCGCGTCTCACGAACCAGGCGTTCTCGAAGATGCCGCGCGGTCACAAATTTTCCGTCGCGACCGGCAAACGGCGAATCGTTAACGAGAATGCGCATCCGAATTGTTGGAGGATCGATATCGACGAATTGAAGTGGCGAGCGTTCCTCGCGATCAGTGAGCGTTTCACCGATGTAAACATCCTCGAAACCGGTTAGCCCAATGATATCGCCGGCGTTCGCGTGTTTGATTTCAACTTGCTCTAATCCCTCGTGGGTGAACAGGGCGGTGACAGTAGCTCGTTCGCGGCGGCCGTCGCGGTGAACGCAGACCATTGAATCGCCAACGGCGACGCGACCGCTTACAATGCGCCCCAGCGCAATTCTCCCAAGGTAATCGCTGTAATCGAGGTTCGATACGAGCATTTGGAAAAATGGCTCGGTGGAAATCTTCGGCGGCGGCACATGTTGGACAATCGCTTCGAAAAGCGGCGTCATGTCTTCGTGTTTTTCGTGCAGTTCACGCGTGGCGAAGCCGTCCTTTGCGCTGGCGTAGATGATTGGGAAGTCGAGTTGT
>Ga0193721_1000152_pt1 | contig 20952 bp, 20 predicted proteins | sample U2s2metaG_FD_145078 | JGI IMG/M metagenome (GOLD analysis project Ga0193721, IMG submission 145078) | Soil microbial communities from a riparian zone of the East river system, Colorado, United States - U2s2 | ecosystem: Environmental > Terrestrial > Soil > Riparian zone | place: USA: East River...
CGATGCGGCCTTTGTACTGCGTGCCGTCATAGCTAAACGTCGCAGCACGATAAAGCTTGCGAGCCAACGCGATCCCGCCGCCCGTGACTGCAGCTCCGATCGCGCCCACCACAAAAGCACGCCGGCCGATTGCGGGACTGAACTCGTATTCGCGGTTTCCGATTTTTCCTTGTGCAAGAAATCGAAAACCAAGCACCAACGTGCGCTCGAACGCAAAAACGCAGAGCGCGAAGCCGACCAGCGTGACCAGACGCGCAGCACCGGTGGGCAACCCAATGTAACTGGTGCCCAAAACCGGCCAAAGCGCGATTGCAAACACGATGATCGGCAACAAAACGAAAATCGCAGTGGTCCAGAGTGCTGAAGCCCACGCAGGACTGCGCCGCACTAGCAATCCCAGGATTGCTCCGCCAATTGCACCAACGACGAGTTGACCAGCTATCGTCGAGCCAACGCCGAGTTGCTTGAGATGATTGTAACCGCCGACCTTGCCCATAAGGGAAAGAAACGGACCGGGCGGGATGAAAACCGAAAGGCGATCGCCGATGATCACGAGCGGTGTAGCCACGCCCAGCACAGCGAGCAATAACATCGCTGTTGTCATCACGATTCCGGCGAGCAATCCGGCGACGAGCCCAGCGAAAATTGCTTTCGTTCTACTCACTCACCGCGAATATGAATTGTAGAGGCGCTTGTGCCAAGCACCTGGATCATCATTCAGCGGTCGCCGCAGCGACCCCTGCAACAATTGGGGGATGGCTTTTTGCAGTCGAAAGAATTTTCCGCACGCGCTCCACTACCATGGCGGAAGTAACCTGCTTCATGCAAGCGTGATCAAATGGGCATTGGCTCAAGCGACGGTAATTGCATGGCGAACATGGTAAATCCAGGCGCACGACCGATTCCGGTCGCTCGTAAGGGCCGATGTGAACTGGGTTGGTCGGGCCAAAAACACTGACCATCGGTTTGCCAAGCGATGCGGCAACATGCATCGAGCCGGAATCGTTGGTGACAGCGACCTCAGCCCGTCGAATCAGCGCTGCCAAATCTGCAGGCGTTGTCTTTCCCGAAAGATCACATGTCCCAGGCGCTGCGGCGGCGATTTGTCGGCATCGCTGTTGATCGCGCGTGGTGCCCGCCAAAGCGACGGCGAATCCATCCTGAAGAAATTGCCGCGCAACACCAGCGAATCCTTCAATCGTCCAATGTTTGGTCTCCCAAATTGTACCAGGCACAAGGACGACAAGCGGTTTAGACGCCGGCACGCCGTGCTCCTCCAGTAATCGATTCACCTTGTTCGTGGCCTGCGGCGAAAGGTGAATAGTGAGATCGGGCGGATTATCATCGAGGCCAAGCAAGGGCGCGACCCAAAGATAACGATCGATCGCGTGAACATCGAGCGTCGGAATTGGAATGCGGTTGGTGTAAGCTATCCACGAACCTTCGCGCGCCCCCCGCCAGCCATGGCTAGGGATGTTCTTGAGATCGTGCTCAGCAGAAACGGTCAGACCGCGCTTGACGGGTCGATCAAATCCGATGCGCACCCGCGCGCCGCTGATGAGAGCAAAAAAAGCCGAACGCACCTGACCATGCATGTCAACGATCAACTCGTATTTGGCGCTGCGAATTTGTTTCAGTAGATCGAAAAACGACAGAAACGCGCGCCATCGTCGGCCGCGCTTTGAGAAATCGCGACGCGCAAATAGAACGACATTGGAAAGCGCAGGATGGTAGCGGACGACTTCCGCGTTTTCCGGTGTGATCAGCCAATCGATCTGCGCCTGGGGATATCGCGCACGCAGTTTCACCAGCACCGGCAGCGTGTGCACCACATCGCCCAGCGCCGAAGGCTTAATCAGCAAGATCCGCGAGAATTCGGCCGATCGGAGCGCCAACGCGTCGGAATTCTTTGGGGGTTCAATCTGACCTTTCACAAACGACTTCACCAACGCTCAACGCTCAACGCTCAACGTCAAATTTAGATGGGCGTTCCGCTCTTTGGTTTCCAGCTATTCCAACAAGCAGATCAGGCGGCCTGTTTTTCGCCTGACAGCACGCCACGGAGTTTTTTTATCCACGCGGATAATCGATGCCGATTTTGCTCGCGCCGCACCACCGCCTCGCTCGTGACCCAGTTGAACTGAATGACGCGGCGCGGTCCGGAGAATGGCTTGTGACCATGCCATGAGTTATTGCTCCGCCGAAACGCCAGCAACGTGCCCTCGGTCGGCGGCACTTCCATAAGGACATCTTCCAGATTTGTTCCGGATCGCAACAATCGAAGCTGGCCACCGGATGATTCCCAAGCCGAATTCATGTAAACAAGGATAGTGATGATTTTGGTCTCAGAATCGGTGTGGATCTTGCCATCTTTCTCGGTGCAACGCCCGCGCACGGTGATCATGTCCGGGCGATTGGTCAGATCGAGGTTGAACTTTTCTTCAAACGCCTTGCGAAACTCCTCGCTGCGCATCTCCTCGATCAGCTTGGCAAATCCCGGGCCATAAGTCACCTCTCGAAGTGGAAAGCTACCCGCCCGGGCAACCTCGGGGTAATCCTTATCGATCGCCGCCCGTGCCTCAACTTTCACAAACTCTGGAACGACTAGAAACTCAAACGGCTCACGGGTCAGCGGCGTGGTGCGAAATCTCTCAAGATCGAGCATCGAAAGCATTGTGGGACGCTACACAAAAACTCCGGAACTTCTAGATTCAATCGACTATCCCACAGCGACGCGCACCAACGTCGCAACAATGCGGGAACCGGCGACAAATGTGCCGCGGAACGTACCTGAAACTTTGGATTCGCCACCGGCACGCCGGCGATGGTTTACGGGGATTTCGAGAACACGCAGCCCGTCTCGCGCAGCTTTCATCTGCATCTCCAGATTCCAGCCGTAGGTCTGCTCGCGCATGTCGAGCCGCTCAAGCGCGTCACGACGAATTGCACGAAATGGTGACATGTCCGTGTAACGAACCCCGTAGAGCAGTCGCAAAATCAACCCGGCGAGTCGGCCGGCGAAGATTTGCTGGAGATTCATGCTGCCCAATTCGCGTTGTCCGCGGGTTCGCGAGCCGATCACGAAATCGTGCGTCCCGCGTGCCACCGGTTCGACAAGCTGATTCATAAATGCGGGAACGTCGCTGCCGTCGCCATCGAGAAAAACCACAATGTCACATTCAGGCGAAAGCGCACGAACGCCGGCGGCGCAAGCGCGTCCATATCCACGCGACGCGGTCACGACCCGCGCGCCTGCTTCATGCGCGCGCTCAGCAGTTCGATCGGCGCTGCCGTTATCAACGACGATCACCTCGTTAGGCACACCGGTTGCAAGGCATTCGCGCACGACTCCGGCAATCGGCTCCTCCTCATCGAGCGCAGGGATAATGACCGAGATGCTGCTCATCGCAAAACCAGCGAGGCACCGGTGAAAATCGTGGTAGCGATGTTCATCGCCCTACTTGATGAACAATCCCTTTGTTTTTCAAAATGTCGCTGGCTTCGCTGAAGTAATCGCGAATGTCTGATTGCGCGCGGATCCAAGCGATATAGCGACCAATTCCTTCATTGAGATCGACACTGGGTTTGTAGCCGGCCGAGCGAGCGAGAGTGGTGTCGCTAGTGAGATGGCGCATTTCGCCGGGACGAAATTCGCCGTTAATCTCAGGCGCGAAGTCGATCTTCAGGACGTCAGAGAGTTGTTCGGCTATCTCGCGAATCGGCGTACCGCGGCCGCTGCCAATATTTACTGCCAGTCCGTCGAGTTTGTCTGTTTCCGCGGCAAGCAAATTCGCCCGGGCGATGTCTTCCACGAATGAGAAGTCGCGCGTCTGCTCCCCGTCTTCGTAAAGTACCGGAGGTAAATTGTTCAGCAAACGCGTGCAAAAAATCGCGATGACGCCGGTGTAGGGATTAAAGATCGATTGGCGCGGCCCGTATGTGCACGAGTAACGTAACGCCACCGTGGGAACACCGAGCTGTTTTCCCCATAGGAGTACCAGCCGCTCTTGATCAACTTTTGTCAGGCCGTAAACGGTTTCTCCACCGACCGGAGCATTTTCCGGGGTCGGAACGCTCGTTGTGATCGCGCCGCAAAGTGGGCAATGCGCCTGCCAATCGCCTTTGCGCAATTGTTCCACGGGACGAACCGCCGGAAAAACCAATCCATGTTTCGGACACTCGCCGGCCCCTTCGCTGTAAACAGCCTGGGAGCTGGCAACAACGACCTTCCTAATCGGCAGGGCTTTCTCGCGGATCACTTCAAGCATTTGCGCGGTACCAAGCGAATTCACATGCACAAATTTTGTGATCTCAGGCATGTAACCCCCGTAGGCAGCCTGGTGAAAAACGACATCTATCTTGTCGAGCGCGGCGGCAATCGTATCGCGATCACGCAAATCGCCGTGAACGAATTCCGCCTTCCGGTTGATCCACGCTGGTTTTCCGCGGCGATGAGTTTGTGGTTCCAGATTGTCGAGCGCACGAACCTCCCAGCCGTCATTCACCAGCAGATCCACGAGATGGGAGCCGATCAGGCCCGCGCCGCCGGTAACTAATGCGCGTTTTGCCATGCGACTGTGAGGCTAGTCATGTAGCTGTGATAGGGCAACCGCTTCAGTTGTTCTCAGATTCAGTACGCAAGGCGCACGCCTATACCGACCAAATACGCTCCCGACCATCGCGCGCGGCAAGTTCGCGCAGAAACTGTCGGGTCCGAGGCGCGACATTATCGCGGCCATGTTTGCCAAGCAGGTCATCACAAAGGCGACGGAGCGCCCCGCGATCGTCGACGTCTAATCCTCGAGGCAACTCATAAACACCGACACCGATTTGCGTCGCGCGGTGTTTTGTCTGCTCGAAAACCCACTCAGTACTCCAATCGATTTCCTCGAAGACTTCTCGGTGCAGCTGCTTTAAGCCAATCAAATAATAACCACCGTCGTCGCAAGGTCCGAGGACGACATGATCCCCCGGCAACGAAAGGAGTTCAATCGCTCTGGTAAAGTTCTCAGCGGGAACGGTCGGGCTATCAGAATCAATCAAACAAACGGTGTCGAAGCCGCACTTGAACAAGTCCTCAGCTGCAAAATAGAGGCGTTCGCCGAAATTTTCGCCGCGCTGTGGCAGCAAAACGAAGTCGGCCGGCAAAATATCGGCATAGTCCAATTCGGCACCGACCGGAGTGTAAACCGCAACCCCACGTGCGATCGCCCGTGAGGTCGGCCCGGTTAAATCGCCGCAACAAGCCGAAATCTCCGCACCTGTATCTTGCAAGAAACACCTGTTGAGTTGCGCCGCTTCCTCATTTGTGAGCGGCGGGACAAGGCGTGTCTTCACCTTCCCTGCGCGGGGCGCTTTGGTCATCAGCCCCAATGCAGAACAGCCCGCGAACTCTTTAGACGACTTATCCGGATCTACAACGCGATGCCCTCTACTCATTCGTTGCGGCGTTGGTTGCTACCCCTTCTCACAAAGAGCGTACTGGTAGCGGCCATCCTGCCAGGTCTTAAACTCTTTCCATGGTTGCATCGCGAAAAGGCTCGCGAATCCTTCTGCAGAAAATACCGTTGCCTTGTACGGTTCTCGATAACCATTTCCCGAGGGAATTAATCCCACGAGAAGCCACATGCCCAAAAGTGGAATTGACGCCCAAAAGGCGTAGCGCGGTTCGGCAACAAAACAGCGACCTCCTGGTTTCAACACACGATACATCTCAGCGATGACGCCCGCTTGTTCGGGCAAAATAGTGAGTAATCGTGAAGCCAGGACAACATCAAAGGCTGCATCGAGACACGACAACTTGAGGGCGTTGATTCGTTTAAAGCAACAATTCGTCAACTGCAGCGCCTCAGCTCGCTCGCTGGCCCACTGTACTTGTCTTGCGGAACGATCCACTCCGGTGATTGACATCTCCCGAAAGCGCTCTCCCAGACGACACGAGTAGAATCCAGGACCGCATCCGAGTTCAATCAGAGTCGTTCCCGGAGCAGGATGTTCGTCTGGCCAAAGAGTCGTGATAATTCGCCTTGTATCATCACGGAAAAGGTGTTCGCGGCAGAACGCATAAGCCCAGGTGGCATGCTCGAAAAGACTGTCGTTTTTATAGGCTTGGTACTGGTATCTGTTTGGGAGGGCTGTTGTCTTCTCTAATAAAACCTCTTTCGGCGGCATTTTGTCGTTGTTTCCAGTAGCACATTCGATTCTCGTTCGGTTTTTCAGCGTCAAAAAGTTTTCCACAGCAGGATATGAATTGAATCAAAAGTTCATCCTTCTGATCATCTTCTTCTAGTTGAGAATAAGTCGGTTCTATGCACGGCGCGTTTGCCTCGTGGTTCACTACGCGGATGAGCTGTTGATAAGGTCAACATTGAACACCGATAGGTTTGGTTCTTCGAAGAGGGACGGAACTTATTCAAAGTTATTCGAACATATTCGCCTCTTAACCGTAAATGCTTTAACAAGTCTGGATGCGCATCAAAAAGTTCTTGTTGTTGAGCGCCGTCCTGTTTCTCAAAGCATTTTCCTCGGCATGGAGTGCCGACGAACAGTCTCTCTGGCAAATCCAACAAATTCTTGCCCATAAACGATACGTAGATCTGACGCACGAGTTTGCACCTGGAATTCCGCGCTGGCCGGGGTTTCCCGATGAGGTGCGAAAGACAATTTACTGGTACGAGAAACGTCCCGAGGTCATGGGAACAGGTTTTTTCTCCGAACTCTATACACATGTCGGTCAATGGGGAACCCACGTCGATGCGCCTGCTCATTTCATAAAAGGGCTTCGAACCGTTGATCAGATCGATCCGAAAGAAATGGTGCTTCCACTTGTTGTCATCAATGTGCACGACGAGGCTGCGAAAAATCCAGATTACACACTATCGCTGGATCGTGTGAAAAAATGGGAGAAGGATCACGGACCAATCCCTGCTGGTGCGTTTGTTGCCATGCGGACCGACTGGTCGAAGCGCTGGCCCGACGCAGCAAAGATGGAAAATAAGGATGCCAATGGCATCGCACACTACCCAGGATGGAGCCTGCCCGCATTGAAGTATCTTTACGAAGAGCGAAAGATTACGGCGTCAGGCCACGAGACGACAGATACGGATCCGGGATTCGCTGCCAGTAAGGACGATTATTCACTTGAAACATACGTTCTCGGCACAAACCATTATCAGATCGAGTTGCTTACGAATCTCGACCAAGTCCCGGAAGCCGGCGCAATTGCCGTAGTGACCTTTCCAAAACCAAAAGGCGGCTCAGGATTTCCGGCGCGGGCGTTCGCCATTGTTCCCTGACTTTTGCGACCGCTGCGCGGCGCGACTGCTCCGCGTTGAGGCACGATCATTGGGTACCGGACGATCGCTGTCTGGAGTGGTTGGTGCGAGCCGAACCAGGTACGTCCATGCGGTTCACGACGATTGCGTCGGCAAAAATGTGCGTTGACTGAGTTGACCTAAAGTCGCGGAAGGAACGAAGGTAGGCGCCGAGTCTATGCACATTACCGACATCATGCGGAGCAATTCTCCGATGTTTTCGTTCGAGTTCTTTCCACCGAAAACTATGGAGGCGGCCGAGACTCTGTATCAAACCATTCGCGACCTCGAATCGTACATGCCGCACTTTGTGAGCGTGACGTACGGTGCTGGCGGCTCAACACGCGATTTGACGCACGATCTTGTGGAGCGCATTCAGCGCACCACAAAGCTCGACCCGATTCCTCACCTTACGTGCGTTTGTCACAACGAACGGGAGATCGAAGCGATTCTCCTTCGATACGCGAAGTCTGCGATTGGCAACATTCTCGCCCTGGGCGGCGATAGGCCGGTTGGAATTGCTTACGATAAATCGCGGGACTCGTTCCAAAATGCAATCGATCTGGTCAAATTCATTCGCCGATTCAATGAGTCCGGCGCGCATCCGGACCGCCGCGGTTTTGGGATCGGAGTGGCCGGCTTTCCTGAGGGACACCCCGCGACGCCAAATCGATTGCTCGAAATGGATTACTTCAAAGCGAAAGTAGACGCTGGCGCCGACTACATCGTCACCCAGCTGTTTTACGATAACCGCGACTTTCTCGATTTTCGCGAACGATGCGCGCTCGCGGACATTCACATCCCTATTATCGCCGGCATCATGCCCATTACCTCCATCGGCGGATTCAAACGCATCGCCGAACTAGCTGGCGGGGCACGATTCCCTGCAAAGCTTCTGCGCGCTCTACAGCGTTGCCAAGGCGATCCAGAGATGGTTAAGCGGGTCGGCCTTCATTTCGCGATAGAACAATGTCACGATCTTTTAGACAACGATGTCGCCGGTATTCACTTCTATACACTCAATCGTTCCGACGCCACGCGGGTAATCTTTGACAGTCTTGGTATTCCGCGTCGGAATCCAGAGCCCTCCAGTGTCTAGTTAGGCGATAGGTATTCCAGCCTCGAAACGAACTGGCGGATTTGCGCGAAGCCAGTGACGCAAGCAGAATTTCCGGATGCTGAAGGTCAGCCGTGCAATTTGCTGGCAAGTTGGAGCGCTTGTTATTGCAATTGTCTTCGCAATCGTGCTTTCGCGTTTCCTTCCGATCGTCAGTTTTATCGAGGCATCACAACACCGGGTGATGAGCTGGGGTGCATGGGGCGCCGTTTGTTATCCGCTGCTTTTCGCTGCTTGTAACATCCTACTGCTGCCCGGTGGCATTCTTGCTGTCGGCGGAGGTTTCTTTTTTGGATTGTGGTGGGGATTTTTAATCGTGCTGGTGGGCAACCTTGTGGCTACAGCAGTTTCTTTTGCGCTTAGCCGATGGATTGCCAAGCGATGGTTTCAGCAGAAACTTTCACATAACGCGACGCTCCGCGCATTGGGACCTGCGGTCGAGCGCGAGAGTTGGAAGATTATTCTCCTGAGTCAACTGCATCCACTTTTTCCGACTAGCTTACTGAATTATTTCTACGGCATAACGCGAATCCCGTTTGGCAGTTACATGCTTTGGGCATCGCTTGGCCGGGTGCCGGGCCTATTTTTGTACGTTTATGCCGGCACTCTGGGTCAGTTTGCGGTACGCATTATGCGTGGGAAAAGTTATCCTCGCATGATTGAGTATTGGATATGGGGAGGCGTGTTTGTCACGACAGTGTTGCTTCTGATAGTGCTCGGCCGCATGGCATACGCTGCGATACAGACCTCGCAGAATTCGACAGGATCCAAACAGGAAGTGAACGCTCCGTCGATTAATATAAGTAGCTGATCAAAAAATGGTTACGACATATGAATTTTAAACTACCGACTGAATATGAAGTATTAGTTGTCGGCAGCGGCCATGCGGGGATCGAAGCGGCGCTGGCCGCCGCTCGAGTTGGATGCCGGACTTTGATGTTGACGCAAAACCTGGACACGATTGGGCAAATGTCGTGTAACCCGGCGATCGGTGGGCTAGCCAAAGGGCATATCGTTCGGGAGATAGATGCCATGGGCGGCGCGATGGGCTTAAACGCGGATGCCACAGGGATTCAGTTTCGAATGCTTAACAGGAGGAAGGGGCCATCGGTCCGAGCGCCGAGGGCGCAATGCGACAAGAAGGCTTATCAATTTCGCATGAAGGCCATTTTGGAGTCGGCCGAAAATCTTGACCTTAAACAAGGAACCGCGTCGCGGATTCTTGTCGAGGATGGCAAGGTCGTTGGCGTGGAAACCGATTTGGGTCTGAGAATCGCTACGCGAAGCGTCGTGATCACTTCGGGGACATTTTTGCGAGGTCTCCTCCACGTCGGCGAAGCCAGCAAGGCCGGCGGACGAATGGCCGACGCCAGTTCGACTCTGAGCGATAACCTTCGGCATTTAGGATTCCAAGTCGGGCGATTTAAGACCGGCACCCCGTGTCGTTTAAACGCCCGCTCGATTGACTTTTCTCGTTGCACAATCCAACCTGGCGACGAGCCACCGCCGACTTTCTCCTTTTATGAGGAGGAAATTGGCGACTGTCGAGCAGAGATCTTTACGCTGAACCGCATCTGCGCAGGAAAGTTCCACGTGGAACAAATGCCCTGTTGGATAACCCATACCACTGAGCGGACCCACCAGATCATTCGCGCGAATCTTGATCGGTCGCCACTTTATACGGGCCGGATAAAGGGTACTGGGCCTCGGTATTGTCCGTCCATCGAGGACAAGGTTGTAAAATTCTCAGATAAGACATCGCATCAACTCTTCCTTGAGCCCGAGGGTCGCCACACCAGAGAATATTACGTCAACGGCATCTCGACGAGTCTGCCATATGACGTTCAACTTGAATTCTTACGTTCGATTCCCGCTTTGGAGCGAGCTGAGATAATGCGCCCGGGCTACGCGGTGGAGTACGATTATTTTCCACCAACCCAGCTTTTCCCGACACTCGAAACGAAGCTGATCGATGGATTGTATTTTGCTGGCCAGGTTAACGGAACGTCCGGGTATGAAGAGGCAGCCGCTCAAGGTTTGATTGCTGGAGCCAACGCCGCACTGAAAATCCAGGAACATTCTTCACTGGTCTTGGAGCGAAGGGAAGCCTACATAGGAGTTCTTATCGATGATCTCGTCACCAAAGGAACGGAAGAGCCCTATCGCATGTTTACAAGCCGCTCCGAGGATCGCCTGTTTTTGCGACATGACAATGCCGATCAGCGTCTGACGAGTCGCGCATTCAGCTCGGGATTAGTAAACGCTGGGCGCTGGGCGCAGCACAAAGAAAAGACACGATTGTTGGACCAAGCTCGGGTGCTGGCTACTCAAACGAAGCTCAATGGGGTTCCCATCTCTCAATTGTTCAAGAGACCCGACTTTAATGCCATAAACTTGCCATTCGACCTTCTTTCCCTCGTACCGATCACGATCTGGCAGTTAGTTGAAACCGATTTTAAATACCAAGGTTATGCGGCGCGCCAGTCAGACCAAAATCGACAACTTGAGCGCAGGCGACAAGAGGTAATTCCGAATTGGCTGGATTATAATGAAATTCCTGGCCTTCGTTCTGAGACGAGACAGAAACTAGCGACTGCTCGTCCCCGCTCGCTAGGGCAGGCTGCTCGAGTTAGTGGAATCACCCCCACTGATGTTGCAATAATATCTATCTGGTTATCCAAGAATCACTTACACAAAGCACCAGCTAGGGAACTGGTGGCTAACTCAGAATAACATTTTCATGCTCACGTTCGCAGTTGTAGTGATCGCGAGCTATCTGTTGGGATCGATCCCGTTCGGCTACATTGCAGGTCGAATGGCGGGGATTGATATCCGGAACTGCGGTAGTGGCAATGTAGGTGCGACCAATGTAATACGAACCCTAGGAAAGGGTTATGGCTATCCAGTATTCGCCTTGGATTTTTTGAAAGGTCTCGGGGCGGTGAAGATGTCGATCTTGATCGCTACCCGAATGCAGTCGGAATGGAACCCGCCTGAGATGTTTGGAATCGTCGCCGCGATATCGGCCGTGCTTGGGCATTCCTTTCCCGTCTGGCTACGCTTCCACGGGGGGAAAGGTGTTGCCACCTCGGGCGGGGCGCTTTTCGGATTGGCTCCGGTCGCTGCGCTTGTCGGTGTTGTGATCTGGATAGTAACCTTTTGGCTTACGCGTTATGTTTCGGTGGCCTCAATTACAGCTGCAGCTGCTTTACCTCTTGTGACCCTGATTACGACCTGGCTAAGTAGGACCACAGGGCAGTTATTATTCTATTCATCTGTTTGTCTCGCCGCAGTCGTGACTTGGCGCCATCGTTCGAACCTTTCGCGGCTCATCCATGGAACGGAGCCGCGCTTTAATCGAAAGTGAAAATCGGCGAAACAGCAATTCTTGGAGCTGGCAGTTGGGGGACGGCTTTGGCGTGGTTATGGGGCAAAGAGGGGCGTCAGGTGTCGCTTTGGGGCCATGACCGCGATCGCGTAGCGCGGATTGGAGGAGCCCGAGAGAATAGTGACTATCTTCCGGGTCTCAAACTACCTGGATCAGTGCGCGTTACGTCCGAGCTTACTGATTGCGCCGGAGCGGATTTAATTGTTTTCGCGACGCCATCGACAGCTTTGCGAAAGGTTGCTACCCAACTGCGAGAAGCGATTGGAAATGTTGGCGCAGTGCTACTGAGTTGCGTGAAAGGAATCGAGCACGGCACCGGGATGCGGATGAGTCAGATCCTAAGCGAACTTTTTCCAGAGCAGAAAGTCGCGGTCTTATCGGGCCCGAATCTTGCAGTCGAGGTGGTGCAGGATCTCCCGGCTGCAACGGTGATCGGCTGCAGAGACGCTGGTTGTGCAACGAGTCTGCAAGGGACCCTGGGGAGTCCGCGCTTCCGTGTTTACACTAGCCAGGAGGTCACTTCCATTGAACTGGGCGGCGCTTTGAAAAATGTCTTCGCGGTGGCGGCCGGGATCAGCGATGGACTCGGGTTGGGCGACAATTCGAAGGCGGCTTTAGTGACGCGATCGTTGGCGGAGTTGGTGCGCCTCGGAGTTGCGATGGGAGGAAGCGCGCAAGCTTTTTATGGATTAAGCGGCGCGGGCGATTTGATTGTAACTTGTTATAGTGAGCGCAGCCGCAACCACACAGTCGGCAAACGACTCGGGCGAGGAGAATCCCTCATTCAGATCACAAAATCCATGAACATGGTCGCTGAAGGGATTCCCACTGCGCGAAGCGCGTTTGAGTGCGCACGGCAGTTGAAGATTGAGACGCCCATAATTGATCAGGTTTATGCCGTGCTGTATGAGCAAAAAAAACCGACGGGTGCGTTGGAAGAAGTGCTGAGTCGCGAGCAAAAAGCAGAACATCTCTAGGCGATGCATGAGCCGCAGTCTGCGGTTTGGCATGGGGGAATTCGAAATTACGATGCCGGCGGTCGATATCTTCCGCAAAATTCCGCGATCACAATCGCATATAATTCGCGTTCGGCGATCTGGATTCGCGCGTGCAGGCTTTCAGCTGTGTCATCAGGCAGGATTCGCACTTCACGTTGAGCGATGATCTCACCGTGATCGATTTTCTCATCCACGTAATGCACCGTACAACCACTGACCTCTTCGCCCGCCGCGAGCGCTTGTTTCCAAGCTTCGAGTCCCGGAAATTTGGGCAGAAGCGATGGGTGGATATTGATGATGCGTCGTGGAAATGCCTTGAGCATCGGTGCATGCAGCACGCGCATGAATCCAGCGAGAACTACGAGTTCAACATGGGCTTCGCGTAACATATTCACGAGCTCGTTTTCCACGTTTGGCTCTAGCCGGGTACGAAGTTGGCCAGGCGGCAGATATGCGTTAGGAACGGAAAACTCCCGCGCTATATCGAGAATTGGCGCATCCAGGAAGTCCGAGATTACAACGCGTGCTTCCGCTGCCAGGTTGCCCGAGCGGATACGCTCGAGAATTGCCCGGCAGTTGCTTCCTTTTCCCGACCCAAGAATTCCAATTGGCAGCCGTTTCACTATTTACCCTGAAGTCTAGCGATATAGAGATATAGATGCAGGAAGTGCGCCACAACTTTCAATGCCCGCTCTTGCATATTTGTTCAAGCAGGCTCGACGTGGAATAGCCTGCCTCAAATGGAATGATGCGAATCTCCGCGCCGATCTCCTTCAAAACTGTGCGCTCCTCTTCGTTAAGCGTTTCCGACGTGTAGTCTCCACCTTTCACATAAATGGCGGGATGGCTTGCGGCAATAAACTCCGTCGCTCGCAGTGCGGGAAAAATTGTGACGAGGTCTACGCACTGTAGGCTGGCGAGGATTTCCGCGCGATCGCGCTCAGCGGTGATCGGACGCCCCTTTCCTTTTAATTCGCGGACCGAGAGATCGCTATTCAAGCCGACGGCTAACAAATCTCCAAGCGCGCGTGCAGCTTCCAAGTAGCGCACGTGCCCGACGTGCAGTAGGTCAAAGCAGCCGTTTGTCGCTACCAGTTTTTTACCGGCAGCATGCAACTGTTTGCTGCGCTCCGAAAGTTCTTCAAGACCGACGATTTTTGCGCTCATGCCATTCTCAATTTAACGAGAACTATGCGTTAAACGCGCAAAAAGGCGCGGAAAAGTTCCAAAAGTACCGAGATGACCTGTTGGTAATTGGAAGTTCTCGAAGCGAAATCTGTGGTTGGCCTTTTGTCGATTTGGGCCACGTTCTGGAAGATGAAGACGAGACAGACGTTCCATATTTCCAGGAACCCCCTCGTGCCTCTCCTGGAAACCGAGGAGTCACACGATTTGGGTAATGGCTTAGGATTGCTGCGCCTTCCTGGTTCACCGCGTCTTCTCGCCATTGCGCGCGACCCTTTGACAGTTTTCGCATATTGGGATGTTGACTGGCCATCGACTTTCAAAAATGCCACGCCTGTCGATCGACAGGTTCATCTTCGGATTCATTGCGCAGACGGTCTGGAGGAGAAAGAAGCGGCTATCGAACCGATGGCGGGAACGCATTATGTTACGATGTCTCAACGGCATCGTACTTGTCGCCTTGAGATCGGATATTATCAGCCCGCTGACGTCTGGCATTCAGTGGTGAAGTCCAATGAGATTATGATGCCGCCCAGGGAGATATCGGAATCTGAGGATGTGGATATTGCTACGATTCCATTTCATCTCAGTTTTCAACAAATCGTCGAGTTGTACGGAGCTAATGACGCTGCATTGGCGACCTTCATTTCGCGATTTCAAACGCGCGCAGCGAGTAGTGGACGATATGAGACGTTAAGTTCTGCAGAGCACAGAATTCTTCAACGGGCAGGCCTGACGCTCTCCAAACTCGGCGACTCACGGCGCGCTTTCAATCAGATCAATAGCGAAAAGCTTAAGAACCGCGCCAAAGTGCTTTTAGACTTAGGCGCAACCAGCCCATCGCGAGGATTCAAGGACGACTGGACCTCATCTGGATCTTAAAGCCTGTTTGTCCTTCTAAGACTTGCCAGCGTGAGCGTTTCGGCAACGCTAACGCCCACTTGGCGAGATTGGTGGAGGCGTGACTAATTCTCGCGTGGCGTTTCCATCATCAAGTGCCGGGCATGTGTATGATCGGAAACTTGCGCGACCAAGTTTAGGAGCGCGCCCAGACTCCACGCCAGCACGAAGCCCGCGGCACCAATGACGATACCGAGAGGGCCGGGAATGTAATCTGTCCGATAACGCGCCAGCCACAGGATCGAGCCGAGCGAGCCGAATACAATCCAGATCACACCGGCGATTTTCAAAGCCCGTGACCAGGCGGTCTCACCGGGGATTTTCCGCGGGCCAAGTTTGGAGTTGTAAACGCTGTAGCCGAAGTAAATCACGATGCCGAACGCAAACCAGTAAATCAGCCGCTCCCAGGTTAGCCACGGCAGTGAGATCATAAGAGCAAGGGCCGACAGCGCACCCATCGGTGCGACGAACCACACAGCTGGCGTTTTGAATGTGCGCGGCAACTCAGGCTCGCGCAGCCGCAGCACAAGAACTCCAATTGAAACGATCACGAATGCCAGCAGTGTCCCGATCGAAACGAGGCTGCCAGCTTCGCGTACAGTGAAGACTGCCGCAAAGCAGGCCACAACGATTCCTGTGGCTATCGTCGTGATATAAGGGGTGCGGAATTTTGGATGAATCCTGCTCACAAACTTCGGTAGCAAACCGTCGTCCGCCATGGTGAAGAAAATCCGCGACTGGCCCAAGAGCATCACCAGAATGACCGAGCTGAGCCCCGCGATGGCACCCAGTTTGATTAGCGAGGCCATCCACCCCACACCGGCATGATCGGCTGCCACGGCAATTGGATCCGGGACATCTAATTGCAGGTACGGGACAATGCCGGTCGCCACAGCCGACACCGCGATGTAAAGCACGGTACAGACCAACAGCGAGCCGATGATGCTGATCGGCATGTCGCGCTGGGGATTCTTTGCTTCCTGCGCTGCTGTGCTCACAGCGTCGAAACCGATGTAGGCGAAAAACACTATCCCTGCTCCCTGCATGACGCCGCTCCAGCCAAAATGTCCGCGCGTACCGGTGCTCGGCGGGATAAACGGATGCCAGTTGGCGGGATTGACCGCGTGAGCCGCGCCGACGATGAACAGTAGCACCACCGCCACTTTTACAAACACAATGACGTTGTTGACTGTCGCCGATTCGCGAATGCCAATCACCAGCAGGAGCGTAACGATAGCGATAATGATGACGGCTGGCAGATTGAAGATGGCCGTAACTTGCGTTCCGTCCGCCATAGTAATGAGCGTTCCGCGAGCCGCCGATAGCTGGGCCGGGATATGAATGCCAATGTCGCGCAGAAACGAGACGACGTAGCCTGACCAACCGATAGAGACTGTGACCGCGCCGAGGGCATATTCCAGAACCAGGTCCCAGCCGATGATCCACGCGAACAGTTCGCCGAGCGTCGCGTAGCCATAGGTGTACGCGCTGCCGGCCATTGGCACCAGCGACGCAAACTCGCTATAGCATAGCGCCGCAAAAATCGAGGCCACACCGGCCAGCACGAACGATAAAATTACCGCTGGCCCCGCGTTCTGCGCCGCGACCGTCCCGGTTAGCACGAAAATTCCTGTGCCAATGATTGCACCGATGCCAAGTGCCGTCAGGTTGGTTGCCCCTAACGCACGCTTCAAGCGAGTGTCCGTCAGTGCTTCAGCTTGAAGTTGGGTGACACTTTTTCTTCGAAATACATTCATGTGCGAAGTTTGGTTTTTGGTTGTGCTAATCGGGATGGGCGGAGCAGGTCAGCCTGGTCGTGATTTTGCTCGGAGAAATTTCCAGAAAAAATAAATCGGCACCCCGCTTAACACGATGATCAGCCCGGGCCAAGTGGTTGCGGTTTGATAGATAAAAAGAACTAGAAGAATTGTGGCGGCGCCGATGATGTAAAGAATGGGAACGATCGGATATCCGAACGCTTTATATGGACGTTCGGCATCAGGACGTTTCCAGCGAAGCAAGAAGAGTCCTGCGATCGTGAGAATGTAAAAAATCAACGCCGCAGAGATTACGTAGTCGAGCAAGTTTCCATAAAGATTGCCGTAACTTCCGTCTGCCTTCACGGTGCGTGGCAACACGAGGATTCCAGCCCAAATTCCTTGAATGATCAGGCCCCATGCGGGGACATGGTTCTTATTCAACTCCCCCACGCGCCGAAAGAAAAGACCGTCGCGTGCCATCGCATAATAGGCGCGCGCACCGGCGAGGATTAATCCATTGTTGCAGCCGAAGGTGGAAACCATAATCGCGACCGCCATGATCGTCGCCCCGGCGCCGGGAAAAATTACGTTGGCCGTTTCCGACGCCACGCGATCGCTTGGCGCATTTTGGATCGAGGCGAACGGAAGAGTTGCCAGATATGCAACATTCGCCAGCAGATAAAGTCCGATAACCAGAAGCGTACCGAAGGCCAGCGATAGCGGTATATTGCGCCGCGGTTCCTTCACTTCTCCGGCGATGAAAGTGATGTTGTTCCATGCGTCGGCGGAGAAAAGAGAATTGGTCTGTGCTACACAGATGCCCACAAACAGACCGAATGCGGTGGCGGCCGTAAGTCCCGCTCCCACATCTTGCAAGCCGCCTCGTAACGTCCAAAAGTCGCGAAAGTTCTCTGCACCGGATCCGGACTTAACACCGACGATGATTCCCAGCACGACTAACGCGATGAGCGCACCCGTTTTGGCTGTCGTAAAAATATTTTGTATGAGCTTGCCAAGATTCAATCCACGCGTGTTCATGAAGGTCAGCAGCGCGATCATTGCCAGACCGAGAAACTGCGCGGTAGAAAGTGAAACAGCGTATCCACTAAGCCAGCCACCAAGACGGATCGGCGGGATTAGATAGTTGGATTCAGAAAACCAAGGGATCAGTACGCCGCTGTAGCGCGCGAAGCCGACGGCAACCGCCGCGATTGTGCCGGTTTGAATCACTAGAAACAGTGTCCATCCATAGAGAAAACCCCAGAGCGGACTGTAGGCTTCACGCAAGTAAACGTATTGGCCACCAGCCTTCGGCATCATCGCCGCCAGCTCGCCGTACGACAGCGCGGCCATCAACGTCAGTAAACCGGTCACAATCCAAACAACCAGCAGCCAACCAGGTGAACCGACCTGACGTGCGATGATCGCTGACACAATGAAAATTCCCGAGCCGATCATCGAGCCGGCAACCAGCATGGTTGAATCGAGCAGGCCAAGTCCTCTGACGAATTTTTGGTCGGCTACCGATGTTTCAGTTATCGCCGTCGTCGTCTGAGCCGGTTGCATTTGGCGAAGAGTTAATCATCACTCAGGCGTGCCGCGCAATGACAAAACACTCGGCTTACAGTTCGCCAAACCGGCGATTATCGAAACGCGAAATTACTTTCGCGTAAAAGGAACCGTGTTAGTCTCACGCCCCGTGACGTGTTCAAGCCAGCGGCGGTTGTGGCGGACGTTTTTATCGATGTCGTCCGCTGCAGTGGTGCTGATTGCCGAACTGGCTGCCATTCCGCAGGTCAGTTACGCGCGAGCAGACGCGCGCTTTGTCGCAATCCCGCTAGTGCGCTCCCGGCAAAATCATTTGATGGTGCGCGCTTTTATTAACGGCAAAGAGGCGTGGCTCACGATCGACAGTGGTGCGCCGGTAAGCGCAATCGCTGTGAATCGCCGCAATTATTTTCGACTCAAACCAATCAGCGCCAAGTCGAACCTGCCGGCGCGCATTCAGATCAACGGCGCGTACAACAATGTCGCCATCGCGCGCGAGCTGCGCCTCGGAGGGCTGACCCTGATCGATGAACCAGTGGTTACTGTCGATTTGGGCAACTCCGCTCGCGCGGCGCGACTGGCGCACGAAGAGCAAATCGACGGAATCATTGGAGCCGATATCCTTTTTCCAACCCAGGCAGTGCTGGATTGTCAACGGCAGCTACTGATCTTAAAGACCGACCCCGACGTTTTGGGTGGTGTTCCTGGTTTCGACCGGCGCGGATTGCAAGCTGTTCCGATTCAAGTAAGCGACGGTTTTAATTTGTACGTGAATGGTTCGATCAATGGGAAAGCTGCCAAGTTCATGGTCGATACGGGTTCGTTCGCGACGCTGTTGCATCGTTCTTTCGTTAGGCGAATGCGAATTGCCACCCGCGAGACGCAGTACAGTTCTTCGGCCGTGAACTTGAAGGATCGTGGCCTGCGCCTGGCGAGAATTCGCAAACTGTCGGTGGGCTCGGTCAATATCACTGGCAGGGACGTAGGCGTGATCGATATGGAAGGATTAATTCACGACGGGTTGTTGGAAGGTTCGCCGCCGGTTGCCGGCCTGCTTGGTGCAGAAACGCTGCGCCGCCACCACGGCATCATCGATTTTGGCACGCGCACGCTTTATTTACAGCAGCGCGAGCTTCCCTGGCAGCGATCCGCTTGGCGGCGTTCCGCTGGCCCTAACTTAACCTACTAGAATTACTGAGTAACCGCGCGGTTGCCGTGTAATTACTGATGGAAACGGAGCTAACGACCATTCGCGGCGGTTGCTTGTGCGGCGCCATTCGATACGAAAGCATCGGTTTGCCCTACAACGTCACGCATTGCCATTGCGAAGATTGTCGCAAGAGCGCCGGAGCGCCGTTTGCGACATGGGCTTCGTTTCGGCGGGACAATTTTCAATTCACGAAAGGTAAGCCGCGTGAAATTGAATGGGCCGGACGGGTCCGCGCCTTCTGTGCGACGTGTGGCAGCGCGCTGACTTTCATGAGCCAATCCGATGCTGATGAAGTCGATGTCACGGTTGCCACTTTCGATCGGCCCGAAATTGTTACGCCAGCCGACCATATCTGGACGGAGGATCGAATATCGTGGATCAAGGTCGGGGACAATTTACCACAGCATGCACGAGGCAGAACTGAGTGATCTCGAGTCAATGCGCATCCGCGCGTTGGCGATCGGAGCGCAGAGCATTGGAGCTTTCGCGCTCGGTGCGCTGGCAATTGGAGTCCTTGCATTGGGCGTCGTTGCCGTTGGCCGCCTCGTGGTTGGTCGAGCGAAAATCAAGCATCTTGAAATCGACGACCTCGTTGTAAACAGATTGCGCGTGACAGATTCGCTGGAAATTCCACGCGCTTGAGTTAATCGCGGTTCAAACAGTTTTCTTCGGCCTTACCTGAGTCTGTCGTGCGATGAACACAGTCACCCCAGCTTTTGTTCTCGTTGCTGAACTCGCCACCCGTTTACGTCCACTTTTCTTGTCATTCCGGGCGAAGTCGAGGAATCTCTCATTTTTCTGCTGATGAACGAAATCACCCAGGCATTCGTCTTGGCTGCTGGCCGCGGTACCCGCCTGCGACCGCTGACCGAGGACCTACCAAAGCCCCTCATCCCGATTTTTCAAAAACCACTTATCACATTTGCGCTCGATCATTTAATCAACGCAGGGGCGGAAAGGTTCGTCGTTAACACGCACAGGCGGCCCGAACTATTTGAAAACTTCTTTCGCGATAATGAGTATGAAGGGCATTCGGTCACGCTGGTTCACGAACCGGATTTGCTTGAGACAGGCGGCGGAATCAAGAATGCGGAACGCTATCTCGGTAGCGCGCCCTTCGTGACTTACAGCGGCGACATCTTGACTGACATCAATCTGCAGCCCTTAATCGACGAACATTTCCGCCGCGGAAATGAGGTCACTCTCGCATTGCGTGAAACAGGTTTGGCTTCGGAGGTGGCCCTGCGCGATCACCGCGTTGTGGATATCGCGAATCGATACGGTACAAGAGGGGACCTTGATTTCGCGAACGTCGCTGTTTGGAATCCGACGATTTTCCAGCAAATCCCGTCGCAACAAAAAATTTCGTTCATTCCGATTGTTGCGGATTGGATAGGCAAAGGTGGTAAGATCGGCGGCCTGGTGATGAACGACGGACGATGGTTCAATATTGGCTCGCGCGCTGAGTATCTCGACGTGCATCGTACGGTTTTGCAAGAACATTGGATGCCTCATTACGTCAAAAAAGGCGCG
>Ga0193721_1000153_pt1 | contig 20752 bp, 22 predicted proteins | sample U2s2metaG_FD_145078 | JGI IMG/M metagenome (GOLD analysis project Ga0193721, IMG submission 145078) | Soil microbial communities from a riparian zone of the East river system, Colorado, United States - U2s2 | ecosystem: Environmental > Terrestrial > Soil > Riparian zone | place: USA: East River...
ATCATAACTCAACACGAGATACATCATCGGTCGGACTTCCACTTTTCCGTCCGCCGCGACTGGGCGCGGCATGATCTTGTGCATGCCGAGAATGCCGCTCTGCGGTGGATTTAAAATCGGCGTGGCGAAGAGCGATCCGTACACTCCGCCGTTTGTGATTGTGAACGTGCCGCCTTGGAGATCCTCGATCTTTAATTTTCCTTCGCGCGCCCTTGCGGCGAAGTCAGCAATGGCTCGTTCCAGCTCCGCAAAACTTTTTTTGTCCGCATCGCGCACCACCGGCACAACGAGTCCACGCTGCGTCCCGACCGCTACGCCGATGTCGTAGAAATTGTTCTGGATGAAATCGTCATCCTCGATGCGGCCGTTGACGACCGGGACCGCTTTGAGCGCTTCCACGCAAGCTTTAATGAAGAACGACATCAACCCGAGTTTGACGCCATTCTTTTTCGTGAACTCATCCTGTTTGCTCCGGCGCAATTCCTGAACGGCGCTCATGTCGCATTCGTTGAATGTGGTAAGAATTGCTGCGGTGTGCTGCGCCATCACCAGTTGCTGCGCGATTTTGCGGCGCAGCGGCGACATCTTTTTACGGATGAACCGGCCATCAGGAGACGGTTGAACCGCTGTAGGCGACGGCGCTGTCGTCTCAGGGGGGGTGACAGTTCCCCCTACATTCGGAGACTTTCTTTGCTCCCGGCTGCTTTGAATCATCGATGGTCGCAACTACTTCCCCTATTTTGACCTCCTGACCTTCAGGTACATTCGTTTCGAGCAAGCCTCCTTTTTCGGCAACGATTTCGGTAGAAACCTTGTCGGTCTCTAGCGTGAAGAGCGGCTCGCCTTCGTTCACGAACTCGCCGGACTTTTTGTGCCAGACTGAGACGACACCGCTGGTTATCGATTCACCGACGGCAGGAATTTTTACCTCAATGGCCATGCTCGAGAATTATCCCGCGTCTGCGGGACTAATCGAGCGTCGCGTTCGAGCGACGTTTCGTCAACAAAGGCTGGCCGGCGCACTTCGGCTTCGCGATACGAACAGAATCGTAGAATATGACGAATCTAAATCAATTAAGGGAAGAGACGCGGCGCATTTTCGTGCTCGCTGACACGCATAATCGTTTGCCAGAAAGGGTGAAAGAAATCGCCAAAAGCGCCGATGAAATCTGGCACCTGGGCGACATTTGCGCTGAGAGCATTCTCGACGAGCTCCGCGCTGTCGGGCCACAAGTCACCGTCGTCCGAGGAAATTGCGACAGCAACACCGATTGGCCGCTGGTTGTCGATCTCGTGCGAGGCGGATTAAAATTACGCCTCCAACATATACCGCCCGGTCACTCCCCGAAGGACGCTGATGTTGTGCTGCATGGACACACGCACGTGCCACGACATGAAAAACACGGAAGCGTCTTGTTTCTGAACCCGGGGTGCGTGACGCGGGCCAACCAAGGCGCACCTCCGAGTGTGGCATGGCTTGAAATCGCAGACGGGAAATTGAACTGGAAACTCGTCCCGCTTTGCTAGCGCACAGCGAGAATGTCATTGGATTGCGAGTCGCAGCCCTGCGGCTTGCTGATTGACTCCACAGCTAAGGACGATTGCGCGCCGCGCTCCGGGCATCGAGGTGCGCGAATGCGAAAGCCGCATCGTGATCGCCGAGTGCGCCTGAAGCACGGGCGGAAGCTCAGCAGTACGCAGCGCTTGCGCCGCCAGGATGATCTGCCATACGGCCGCGGCACCGAAGCTTTCACCCAGCGCGGGTTTACCTGTGTAAACAACCGCGTCCGGAACAATTTGTCCTATCGCTTCGGATTCGGCTTGATCGACGAACGTGCCGTTAGCGCTCGAGATAACAAAGTCGATTTGGGTCTCGCTGAGATCGTTTAGAATTTGCTTTAAGATATCGCCGGCCTCCGCGCGCTTCGAAAAACATCCGCCGGGATGAGCGCATTCGATTGTGAATGGCCCCTCCCGCGCGAGAAGGATTGCCCCTGCGCCTTCGCTTAAAATCATTCCGCGTTGTTGCTCACTGAATGGCTCAATCGGAGGTGACGAGCGAAGCAACCGCCATCGCCGGTAGGCGTCGCACAAGAGCCAGTCAATTTCTTCCGTTCCAACGACAAGGCAGTGGTCCAGCGCCCCGCTTGCCATCAGGTCTTCGGCCATTTTTACCGCTGTGAGGCCAACCGCTCCGTCGCCCACCAGGGTATAGGTGGCCCCAGTAATACCGAGAATCGCGGCGAGATGGCTGGCCGGCGCATTGAAGACAGTTTCTGGAAACAAGAGCGGACTGGCCGATTGCGCGCCTGACTCAACGATGTTGCTGTAAAAACGTTTTGTATAAATCACGCCCCCATTTGAGATGGCGAAGATGAGTGCAGTTCGCTCTCCATTATGTGAACCGGGCTCTAACCCTGCAGCGCGCAACGCATCCAAAGCTGCTGCTGCCGCAAATCGCGAAATGACACTTGCTCGGCGGAGCCGCGGATGCGCGAAACCCGCCATGGCCGACTCAGGTACGCGGAAGACGCTGTAAGATCGATCTCCGAATTGTTCGGAAATCGTTGTTGCGGACGCCTCATGGCCATGAAGCAGCTGGTCCCATACTGAATCAACGCCGCTTCCCAGAGGTGTCACCCACCCCATGCCGGCGATCGCGAGACTCATGCTTCAAACGTACGCATTAGAATCGAAGCGTTCGTGCCGCCGAAGCCAAAGGAATTCGAAAGCGCCGTGCACAAAACAGCCGGTCGCGCTTTGTTTGCGACGATGTTCAAATCAAGATGGTCGTCCAAGGCTCCAAAATTAATATTGGGCGGGAGAAACCGGTGCTGTAGCGCCAGTAAACAGATGACGGCCTCTATTGCGCCGGCAGCTCCCAGGGAATGACCCATCATGCCTTTTGTGGAGCTCACTGGCACGCCGTTAAATAACGCGCTGATTGCCTTGCCTTCGGCTGCGTCATTGAACAACGTCGCTGTTCCGTGCGCATTGATGTAATCGACTGCCGCCGCTGAAACGTGCGCGCTTTGGAGGGCTTGTTGCATCGCCTGCTGCGCCCCGATGCCGGTTGGATCCGGCTGTGTGATGTGAAAATTATCGGTAGAAATACCGTAGCCGATAATCTCTGCGAGAACAGGCGCGCCACGCTGCTGGGCGCTGGCGAGGTTTTCCAATGCAAGAATTGCGGCGCCTTCTCCGAGCACCATGCCGGTACGATGCCGGTCAAACGGCCGGCATTTCTCCGGCGTCGAGGCTTGAAGCGAATCGAACCCCGTAAAAACCAGTTCTGAGATGGCGTCATAGCCTCCCGCCAATACCCGCTGATAGCGACCCGATCGCACGCATTCGAACGCATGACCAATGGCGTTTGTGCCCGAGGCACATGCATTCGCAATCACCTGGCATGGCGCAGAAATTCCAAACGCCGCCTGAGCATCGATGACCGGCTTTTGCGCCGGATAATTTGCGATCCATGTCGGCGCGCGTCGCAGATCCCCGGCTTGCCGTAATGAGCGGTAGTAACGTTCCCCGTACGACATGCCGCCGCTTGTTGTTCCGATTACCGTTAACTCCGGTTCAAATCGAGGTTCTTGTGCTAGAACTTCCTTTAAAGCTTGAATCATCATGTGCGAAGCTCGATGAAGGCGTCGCGAACGTGGCGCCTCACCCCGCCCAGCGAGAAGGCGGTCGTCGGAAACTTGACCAGCGGCTTTACATCGGCATTGCGCAACTGAAAATCGCGTTACCGGGCTCACGCAATCTCGCGACTTGCGCAGCGAATCGAGTGTTTCGGTCAGGCCAAACCCCAGCGGGCTGACCACGCCTGCAGCCACCACTGCGACGCGCGCAGCATCCTTTTTCCCGGTCGCGCTGCCTGGTTGAGCCATAGCTTAAAAAGAAAAATTGCTCTGCGAATTTCTATTGCTTTCTTGCAGGAAGCATTTTACAAATGAGCCCAACGGAAACGAAAGCCAGGAAGTTGGTGGATTGTCAGTTGAGTTTATTCAGTGGCGATTTGAAATCCGATAAGCGGGAACAGTGACCTGGCTGCGTTTTCCAGAATAAACTCAATGGGAACTAAATTATACGTAGGCAATCTCCCCTTCAACACCACGGAGAACGAACTGCAGGAGCTTTTTTCACAGGCTGGAGCTGTGCAGGAAGTTACTCTCATGCAGGACAGGTTCACCGGCAAGTCGCGCGGCTTTGCTTTCGTCACGATGGGCTCGGACGAGGACGCTCAAAACGCCATTTCGAAGCTCAATGGCCAAGCCATCGAAGGCCGGCCATTAACGGTGAATGAAGCCCGCCCGCGAGAGCAACGACCGCCCGGTGGCGGCGGCGGACGCGGTGGATACGGCGGTGGCGGGGGATACGGCGGCCGCCGCGAAGGTGGCCAGCGAAGAAGCCACTGAACAACACGCTCAGAAGCCGAAAACAAGCGCTGTAGAGTCCGCTGTCTCAGCGGATTTTGATCGCTCAACACGAAGCCCGGTGTTCTCGGAATAGTACATGGTAGCTCCACGGGAACCGATTGGCGCACGCGTCAAGATTTGGGCAGGGCTGGATTCGAACCAGCGAAGGCGTAAAGCCAGCAGATTTACAGTCTGCCCCGTTTGGCCACTTCGGTACCTACCCTTTGCTGTAAGCGGAATACTCGCCGCGGCGAGCCTGCGCATGCGAGCGCTAATTGTCGATGTTTGTTGAAAAAATTCAACGACGGCGTTTACCATAGGCTGCTGTGCTTCGCGCGAAATCTCCGGATAAATGGTAGCGTCAGCGCGTGCAAAGAGCAGCGCGGTGCCCGTAGCAGTGCCATTGATCGCACGGTTTGAACCGGCTACCCTGTTGCATGGCGCTTCTGCGCGGGTTTTTTTGGTTCGTCCTGTTCATCGTTTTCACGTTTAGCTTCGTCGTGCTGTTCGAGTACGGCCCTCGCGATTTCGCCAACGGTGTTAAGAAGGAGTGCGCCCGCGTGAAATCTTTCGTTGTAAAGCAGACAGCGGGAATCGGCAAAAAGAAACCCTGATCAACGAAGCGTCTTCACAAACGCCCGTATCTCTACGGAAATGCCGGACAACATGTTGCGAGGGTTTCTATCGACAAAGTACCAAGAAATTCTTTTGCATTCTCAACTTGCAAAACTGGCCGAGCCAAATGTGCTGCGAGAAAACTGGTATCTGCAGTGGGAGCAATCGCAGCTTGTGCGCGGATTTCGCATTCGTCCAATTGCTGGATAACCCGCGAAATTCGCCGGAGAACGGGCTCGCTGTGCCAAGCTTTTTCGCTCAAATTGCGATTATCCATGAATTGAACTGTGCAAATACCGGGTGCGGTTGCTTCTACAAACGGACTGAGGGTAAACGCGCACTGAATTAAGATTTCCTGGATAGATTTTTCCTGTATGTGCGCACGAACTTTGATGACCACCCGCAATGAGCGCGCCAGCGCCTGACTCGGCGTCATTCCTTTTCGAATACCGGCGTTTTCTGCGGCTTCGTTCAGTTGAATGACGACCGGTTTCCTTTCGTGTTCTTCGATCAACGCTACTGGTTTTTCGCAGAGTTCCGGCTGATGCCGCGTGGCTGCCTGCAAACAGAAATTCGGCAAATAAATCGTGGCAAACATAATTCAGCTGATTCTTCGTTCCTGACTGTCGAGCTCTGCTCGGAAATGCGAGCGCTTCACAGTGATTCGCAGCTGGGAAATCGCATTTTGCTTTTCCAAAGTTTGCAAGTTCCACGAACTTTCGAGAACAAGTTTCAGTTGTGCGCTGTCGACCACTTCGTATCGAGTGAGAACCAGACACACCGTAGGGGCCAATTCGACGAGCCGTTGTAAACGATACCAGTTCGTTTGCGGAATTTTGCGCAATTCTGCCGGCGAGTTCAGCATAAGATCGATAATGACCAGCGGGAAATTGGCATCCCGCAGGAGGAGATCAGCCGCTTTGATCCCTTCATATCCTTTGAGACAGCGGACCCAAAGCAGGTGTCGCAGTAAGGGATTATTTAATCCGCAGGGATCGAACGAATCGCGCCCATCAATCAGCGCCATGAAATAATTATCCCGATATGCGCCATCGATGAGGGCGTAAATGATTGAGGCGCTTCCTGCGCTTTTTCGTGGGCTTATCACTTCGGTGATCGCGCCTCGCGGCAATCCGCCGCCAATGGCTTGATCAAGAAAAGGTAAACCGGTGACTAAACGCGTTACCGGTGGAGCAGGGGGATGGGGGAAACGCTCCGCCAACAGTTTGCGAAGATCGATAATCTTGGCGCTTGCAGCCATAGGATAAACATGGCGCACATTTGGATACGTTCAAGTGAACATTAAATGAAAGCACCTTGTTTGCACTGGTAGGGCGCGTCACTCCGTGCGCGCCATCACGTGAATGGCCAATGGCGGTGTGCAGAAGACTGCCCGCCCTACCAACTCGCGATCTATTGTCGCTTCCGGCGCTCTTGTTTGCGGATCAGTGATACCATCACTCCTTGAATCTTTAGCTCGCGGGCCGGAACCAAGTCCGGGTAGTGCGGGTTTTCCGCTTTGAGATACGGGCGGCCGTGCTCCACAACGTAACGTTTCAATGAAGTTTCGCCGTCGATCAATGCCGCAACGATATCACCGTTATGGACTTCTTTAGTGTCTTCCAAAATCACAATGTCACCATCAACGATGTGCGCGCCAATCATTGAATCGCCTCGGACACGCAAGGCAAATGTGCCGCGATTCTTTAAAACGTTCGCTGAGCGAATGTCGAGCGAGACGTGCCCTTCAACCGTCTGCTCAGTCAACGCCGACATCCCCGCTGGGATTTGCCCGTAGATCGGAATATCGGTAATTCTGACCTTCATGGCCGGTGTGATCAGTGCCCGTGCCTTGCGCGCATGGCGATCGAGAAACCCTTTTCGCTCGAGTGCGGCAATATATTGCATGACGGATGTCTGGCTGGCAAAGCCGAAATGATTTTGAATTTCGCGAGTGCTGGGCGTCATGCCTTTCTCGCGTTGCTCGCGCTGAATAAAATCTAGAACGCGTCTCTGTCTATCCGTTAGCACGCTGAAATAATCGTTCAACCTGTCCGCGATCGCAAGTTCAAATGAACAGATGCTATCGATTGGGATGGCGTTCGCTCTGGGCGCGACCCCCCTCAGTAAGGAGCTGACCGTTATCGTTACCGGGATTACCTCGTTGTCATTCTGAGCGGAGCGAAGCTGCAACGCAGTGGACGAAGTCCGCGAGGCCAGGCTTTCAATCTCTGATCGTTCTTCAATGGCGGCGAGACAGAAGCCAGAGATGTTTGGAAGCCTGGCCTCATGCTTCGCATTTCGTTGCAGCGCTTCGCTCAACATGACAGCTAAGCGTGACAGGCTCCCATGCCGAGGTCCCTCGCTGTGGTCGGAATGATAGACACAGAACTACAGCCGGACCAGATCGACCAAAAACTGGCACCAAAGATAAATCATGCCGCGCCAGGAATATTTAACGTCGCCTGTCGCCGTTTGCTTAAGGACGCCTTTATGAATGTTGTGCGCGATTTGGTCGCGCAGATCCTTTTCCATTTCGGCTTCAATTTGATCTTCGTCGAGCGCGTCGATTTCAGCGGGATCCACCCTGTTTCGCCTGAGAAACTCGCGATGACTTTGATAAAGCTGCCAAAACGATCGATCCGGCCGCTGTCGATTGATGCGGAACAGAGGAGTGAGCTTCAAACCATAGGAAAGCGGATAATTCCATGTCGTCCAAGCCGTACCGTTTTTGGTGCGCGACGAAATCCGCAGATAGTAGAACGAAAAATCGTGCTGTTCGTTCAGGCAAATCGCGGCCTGGGCGCGATCCTCCTCTCTGTAAAACAACCGGAAGAACTGCCGGTAATCTTCCCAATCCCAGCCGGCATCGCCGACGTGCACAAAGCCTTCCTCTTCGATCTCGCGAGTGATCTCGCTGAGCGCTGGGAAAGTGTCGGAAGAGGGCGGACTTTTTGGCCGAAGCTGTTTTTCCTTCGGAAGCCGGAGAGCACGAATGCGCGTGAGAATTTCCAACCACGGGAGAAAAAGCCAACCCATTGCGACCGCGAAACCCCAGATCCAGCTGCCGCTAACAAAATAAACCGCAAGAAAAGTGGCAGCGAGAATGCCGAGCGCGCCCGCTTTCTGTGCATAGGAATTTTGAAAACTGCGAAGGCCGACGCTGAGCGCGACCACGCCGAGTGTAAGGAAGACGCCAAAAAGCATTACGGATTGATCTGGTGCTCGCTGAGAAATTTTTCCAACTGATTGGTATCGAAATGCCAAAAAGCATTACGGATTGATCTGGTGCTCGCTGAGAAATTTTTCCAACTGATTGGTATCGAAATTGGCCAGGACTTTGTCGCCCGCCACAAACGTGGGTACATAGGTTTGAGCGGAAAGCTGCTTCATATCCTCATACGCTTGCCGATCTTCACCCACATTAATTTCCTGAAAGCGGTAGCCTTTCTCGGTCAGATAATCCTTTGCGTCAATACACCACGAGCACCACTCGCGACTGTAGAGCTTCAATTCCATTGCGCAGCGGGAATAAACAGGAGCAAAGCCCGCCGTCAATAGACCGCGACATGCCTCAATATGCCTTCGCCCAAATGACGCGCCGCGCGCTCGGTTCACCGGTAAAAATGCATTGCCCCGGCTCGGAAGAATCGTCGATCGGAATAACGCGAATCGTGACTTTCAGATCGTTCTTGATCCGTTCTTCAATTTCCCGTGAACCGTTCCAATGCGCGAGGGCGAAGCCGCCGTGGATTTCCGGTTTCGCGGGATTCTTCGGCGTAAAGAAATCGTAGAAGTCTTTTTTTGAATCGATCGTGCGCGTGTTTGCATCGCGGAACTTCTGCGCTCGCGCATACAACGACTCCTGAATCGACGTGAGAATCTCCGGCGCGCGTGCGACGAATTCTTCCATGGGCATCGACCCTTTCGTTTTGACCCCTTGATCACGCCGGCTGAGTTCGACCGAATTTTTTTCCAGATCGCGCGGCCCAATCTCGACGCGCAACGGCACGCCCTTTTTGATCCATTCCCAATTCTTCACGCCCCCACCGAGATCGCGCCGATCGACTAAGACTTCGATTGGATCGCCGGCATACCGGGTATCGCTCAAACGCGCGGCAACTTTATCGCAGGCCTCCAGGACCGCCGCGCGCGTCTGCTCCTTCGGTGTGATTGGCAGGATGACGATTTGCGTTGGCGCAACGCGCGGCGGCAGAACGGCTCCATCATCGTCGCCGTGCATCATGATCACTGTGCCGACGAGCCGTGCACTCACGCCCCAGCTCGTCGTCCATCCGAATTCCTGTTTGCCTTCGCGGTTTTGGAATTCAATGCCGCTCGCGCGGGCGAAGTTTTGCCCAAGAAAATGCGAGGTCCCCGCCTGAATTGCTTTTCGATCCTGCACCATCGCTTCGATCGTTAGCGTCTGCACCGCGCCGGGAAAACGTTCGCTCTCGGATTTTTCTCCGCTGACAACAGGAACCGCAAGATGATCGCGGGCAAAGCGCTCGTAAATATCGAGAATCAGTCTGGCTTCCGCGCGCGCTTCAGTCTCAGTCTCGTGGACGGTATGGCCTTCCTGCCAGAGAAACTCCGTTGTGCGCAAGAACAGGCGCGGCCGCATTTCCCAGCGGACCACGTTTGCCCATTGATTGATCAGAATTGGGAGATCGCGGTAGGATTGCACCCATCTCGCATAACTAGCGCCGATGATCGTCTCTGAAGTTGGCCTGATCACAAGCGGCTCCGTCAAAGGGCTCGCCGGTTTTATTTTTCCATCAGCATCCACCTCCAGGCGCGTGTGTGTGACCACCGCGCATTCCTTGGCGAAGCCCTCGACGTGTTCCGCCTCCTTCGCGAAATAACTCAGCGGAATGAAAAGAGGGAAGTAAGCATTGCGATGGCTAGTCGCGCGAAGCATGCCGTCAAGTTGACGCTGCATGTTTTCCCAAATTCCGTAACCCCACGGACGAATTACCATGCAACCGCGTACGTCCGAGGGCTCGGCCAATTCCGCGGCGCGAATCACCTGCTGATACCATTCCGGAAAGTCTTCGTCCCGGCGCGGTGTTATCGCAGCCTTAGGTGCCTCGTTGGACATGGGCAGAGAATTAAGCGCGCAAAGGCAAGTTCGCCAGCGAGCATTTCCAAGATGACGAGACCCAATTGATTCATGTGTCCCATTGGCTGTCGATGGGTTGACAGGTCCTTGCGTCGCCCGTAGTTTTCGTGCCTTTTTCTAGGATGAAAACGTTTTCTGCCAAAGCGAGCGAAGTCCCACGCAAGTGGTGGGTAATCGACGCCGCCGACCAGGTGCTGGGAAGAGTGGCGGTAAAGGCAGCAAATCTGTTACGTGGCAAAGAAAAGATGGTTTTCACGCCGCATGTAGACACGGGCGATTTTGTGATCGTCATCAATGCGGAAAAAGTGCGGCTTACCGGGAAGAAAGAAGAACAAAAGAGTTACATGAGTTTTTCAGGTTACGTGGGTGGGCACAAATCGGAGAATGTCCGCGCCCGCCGCGCGCGACATCCCGAACTGCTAATCGAGCGGGCAGTGCGGGGAATGATTCCGCATAATCGCCTTGGTCGCCGTGTTTATCGAAAGCTAAAAGTCTACCGCGGCGATTCTCATCCACATACCGCGCAGCAGCCACAATCTGTCAAACTCCGGAAATCATAATTCTATGCCACAGACTGAGGAATTCGTAGCCACAGGCCGCCGTAAGACATCGGTCGCGCGCATTCGCATGACGTCTGGTAGCGGGAAAATTGATATTAATGGCCGCACCTTCGAAGATTATTTCCCAACCGAGCCCTTGCAGAACGTAGTGCTCCAACCGCTTCAAACCGCCAAAGCCGTAAATGCTTATGACTTGTGGATTAATGCCAGCGGCGGCGGCGCGGTGGGACAGGCGGGTGCGGCGCAGTTGGCTATTGCGCGGGCGCTTCTTCAAGTCGATGCGAATTTGCGAGGCCCGCTGAAGGCGGAAGGTCTGCTCCGCCGGGATCCGCGCATGAAAGAGCGAAAAAAATCCGGACAACCCGGGGCACGAAAACGTTTTCAGTTCTCGAAGCGGTAATCACCGACGCGTGGGAGTTGTGTCCCGCGACGCCAGAATAACTATCCTACGGTTTCTTTGGCGGAGGCGGAGCTTGAGGAGCGGGCGGCGGCGCTAGCCCCGGAGGACGCACCAATAGCGGCGGGACTGTTGCAGTCTGTGCTGGCCCTGGCGCGGGGGAGCCACTCGGCTTCAGCAAACGCAATTGCTGCATCGCCTCGCCTGCCCAGATGCTCGTTCGGTATTGCGTGAGGATAGTTTCGCAGATTCGGCGCGCGTCGTCGTTTCGATTTTTCGCCTTCAGAATGTACACCTGCGAGAGCAAAGCCATCGGTGCATTGAAACTATTCGGGTAGGTCGATGCGATTTGCTGATACATCGCCAACGCCTCATCCGTTTTTCCCAAGGACTCCAGGTTTGCTGCCATTGCCATTCGCGCCGTGCTCAAAAGCTCGTGCTGCGGATACTTGGCAATGAAGGTTTGAAGCATTGTGTTCGCCTCCGCGAATTTCTTTTCATTCCGCTGAGCTTCGGCGAGCAAGAGGTAAGCGTCCGCGGCTGCGGCCGTATTCGGGTATTGCTCGATTACCTGCTGGTATTGTTGCGCATTCTTTGCGCTGGCTAATAAAGCCGATGCAGCGGCAGTGCGTCGATCGGAATAAAAGCGATAACCGGTAAAGGCGATAACCGCGAGCAGCACGATGAGGAGCGCCGCCGTGATTTCTTTTTTGAAGCGTTCCCAAAAGACGCGCGTTTCAAGCGCGACGTCACGAGAAGGAGGTGAAGCTGTCGGCATAAATTTCGTGCGATAGGCTGATCAAATCCGTCGAGCGGTCGTCTTATGCCACGCGACGGTTTCTCGCGCAAGCGTGGCAAGGCAGAATCGATCGGCACCCAATGGGCATGACTGATTGGCACTGCAAGTCGTCATGCACGCGACAAAGTTTTTTTCGGCGATACAATTTCACCTATGAATGCACTCTGGAACTCTTTTGAAATGTTGCTTGGTTTGGGGGTAGAACCGAAGGATTTGACGTTTATTCAAATTTCACTGCGTGGGATCATTGTCTTTCTTGTCACATTGACCACAATGCGGCTTGGACACAAACGCTCACTCTCCCGCAAGACTCCGTTCGACGCTGTCCTCCTTGTAATTCTTGCCGCGGTCCTTTCGCGCGCTATTAACGGGTCGGCAGCTTTTTTCGCAACACTCGGTGGAGGCGTGGTTTTAGTGTTGCTCCATCGCCTCTTCGCCTATCTGGCATTCTATTCCCATGGTTTTGGGATCTTGGTCAAGGGCAGGCCCGACACTATCGTGCGCGATGGCAAACACTACTTTCGTACCATGCGGCGCAACCACGTCTCAATGCATGACCTGGACGAGGACATGCGTCTTAGCGCACACACCGACGACCTTTCCAAGATTCGAGTTGCCCGCGTCGAACGAAGCGGCGATATCAGCTTTATCGAAAAATAATTTGACCCTCCTCGCTCATACACCTATGACTTGAACGACTCATGAGACGAACCAAAAAGCGCTGGATCAAACCGATGCTGAAAACCGTGCCGATCTTTTTTGAGTGCACGTGTTACGCGGGCGCGGTGTGATCCAAGGGAAGTAATTGCTGCGGAACTCCGGTTGATTCGGATCCACATTCTCGGCAGCGCGGCCGGCGGCGGTCTGCCCCAATGGAACTGTGCGTGTGCAAATTGCGTCGCCGCGCGCACAGGCAAGATTGCGCCGCAGACGCAATCCAGCATCGCAATCAGCGGCGACGCCGAAAAGTCTCCGGGCTGGTTCTTGATCAACGCATCGCCCGATTTGGCTCGACAAATCGAAAGCATGCCGCGATTGCAGCCGCACAGCGAGTCGCTGCGCAACACTCCGATCGCCGGAGTTCTTTTGACAAATGCCGACATCGATCACGCGTTGGGTTTATTGCTGTTGCGGCAACAGGAAGTGCCTCTGGTCATTTATGCAGCCGATGAAACGCGAACAGCGCTTGAATGGATCGACAGCGTGCTTGCAAAGTTTAGCGGAATCGAATGGCGAAAGATCACCGCTGAGTTTCAATCATTGAGTGGCAGGATCGGTTTTCGAACGATCAAATTGCCGAGGAGCGTCGCGTTTCAACTTCGGGACGATAGATCCGGAGCAACCGCGCTTTTAGCTCCTAGCGTCGGTGAGCTGACCGACGAATTGCGAGACGCAGTTCACACGTCTGATGTCGTCCTATTTGACGGGACGTTCTGGAGTGACGACGAACTCGCGGTGGTGCGGCCAGGCGCTCGTAGCGCGCGCGAGATGAATCACTTGCCCATCCGGGACGGCAGTCTTGATTTCTTGCGCCAATCGCCTGCGCGCCGGAAGATTTATACCCATATAAACAATACGAACCCGATCGTGATGCCTGGAACTCGAGAACGTAAGCAGGTCGAGCAGGCCGGAATCGAGATCGCGCGCGACGGATTGGAAATCGTCTTATGATTAGTAGGGTTTGGGACCGCGAAACTTTTGTCGAAAATTTGGGCGCCATCGGCGCGCGCGCTTACCACGACAAACATCCATTCCACGTCGCCATGAACGAAGGTCAGCTTTCGTCAGAAGCGCTGCGCGGCTGGGTGGCCAATCGCTTTTATTATCAGCGAAATATTCCGCTCAAAGACGCCGCGATTCTCTGCAACTGCCCCGTGCGCGAAGTGCGCCGAGTCTGGATTCATCGCATACTCGATCACGATGGTAACGCAGAAAATGAAGGCGGCATCGAAGCCTGGTTGCGACTCGGTGAAGCGTGCGGGCTGTCGCGCGCCGAGCTCATGGAAGATCGGCATCTGCGACCCGGAGTTTGTTTTGCAGTGGACGCGTACGTAAACTTCGCCCACACCAGGCCTTGGCCCGTAGCAATCGCCTCCTCGCTGACGGAATTGTTTGCGCCTGATCTAATGAAGAGACGACTCGCAGCCTTCGAGAAATTTTATTCGTGGATCGATCCGCGCGGGCTTGATTATTTCCGACGTCGCACCATACAGGCGCGATACGATTCCAACGAAGCGCTCGCCATCACGCTGGAATATTGCAACACACCGGAGCTCCAGCGCGAGGCCGTGCGCGCTCTCGAGTTTAAATGCGACGTGCTCTGGTCCATTCTCGACGCCATTCACCATGCCTATCGAAATTGCTGATGCAGCCCAGCCGCGCCTTGCGAAAGGAGTCCGGCTACAAACCGATTCTGCGACCGGCAAAAGCGTTTTGCTTTTCCCCGAAGGCATTGTCGAATTAAACGAAACCGCGCAGGAAATTGTTTCTCGCTGCAATGGGCGAACATTGAACGAGATCATTCGGGCGTTGGCTGAAGAATACGACTCCGACGTTGCGGCGCTTGCCGCCGATGTGCGCGAAACCCTGACCGATCTTCACCAGCGAAAGCTGATCGAGCTCACATGACCGCACCACGCCCCTACGCGTTGCTCGCCGAACTTACTTACAGGTGCCCATTGCATTGTCCGTACTGTTCGAATCCTGCTGTAGCGTCCGCTGTCCGCAGCGGAGATCGCGCTCGGCAGCCAACCAGTGCGTTAAGGATAGCGCACACTACAGCAAAGGAAGCCGAACTCACTACTGACGAGTGGAAATGTGTCATTCGCGACGCCGCGGCACTGGGCGTGTTGCAAATTGGTTTTTCCGGAGGCGAACCACTTGTTCGTCAGGATCTGGTCGAGCTTGTTCACACCGCGCGCGAGGCGAATCTCTACACGAATCTGATCACCAGCGGCATCGGTTTCAATGATGACCGCATCGGCGCGTTGCGCGATGCGGGCCTCGACTCTGTCCAGCTAAGTTTTCAATCGGACGACGGCGATCTCGCCGACGAAATCGCTGGTGCGCGCGCGCATCGCCGAAAATTGGATGTCGCTGCGAAAATTTGCGCCGCCAGGATCCCGCTTAGCCTGAATTTCGTGATTCACCGGCGAAATATCGATCGCCTGCCGGAAATGATTGAGCTATCGGAGATGCTCGGAGCCGAGAGGGTGGAGCTGGCCAATGTGCAGTTTTATGGCTGGGCTTTCCTAAATCGCGCAGCGTTGCTCCCGACTCAGGAACAAGTCACTCGTGCGCGAGAAATCGCGATGGAAGCTAAAGCTCGGTTAGCCGGCAAAATCGACATTTTTTATGTGCTGCCGGATTATTATGAAACTCGTCCGAAACCGTGTCTCAACGGCTGGGGACAACGATATCTCACCGTGAACCCGATAGGCGATGTGCTCCCCTGCCCAACTGCCTCATCAGCGATCCCTGATTTGCGTTTCGAAAATGTTCGGACGCGTGCGCTCGACTGGATTTGGCGGGAATCGGAAAGCTTCAATCGATTTCGTGGAACGAGCTGGATGCCGGAGCCGTGCCGGAGCTGTCCGCAAAACGAAATCGACTTTGGCGGTTGCCGTTGTCAGGCCGCGCTGCTGACCGGAAACTCTGCAAATACCGACCCGGTCTGCACATTATCCCCAAATCGCGCATGTGTGGACGCTGTGTTGCGTGACATTAATTCCTCAACCCCGAAAGCTTTCGGGGCTGATTGGACTTATCGCGTGAATCCAAAGACATTGAAGTCTTAAACGCCTGACGCCAGACAAGAAATCAAGGATGGCGTTTGTAAGATACGGCAAGCTTTTGTTCTGGACGGCGGGCCAGCGTCGCTAATCTGCAATGAACACCGCTTTAAATAACTGTCAGAACGCCGCCGCTGTCGCGCGTGCAAGTGCGTAGCCAACCAAAGCGCTGGCAGGCAGCGTGAAAACCCAAGTCCAAATAATTCGCTCGACGACAGTCCACTTCATTCCGCTGAAACGTTTCACAGCGCCGACACCCATGATGGAAGTGGAGATGACATGCGTGGTAGAGAGGGGAATCCCGTAGTAACTGGCGGCTTGAATGATCACTGCAGCTGTCGTCTCCGCCGCAAAGCCGTGCACCGGCTGCAATTTCACCATGCGATGGCCGAGGGTGCGAATGATGCGCCAGCCGCCCGCGGCTGTTCCTACTGCCATCGTTAGGGCGCAGAGACCAATGACCCATTTTGGCAGAACGAAAACCGGTGTTTTGAGAAAATCTAACCAGGCCGGGAGATGATCAAAGCTGCCCGCCTTGGTGCCGGTGAACAGCGCGAGCGTAATAATGCCCATTGTTTTCTGTGCGTCATTTGTGCCGTGGCTGTGCGCCATCCATGCGGCGCTGAAGATTTGTAGTTTGCCGAACAGCGAATGAATAAAATGCGGCGTGAAACGATGCAGTGCGACAAGCAGCAAGAACATCAGTAATGCGCCGAAAATGAAGCCGGCTAACGGAGAGGTGATCATGGGCACGACAACTTTTGGCCACACGCCTTCGTTCCATTTGATCACAGACCAATTGCCGCGCGCGGCGGCGAGCGCAGCGCCGCAAAGACCGCCGATAAGTGCGTGACTTGAACTGGAGGGCAAACCGAACCACCACGTGGCCATGTTCCAGGCAAATGCGGCGATCACCGCGCAAAGCACTGTGGTCATTGTGACGATATCCGTGTCCACCAGGCCTTTCCCAATCGTCGACGCGACCGCGCCGCCAAATAGTGCACCAGTGAGATTGAAAAACGCAGCCATCGCAATGGCCTGGCGCGGCGTCAGGACGCGCGTCGAGACTACCGTGGCAATCGCGTTCGCAGCGTCGTGAAAGCCGTTGCTGTATTCGAAAATGACGGCCGCGAGAACAACGGAAATGAACGTGAACACGCGATCAGTTGGCTACGAATACTTCAGCGCCACCTGCAGGATGATGTTTCCAGCGTCGCGGCACCGATCGATCACTTTCTCCAACAGTCCATAAAGGTCGTGCAGAAAAATAATCTGTTTGGGGTCATACGTGCCTCTGAAAAGATCGCGAAGCCGATCCAGTTCGAGCTTGTCGGCGTCGCCTTCAATACCCTGGAGCTTGCCATTCATCTCCCGCGCGGTGCGGGCGTCGATCCCTTTGCGCAACTGTTTTACCATCGCCAGCACTGTCTCAGCTGCCTGATCGAGCAACTCAACCTGCTTCTGAAAACTGTGTCCGCGCAAATCCTCGGGACAGATCAAGATGCGCTCGCCGATTTTTTCCACGGTTTTCGGTATCTTATAAAGCGCAGCCGCCAGTTCCTGGATGTCCTCCCGCTCCAGCGGCGTGACGAATGTTTTTGAGAGCTGCTCGGTTAGTTCCTGCGTGATGCGTTTGTCCTCGCGACGGCTGTGTGCAAACTCCTCGAGGTGCTCCGGCGTCTCGTTCTGCTGAAGTTTTTCCAGCAGCGCGATCAAGTGGTGAACGCTGCTGTCGGCCTGCTGAGCGCTCGCCTCCAGTAGATCGTAAAACTTTCCGTCGCCTCCGATAAGTTTTTGAATCGAGAACATCCTTTGGTTCAGTTGTAGCCGAGGGCGTTGAGGTCGGCAATCCCGGAGCTTGTGCTGCGCACCAAGCCCAAAGTCCGCCAGCGGAATGGACTGGTCCCGTGCCGAGGGTTCGGACTTACAGTGGATCCGGAGAGTGTTCCCCAAAGCACGACGCCGACGAGGGCTATGCCGACTGTGAGCGCGACGAGCGGCCAATGCTCACCATACGGCTGTCGATGCAAATATTGTTCGCCGACAAATGCCCATCCACCGACGCGCACAACACCGATCACTCCGAGGATAGCTCCCAATAAAAGACCGGCCTGGATTTCGCGGCGCATCACCCGCCACCAATCACCGAGAGTGACTTCGCCAAGCGCCATGGCGCGAATCATCAAAGTGGATGCTTGTGATCCAGAGTTGCCGCCGCTTGAAATGATGAGCGGCAGAAACAACGCGAGCACAAGCGCTTTGGCCAGTTCTGCCTGATAATTTGCCATGGCGGTCGCGGTCAGCGTTTCGCCCAAAAACAGGACTATGAGCCAGCCGGCGCGCTTTCGCACCATGCGCCAAAGTGGAATCCGCATGTAGGGTTCTTCCAGCGCCTCCATGCCGCCGAATTTTTGAATGTCTTCGGTCGCTTCCTGTTCGGCGATGTCGAGCATGTCGTCGCTCGTCACGATCCCGACGAGTACGTGATTCGAGTCGATTACAGGCAGCGCAACACGGTCGTATTTGCGGAACACGTTCAGCGCGTCCTGCTGCGAATCGTTCACACTCAATGCGACAAATGTTTCGTCCCGGAAGTCGCTTACTTTTGCCGTAAGCGGCCTGAGCAGAAACTCCCGCATTCGGATATCATCGATCAGTTTCCCGAGGTCATCGACCACGTAAATGATGTTGAGTGTCTCGCTGTCCTGGCCGTGTTCGCGGATGTAATCGAGAACTTGTTGGACAGTCCAATCTTCTCGCACAGCGATAAAATCCGGCGTCATCAAACGACCCACGCTGCCTTCCGGGTACCCAAGCAACGCGGTGGCCACGCGGCGCTCCTCCGGCGTAAGCAATTGAATCAACTGTCGCGCTGCTGCGCTTGGTAATTCTTCAAGCAGCGCCGTGCGATCGTCCGGCGCCATCTCGTTTAGAATCGCCCCGACTTGCTCGTGAGCCATGGCACGCAGCAGTTTCTGTTGCGCGTCGATGTCCAAATATTCAAAAACATCCGCCGCCAATGCATGCGGGAGGACGCGAAAAATAATGACCTGTTCATCTTCCGGCAGATCCAGGATCACTTCGGCCACATCGGCTGGCGGCCATTCACGAAACACTTCGCGCAGCGCGCCGAAATTTCGGGCGTCGATCAAGCTCCTGATTTCAGGTTCTAAAATTTTGCCGACCATAAAACTGTTGTTTGCCGCGCGGCTGCCGCCGAGTTGTAACACCGCGCTTTACAAGAAGCAATGGCGCGCGAAGAGGCTAAAAAGTTACAAGAGTTACTAGGTTATAAAGTTAGAAGAGTCGTCCGACTTTACCGTTGTAACTTTTTTAACTTTTGTAACTTTGTAACTCTTTAACTCCTCTTCTCTGCTTGGCATTTTGTGGAAACGTAAGAAAATGAAGGTGATGCCGGCAGTTGTTACAGCTTCAATGATTCGACGCGAGATTGGCCACGATCATATTTGTCTACTCACGCTTGATCGCCCTGAGTCGGGCGCGAACATTTTCGATGCCGCCACGCTCGATGAGTTAAACGCACATCTCGATTTCGTTGAAAATGACCCCTCGTTGCGCGGCTTGATTATCGCTTCGGCAAAAAAGTCGATCTTCATCGCAGGCGCGGATTTGAAAACGCTGTTGCAACAGGCGCAGTCGGGAGATATGAGCGCATTCATTGCGAAAGGGCAGCGAATCTTCGACCGGTTGGCCCATCTGAAAATTCCGACCGTCGCCGCCATACACGGCGCGTGCGCCGGCGGCGGCTACGAAGCGACCCTGGCGTGCGATTACCGGGTCGCAACTGATGATCCGGCGACGCGGATTGGACTCCCAGAGACGACGCTTGGCCTCATTCCCGCGTGGGGAGGTTGTACGCGCTTGCCCCGCTTAATTGGCGCCGAAAAAACAGCTGAAGTGATTTTGAAAGGCAAACTTTATTCTGCGAAGGAAGCTTTGAGGCTCGGCCTGGTCGATGAAATTGCGCCGCGCGATCAGCTTCTTGATCGCGCGGGGGAAAAGCTGGGCGCCGGAAAACGCAAAGTGGAGGGCCCAGTTCCTGCGACGCGGGGCTCGCCGGAACTCGCTCCTTCTCGCCAAACCGGAAATCCGGCGCCAGAGCGTGCGTATGAGATCATCAATAAAACTCTTTCAATTTCGCCCGATGAATCATTGCGGATGGAGCTGGACGCGATCGTCGATCTCGGTAAAAAGGAATCGACGCAGAACTTGATTCGGAATTTTTTTCTGGCGGAAAAATACAAGAAAGGCACCCCGTCGGGGACGGCAACCGAAAGAGTCATACACGCCGCTGTGATCGGCGCTGGCGTGATGGGCTCCGGCATCGCTCAATGGCTCAGCTCCCGTGGCGTCACCGTGATCCTGCGCGACGTCGCACGAGAACAGATCGACCGCGGTCTGGCGAACATTGAGAAAACTTATGCCGACGCAGTGAAGCGCGGCTTGATGACCGAAGAAAAGGCAAAGCAGGGTCGCGCCCGAATCTGTGGTTCCACCGCGCCGATGGAATTGCGCGATGTGCGATTCGTCATCGAAGCCGCCTCTGAGAAGATGAACATCAAGAAAGAAGTTTTCCGAGAGCTGACGATGGAAGCCGGGCCGAAAACCATCGTTGCCACAAATACTTCAGCGCTTCCGGTAAGTGAGCTAGCCGATGTCACGGTTTCGCCCGAGCACGTGATCGGAATGCATTTCTTTAATCCGGTGAGCCGGATGAAGCTCGTGGAGGTTGTTATTGCAAAACAGACTTCAGACGAGACGCGCGAGCGTACGCTGGCGTTTGCTCGACAAATCGGAAAACTGCCGGTAGTCGTGCGCGACAGCCCCGGTTTCCTGGTGAACCGCCTTTTGTTTCCTTACTTGCTCGATGCCGCCGAGCTTTTCGAGAGCGGTTTGGAAGCCGACAAGATCGACAGCGCATTGGTGCAATGGGGCATGCCGATGGGGCCGTTGCGGTTGATCGACGAAATCGGCGTCGATATCACCGTCGATATTGGAAATACGCTCGAAAGAGCTTACGGGAAGC
>Ga0193721_1000154_pt1 | contig 20573 bp, 18 predicted proteins | sample U2s2metaG_FD_145078 | JGI IMG/M metagenome (GOLD analysis project Ga0193721, IMG submission 145078) | Soil microbial communities from a riparian zone of the East river system, Colorado, United States - U2s2 | ecosystem: Environmental > Terrestrial > Soil > Riparian zone | place: USA: East River...
CGGCTATTTCGGTCGGCTTGCCCACGAAGCCCACACCAAGAGGCAATTTCAACATCTACGCCAAACAGGAGCACAAGCGTTCCGGGTCGTATGGATTCAGCGTGCAAGGCAATCGCATTGTTCCTTCGACGGGGGGTGGGGGCGGCCGGTACGTTGGTTACCCGATGGGGTACTGGTGCGAGTTCGCTCCTGCCTACGGTTTTCATCAGGGCTTTGTCCATCCCGTGCCCCACACGCACGGCTGCATCCGGTTGAAAGGCGAAGCGGCGGCGAAATTTTACGCGTTGGTGCGGATCGGAACTCCGGTGAATATCGCTACTTCGCAGCCCGAGGATGACACCATCGGACCGAAAGTGCAGCGGGTGGATGATTCACGGACTCCTGATCCTCCGGCCTCTCTTATGATCACAGACGGGGCTTTCGAAAAACCGAGTGGGCCCCTTCTCGAATAGCCCGGGCTGCGGCGCGTTGCCGCTCTCCCGTACCTGTGTCATCTTAAGCAGAGCGCCTGCCAAGCCGTAGCTTTTGTGCGGAGGTCTGGTAACATTTGGCTACTATCTTGCTGCCATCTTGACGCCAGAATAATCCGAGATTCTTCGCTGCGCTCAGAATGACACCGATGAGAGTATGAGCACGAATCTGATTTCCAGCGGCACAACCGCGCGCGAGAAGGTAAACCTCCGCACGCCGGATGTGATGGCCGCCGTTCAGCAACAGGTCGAATCGCATTACCGCAGCGACATTGTAGAGAAAATCCGGCAGGCCGGCGGAATCATTTCTGTTGGTGATACTAGGGTGCGCCTGGCAAAACAGTTTGGCTTTTGCTATGGAGTGGAGCGCGCGATCGACCTCGCGTATGCGGCGCGCAAAGTTTTCAAAGATCGGCGGCTTTTCATTGTCGGCGAAATTATTCACAACCCCGAGGTCAACCAGCAGATCGCCTCGTTAGGCATCAGAAATCTTACCGGCAAAAACAAGCAGGCCGACATCTCTGATCTAGGGCCTGAAGATGTGGTAATCGTGCCAGCTTTCGGCACGGAATTGTCCATCCAGCAACAAATCAAAGACCGCGGCTGCCAGATTGTCGATACGACTTGTGGCGACGTGATGAGCGTCTGGAAACGTGTGCGCAAGTACGCCAGCGAATCGGTCACTTCTATCATCCACGGTAAAGCGGAGCACGAAGAAACCAAGGCTACCAGCTCGCGCGCCCTCGGTGACGGGAGCGGGCATTACGTGGTGGTCCTCACGCTGGAAGACACCGATTACGTCTGTAATTATATCCGGCGCGGCGGCGATAAGCAGGCGTTCCTCGAAAAATTCAAAGGAGCCTATTCTCCCGGATTCGATCCGGACGTGCATTTGCAAACGGTGGGTGTGGCAAATCAAACCACGATGCTCCGCGGTGAGACTGAAGAAGTGCAGCGGCGCGTTCGACAGGCGATTGTTGATCGAGACGGGTCTGAACTGGCGGAGAAGAATTTTCGCTTCTTCGATACAATTTGCGGTGCCACACAGGAACGGCAGGATGCATTGCGCGAGTTGCTCAACGTGGCAATGGACTTGCTGTTGGTGGTAGGCGGTTACAACAGTTCCAACACATCGCATCTCGCCGAGATGGGTGAAGAAAAACTCCCGACGTATTTCGTGCTTAACGCCTCCCGCCTGGTTTCGGCTACTGAGATCCAGCATTACGATTTGCATGAAAAGCGCGAAATCGTTTCGCATTTCTGGTTACCAAACGGCCCAGCCTTCATCGGCATCACTGCCGGGGCATCCTGTCCGAATAATTTGATTGAAGAAACGTTGATCCGGCTTTTTGAGCTGCGCGGTATTTCACGCCAGCAACTCGAATTGGCCGCCTAACGACGAAATGCTGTAGGGTGCGCTGTCCTCAGCGCATGAATCGATGGACGTGTAGCCGCTCTCGCAATTTCCGCTGAGGACCGCGGACACTACAGTCTCAACTCTACGCACGCGTTCTGTGGTCGCGCCGCGAAATAACTGTATGGCGCGCGCAATCTGGAAAGGCAGTATCAGCTTTGGGCTCGTTAACATTCCTATTGCTCTTTATCCGGCTACAAGGCGGGAAGAACTGAAGTTTCGTCTGCTGCGCAAGACTGATTAAGTTTCGTCTGCTGCGCAAGACTGATTTGAGTCCAGTCAACTACAAGCGCGTTGCCGAAAAAGATGGCAAGGAAGTTCCGTGGGACCAGATCGTCAAGGGTTACGAGTACGAAAAAGGCAAATACGTAGTACTCCAGGATGAAGATTTTCAACGCGTCGATATCGAGGCAACTCAGACTGTGGACATCCAGGATTTCGTCGAACTCGATGAAATCGATCCAATTTTCTTTTACAAGCCGTACTACCTTGAGCCGCAAAAAGGCGGTGACAAAGCTTACGCGCTACTGCGCGACGCGCTCAAGGACAGCAAGAAGGTTGGCGTGGCCAAGGTCGTGATCAAAACGCGGGAGTATCTTGCTGGTGTGAAACCTGAAGATGGCGCGCTTGTGTTGGAGCTAATGCACTTTGCTGACGAACTAGCCGACACAGGCAAACTGCATATTCCGAAGAAAGTCGAAGTTGGAAAACGCGAAATGACGATGGCCAAGTCGCTCATCGATAGCATGAGTTCGAAGTGGAATCCTGAGAAGTATAAGGATGACTATCGCGAAGCGCTCATGGAAGTGATCGAGGAAAAGGTTGAGGCGGGCGGAAAGGAGATCGAAGAGAAGCCAAGGAAAGCACCGAAGCCAACCAAGGTGATCGATCTGGTTTCCGTTTTGCAAAAGAGCCTGGAGGAGACCGGCGCGAAGAGAAAAGCGAAAGGCAAATCCGGCGCTAAAAAAGCGCACCCTGCAAAGAAAGCAGCGTAAGGTGGATCGGCTTCCCGAAGGACAATACCCAAATCAATTCAGCTTCGATTGCGATAAGAACGCGTTCGGAGAACGCGTTCCACCTGCCAGTGGCTGCAGGCTTGACACACAGCGTCGAAATCATTCAGCCTGAGCGGCCATGAACTCTCTGAATCGATTTGCGGATCAAGTTTATTGTATCACGCGGCTTATATTTGGGCTGATGCTAGCCTGTCATGGGCTTCAGCTAGTTTTCGGAATGTTTGGTGGAATGCCAGGCTCAGACAAAATGATCACGCAGATCGGTGGCTGGCTCCAGCTGATTGGAGGATTTCTGGTTGCTTTTGGTCTGCTGACGCGGCTCTCAGCATTCATTTGTAGCGGCATGATGGCCGTCGCTTACTTCATGTTCCACGTAGCAAATGCGGCAACACCGACCGCGAGGCTTATCCCAATTGCCAGCGCCGGTCCTCAGTTTTCCAATCATGGAGAACTGGCTGTGCTCTATTGCTGGTTTTTCTTTTTTGTTTTCTTCTATGGGCCGGGTCGATGGAGCATCGACGCATTGATCGCCAGAAATAAAGCAGCGCCTTCAATCGCTACTTAGTCTTTGTCATTCCAAGCGAAATTGCCTGTCAAGCCGTAGCTTTATGCAAATATTGGAGGAACCTCTGATTTAATTCTGCTGCGATGAAACGACTGATCTTCATGCTACTCGCCGGCTTCGTTCTACAATCGCTGCTTGCTGAAGAGATCAAAGATTTCGGTCGCGATCGCCTCAACAGTTCGCCGCGACACGCGGACTGGATCGATATCAAATCTGATGCGCGCACGATCAAAGCCTTCGTCGTTTATCCCGAACGCAAGGACAAAGCGCCCGCTGTGATGGTCGTTAGCGAAATTTTTGGCCTGACCGATTGGGTTCGCAGCCTTTGCGACGAATTAGCCGAGAACGGCGTCATCGCCATCGCACCGGATTTGCACGGCGGTCAAAAATTTGAAGATCTAGATGCTGCACGCAAAGCGACGTCGGCACTACCGAAGGAGCAGGTGAAAGCTGATCTGGATTCTACGGCAGATTACGTGTTGACAAAAATTCCGTCGTGCAATGGCGCGCTCGCGGTGTGTGGATTTTGCTGGGGAGGGGGAGTGACATTCGCTTACGCAAATGAGAACCCCAAGCTGAAGGCCGCATATTCGTTTTACGGCGTGGCAGCCGATTCTCCGGATAAGGTGAAAAACATTGCGTGTCCAGTTTACGGCTTTTACGCTGAAAATGATGAACGCGTGAACGCGACAATTCCCAAAGCCGAAGAGTTAATGAAAGCCGCAGGCAAAAAGTACGAGCCTGTGATCTACAAAGGCGCGGGCCACGGTTTCATGCGTTCAGGGGAACCCGCCAACCCGAATGTCCGCGAAGGGGACAAGAAAGCGCGTGATGAAGCTTGGGCACGTTGGAAGCCATTGCTAAAGCAGCTGCCATAGCATTTTCTGTCATTCCGAGCGGAGTCGAGGAATCTCTGGCTTTTCTGTTATGCCGCGCTGCACTAATATCCAGAGATGTCTCGACTTCGCTCGACATGACATGGCACTGGAAATGGATGGGCCCTGTGGTTGCGCGTCGCCCACGTTGCGCAGCGTCCAGATAACGGCGCAGATTTCGCACATCTACCACCAATAGATCTGGGCGATCTTTCTGTCTTTTGTCACAAGAACGGAAAACCAGTAGCAATTTCCTCCCAAGCTTATCTTATAGCGTAGTATTTGACCGTCTCCTCTATCTTCCCGGCCAGAGAAAATAAACGAGCTGAGTTCGCCATGATCGGCGAACCATTTCCAGAATGCCTTGCCTGTTGCTGTGCTTAGAAAAATGCGCATCGCGGCCGTGAACGATTCAGGTGCGGACTTTCCTTTGAGCAGACCGGACACGACATCCTTTAGCATCGCGGTAGTTTGCGGATCGGGATCAGTATTTGCGTCAGGTCTTTTTAACGCAGGCAAAAAGATTCCAGCAAGATCAATAGCTAATTGATCAAGGATTCGATCAGCGTGATTCGTGAGAATGATAATCGTAAGTTTGTCACTCAGGAATCGATATATTGCTGACGAAAAGCCCGGTGTTCCACCACTGTGCTGGACGAGGCGGTGACCGTGATAGTTTTCGATGAACCAGCCAAAGCCATAGTTGAATGGCGCGTCGGTTCCATCATTGGTAGCTGGGGTCGTCCACATCTGGTCGAGGCTTGATTTCTTTAAAAGCTTTTCCGTGTAAAGCGCCGCGTCCCATTTAGCCATGTCTTCGACGGTGGAAAGGAGACTTCCTGCCGAAAATGCGATTGCCGGCAGCAGAACCGGCCGATTCTCAAAATGATCGTTCTTCCATTCGTAGCCAGAGGCACGATTTCGCACGATCGGTTGCGGATCGGTACTGCGCGTTGCGTTCATGCCGAGCGGCTTAAAAATGCGCTCCTCGAGGAACTGCCAGTAAGATTTGCCACTCGTCTTTTCAATGATAATGCCAAGCAGATAATAGCCGGTGTTATCGTACGCCCACGTTTCCCCTGGCTGAAACTCAAGAGGCAACTTGAAAAACATCTTGAGCAACTCATCTCGCGACGGGGCCGTTTCAAAAGCGAGATTGGTTCTGAAAACGTCAAGCCAGTGCGGGACCGCAACATGGTTTTGAATACCGGATGTATGCGTTAGCAGGTGCCGAATTGTGATGCCGCGCCAAGCTTGTGGCGCCTCCGGAAAATATTTCGTGATTGTGTCGTCCAGACGGACCTTACCTTCTTCGACCAGCATCATGATTGCAGTGGCGGTAAACTGCTTCGAAGTAGAACCGATTTCGTAAACAGTTTGTTTCGTCGCCGGCGATCTTAATTCCAGGTTCGCGAATCCGTACCCTTGCGCTTTGGTGATGTGCCCATCGCGCACAATGGCGATCGATGCTCCGGGGACATGCAATCGCTTTATCTGAGCAGTGATGTAGTCGTCGATTTTGTCGGCCTTGCCTGGAACCGGCGCGCCGAATATCACTAACAGCGCGATGGCGACTGCGGGATGTCTAATCTCCATCACGGCCGATCAACAAACTATTTTGTTACGCCCTCCAGTTCGTCTGCGAGCGCGCCGGCATCATAAACCTTGCGCAGCGCTTCAGTGATGGCGGCGGAATCGACCGATACAGCGCGGGCTTGTGTATCGGTGTAGATGCAATCGAGAACCAGCGACTGGATGTTGCCGTCAAAAATGATCCCGACGAATTCGTTCGACTTGTTGACGACCGGGCTGCCGCTGTTGCCGCCGATGATGTCTGCGTCGGAAACAAAATCGAGATGTGTCGCCAGATTGAGATCTGCCTTCTTGTCGATCCAGCGCTGCGGCATATCGAACGGCGGTTTGTTGTCGTGCTCGTCGGAACGTTGATATAACCCAGCGAATTCGGTGAAGGCCGGGATTTGCTTTCCATCCTGTTCGTATCCGCGCACAGTCCCGTAGGAGAGCCGGAGCGTGAAGGTCGCATCCGGATAACTGCCGGTCCCTTCAATGGCAAAACGCGCCTTCGCGATCTCTGCGTACGCCTGCTTTTTTATTTCATCCTGTGCATCGTAAATCTTTCGCGCTTCTCTCGCCGGTCCATCTATGAGGCGCGCGAGATCGAGCATTGGATCACGCGCTGCCTGCAAAGCAGCTTCGTCTTTGTGATAGAGGTCTTCCCGCACGGCCACATCTTTCAGTTTTGTGCCGGAGACGAGTTCCACAGCTCGCGCGTGCGGCGATTTTCCGGTGAGCACTTTCTGAACGAGCGGATTGTCTGCACCAAACTGAGAAGCGAAATCGGTAAGCGAATCGGTCAGTCGCAATATTTCGTAATCATCATAGATCGGTTCGGTCGAGAAGAGCTCCAGTTCGAGCGATTCGCGCGCGCTGTCGCGAAATTGCGGGACCCGTTCGCCGTTCGGTTTAACACGTTCGTCAATCGAGCGCGTTAGAAGCCGGGCGTATTTGAAAAGATTTCCGGAGAGCGCTCGTGGTCCGCGGTAACCGATGGTGACCGGTCGTTCCTGTTCGAGGTAGTTATATAGCGGCGCGTTTTTCGCGATCTCAGCCTGGGCACGTTTGATTCGGTCGTAATCAGAAATCGTCGATTTAAATTTGAGATCGCGCACAATTGCGTCGCGCAACTTTTGCTCGCGGGCCTTGAGCGCTGACCAGATTTGGGGATCAAGCAGACCGGCCAGATAACCATCGTAACGCTTCCGGTTGTTTTGGTCTCCGAAAAGATCGTCGCGCGCCTTCCTTGCGTTCTCAAAAGAGCGCGCGCTGTAAGCCAGTTCGAGCACTTCGCGCCGGTTAAACATTCGCAAGACGTAAGGCAGATATCGATCGCGCGTGTCGGCCAGTTCATCCAAAGTGAGTTGCCGATCCGTTTTCCCCGGACTTCCGCTGACGAAAGTCAATTCGCCGTCGGTCGGCCCATGCACGTTCCACTTAAGAAAATGATCGATTTTCGCGGGCTGACCGTTTTCATAAACGCGAAAGATGCAAACGTCCAGATCGTAGCGGGGATACTCAAAGTTATCCGGGTCTCCACCGAAAAAAGCCAACTGCTGCTCGGGCGCGAAAATGAGCCGCACGTCATCGTAGCGTTTGTATCGATACAAATGATAAGCGCCGCCCTGGTAGAGCGTAACGACGTCGGAGCGCAGCCCGGTTTTCTCTTTGCTTTCCTTTTCAATCGCAGCGATGACGGCATTGCGCGCGCCGGAAGCCTGGTCGCTCGTCATTCCTGGTTTGACCGCGGCGTTTACCCGCGCAGTTACATCTTCAATCGACATCAGAACGTTGAGCTCTAGATCGGTCGATTTCATTTCGTCGGTCTGCGTCTTCGCGTAAAAGCCGTTCCGTAGATAATTGTGCTGCTCGTCGCCCATCTTCTGCAACGTGTCGGCCCCCACATGGTGATTCGTGATCACGAGTCCATTTGCGGAAATGAACGAACCGCTGCCGCCTGAGTTGAAACGGACACTGGCCTTTTGCAGATGCTCAAGCCACTGCGGTGTCGGCTCGAACTGATATTTTTCCTTCAGTTGTTTCAGCGGCGGCGTATTGAAAAGCCACATTCCTTCGTCGGCGAATGCGGACACGGACAAACCAATGGCGCAGGTCGTGGCGATGTAACACAGTTTTCGTGAAATCATGTGCCAGCATAAAATGCCGAGGTGTGCGCGACAACTGCGGCCATTTTTTTTGATTTCGCACGAAGTGCTTTGGGAGTGCGGGGCGTCTTCGCACCGCTTTTCGAGCGTACGCCCCCTGTCCCCCAAAAGCGACGCGAGGGCGCGATCGCACTCCAAAAGCTTCGCGAAATAGAATAACTGCCACAAAAAATTTCGGTTACATTGCGGCGATGTTTCGAACCAGGCGCCGCAAAGTCGAGCGGCTCGATTTCATTCTGGCCGGCGCGCAAAAATCCGGGACGACGGCGTTGCATTACTTTTTAAGCAGGCACCCAGACATCAACATGGGCGACCAGCAGGAAATACATTTTTTTGACAACGACGCCATGTTCGTTTCGGGCGTCGACTACGAAGAATTGCACAAGCATTATCCGCTGGTCGCTCCGTCAACGATCGCCGGCGATTGCACGCCCAGTTACCTGTATCACGAGCCGGCCGCTGAACGGATCTCGAAATACAATCCGAAGATCAAATTGCTGATCATTCTGCGAAGCCCGGTCGAACGCGCGTTTGCGCATTGGAACATGCAACGATTCAAAGGTCGCGAGCCCTTGGATTTTTTTGACGCCGTGCGAGAAGAACAAACGCGCATCAGTGGCGCACCTCCGGCGGACGCGCGGCGTTTTGCTTATGTCGACCGCGGCTTTTATGGACGGCAACTTGCCCGTTTGTTCAAATTCTTTCCGCGTGAGCAAGTGAAGGTCGTGAAGTTCGAAAAGTTCAAGGCGAACCAGCTCAAGACCCTCGCTTCCATCTTTTCGTTCCTTGAGCGTAAACCCCTGCGTTCGGTGCGCAGCAAAGATAGAAATATCGTGCCTTACGAGCGCGCGATGAACTGGGAGGAGAGGATTTTCCTCTACAACCTGTTTGCGGAAGACATCGCGAAGGTCGAGCAGATTCTCGGCTGGGATTGCGCAGACTGGAAATTGTAGCCGTTTCGCTGTGCGAAACGTAGCGCGGAGTTGGACAACCCTTTGGCGCGCGTCGCCCACAGAGTGACGGCTACACCATCTTGAATCGCGCGCGTCGATTTGGATCCGCTGCCAGCAGCGCCTTCCAGCGAAGAATGCGCGCGCCTTGCGCTTCAAAAAAATCGCGCCATTCCTCGGTAAAGAACGAAGAGCCGTCCTGCCGCCGGTTGAATTCCAAAAGGAGACGTCCGTCAGGCTTGAGGAACCTTGTCCGAACATCGTTAACGAAAAATTCCCAATCGACCGGCGACCACTCGAGCCACCCGCCATTCTCCGCGCGCGCAATGCGATGGAAACAGACGCGGTGGCCAGTCACTAGATCAAATTTCGTTCCAAGATCAGGCAGCGGCATTTGCGGCTGTATCCGCGCAACGATGCGGCGAACGCCGAAATGCTTGGTTGTGCCGCGAAAGAAAGGTTCTTCGTCAGGGTCAAGGCCAAGTCCTTGGTGACCGAAGAGCCGAGCGAGATAGAGAAAATAACCCGGCCCGCAGCCAAGATCGAGAATCTGGAGTGGCGGCGAGCGATCAAGCCAAAGGTCCTGAATGCGCTTAACGTTTACGTCGATCCAATAGGTTGCGTCTTCGTAGGCGTTGATTCTTCGCGCATTAGGCCGATACGGATAACGCTCGCGCAGCCGCTCTAATTCGGCTCGATCTATCGTAGCCAGAATCCGCCGAGTACTCACCGGGTGCGTCCAGCGGCAAGCGTGTTCCCACAGGCTTTGCGCCGCGTCTTGGGAAAAGAGCTTTTGAAACTTGCGCGAGAGTCGCACGTGGAAACGATGCCGCTAACTTCCTTATAGACAAATTTGATGATGACGCTCTTCTCAGGGATGGATATCCAGTTGAACCAGGCCGGTGGAACTTCCGTTCGTCATGAATCCGCCCACCCAGCCGTTGTCCGGATAGAAATATTGTTCGTAGCGCCACAGCATTTCTAGTTTTGCACCGGAAGGTTTTTTCCAAACCAGGCGATAATACAAATGGCGTTTCCATGATGGCGAATGGCCCGTCATGAAATTGAAATCGAATGGCGTTGGCCACGTAAGAATGCTCCGCCGGATTTCGATGAAAGCATCGTCGCCTGCCGGCGGCGCAGTGGCAAGGTTCTCTGCTTCTGAGCGCGGTGGACCGAAAGCGAAGACTTTTCCGGTGTCTGCGAGAGCAAGCTCACCATTTTTGGTTGTGCCGACAGTCGGAGAGGGGCCATTCCTGTCGTTTAGACTTAGTGCGATATCGTTAACGTGAAGAAGCCCACCGGTCCCGCTGCCTTCATACACGACCGAGTTGATTCGACTTGAACCTGTCTCAATCGTCCAAAAGCGATCGAGCAAGAGTGAGAGGTGACGCCCACCAAAAATCCAGCTCGCAAATATGGCAACGATAAATGCGATCAGAATTCCAAGCGTGATCAGGATTTTGCGCACAAAATTTGTGGGGTTGTCATTCTGAGCGGAGCGAAGAATCTCTGAACAGGTTGTTCCAACAACACGGAAGCGCAAGATGCAGAGACGTTTCGGCTTCCCTCAAAATGACTACGAAAAACAGCAGCTCATCCGTGTCATCCGCGAAATCCGCGGTTGATAAGAGGTTGTGCTTTCTTCCGTTGGATATAGTCGTTCACTTGTTCTTCGAGAATTTCGAGCGGCAACGCGCCTTTTTTGAGCGCAGCATCGTGAAACTCGCGTTGATCGAATCTTTCTCCCAACTCTTTTTGAGCCCGGGCGCGGAGTTCCTGAATCTTTAGCATGCCAATTTTGTAGGCACATGCCTGGCCAGGCGCGACGATGTAGCGTTCTATTTCCGATTTAACTTCTTTGTCACCCATCCCGGTTTTGTCGCGCATGTAAGCGATCGCCTGTTCGCGGGTCCAGCGCTTTGCATGAATACCGGTATCAACTACTAATCGCACTGCGCGGAAAAGCTCGTCGCGCAGGCGTCCCAGGTCTCCAAATGGATCGTTGTCGTACCAGCCTGTCTGTTTTGCGAGCCACTCGCAGTAAAGCGCCCAACCTTCAATATACGCAGTAAACGGAATTACTTTCCTAAATTGCGGAACTCCTTTGAGTTCCTCTGCCGTTGAGATTTGCCAATGATGGCCCGGCACACCTTCGTGATACGCCAGAGTCGGCATGCTCCATTTGGGGACTTCGTTCATGTCGCGCAAGTTCGCGAAGAAAATCCCCGGCCGGGTGCCATCCATCGCGGGCGGCTCATAGTATGCGCCCGGCGCAGTCGATTCCTTGAACTCCGGGACGCGTCGGACTTCAATCTTCGCGCGCGGGGTGATGAGAAATAATTCCTTCGAGGAATGCGCCGTGGCCTTCGCGATTAAATCCGTGTATCGCGCCAATGCCTCCTCCCGGCCTTTGTCATCATTGGGATAAATGAAACGCGGATCTTTCGCGAGCTTGTCCATCGCTTCGCCGATTGCCTGACCGGCGAAACCGTTTTGGTCAAGAATTGCACGCATGTCGCCCTCGATTCGGGCGACTTCGCGCAGACCAAGCTCGTGGACTTTATCGGGTTTCAGCGTCGTGGTTGTATTTTCGCGGAGACAATGGGCGTAGTACGCGTCGCCATCCGGTAGTTTCCACACGCCGTCGTCGGTCGTGGTTTTCGGCAACACTTCTCGGAGATAATCGATCAGCTTTTGATAGGCCGGATAAACTTTCCCGGTTATTGCTGTTCCAACGCGCCCCTGGAAATCCGCGCGTTGCGCCTCGGTTAACTCCGCGATCTTAGCGGCGCGAGTTTTAAACGACGTTGCCAGAATATTTTCCGAAGCCGGCGTCCCGATAAAATCCGACATTTCCTTGAGCACCTCCTCAACAACAAAACGCGGCGGCAGAATTTGCTTTTGTTCGCGTACCTTCAAATTCTCAAGCAATTCATCGAACTTTTTCGGCAGAGCATCGAGACGCTTCACGTAATACTCGCAATCTTTGCGGGTGAGCAACCGGTGCGTGTTTGCCATGAAAGAAGGAAATTGGTTCTGCACACCGAAGAGCTGATTGACTGGATAATTGTGCCACTGCCATTTTTCGCCTTCGACTTGCATTTGCAAAAACCACTCGAGCACATGCGTGGAAAGCTTTTGGGACGACGACTGGCGATCGAGAGGGTACTCGCGAAGCTGCGTCAGATCGCGCTTCCACCTGTCAAATTCCTGCTGTTGATGCGCTGACGATTCGTCGTCGAGCTTGCCGTTGTGGCCGGTGATGCCGAACTGCTCGACTAATCCAAGCGTGGAAAGCAGCTCCGGATGATCGAAGATAACTTCAGCGAAAACTTTCTCGTAAAACAGATTGAGACTCCACGGCCGAAACCAGATCAAATTAACAATGAAAACGGCCAGAGCGATCACGACGACTGCGACAATCGCGCCGAGCCATTTCAAAACGCGTTTTAACATCTGCTCACATCAGCTCCGAAAACGGGCGTCTTGATACGATGCAGCAAAACGCGTCGGTGGATTCAAGGATTGGTCCGTCGGTGCAAAATCTTCCGCGACTGAACATCGGATTAAGTCAGAGTCTACTCTTTGAAGACCAAGCCGCTCCGTTGCCGCACGTCGTTCCAAGGTGCTTCGACGGCAGGTGTCCGATCCAGCAGGATTTCAGTTCTGCCCGTCTTGTGCGGCCCAACGTGGATATAGCAGACGCGCTTTTGCACGAGATAAGTATAGTGTCGAGCATCGAAACAGGCGAGCGAACGACGCTCGGCAAGTGTGATTTCTGGCCACGGATTTAAGAATTAGATATAAACCACGAATGCCCAAGCCGGCGGAGCACATCGACAAACCAGAACCACGCGGACAAACCATAGCCGCGGTTCTCGCCGTCGGCGCTATTTACCTGGCCCTACCACGCAACGTCGTTGTCGGCCCAATTTGGTTGCTGCCGACTCTGATTGTCGTTTTGCTCGTGCCGACTGTAGTGAGCCATCGCGTAGGAAAACAATCACTCAATCGCCTTCTCGGATTCATTATCAATGGAATCACAACGCTGGCGCTGATCGGATCGGTAATTCTGCTCGTGCGCGCGCTGCCTTCGCACCGGGGGACGCCGCTGCAGTTGCTGCGCTCGGGCGGATTACTTTGGCTGACGAATGTGATCGTCTTCGCGCTCTGGTACTGGCGGCTGGACGGCGGCGGACCGACCCTGCGTCACAAGCAAAACAAATTCGGCAGCACAAGCTTTCTTTTTCCACAGATGCAAGTCCCGCATGACGAACGCGCCCAATTCGAATGTGCGCGCTGGCGGCCGCACTTCATTGATTATCTGTTCGTCGCCTTTACGCAGAGTTCCACTTTCGGCCCGACCGACGCGCCATTGCTGGCTCGCTGGGCGAAGGTTCTGGCGATGATCCAGATTTTTATTTCGCTCGGTATCGTGGTGTTGCTGATCTCGGGCGCTGTGGGCGCACTTTGAGCGATGCGGGCGATTGAGGTCAATCGCCCCTACCTGAATGCGCGATTAGGTAGGGGCGGGGCGTTCACCTGAACCGCCCGGGCGGCAGTCGATTTATCTGCCAATCAGAATCAAAATGCCTGCTAGCAACGCCAGGATTCCCATCACGATCGCGGGGATGGCGACGTGAACGAGAGCCATGATTCCGATGAGAATCAAATAAATGGCGAGCAGGAGCATTCCGATATTTCTTGTGATCATCATGGCCTGTTTCTGAAGGAGTGCCGGCACGTTTGCACGCTTTAAGTTGCGCGTTCCTGAAAAAGTCGAAAACCGAATGTCGAAGCACTCGCCTTAACCCTTCCTTGGCACGCGCCGCCTTGGCAAAGCTGGCAACGCTTCAAAGAATCGCGTGCAGAAGTTTTGTGATTGATCTGCCGTCGCTCAAGTAAGTAACCGCGTGGAACGCGAGAAAATCATTTTCTTTCGGAACTTTTTCTTCGCCGCCTTTATCATCGGCCCCTGTTCTATTTCGGGGCGACAGCCTTGACAAAGCCGGCAACGCTTCAAAGAATCGCGTGCAGAAGTTTTGTGATTGATCTGCCGTCGCTCAAGTAAATAACCGCGTGGAACGCGAGAAAATCATTTTCTTTCGGAACTTTTTCTTCGCCGCCTTTATCATCGGCCCCTGTTCTATTTCGGGGCGACAGTCCTGTTTTGGAACACCGGTGCCTCGTGGGCGACGCACTTCTTCAAAATCGACGAGAAAGAATTTGGAAGACTGGTTTTATTGTTCTTCATTCAGCTGCGCGTCGCGCTCGTATTTTTCTTTCTCGTGCCGGCTTTGGCTCTGCATTGGATGGCGAGAAAGAGATAATCAATCGCGTCATGAACGATTTGGTTTTGTGAAGTGTTTGTAGGCGATCGAATCGTGTGGACTGCGCGCTAAAGCGATCCGAGGACGCATCGCACTCCCAAGGCACTGCGTGCGAACTCGATAGAAGCGGCAGCTCTATTTTCGCGAAAGCTTTCGGAGTGAGTGCGCGTCCTCGCGTCACTTTCATTCGATCTTTGACGGAACCAGAATCGCCTCGCTCATTCCGTGCAGAAATTTTTTATCTGCAGGAGCGATTGTCGCGAGCGCGCCGCGTACCTTCACGCGATTGCCTTCGACGAAATAATAAGGGCAAAGACGGACCCGGCCTTTCATGGTTTTCAGCTCACCTGAATCTGGATCCCAATAGTGGTGTTCGAACTGCTGGCCCTTGTGAAAGCGTTGCAGGATCGTTGGCGACGATTCGAACGTTGCGAGGGCGTGTTCAATTCTTTTCTCCCATTCAGCATGGGGCAGATCGCTTCCGAGCGCTATACCGCGGCTGCCCCAGCCGAGAGGCGAAAATCCGCTCACTTTCAACAGAAGGTCACGATCTTTCTGGCTAAACTTCGCGGCCTCGCGCCAATCGTGGATCTCCAAGCGCGGAATAACCGCATGCTGCGGCAATGGGGTTGGATCAAGCAGCCACGAGTAGGGAATGACTTCCTGGAGCTTAATGAAATATTTTTCGCCCAGTTCGCGTCGCCAAAATTCGCGCAGCGGCTGAAGCCAAAAAAGCGCGAACCACATTTTCTCCTCCAAATAGGGTTTGATCGGCGGCGTGATTGTGATGCGTCCTTCAGCATTTGCGCGCAGCGTCTTTTCGATGCCGGGAATATTTCGCAAATCGAACAACTCAAAAAACCGATACACGTCGCGTCCAGCTTGAGGCTCGTAATTCTCCGCCGGCACGACGCGCCAGTTGTAGCCGGGATCGCTGATCCCGGCCGGTGTGAAATCGGGAGGAGAACCGGAGTCAACCCCTCCGGCTACAGCTTGTCGCTGATTTAATCGCGCGGCGACCCACTCCATCTCCGGCCGGTATGTTGCCGACTCGCGCGAGAGGACAATTTCGCCTCCGTTTGGCAGAACACTTCGAAATCCTTCCAGCATTCCGTCTGCGCCGCCAATGATCTCGCCGTCGAATGTTGAATACGTCTGATTAAGCCAACCAGTCAGACCAATTCCGCCCGGGACGGAATCGATTTCGGCAATGATGTAGCCGTTCTCCGTCAGAATGAGGTCTGGCCGGATCACTCGTGGTAAATTCTCACGAATCTCTTTGCGACGCGAAAACTCGATCAATTCTTTCGGCTTACCGGCGTCGAGATACTGTGCAATCCACGCCGGTTGTTTGCCTTTGACACTCAGTTGGTAGAGCTGGTTGCAGGCGCGTTGAAAAACAAAGAGGCGATGACCAAGTTGCTCGAGTTCGGCGAGAAATTTTTTGTCGATCGGAAATGGGTCCGGCGAAAGGAGCCACTCTTTTTCCGCGAAGAGGCCTTCCTCTGGGAAAGCAGCGCGAATTGTGGCAAGCCTGTCGTCCTGAACTCGCGCTTGCATTATGAAGCAAACGTCCAACGCCCAACGCCGAACGTCCAACGCCGAATGCTGACATCTAAATTAGACATTGGGCGTTGAGCGTTCGGCGTTTTGCACTCACCTTCCCGCAGCCATTTTCTTGAGCGTGAGCTTGACGAGTTCTTCTGCCGATTCTGCTTCGCCTTTCTCTTGCAGATCCCGCACCGCTTTATGCGCGTCGATTTGTTTGTATCCGAGTGCGATCAATGCGAGCACGGCTTCGTTGGCCTGCTCTTGTTCGGGCGTAGGCGCGTGCGCGGCGCTCGCAGCTTCCCAGGCCGCAGCTACTCCCAGCTTGTCTTTCAATTCCAGGACGATCCGCTCGGCCGTCTTTTTCCCGAGGCCACTGATTTTCGAGATTGCCGCTACATCAGAGTTGACCACTGCAGCTTTGAAATTGTTCACGCTCATTCCGCTTAACACCGCCAGCGCGAGTTTGGGCCCGATGCCGCTGACATTATTGACCAGCAACCGGAAAAGGTCGCGCTCGGCCGGCGTCATAAATCCGTAAAGCACATGGGCGTCTTCGCGTATGGCCAAATGAGTGAGAATGCGGATGGGTTGCCCGGCAGTAGGCAGTTTATCGTAGCTTGAGAGGGGAATAAATACTTCGTAGCCGACTCCACCGACATCGATAGTCGCCTGTGTTGGCAAGGCGGTCACTAGTTTGCCATCGAGAAACGTGATCATGGGTCGTTAGGAAGCGTTAAAGCCGGGTTTGTTGTTTGTCATTCTGATCCCGCAGGCGCGGGAGAAGAATCTCTGATTATTTCTGGGGGCCCATCTACCGCAAGCTGATTGTCAGAGATGTTTCGTTCCGCTCAACATGACAAAAGGAGGAAGACGCTTCAACACTTCAACGAATCACTCTGGTTTCAGTACAAGGGTTAAATCGACGCGTTTTCCTTTCGCGATATTAAAACCATCGGTGGAAAAAGTTTTCCAGTCCGCCAGCAGATTCGGGAGTATCTTTGCAACCCGCGCCGTTGGCAAGATCACAAAGCGCGGTCCGCCTTTATTCATGAACTCTGCTGCGGTCCTTTTATTTAGTGGGGTCATCCAACCGCGCACGCGCGATCGAAAATACCAAATCAGGCTCGGCTCCTGAAAATCGACGGCGCCAAATTCCATGTCCGGTCGCAAGTGACTGCGTGACGCCTCGAACAAATCGTGTGCGGGAAAGGATCCGGTGAGAGGAGGTAGAACGACAAGCGCTCCGGAAACTATCAACGGCACAAGAGCAGCGATGGCGAGATAAACACAAATTGCCGCCGCCGTGGCGAGTTTAAGGAATTTTTCCCGGCCTATAAGATGGCGCGCGAGCAGCAACGACAGCAATGGAAACGCCGGTAGCGTGTAGTGCGGTAATTTCGTTTTGATCAAAGTGAAGATGATGAAAATGATGGCGATGCCCCAGAGAAGATAATTGTCGATCAGATTCCAGCTGTAGCCGGGATCGGCGATCCCGGTCTTTCTTTCCCGCCACAATGTCCGAACCAGCCATGGCAGTTTGATCGACCAGGGAAAAAAACTCACAAAAACAGTCACGAAATAGAATGGCAAAAGCAGCAGATACATACCGAGGGAATTCGCGCCGTGGCCTTCCATGGTCGCGAATGAACGACCAATCACGTGTCGACCAATTCCGACCGTGAAAAACTCGCCACGCGTTTGAATGAGTGCCGGAATTCCCCAGAACGCGACCAGGGCGAGCGTGAGTAAAATTCCATAGCTGACCTTGAAGCGCCGGGCCAACTGCGCATCGCGTGCGAAAATGATTGTTACTGCAACGGTCACCAATGGCAGCCAAGCAACTGGTCCTTTCGCGAGAAAGCCCAGCGCCAATGCCAGGTAAAACGTGAACCACCACGACAAAGATGTTTGATGTTTGATGTTTGATGTTTGATTTATTTCTTCGGAATTGGGCGTTGGGCGTTGAACGCCTGCTCGCGATCTATCGGAGTTGAGCGTTGGGAGTTGAATCAATTCGTATCCCGCCCAATGCGCGAGCGTGACGAACAACACCAGCCACATGTCCGCGACGGCTGCTTTTGCGTGGACAAATGTTTGCAGCGACAGAGTAAAAATGATCGCTGCCCACCAGCCAAGCTTCTCTCCGTCGATCCGCGTTCCCCATACAAAGATCACCACCGCAGTGAGCGCGGCCGCGATCGCTGATGGAAAACGCGCCGCGAAATCGTTTTCACCGAAGACACGATAACTGACCGTTTGTGCCCAATAGGTGAGGGGTGGCTTATCCAGACGAAGCTGATTATTGAAGTAGGGGACGATGTAATCTCCGCGCTCCATCATTTCGCGCGATGCCTCCGCGAAACGTGGTTCGTCACGGTCGATCAGCGGCAAGCTCCATGTTCCGGCGATGTGAAAAAGCACGCAGCCTGCAAAAAGAAGCGCAAAATTGCGAATTGCGGATTTCAAGTGCGCACTCAGAATAGGCTCCGGTAAAACTGACGGGAACTCATTTGTGAAGCGCCACGCGGTTTTTTATTGGCTGATCGGCCTCGCGATCGCGGCGACGACGATCGCCGTTTCATTTCATTTTGACGACGGCGTAAGGGATTTCATTGCGCAGCATCAAAGCCACACGATGCGCAATTTCATGCGGTACGTCAGCCTGTTTGGTGACTGGCCCTCGCATGTTGCGCTGGGCTTACTCCTTTTAGGAATTGCATGGATACGCGATAGCAAGAAGTGGATGCGCATTTTTTTGGCGATGCTCGTAGCCATGTCGATTGCAGGCGTGACTGGCCATGTAATTAAACGCACGATTCCGCGCCCGCGCCCCTCAGTGAAAACGGAGATTCATTGGGGTGGCTCGCGTTTCAGCTCGAAATATCACTCGTTTCCTTCCGGGCATGTGGGAGCTTCGACCGCGTTCTTCTGTACGCTATTTCTCGCGAACCGGCGCATCGGCCTAGCGTGCCTTCCCATTCCGATTCTGATTGCGTTTTCGCGCATGTACATCGGTGCGCATTATTTGTCCGACGTTGTTTGCGCTGCGATCCTGGGGGTTCTTTGCGCGCTGCTGGTCACGCATTTTTGTCTGCGACCAATCGAAAATCGGCAATCGCCAATCGAAACTTAGATGCGGAGGGGGTGAGATTCGAACTCACGAGGCCTTTCGGCCTTCCGGTTTTCAAGACCGGCGCAATCAACCGCTCTGCCACCCCTCCCGGGATCAGTGATCGGTGATTAGTGATTGGGGCTCTAGTATAGCAGCATTACTTCATCGCTCCATGCTCTCAGCGAAATCACGCCGCTTCCAACGATGACGAATAGCGTATTGGAATAGTGGGAGTGATGATGAAATGCGCTGGACATGGCGATATGTTCATGTGAACTTAGCAGATGCCGGCGAAGAAGAAATTTCGCTCTATCGTTCACGAGACTCCGCAAAGTCGCGAGGCCATCCGTGGGCGCGGGGCTTCCTGGAGTCCGGCCAATCGGTTCGAAACACTGCAAGTCGATGTTAATGACCCCGATGTTGTCGACGTCGACCCTGACGGAAACGAGCGGCCGCGCCGCGCTACACAGTATTTTCGCGACGGAACCAAATCGATCATCACTCGCAATAACAGCCCCGATGTCGGTTTTGAGACAAGTCTCAATCCCTATCGCGGATGCGAGCATGGTTGCATTTACTGTTACGCCCGGCCGACACACGAATACCTCGGTTTTTCGGCCGGCCTCGATTTTGAAAGCAAAATCATGGTGAAAATGAATGCGCCCGAGCTGCTGCGCGCCGAACTGGAATCGAAGGACTGGCAGCCGCAGACGCTGGTGATGAGCGGGGTGACCGATCCGTATCAGCCGGTTGAGAAGAAGTTGCAGATCACGCGCGGTTGTCTCGAAGTGTTGGCGAAATTTAAAAACCCCGTAGCGATTATTACGAAGAATCGTCTGGTCACGCGAGATCTCGACCTTTTGTGCGAGTTGGCAAAATACAACGCGGTCGCGGTGAATCTTTCCGTCACTTCCCTCGATCCAAATTTGCAGCGAGTACTCGAGCCGCGCACGTCATCGCCTCAGGCGCGACTCGATGCAATCAGCCAACTTCGCAGCGCAGGGGTCCCAACAGGCGTAAAGGTGTCCCAACGGGTGTAATGGTTGCGCCAGTCATCCCCGCGCTTACCGATCATGAACTCCCCAAAATCCTGGAGGTGTGCGCAAAAGCCGGCGCGCAATTTGCCGGCTACACAGTTGTTCGTCTCCCGTGGGCGGTCGCGCCATTATTCGAGCACTGGCTCGAGGAACATTTTCCCGATCGAAAAGAGAAAGTCCTTGGCCGCATCAGGCATTTACGCGGGAACAGGCTCAATAATTCACTTTGGCACACGCGAATGACGGGCGAGGGGATTTTCGCCGAGCAAATCGCTTCGCTATTCAAAGTGGGTTGTGGTCGTGCCGGGATTGGCGAGCGGCCGACGCTTTCAACGGCGGCATTTCATCGGACGAAAGAGCAACTGAAGTTGTTCTAGCCACTCCGCTTCTGTAGAGGCAGCCGTGTCGGCTGCGACAACTTTTGATTCTGCAGGCGATACGCCCATTCGACTACAGTCAGGGAGGCTCTGCCACCACATGAAAGTGCTTGAGAATTTGTCAAAACTAGCG
>Ga0193721_1000155_pt1 | contig 20497 bp, 21 predicted proteins | sample U2s2metaG_FD_145078 | JGI IMG/M metagenome (GOLD analysis project Ga0193721, IMG submission 145078) | Soil microbial communities from a riparian zone of the East river system, Colorado, United States - U2s2 | ecosystem: Environmental > Terrestrial > Soil > Riparian zone | place: USA: East River...
TTCTTGATCGCTCATACCCATAATATGTAGTAGAAAATAGAAAAGTCTTTCCGGTGTAGACTTTGTTATAGCCTTTATTAAAAGTAGGGATCAATTGTGCTGGTGGGCCCAATTCTCCCGTCAATAACATTTGCGTCCCTCAGCCTTAACCCTTTTATAATTTGTTGGACGTAATAATTCTAACCTAACTTGCAGCAATGTCCACACTGGTGGTACCTGTCTGACCATTTTTCATCAGCCCGCCAGTTTTTTAATAGGTGTAGCATACAACGGTAATAAGATATTGATACAACCCTTTTATTGTTTGTTGACTATAACTATGCAAGTGTACATAACGGCCAAGAATACGCCATATCTTATATATCTAACATGACATTCCGCTTCTGAGTATCAGTATTTATGCCCAAATCAGAGAAACTGAAGACTGCAATGATATTTGCAGATTTTACAATAATTCTACCCGTAACAGTAAGATGCGTTTTTCTTGTAGTGGAGACAATGTAATGCATTGTTTAGACATGTTCCATATTCGTCACTCAATCAATCCTAATCCTGCATTGTTGCAATCTTCGGTTTACAACTATACTTCCATTTTAGAAATAAAAGGCAAAGGTTTAGTGAAACGCCGATGGCATTTGCGATGGCGATTATTATATCTCCCTTTAGAACTCCGTAAAGTACCCATAGAGAAAGTCCACCTATAAGACATATAATAAGCCATTTAGATACGTCATCAGTTTTCTTGGTTTTAAGCGATTTCCTAATTTGTGGAACTGTACTCCACAAACTAAAAAACGTGGCAACTATTCCTATCAAAAAAATGAAATATTCACTAATTACCATTATTTACGACTGGCGCTCCTATGAATATAGAAACGTTTTTTAATTTCATATCTAGACAACCAGAAAAACGCTAAATTCTCCCTTATTAGCAGTACATTATTCATGCCAACCAGGGGATCAAATTCCAGTTTTATTAATAACACCCTACTTTAGTAACTAGCCTTTAGCCACCGTGAATTTCCTTTTCTAGGGCACCTTTGAGCAAGTTTACATGACTTAACCTATCAGTCTTTATTTTTGCCCATGTGTTGGCGAGTTCCTGTTTATTTGCATTTTCAGCATCTTTTATGTATGTGTCAATAGTATCGTAGAGAAATTCTGCGTCCTTACCCATGACCTTCAAAATATCATACATAGTATTGGATAGCGGTGTTGAGTTAGACATAATCTGTTATTGTCATAAAACTATTTAACAGCTTTAACTCTATGACTTGACGTTCCTAAAATCAATATAAGGTCTGAAAAGGTACAGATGATATCACCTATGACCATTTTGCTTTTTGCCGTTATTAACGAGCAAAGTCATAAAAATGACCTGGGCGTAAATGAGAGAATGACCGGAGTACCAACCGAGCCCGTAGATTCTTCAGAACGATATAGAAACATTCGAGATTTAAAATAAATCAATTCAATTTGAAAAATTAACAAAAATTTAACAAATACGGTTAGTCAGTCACAATAAGTAGCATATAGCGGATCTAAACTAATTTGCAAAGGATCGGATTCAGGCATTCCAGTTCTTCGCGTATAGCATAAAAATAAAAAATGGGGGTATGTTATTCGGAAGCGGCATTGGTCTTTGCTAATCTTGTACACAGGTCCAGGTGTCTATTCTCCTCTTTGAGAATTGCTCTCACTGTCGTTCCGAATTTCTTATTTTTTACTTCCTTTGCGACTGACGTAAGAACTTCATAATGAGTCACTTCTCCTCCTTCCGCTAAACATAGAAACTCTAGGGCTTCTTGTGTATCGGGGTCTTCACCCAAATACGTTTCCATAATCTTTGAGGCCTTATCCGCTGTCTCTTGCGCTTTTTCTTGAATAGTGCCAACGTGAAACCCATCACTTTCACTCAAATCTTGAACCAGTTGTTGCATCTCTTTTTCTTGATTGCTAGCCTCATCCCTCATTTTCGACAATCTCTTCATTTGTTCAGGTTTCAGTAATCCACGTGAATCCAATTCCTCAACTGCTTTCTGAGCGGCTTTTTCCAAACCTATTGCCTCTCCAATTTTCTCTTGAATCATTTCTTTATCTGCCATATTGATAATACATTGCACTTTATCGCTTAATAATGAATAAATTTGAAGTTGGCTGTTGTATATTAAAAACGTTACCTAATTTCATACCCATCTAACTAAAAAGTTGGTACGTCTCATAGGCTTCAGACTATCTGAAGTTTTAACTCGATTAGAAGTACGACAGTTCCTAGTAACTCATTGAACTTTTAACATTTAGCAATGTCCGCAAGTCATTAAGTTTTTTACAAAATAAATAGAATATATCAGAAATAAAGACAGAAAGTGTTAGATAGTATAAAAACAAAAAAATATTTTTAGTCGTCCTCTTCTTTTTCTTTTACCTCTTTCTTTTCTATTACGTTTCCAAATTCATCCTTGTTTTCTTCGTATGTTTCTTTCTTTTTCTTGTCGCCCATATCACTATATTCTTTCGCAACATTGCTTAAAACGGGTCAAGTCTAGCCGTTGTTTTTATTTAATCATCTGTAGTTTTTTGATATGCAAATTCCAAACGAGAGGTGTTACTATTCTTGATATTTAGGTTATTTACTAGTCTACGACTCATGATATCAGATAAATAGGAATGGAGTTTTTGACAAAATAATCGGGGTCAAACGTAATTGGTGCTATAAGGAGGACATTAAATAAGAATCTGAGAAGGACAACAATTACAATTATTACAATTATAACAAGAGCAATATAGACGAGGGTGTTTAGTACCATGTTAATCTAATGTACGTAATCATATAAATATAAGTTACTGCCCTTAAGGGCATCTGATTTTACACTGCCTCAGAAGTTCCCTAAATATATATCGAATTATTTTTTAGGATATTTTTTTCCATTTCTGTAAGGAAATTTTCCGACAGAAATAGTTCCAGCTATCATAAAGATACCAAGCAACATCGTCAATAATATTTGTTATTTGTAGATGATCTCATCAAATAATTTAGTACTACAAAGTATATATTGATCTTAAAATATTTCGTTTTATTTACTAAAAATTTACATTAATTTATAGCAGTCGCTTCTTGGTAACCGTCAAGCTCGATTACCAAACCGTTTTCTTAGCAGAAATATTGAATACTTATATTAAATGTTCAACCATAGATCACATGAGCAATATAACAAACTGGGATGAAATCCTAAAAAAAGAAGCACGAGGTATAAATGACTATGATTTAGGTGAAGTACACGAGGTAGACCCCGAAATAGTCGTTACCATAAAAGGAATTGTTGACAAAGACAAATTTTATCTCCCAAAAAGTCTAGTTGAACGCTTTGATGGAGACAAAGTTTGGTTTTCAATAACTAAGGAGGACGCTCAGACTTATAGGAAGGATTAATTCCTATTCTGGTGTTAATAAAACCTTTCTTTTTTTACTCTTCGGATTTAGACGTTATCTTAAGAAAAACTTTAACACGCCTTCTTCACGCCTTCTTCAAGTTCACTTTCGATTAGTTATTCCGACCAAGTAATATTTAATACCTACAGATGCTGATCAATATTGATTCTATAATAGAGGAAAAAATCTTCAATTTGAAAAGAAAATATAGGATCTAAGTTCCGTTCATTAGTAATATACTCTATTACAGCGCTATTTTCTTTTATGCCTTGTTTTGCCAGACATGCTTGCATTACAGACTGCATATGGGTTGGCCTTCTTACCCGGTTTACGTTTGACTTTTGTCACGCAATATTGTAGTAGATATTCAATCTGATCTGTGGTAACGTAGTAAATAAGTATTTGAGAATGTTTAGTATTCAGTACAATTAAGGTCTATAAAAATACAATCCAATGCCTTCATCGTCGTTATGACGTTACTTGTCATAGTGGTTGGAAATCATGCTTTTCAAAACACGGCAACATAATTTTAACTATTACGTATCGATTTTTTAATTTTCTACTTTAAAAAAACATGCCTACCTTTCTGTTCAGAGACGGGCTGTAAACCTAATTTATCAACATAGAATTCTTTCATTTTTTCTAAATGAGATGAATATATTGACGTTTCAACAATCTTTCTGAATTTCATAGTAAGTTAACGAATATAACGAATCAAACAAAATAAAGTATTTGATGGTAATAGTTACATTTCTTCACAAACCAGAATTAGGTAGCACTTGAAAATAATATGGAATTATCTTGAGATGATAATCAAAGATTGATATATAATTTAGAAGGTAAAGGAACAGGTATTTCATGTAAAAAATGATTTTAGAGATTTTATGAAGTCTGGTTTACTAGCATGCACATATATTTTGACAGGCCTATTCCTTTAATCTTTAGACTAAAGTAATCATATTTTCACGTTTTGGCTTGTCCCATTTCTTTACAATTTTATACCTATTTTGATACCATTTTTTTACATATCTTTGAACAATCTCCACACACCCTAGCACATTCTTTACAGTGGTCAGTATCATGTTTGGCACATTCGTTTGCGCAATCTTCGCATATCTTTGCGCAGTAATCACATAATTCTTTTACTCGATTGCTGTCACAGGACATATGTTTGGATGTAAATCTGCATAGGTCTGCACAGTAGAAACATAACTCTACACATTGTAGAAGAGACTTACTAGCTTCTCTTAAACATAAAGTACCACAGTACTCACATGAATTGGCACAATGGTTACATGCTTCAATACAATCTGCATATCTCGGATTGTGAAATGAACTTATCCTTGCAATAGAACTCACGATTGTCAAATAACCAATATTTTATTTAAGAGTTGAAATTGTACCCTACCCTAACTAACATCAAATTGTAATTTTGATTCTTCTATCCGAGAATCTCATTCAAGAAGGGTCAAATGCGATTGACATTCCTTACCTAGGCTCAACTCTGTTTACGAAGTCGGACAAAAAATTACATTAATTTATGCAATGATTGTGGATAAAAAGAAGTCCTTAAATGCATATTATCTACTTAAAGCTTTAGTAAGCTTATGGGACGCAAGGACTGGTATTACGTACATCTCCCAAAGCTCTTGATCAAGAGACTCGATATCTTTCTCGATAGCCCCAGAGCTAAACGTATGGGCATGTACAATAAACCAGAGCTATTAAGAAAGTTGATTAATGATTTCCTGGAGGAACAGGAAACAATGTACAATAAAATAGAGTCTATCGAGGAATTTATTTCAGAGATAAAAGAATCTGATCATGTTCTGATTACCTTTAATGATAAATCGCAATTTGAACAGATTGTAGTTAATTTTGTGAGAAGAGGTATTATTAGCAACAACATAATTGTGCTTTTTATCGCCGGTAAGGATGAGTCACAATTTATACAGGCCCTCAACAAGATCAAAAATATAAATTCACTTTTTTCCTCAGAAGATATAGTGGTTCTTAGAGCAGATAACTATCGTCAAGACGGAATATATATGATAGAACCAATTCTTCACAGATTGGAAAGCATTATACAAACAGCTCGAGATAGATCTAAATGTGGTCTGAGTTTAATTGGCACCTTACCAGGAGAATTGATAGAAGAGGGCAAGCATGATGAGGCTCATAATATTGAAATTCGGTTTAATGAAGCCGTTCACAAATCTGAAATTCCTGCCACGTTACTATGCTTATATAGATCCCTTCCCAAAACACTTGAAGGGCGTTTCTCGCGATGTCATGATCTCATAATCAAACGAGCTGTTACTTCTACAGGGATACAATAGTTTATCTATCCGATCCGATTCAGGTAATTCCGATCCGATTCAGGTAATGAAATTGGCGTTTGGTTTACAGTAAGGAGCTGGTAAGTCCCAAATCTTAAATACAAAGAGAGCATTTTTGTCCGTTATGAATAGACAAATTTCAAATCAAGAAACGCAGAACGCAATAACGCAGTACAAGAAGATAACGATTGATGGCCTGTCTGTGTTCTACAGAGAAATTGGAGACAGAGGTAATCCGAAGCTTGTGTTGCTTCATGGATTTCCTTCTTCTTCTCATCAGTACCGCAATCTTATGCCTGCCTTAGCCCGCCACTTCCATATTGTTGCACCAGACTATCCTGGTTTTGGGAACTCAGAATTTCCGACTCCGGACAAATTTGACTACACGTTTGATCGGATCTCCGAGGTAATGGAAAACTTCTTGAAGACCATAGGTTTCACACATTTTGGGCTTTACATGCAGGACTATGGGGGACCCGTTGGATTCAGGATCATAACCAGACATCCTGAATGGTTAGAATGGTTAATAGTGCAGAATACAAATGCTTATGAAATTGGCTTTACTAGTGCTTGGGATGGACTACGGAATGCACTTTGGAAGAACCGCACTCCCGAATCCGAAGCTCCTCTATTTGGGTTCCTCCAGGGTGATACAATAAAGCAAATCTACCTTCACGGTCACAAGAATCCTGAAGTTATCAGTCCTGACAACTGGAACATGGATGTGAGTTTCCTAGAGCGGCCAAATGCGCGAAGGGTACAAATGGATCTGTTCTACGACTACCGAAGGAACGTAGAGCTATACCCCAAATGGCAAAAATTTTTGCAAGAGTATCAACCAAAGTCGCTAATTTTCTGGGGGCAAAATGACATATTCTTTACTCGAGAAGGAGGGGAGGCATACCTCAAAGATGTCCCTGATGCCGAGATGCATAGACTTGATTCAGGACACTTTGCGGTGGAAGATTTTCTTGATGAAATTGCCAATACCATCATTCGCTTCTATCTTGAGAAAGTGTCAATTGCGAAATAACAAGGTGTTATGGAGCCATAGTTAACTGTCCATTCGTGGAAGTACCGTCAAGCACGTAGGAGACTGAATTTTATTCTCTCCATTTTTTTTACTATAGAAAGTATGTTATAGGCAGTGCAAATATGCCTAAATCAATATCTAGCACATTATTGAAAGGAACTTAACTTATTTAGGTAGAGAAATATGGAATGAAAAGAGAGAAACTAGTCACCGCTGTTATAATTTTGTGCTTTTTTGGTGGTTTGGTTGGAGGTCCTGTGGCTAGCCTAATTGATTATTATGGATCCCCTGAAGAACGATTTAGACTTTTCATTATTCCAGAAGTTGTTGGGTTTATCAGTGCAGGTTTTCTGGTTTATTACGGAAAATCAAAGGGAAAGGGGGACGAATAGATCCTCAAAGGCTGCCGTTTTCTTGGGTGGGGTAGAAAATTAGGTATAAAGAAATGCACGTACTAAAGAAGCAGTAGAAAGACATCACCATAAAGTAGTCCTAAAGAATGAAAGTATGTAAGTCAAAACAACAAATTATAAAAAAAACTAAATACTAAGGTAATTGAATTCTATTATATGCAAGGTTCAAATCCCCTTGTGACCGATCAATGACAACGGAATGCTTGACGAGATATGAGTTATGATATCATGGCGAATAAGATTACGTTTTTACTACTTCGATAAAGATCTATTTAGTATCTGATCACGCTCAGGTTCAGGAATTCTTGTGAGTGCTGTATAAAATGTTTCTGATGTTACTTTATTTTTAATGATAGAGAGATCCTTAGGTAGGCTATTTTGCAAGACTTTGGTTAAATTTCCAGAGTCCAATAGTGTTAAAGTTAGTTCTATTACAGATCCAGGTTGATCACTTAAAGCATATTCCTGAACTTTGTCAGCCGGTAGTGAAATTAAATCTTGCACTATTTCACATACTGTAGATGTATAACTTTTTGTATCGCAATTCGAAATATTGGGACGGCCAATCATATGTGCAGGAGCAGATGACCCATTTTCTCCTGTCGTCATATTACCAAGAAAGTCCGACTGTTCGGACGGCTGAAATGCGTATACTGTTTGGAAAGAAGTAACCCCTACAATAAAAAGAAGAAATTGAACCTTCATTATATATGACTGGCGATAGTATACCAAATAAGAATCCACCTCAAATGTTTCTTTATGTACACTAGTTAGAATTCCTAATACTATTCCGATTGAATATTCAATCAGAACCCCTTGGTCCCCCTTGAATCTAGTAAAATAATAAACCAAACTGCAATTCAATTTATTGTTCTGTTGGAATGCCAATTGAAGAATTTACTTGAGTCAGCTCTCAGGCCTTACAAATTACGAAGGCACATACTTTTTTTGATACTATAACCATAACTGTCCACACAAAAGACGTCATTCAAGGTTATGGGAATGTATTGTGTAAGCTTCAAATAAATTGTTGAGAAACGGCCTAAAGATGAAAAAGCCATTAAGAGTATTAAATTTGATTATTTGACACAAAGTATAATTGTAGAGTTTGGCCCATCAAAATTAACAAGTAAAGAGATAAAAAATAGATTGGACAAGGATGGATACAAATTTGTACGTTCAGCCAACAGAAGTTTTTGAAACTAACTCGTCGGTGATCTCTTGCTTGTAAGTGTCCTCTTGAGTGTGAATCTTTTGAAGCTCTGTCTCGGTTAGTGGTAGTTTTGGTTTGTATCTTCCTAGTAGTATAGAGTTACCTACCACAGTTACAGAGCTCATGGCCATTGCAACTGCCGCCAACATTGGTAACCATCCAAATATTTCTACACCAAGTAATGGGACTAGAGCTCCAGCAGCAATTGGTATCAATCCTGTATTGTATGCAAAGGCCCAAAAAAGATTTTGCTTAATCTTGGAAACTGTTTTCTTTCCCAGTTCAAGTGCGATCGCCACATCTCTAACGTCACCTTTAATTAGTATAATGCCACCTGTTTCCTTTGCGACATCAGTACCTGACCCTATTGCAATTCCCAAGTCTGCTGTAGCTAATGCTGGCGCATCATTAATTCCGTCTCCCACCATGGCTACTATTTTTCCCTCAGACTTGAGTTTTGAGATTACTTCTTCTTTTTGTTGCGGTAGAACTTGAGCGATAACTCTTTCGATTCCAAGTCGAGCTGCGATATGCTTGGCAGTTCTTTCATTGTCTCCTGTAAGCATTATGACTTCTTTGCCGTTTGATTTTAAAGGTTCAATAGCTTTCTTGGCACTTTCTTTTATTGTATCACCGAGGGCTAAAATTCCCGAGAGCCCCGAGTCAATTGTCACCAAGACGGCAGTCTTTCCCATACTTTCGAGCTCCTTTAATTTTGACTCAACACTTTCAGGTATTGCAATTTTACTATCAATCATAAGCATTCTTGTTCCAACCAATATTACGTGCCCTTGGTATACAGCTCTTAATCCCTTACCTGATATCGCTTCGGATATCTCTGGATTTGGAATCATATTATCTTCTTTGGCTTTGCTTACAATCGCCTGCCCTAAGGGATGTTCAGACCCTGCCTCTGCAATGGCTGCCAATCTCAGTAACTCCTTTTCTCCAATTCCAGATTCGGAAATGTCATAGATGTCGGTAACAGATGGTTTGCCCTCTGTCAATGTTCCAGTCTTGTCGAATACTATCGTCTGTACTTTACTAGCGATTTCCAGGTACTCTCCACCCTTGAATAATATACCATGCTCAGCAGCCTTTGCAGAACCCATCATTAATGCAGCAGGTGTGGCGATTCCTAGTGCACAAGGACATGCAATAATAACGACTGAAACGAAAGCCAGGAGACTATAAGTGAATCCTATATTGCCTGCAAAATACCATCCTAGACCAACACCTATGGCAGTAATCACTATCGCAGGAACAAAATATTTTGCAACTTGGTCTACCATTCTTTGCATCTGAGCTTTACCAGTTCGAGCTTCCTCCACGAGTTTTATTATCTGTGAAAGTATGGTGTCTTGTCCAACTTTTGAAGCTTTAATTTTTAATAAACCAGTCCTGTTTATAGTTGCTCCAATAACCTCATCAGCTTTTGATTTGTCAACAGGAATACTTTCGCCAGTTATTGCAGATTCGTCCAATGTGGAAGCACCCTCTATTATTATTCCATCAGTAGGGATGCTCTCGCCAGGTCTAACGATTAATAGATCTTGCTCTTTTATTTCCTCAATAGGAATTCCGGTTTCTTCTTCGAGGATTTGTCCAGAAGGACTCTTTGTTGTTCGCAGTACTTTAGCCTTACGGGGTTGCAAGTCAAGTAGTTTTCTTACGGCATCCGATGCTTTCTCTTTTGTTCTTGTTTCAAGTAATTTGCCTATAAGTATTAAAGTAATAATTACCGCAGCCGTTTCGAAATATACGGATTTAAAAGGAAAGAAGTTTGGAGCAATCGTTACTGCTACACTATACAAATAGGCTGCTGATGTTCCAATTGCTATAAGTGTATCCATATTTGACGCTTTTGCTTTAATGCCGTCCCAAAATCCTTTGTAGAATCTCCATCCAACCCAAAATTGTAATGGAGTAGCTAATACAAACATAATGTAACTCGAATTGTGCATCAAATCCATAGGAAGTAAATGGCTGAATTGTGTTGGTAGCATGTGAGGCAGGCTCAAAAAAATGATAGGAATTGTTAGAACAATACTTACAGCTACTTGGATTCGTAATTTTTTCAGTTCTTTTTCTGGTTCCCTAAATTCGTTTAGACATTGGGTACTGCAAAAGAAATATTCCTTACCATTCATTGTGTATCTGACCGAATCAGGTTTTTCTTCTACATACATACCACATACGGGATCTTTAGCCACACATTATAGTAAACTATATGAAATATAACACTAGGACTTTACAAATGTAAAATTTAATATTGCTGCTGATACCTTCAATCTTCATTGCCTGTCAAACTCGATGAGCGTGACATCTCAATATTGAAATCGCTATTCAAGGATGGACGCAAGTCTTTTCGTCAGATTTCACGTGAAACTGGAATTACAACCCCCACAGTCAAGGCAAGATTTGAAAGGCTCGTGAATATAGGTTTTATTCAAGGCGTTGTGCCTCTCATTGACTTTGGAAAAATTGACAAAACTAAAACGATTCATGAATTATCAGCTGCAAACAAGATTCCACGATTGAAGAACATAAAGAAAGGCATGCAGATTATGTTAGACTGTGACTATTGTCATGGAGTTATAGCTGGCGCTCCACAAGTATTTAAATTTGCAAACTACGAACGATTCTTTTGCTGTGTATCATGCAAATTTGAATATAAAAGAAAATACGGTGGAAGAATACAAGCAATCATAGAAAACTATGTCAATTAAAACTTTATAACTGCGATCGATATGATTCTTTAAATGGTATCCTTATACGCAATTACAGATGAGATGAGTGTTGTTCGTCAACGTCATTATAGCCGTGGCAGATGAAAAAAGTAGCAATTGCTTGAAGAATTAAATATGAAACATCAACTATAGGATTAAAATTAATGACGATTCCATTAATAATGACAATTGTAATAATTCTGATCCTGTTGTTCACTTTAGGATTGAGCCTTGGACTTTCTAATCTGACAATCCCGGTTGTAGCTACACATATTGGACCTATGAGCGTATTTTCAGATGTATTTACTGGTGGAGGAAACAGCAGCAATCCTATAAATGAATTTGATCCTTTTAACAAGGAGATTTATGTCACTGAAACTATTAAATGGTCTAACCCAACTGCTGGCCAGCCTTATCCACATACGATTACTTTCATTGGCAATGAGATTTCTCCGCTGCTCAAGTCAAAAATATCAAACATTACCAAGTCGTTCCAGTCAAATAACTTAAAATCTCTAATTAGTAACTTGATTAAATTGAACAACAGTACCCTGAATGAAAATGAGAATAGTAACCTTAGCTTTGATGCTAGATCGTTAGTTTTTCCATCAGTGATAAACTCTTCAGATCCTGTTGTCTCATATCTTAACCCCGACGGACACGAGCTTTTTAAGGGCGCAGTTTACAACTTTACTGGCAATACGACCTATCTTAATTCAGGACTAATTTGGGCTGGCGGTGTGATACCAGATGGGTTTCCAAAGGTGAATTCATTTATAGTTACATTTATGAAGCCTGGAACCTACCATTATCAGTGCTTGATATACCCAGAGATGAGGGGAACCATAACAGTTAAGCCTTTATCCTCAATTAGTTAGAATACAAGTAAAGTAAGTTCCTTGAACTGCAATCATAATGGAATTGAGTATTTTACTTTAGGATGATCGTACAAATCTTATTTATTTGAAACAGAATCCATAGATATGACAAAAATCCCAGGCCCAAGAGCGGCAAGGATAGTAAAAGAATTTAAAAAAATTGCATATGATTCTACCTTCACGTACCCCCTTGTGATTAAAACTGGTAGAGGATGTGTAATTGAAGATATTGATGGAATTGAGTTCTTAGATTTCACATCAAATATTGGTTCCTGTCCATTAGGATATTCCCATCCTGAAATTTTAGAAGTTATCAAAGATTATTCTAGTAAAGATAAGGGAGTCCATAAAATAGCTGGACAAGACTTTTATTGTGAAGAACATTTCAAGATTGCATGCAAGCTTCTTTCAATAAGTAAGAAGAATTCCAAAGTATTTTTCATAAATAGTGGGACCGAGGCAGTAGAAAATGCGATAAAGATAGCTTATAAGAAAATGGGTCCTCTTCCAGGAATATCTTGTATCAGTGATTTTCATGGTAGAACACTTGGTGCGCTAAGCTTCACATTGAGTAAAGAAGTACAGAAAACAAACTTCCCAGAGTTACCAGTTAAAAGAATTAAATTTTGTACAGATGATTCTGATCCTCAAATTAATCAATTGGAGAGTCTTCTAAAAGAATACAAGGTAGCCTTCATCTTAACTGAAATTATACAGGGAGAAGGAGGATTAAATGTAGCAAGTAAGTTATTTATCCAGCATATTAGAAAATTAGCAGATGAATATAAAGTCCCATTAATATTTGATGAAGTTCAGAGTGGAATGGGAAGAACTGGAAAGTGGTGGGTCTATGAACATTATGGAGTAGAACCAGATATAATGACCGTCGCAAAGGCCTTGCAAGTCGGTGCCACTGTATACGATAAGAAATACGAGCCCACCGAATCAGCAGTTCTTTCAAGTACGTGGGGAGGAGGAAGTAGAATCGATATGGCGATTGGTACTAAGATTATAGAGATTATTCTCAGCAATCATCTTTTATCTAATTCCCAAAAAATTGGTGATAAGCTACTAAAAAATTTTGTCGACATTGTTGGTATCAATGGACTCATTGATGCAAGAGGGATTGGATTGATGATTGGTCTCGAATTTGATACAAAAACAACAAGAGATGTCATCGTGAACAGATTGTTTAAGAAAGGTCTGCTCGTTCTTCCAGCGGGAATGAAGTCAATTAGAATAATGCCTCCGTTAATTATTAATGAAGAGGAAGCTGCGAAAGGTGTTTCATTGATAAATGATACTATAAATGAGTACAATAAATAGTATTAAGAGAGACTGGACTGGTATAAGATAATTAAATTACCAGGCGTTCATTTTCGTAATTTTTCTACTGCCACCACTAGGCCAGAAAGGTATAGACTAGTATGCTCTGAAATTATCTCCCAACGCTTCAGAAGCAATTTTGAGTTCTAACACCTCATTTGCCCCTTCATAGATCATTGTTGCACGAGTGTCAAGAAAGTGTTTTGCGACACGTGCTGTTTTCTGGTAACCAAAAGATCCAAATACTTGAACTGATCTATTTGCGCAATCAAACGCCGTATTTGTAGCATGGAATTTAGCAATAGCAGTTAACCTATCGGCCTCATTTCTTAATGTTGAGTAAATTTTGTTATCACGATTTAGTTTTGATTGCCATCGTTCATGTTCCAGTTTGAATCGTTCAACATAATCATGTAGTTTCTGTCTGGCACACGCCGCCCTATAGGTAAGCCATCTGGAGCTTTCGATACCTACAACAATTCTTGATATGTGTTGTTGAATTAACTGCTTTTTGGCTAAAAGAGATCCGTGTTGTCTTCTTGACTTACTGTGTTGCAAGGTTTCGTTGAGACAATCTTTCATTACTCCGATAGAACCGGCTGCAACACTTAACCTCCCGTCAATCAATGCGCTGTAGGCAATGTTAAGTCCCTGTCCTATATCGCCAAGTAAATTTTGTTTTGGGATGCGACAGTCTTCAAAATAAATCTCAGCATTCTTTATTGTAAGTAGACCCATTTTATTCTTCATTTCTTTCTTTGTAACTCCAGACGAATTCATATCTACAATAAATGCAGATATTTTCCCGGTACTCTTATCCCGAGCATATGTTGTCATAACATTTGCTATTGTTCCATTTCCAATCCAATGCTTCTTTCCAGTGAGTAGATAAGATTCTCCTATGTCTTCGTATGCACTGTTCATAGATGAAGGATCGCTTCCTGCTTCCGGTTCGGTTAATGCAAAGGCCATGATACTTTTACCACTTGTTGTTGCAGGTAAGTACCTCTTCTTTTGATCTTCATCTGCCCATCCTTGCAGAATCATCTGTCCTATGGAAGTATGTACAGAAAAAAATGTTCTCATAGAATTACCCTCTTCGCCTATTCTTTCTAGGGTTTTACAATATGTTAAAAGATCATATCCTAAGCCTTCATACTTTTTTGAAATTGGGCAACCAAGCATTCCAATTTTACTGAATTCAGGAACTAATTTTTCATTGAGCCTGTCTTCAATATAGCACAGCTCTTCAAAACTTCTAATAGATTTACATACTCTATCTACCTTCGAAATCAACTCTTCCTGTTCCTTTGTGGTATCAAAATTCATACAAGACAAATTTGAATATTGAGACACATTATTCAATAACTATTTTCATATAAAAGTATAGACATCAATTTGTGATAGTGGACTTCCCATCTACTCCTTTTAGTTGGTTACATATAGCTCCATGTTAAATATTCCAAATTCCCTTTTAATCTTTCTTTAATTAAAACTATATAGAATATTATGAAAAGTTGTTTACAAAGGTGAATTTTCACATTCTTTTAAAAATTGTAGGGCAGGTATTTAGATAATTCTTAAAATAGAACTTGAGACGCTGATTGTCCAAATAATTCCTTACTAGCTGTGGTATCCTCTATTTGACAAATAATTTTTCATATTTGGATTAAACAAGAAAAATGACTATACTACAACGTTCTCTTGAAAACTAGATTTATAATCTTGAAATAAAGTTTGTTTGATGTTTTCTACGAGATTTTTGACCTCATAAACATCATTTAATTCATTTAATTTTTTTGATCTTATACCGAGTGATTCCAATTCGGATACGAAAGGCATGAGTGGTTTAGGAATTTCAGATTGAGTATAAAGCTTTATTTGCATGATGTAAGATATAGGTCGAACTTTATAATAAGGTTGATGCGAGAAATCTTTAGCTCGTCCTATCAGTTAATTCGGATGATCTGAGCTATATTAGATATGGATGTTAGAAAAACTATTCATGTACAACATTATATTCAGATATTTTGACTAATTGATGTAGATGGCACATTACAAATTTTTCGAAAATAGATTGATACGCCACAGCATATCTCCAGTTTCTATTCGAACTTTTACAGTACCCCGTAGACAACCGTCGTTTGACTTTGTTACTTGTACTAGAAGTTTTAGATACCATTTATGCCTCTTCACTATAATGATGTTTTCTAGCTTGAAGCATTCCCTGGTTTGTGCGATATCTATTGTATTTTTCATTTTGGTAGATCCAAATTTAATAACAGAAAATACGGTTCTTGGTGGAAAAGATGAACTGAATTCCGTAAAATATTGTTTTAACTTCAAGTGGGGTTCTGATGGTACCTCTAACGGCCAATTCTTACGTCCTCATGACGTAAATTTTGATTCAAAAGGAAATGTCTATGTAAGTGATAGAGATAGGAATGATATACAAAAGTTTACACCAAATGGAACCTTTATCATGAAATGGGGCTCTGAAGGTGAGAAAGCTGGACAGTTTAACGTGCCTTATAGTATCGAAATAGATCGATTAGATAATATTTATGTTATAGATAGAGGTAACCAGCGCATGCAAGTGTTTTCTCACTGTTAAAGAAAACGAGTTCAATATCACATTTTTAATTTAGATTCCGTCCGTTGTGTAAAGAAGACAAATGTGTTTGAAGATCTTGCTTTGTGTAGAACATAACAGATATTAAACTTAAACTAAATCCTTATTTGGATATTTGCATAATTTGCATAATATTAATCCTTCCGGTTTTGTAGAAGGTTCCTTTATTCCTTATTATCCCCAATAATGAACCGATTATCATAGCAGGTAACGTACAGATATCTAGGAACAACTTTGATAGTAAAAATGTAACATCATACTGTCTGCTTCTGTTACAAATAATAACTCCCATTACAGTTGCTATAATGAAGGAAAAGAGACAAAATAATTGTATCGATAATGATGTTAACAAATATATATTAAATGTTTTTGAACCCAATATGACTATATATACGTCTAATACCAATAATGAAAGAATAAATATATATCTTAAATAACGCAAACCTGTGAGAAAAATCTCAACTTTATTTTTTAGTGGTTGCTTATGTTTTATCAACGTTGGTATCATTTTGATGAATCCTCTCGTATGACCTTCACTAACTCTAACTCTCTGCTTAAAATATGAAGAAAATGAAGTTGGCGTTTGATTACAAGCATTCAAGTTCTCGTCAAAGAGAATATTTGTTTTAAATAGCTTTGAATTATCTTTAGTATCAGTTGAATTAATATTATCATGGTCTTTCAAATAAAGCTGTAAAGTTAGGTCCCAGTCTTCGCAAAGATCAGTTGAAAAACCAATTTGTTTCAGGATTGAGCTTTTAATCATAAAAAGACTTCCTGTAATTTGAAGAGGGAGATTTAATTTGTCTCTTGCAACAAATTCTATCATATTTCGTTCTGCGAGTCTAAATTCCACTCCTTTGCTGACCCAGTTTGAAAGTTCTGCAGGGTAAAAACAGCTGTTGTATGGTATACAATACCCTTGTATTGCATTACACAATTTTTTAGAATTAAACATGACCGTAAAAAATTCTTCGATAACGTGTGGAGGAAGAATCATATCTGCATCAAGTATAATTACCCAGACACTATCCTTTCTCAAGTATTCGAGAGCCAAATTAAGAGCTCCTCCCTTCCATCCAATCCGTTCGCTTCTTTTTACTATCTTTAGATTTTCCATAATTTTTGTCCATTCTTCCAAGATCTGAAAAGTTGAATCGGTCGAATCGTCGACTACGATTACTTCAAGTCTGCTACGATCATATGTTAACATATTAAGTGATTTTAATAAGCCTCCAATAACTGATTCTTCATTTCTTGTTGCAACAATTAAGCTCACAAATGGAAGGGAATAATGCTCTATGTATTTGGACAGTCTTGATTCAGGTACATCAGTAAAGGCAGAGCTGGTATGATTCAAGTTGGAATACTCTGCAAAATTTGTTTCCAAAATTTGTTTCCTTAAATTATCATATAAAACTATATTCTCATTGTGGATAACAAGGTGATCTTTTTTACAATTCTTGCCTAATATATCTGACAAAAAGTTTGGTACAAATTGATGAGTTATCTTCACTGACTTGTAATATTTTCGCGATACATACAGAAAAATTAGCATTCTAATACCGTACGCAAACAAAAATAAGGACATGATTAACGAAATGGCCTCTAACATTCCATTAGCACAATAGATAATGTCATTATACAATTTAAATTCATTGTGACGAAAAAATGATAGCTTAACCCATTTTTACCAGAATTACTTATAAATTGCACGAAAAATGTTATATTTTCTAATTAACCTGATGAAAATTATTTGAACTGACTTTTAAAAATAGGTTATTAAATCACGTTCAAGTCAAAGCTTGTTGCTATCTTCGGTTAAGGAATTTGATCACCTTGGTTGGAATAAATCAAGATGTAGCTTGGCCTTTGAAAACTGATTAGTAAATGCGGAATCAAAATTTTTGCCACTGTTTGTTGTGCTTGTTCATGTGACATTGATCGGAGCAAAAATAGTCGTCACACATATAACAGTAAGTAGGATAATCTTGAAGTTTTTTACCGCAGCTTGAACAAGTAACTGACATATCCATTATTTTTATCTAATATGAATATGCCATCATCGCATAGAAAGTTTACTGTGAACTGGTTTGCCTAGTCCTCATATTTGTATAGACCTCTTCAGGATATCAAATGAAAATAACCAATTTCAAAGAATAAATGCTGAAAATTCGAAATTAGGTTTCTCACGCTTAGGAATGCCTGAAAAACTAATTTGGATATACGTGGTTACTTGTTAGAGATTAATTGTAGCTTACATGTTTTAAAACATGTAGTTACAATATATCATGACATGAAAATTGGAATAATTGGCGCCGGAGATGTAGGCGGTACACTCGGAAAGAGATGGAAACAAAAGAAACATGAAATCATGTTTGGAGTACGCAATCTTCAATCTCAGAACGTCAATAAATTGATTCAGGTAGATCAGAGTTTAAAGTTCGGAGATATCAGAGAAGCTGTAGCATTCGGAGATGTCATAGTATTTGCTATACCCTGGACTTCAGTTGAGGAAACAATACTCAAAGCAGGAAATTTGGCTGGTAAAATATTGATCGATCCAACTAATCCAGTAACCCCGGACCTAAAAGGATTAGCTCTAGACAATACTTCCGTAGCCGAAAAAATAGCTAAATTAGCTAATACTGATAAAGTCGTCAAAGCCTTCAACACAATAGGAGCCCAGACATTAAACGATTCGATATTTGATTCAAATAGAGCAGATCTTTTTATATGCGGTAATGATAGTCACGCGAAGCGAGTTGTAAAAGAATTGGCAATTGATATTGGATTTGATGTCGTTGATGTAGGACCACTTGTCAACGCTCGTATGTTAGAACACTTGGCACTCCTCTGGATAGAGCTAGCCTTCAGACAAAAGTTGGGACCAAACATTGCTTTCAAATTATTAAGAGGGAAGGCAGACTTTTAGTTTATCACTCTATCCAATAGGGAAAAGCGAGAAGTTTTGTTTGTCTGTGTCAATAGGTTTATTGTAATTATTTTATGCTGATTTAGACATAAATAGTTGTAAAACCTACTAATCCTATGTCCGGAATCGCTACATCAATTATGTTATCTATAATGTTCGGTTCTATGGTGATTATACCAAGCTACATGGGAGTCGTAGGAGGAGCTGCTGATAACTCCTTAACAAATGTTTCAAAGCTAAGTTCAACTGTAAATATGGGGAATACCGCGAACTTGCAAAATAAGACGGTAGAATACTTTCAGGATGCTCAAGGATATTTAGTATATCCTGTTTCTTCAAATGATACTGTCAGTAAAAAACTCCCTGCAGTTGTAATGATCCATGAATGGTGGGGACTAAATGAAAATATCAAGAATATGGCAAATCTCTTGGCCAAACAAGGATTTGTTGTATTAGCTGCCGATCTATACAAGGGTGAAGTTGCAGATAATCCAGAACGTGCAATGGAGTTAGTACAGATAGCAAGAAATAATCAAAATATTTCAATTAATAACCTTCAATCTGCCGTAAAATATTTGAGTTTGCTCCCAAACGTAGACAGTTCAAAAATTGCATCATTTGGCTGGTGTTTTGGTGGCGGTCAATCGTTGCAACTGGCCTTAAATAGCCAAGAACATCCATTAGCCGCAACCATTCTTTATTATGGAACTCCTTTGGTTACCGATAAGGCATTACTATCAAAGATAAAATGGCCCGTATTGGGAATATTTGGCGACAAAGATCAGGCCATCCCGGTAGAAGAGATAAACCAATTCGGAAATTCATTGAACCAAAGTGGAATTACAAATAACATACACATATACAAGGGGCTTGGACATGCCTTTGCAAATCCATCTGGGGATAACTATGCTCCAAAAGAAACTGAAGACGCATGGCAAAAGACAATATCTTTTCTAAAGAAATACGTAGTAAATACATGAATAAAATTTGAACAAAACGTTGGGTGAGATTTAATTGATCAAAGTTGGAATACATCGCGGCTATATAATATGCTAAAGCACTAAATTATAGGCATATCGAATCTTACTGACAGAGGCAGGGTCCAAAAACTAGATATACCAGGACAAGAGTGTCAAAACATATATTTGATCTTTATTTACCTATCAATAATCCCACTATTCTTCTTATTTTTATTAACTTACGGCTCAGACTACAGAATACATGGTCAAAATGAAGCAATTTCTGCACCTTCATTAAAAGACCCAAATCTTAAGGTAGAACTGATTGCTCGGGGCTTGGATTTCCCGACAGGTATTGATTTTTTGGGCAATAATGACTTTCTGCTATCAGAAAAAAATACAGGTAATGTATATAGAATAATTAATGGTAACGTTACTGCGCCTTTAATTCATCTAAATGTAACCACCAGAGACGAACGTGGACTACTGGGTTTAGCTATATCAGGAAATGGAAATAACGGTTCAAAAGACAATACATTTGTTTATCTTTACTATACCCTATGTGGAAAAGATAAAGCTACCGATTCAGAAGTAAGTCAGCAGTTTTTGA
>Ga0193721_1000157_pt1 | contig 20454 bp, 16 predicted proteins | sample U2s2metaG_FD_145078 | JGI IMG/M metagenome (GOLD analysis project Ga0193721, IMG submission 145078) | Soil microbial communities from a riparian zone of the East river system, Colorado, United States - U2s2 | ecosystem: Environmental > Terrestrial > Soil > Riparian zone | place: USA: East River...
GGACCATTAGTTTTTAACATGGGGGAGCGATTGTACGTCTCGAACAAGAATGAAACGGTGCGCATGTTCGAGAGCGATTTCATGGAATTTTTTTCGCGGGTCCATCCGGTAACTCCGTTGGTGCTGTACGTGCCCGTGGTTTGCTACATGCTTTATACCTCTGTATGGCAACGCCAATTGTCGATTGTAGCGGTAACGGCGCTGTTTTTGTTAGGCGTTTTGCTCTGGACGCTGACCGAATATCTCATTCACCGGTACGTATTTCACTACGAACCGAAGACTCGTTGGGGAAAGCGATTGCACTATGTGATTCACGGCGTGCACCACGATTATCCCAACGATGCGCGACGGCTCGTTATGCCGCCAGTCGTAAGCATACCGTTAGCGTTTCTTTTCTATGGTCTGTTTCTTCTGATTTTTGGAAGCCTTACGCCGCCCGTGTTTGCGGGCTTGGTTTTCGGGTATGTCTGCTATGACATGCTCCATTATGCCACGCACCATCTCGCCATGAAACGCGGTGCGTGGCTCTGGCTGAAGCAGTATCATCTTCGCCATCATTTCAAAGACGATGACCACGGGTACGGCATCAGCTCGCCGCTTTGGGATTACGTTTTCCGCACGACGCGAAAGTGAAGGTTACGCTGTTGTAGCCCCCGGGGTTCTGGCCTGGTTAAGGCTTGCTTTTTTTGAAACCGGATAGGCCGCGGGGCCGCGGCTACATGCCACTAAAATCTTGTCTCAAATCCGAAACCCGCTAGATTGGCTGCCCCGACACGGAACTCGGCTGCATGCGGATGCAGCGGATAACTTCGTAAGGAATTTGTGAAACACGAAAGCTCTCAACTTTGCCGGGAGGCACCGTCTGTTTGGACGGTAGCGATCGAAAGGCAGTCTACCATTTGATGAATCCGGACCCGGCAAAACTCAGTCTGAGTAATTTTCTGGCGCATGAAACGAGTGATCCGCTCGAGGCGCCGCCCGGATTCACGCATTGGATGCGACAGGCGTCGTTCGCGGTGGAACTTTACGAACCGGAGCTGCTGGCCAGTGCCGATGCGCGCACGACCATCGATTACAACGGCCGGCCGCGTTCGGTGATCAACCTTTGTTCCTACAATTATCTCGGGTTGGCAAATCATCCTGAAGTCATCGCCGCAGCGCAGGAAGCGTTGAGGACGCACGGTCTCGGCGCATGCGGTTCGCCGATGCTCTCGGGCATGACGGACCTGCACCGCGAGCTTGAGCGGCAGGTGGCAAAATTTCTCGGGCGCGAAGACGCCATGCTTTTTAACAGCGGATTTGGAGGCGCGCTCGGAACCATCTCAGGTCTGCTGCGCAAAAACGACGTAGCGATCCTGGATAATCGATCGCATTTGAGTTTGCGCGACGGCGCGGCGCTTTCGCGATGTCGCGCGGACAAATTCGAGCATAACGACCCGGCATCACTCGATAAGGCGCTGGCGCGCAAACAGGCTCGCCGCCAACTCGTGGTGATGGAAGGGATTTATTCCATGGATGGCGATTTCGGGAACCTGCCCGCGCTGCTCGATATCGCAGAATCGCACGGCGCGAGTGTTTTTGTCGATGAAGCGCACTCGATGCTCGCTTGCGGCGAACATGGTCGCGGCGCCGCGGAAAAATTCGGTGTGGAAAGTCGCATACCGCTTGTTTACGGCACATTTTCAAAAGCTTTTGGAGCGCTGGGCGGATTTGTGGCCGGGCCGAAGGAGACCCTTCGCTACCTGCGTTTTTACGCGCACCCGTATGTTTATTCGTGCGCTTTGCCGGCCGTCGTGGTGGCGGCGATTTTAAAAGCGCTGGAAATCGGAATCCGCGAGCCGGAGTTGCGGAAAAAACTTTGGGAGAACGCCGATTACTTTCACGCGCAACTGCGAAACGTTGGCATCGATACCGGAGTGTCGACGACGTATATTATGCCGCTGGTCATCGGCGACCGGGAACGCATGTACCGCTTAGGCCACGAGTTGCGAAGGCGCGGTTTGTGGGTCGCGCCGGTAGATTACCCGGCGGTGCCGCAAAACAAGATTTGTTTCCGCGCCTGCGTCACCGCCAAACATACTCGCGCCGACCTCGATGAAGCGCTCAACATTCTCGATGACACGCTCAAAGCGGATTCGAAAATTAAGGCGACCACGTTCCGGTTGCGCTGCAAAATGTCTGAGCTGGCCGTGAGGATGAGTTCTTAATGCCGGCAGACGTTGTTCACGCGGCAGCTCCCAAGATCGAATCGACTTTCAAAGCGCGCGAAGTCGAAGGAATTTTCGATCTTTATTTCTACAGACCAATAGGGTTTTGGCTGGCCCAGGTTTTTGCGCGGCTCAGGATGACGCCGGCGGGCGTAAGTTTGCTGGCCGGCATCTTTGGCGTCGTCGCGGGGCATCTTTACTTCTATCGCGACCTGAGCGTCAACGTTGTGGGAATGGTGCTCCAGGTTTGCGCGAATGCATTCGATAACGCGGACGGGCAGCTCGCGCGCTTGACGCATCAGGAAAGCCGCGAGGGCCGCATCATTGACAGCGTTGCCGATCACCTGGTCTTCGTCAGTGTTTACCTGCATTTAACTCTCCGGTATCTGTTCGAAGGCTCGTCGCCAGCGATCTGTCTTCTCGCGCTTGCTGCAGCGGTCAGTCACGCATTGCAAGGAGCGGCCGCGGATTATTATCGCAATACCTATCTTTACTTTGTAACGACGAGAGCACGGACGGACTTGGATTCCTCATCCGAATTGCGATCGGATTTTCGGAAATTGACCTGGCGTCAAGCGCCGTGGCACAAGCTTCTCCTTGCTTTGTATCTGAACTTTACTCGCCAGCAGGAAATACTGGCACCACGCTTGAAAACATTGCGTGATGTCGCCGCCCAGTTGTTTCACGGCAAAATTCCTGACTCGCTAAGAACCCGTTACCGAAATCTGGCCAGTCCGATGCTTAAATGGTGGGGACTGTTGATGACGAACATCCGGATGCTGATGTTGTTTGCCCTTCTGTTTATCAGCCAACCAGTCTATTACTTCTGGTTCGAGCTGATCCCGCTGAATTTGCTCTTCGTTTACCTTCTGTTTCGCCAGGAAAAAATGGCCGGATCGCTGCTAAAAATCGCCGAGTTCGAACAAAATTCGGCCTAGGTAGTTTTTTGCGTGTCGAACATTGAGATTTCAGAGGTCAGCTCGCGTCGGGAGCGCGATGCGTTCATTAAATTTCCATGGAAAATTTACGCGAATGATCCCGCCTGGGTGCCGCCGTTAATGATCGAACGCAAGGAGTTCCTCAATCCCAAGCGGCATCCGTTCTACAGACATGGCGACGCTGCGCTATTTCTGGCCCGGAAAAACGGCGAGATCGTTGGTCGAATCATGGCGAGCGACGACCCGAATTACAATGCGCTGCATCAAACGAATGTTGGTTGCTTTGGTTTGTTCGAATGCATTAACGATCGCGCGGTAGCTGCCGAGCTCTTTAAACGCGCGGAAAGTTGGCTTCGCAAAAAAGGACGCACTGAAATCATGGGGCCGATCGACTATTCAACGAATTATGTCTGCGCTCTCCTAATCGACGGGTTTCAGTTTCCTCCGACAATCCTGACCTCACATAATCCACCGTACTATCGGGATCTGATCGAGAGCTGTGGTTTTACAAAGGCGAAAGATTGGTACGCTTGGTGGTTCGCCGAGCCAGTCAGGGCAGCAGCCCGTTTGCGACCGCTGGCCGAACGTTTCCGGAAGCGCTGGCCGGTCGTTATCCGGCCTGGAAATCTCAAGAATATTCGCGAAGAAAGCAGGCGCCTTCGCAAAATTTACAATCAAGCGTGGGAAAAGAATTGGGGTTTTGTGCCATTCACGGAAGCGGAGATCGAGTTCATGACGCACGAGCTCAAGCAGCTAGTCATTCCGGAATTCACACTTATCGCAGAAATTGGCGACGAGCCGGTGGGCTTCATCCTGTGTGTGCCCGACATCAATGTCGCCCTTCGCTATATCAATGGCCGGCTTACCACTTTTGGGTTGCCAATCGGTCTTGTGAAACTTCTTTACCACAAGAGCCGGACGCGGACTGCGCGGCTCATCGCACTTGGCGTGATTGAAAAATATCGCCGTGCCGGCATCGCCGAAATGCTCGTGCTGCGGATCGTCGAAGACGCGATGATCAAACGCGGGTTCACGGGAGAGCTGAGCCTCACGCTGGAAGACAATTTCATGATCAATCGTTTTCTCGAAGCAATCGGAGCGCAGCGCTATAAGACATATCGAATTTTCAAAAGGACAGTAACCTAATGAGCAAACCTCAGGACGGTTTCGTTTCACGATTTCTGAACCGGCCGATTTCGCGCCGGATTACAGCTTTTTTGCTCAAGTTTCCCATTCGTCCCAACGGCTGGACAATGTCGATCTTTGTTTTGCCGTTGATCGCAGGCGCTTTCCTGGTGCGGGGCGATTACGTCAGCGTCGTCATTGGCGCCGCCATTTTTCAAGTGTTCAGTATTCTCGATGGTTGCGATGGCGAAATCGCGCGCGCCAAAAATTTGGAATCGAAGTTCGGGGAACGACTAGATTACTTTTGCGATTTTGCGGCGAGCCTTGTCTACGTTCTTACTCTGGGGCTCGGGCTTCATCGTTCGAGTGAAGGAATTGTCTGTGCTGTCCTGATTACAGCCAACGAGTTGTTTCTACGAGTCAGCAGGAGCAAAATGGCGGTTGCTTCGTCCCAGTTGCACGACTCGTTCTATGCGAGGCACCATGCAATGATTGGGCATTCAGGTTTGCTCAAACTCGGCGAACGATTTGTGTGGTGGCTCTTTCAGCTGACTAAACGCGACATGGCTATCCTCGTTTTTCTTATGTTTGCGTTACTCGACTTGGCTGACTGGATCCTTAATCTATGGACAATGGTCGCTGGTGCGAGCCTGGTGCTCAGTGCAATTGCGGTGATTAAGGCCATTAATGGCGGCGGCAAAATTGTGACGCGCGAACCGCGACCGTAATAGCCTCGGTCGCCATGGTCTGAATTGAAGCGCCACCCTAGGTCAGTGCGCTTCGCATTCCTTCGGCCATTTGTTTCTCTGCATGTTGCAGCATTTGCGGGGTGTCCACGTCCTGCCACCAGCTATCGCCGATACTTATGGCACGGACTTTATTGTCATGGGCCATCAACCGAACTCCATCAGCCAGACTGCAATCACTTCTGCCGCTGCTGGACTTCGCTCGTTCGAGATAGTCGAAGATTTCAAGTGGGCAAACAAACAGGCCGATATCGATGGCATCGTAATCGCGAAGGTTTTTCCCGATGTCGATGATCCTGTTTTCGCGGGTTTGGACTTTCATCGCATCTTCCAAATCGAAAATAGAATCGAGTTTCCGGTCCACTGCGACGTTGAGGTAATCGGAATCAAAAGAATCAACAAGACGACCGACCACGGCACCGTCAAAAAGATGGTCGCTCATCGTGAGAAGAAAGGGATTGCTGATGCGGTCAGCGGCGGCAAGAAGCGAGATGCCATTCTGTTTTTGCCAGTCACGGTTTTCGATGAAGGACACGCTGAGGCCAGCAGGAATCAATTGCTTGACCTGCTCGATCATGCGCCCGCTTTCGTAGCCAACCACGAAGTTGACGGTCTTGATTCCTGCGCGGATTAAAACATCCAAGGTGTACAAAATCAACGGACGGCCAAGCACCGGGACGAACGGCTTCAGAAAGGTGTTGTCCGATCCCCGCAGGCGCGAGCCCTCGCCGGCCATCAAGATGACCGCTTCGGAGATAGTACTCATATCTGGTAATATCTCTTCAATCCCCACAGCCGGAGGCGTTGCGGAAGAAATCTGAAAATTAGAGGTGCAATTTTTGATTGGAATACATCGCCGACCGTTATGCGTGGCGGCGGCTGAGCGGCGTTGATTAATCTGAGAACATGTTGTGCTACAAGGTCCGGTGGTGGCGCGTTTTTCATGTTGTGCTCAGCGACTTCCCAAGTCCTCGCGATTTTTGTGTCGTAACGGGGATTAGCATTGGTGCTCTTGATCACGCCCTGGTTAAATTCGGTGCGAACGTCGGCCGGCTGAAGATCGACAACGTGCACGCGGGAATTGCCAAGCTCGAGCTGGATTGACATGGTAAAGGATGCCATGGCCGCTTTCGCGGCGTTGTAAGCCGCCATAAACGGCACTGGAAGCCGGGAAGCTAACGAAGTGACATTAATGATCAAACCTTCGCCACGTGCATGCATGTGACGCAGTGCCAGTTGCATCAATTGGATTTGGCCGAAAACGAGAATTTGAAACTGGCTCGCAATCGTTTCTATGGGGACAAGCTCGGCGGGGTCAAAGTGACCGGCCCCGGCGTTGTTGATCAAAACATCGAAGTAACCGGCGTCGGTGAGCGCGGCATTGAATGCCGCCTCGGCGGAAAGCGGGTCGGCCAGATCAAGACGAACCGCATGCCACTGCGGCATTTTTGGGATGCGTTCCAAATTGCGCGATGTGCCCCAGACTTCGTGACCTTCCGCCACAAGTAACTTAGCCATCGCGAGGCCAATGCCGGAGCTTGCACCAGTGATAAAAACTCGCTTCATGCCGGTTTGCCCAAGCGCCTTTGGAGCAACCATCCAACGCCGAAGATTGCGGTGAAGACAAAGGCAGCCACGACTTGCCCGGCAATTCCACCCAGAAGCAAACGACTCATCAGCGCCGGTACAAAAGCGATGATTGCAGTAAAAATCGGCCGACGGACGTTGGTGCTCCACGGAGTGCGCCATCGAAACACCACACGCAAGACTCCATAACGCAAGATGCCTTGGACCACGTAGGGCAGCAGGATGCCAAACGCCGCGCCCATCACTCCAAAACGAGGAATCAGCCAGAGATTTGCGCCGAACGCCACCGCGCAGGTGACCGAAGAATTCAGAAGGTTCAAGTGTGGCCGTTGCACCATGATTACGGTTTCACCTAATGACACAAACGCGTTCGTGGCACACGCGATGCCAACGATCCCGAGCCAAGCGCCACCCTGGCTGAACGCTGGACCGTAGATCAGTAAGATTAGGGATCCGGCGAGTGTCATGACGGCGACCAGTGGTAACAAGATCCAGAGCATCCACTCAGCTAGCCGAGTGTAGGTGGCAGCAGCATGTTGCTGATTGCCGGTGGCGGTCATGCCGGCAACGACTGGGGCAAAGATGGGATTGAACGCCTGGTTGACTTTGCGGAGGCCGCCCGCAAGCTCGACCGTGGCACCATAAACGCCAACCGTCGCCAGAGTTACTCCGGGAGCGCGGCCGATGAACCATCCCAGCATGATTATGTCCAGTCGTAGGATGAACGCGTTAAGCATCTGATAAATGCTGATAGGAGCGGCGTAGGCGAGCAATGGTTTTGCTTCAGTCCAAATCGAGACGCTGTCGCGCGCTGTCATCCCGCGAAAGAGCCTTGAGGCAAATATGAGTGCGACAATTCCCGAAGCCGCGGTTCCGGAAACGGCGGCCACCTCCGGTGCGAACCTTGTGAATCCAAAGCCGAGCGCGATCAAAAGCGCCAGTGTCGTGGCGGCAGGCTCCATCATGCCTCGCGAGAAGATGTCGTGTTGCATCACCTTCATCCCGCGCGAGATGGAAGTACAGACCCGATACAAGGCGATGCCTGGCAGGGCGCAGAGTACAAACGCCAGCGCGGAGACCATCTCGCGCGGAAATTGTAATCGATCGCCAAACATTTCGAGGACCGTGATACCAATGGCGGCGACGAGACACGACTGCATGAGAACCAGGACAACGGCTGTGCGGAAGAGGGTGCGACTGCGTGCGAAATCGCCGGTCGCCTGAGAACGCGCGATAAAAGTGGTGATGGCGTTATCGAGTCCGAAAACCGCAATCTTGCTGGCCAGATCAGTGTTGGCCCAGGCAACCGAAAACGTTCCCAGCGCAGCGGGTCCGAGAAGTCGCGCCACGAGAAAGGTAAAGATGCCTCGGAGGTTCGACGCCAACATCGCGATAGTGTTCAAGAACGCACCGCGTTTTAGCTCCACTCCCGTTTCGTCTATACGCGCTGGTGCATCCGCTGCCGGTGGTGGGACGTCGAGCAAGGCTTCCGTCCGGCTCACTGACTCGCCGTGAAGCCGGTCAGAGGCTTGGGCGATTCCAGTGTTATGCGTCATGAGAAAGCGCGCCGTGATTCATTTTTCGCCGAAATATGCTCGATATAGCTGGGCTTAAAACTAACATCAGCGCTCGTAATGTTCTCGACCCTACAATCGAGTAGTTGGAGCCGCCAAAATTTTCTCGCCAGGCATTTTGGTCGTGCATCAGTAACTAGGACAGCCTTTATTGCGTCGAGAGAGGATTATCGCTACACTAAGACTCCGTTCCGCCCAAACGTATGAGCATTCAAGCGATCTCGTGTGAACGGAAAGGGGCGAAAGCAATTCTCGTATTTTCTAGCAGAACTTTTCGCGAGGATTGACCATCTTAGGAGGGCCAGAAAATGGATCTCCCGGTCGGCATTCAAACTTTACAACACACCGATCGCTGGGTTGGTCAGCCGCTTTGCGCCATTCTAACTCTTCTCAGGAGAATCTTCGGATCCACCGAGGGGCCAGGACAGCGCCAGGTTCGGCGCATTCTCTTCGTTAAGTTTGCCGAGCAAGGCTCAACGGTCCTTGCCTATCCCGCGATTCGTCGTGCGATCGAATTGGTTGGGCGTGAAAACGTTTACTTCGTCGTATTCGAAGATAATCGCTTCATTCTCGACGCAATGGAAATCATTCCCGAGGGAAATGTGATAACGATCGGGACGAAGAGCGTTTTCGGACTGGCGAGTGATGCCATGCGAGCCGTGCTGCGGGTGCGGAAAATCGGCATCGACGCGGTCGTTGATATGGAATTTCTGACACGTTTCTCTGCGATATTGACGTTTACGACGGGCGCTAAATCGCGTGTTGGCTTCCATACTTTTTTCGGCGACGGACCGTACCGCGGCGACTTAATGACGCATCGGCTTTTGTACAACCCTCATATCCATACGAGTCAAATGTTCGAAGCCATGGTCGAAGCTTTGACCCGCGATCCGGCGGTACTCCCAACGTTCGATTTTAAACCTTCTGCGGACCAGCCACTTGCAAGTTTTCGGCCGTCCCCGTCTGAAGTTGCTGAAATCAATGCCCTCCTACAACACGAAAATCCGGGCATCGGTTCTGCGCCAGTTATCCTGCTCAACCCGAACGCGAGCGACTTGCTGCCGCTAAGGCGCTGGCCACCTGTCCGTTATTTCGAACTTGCGCGGCGGCTGCTCGACCGTTACCCGGAGTTGTTCGTTGTTTTTACTGGTGCGCCGGCCGAAGCCGCGCCCATTAAGCAGCTTGCAGACGAGATCAGTTCAAGCCGCGTTATCACGCTTGCCGGAAAAACGACTCTGCGGCAAGTGCTCGTGCTTTACACCCGCAGCGCGATTTTGGTGACGAATGACAGTGGACCCGCTCATTTTGCTTCGATGACGCCGATTCGCGTCGTAACGTTGTTCGGGCCGGAAACACCGGCGTTATTTGCCGCGCGATCGCCAAACGCGACCTCCTTGTGGGCTGGCATCGCGTGCAGTCCGTGCGTGAATGCCTACAACAATCGGCAATCGGTCTGCAGTAACAATCTTTGCATGCAAGCAATCACAGTCGAAGACGTTTTTAAAGAAGTTACAGGCATTTACGATTCACTTAGGCGCGGTCCACATCCCGGAAGGTAATCTCTCGAATGATGGATGCGCCAACTCATAGGTCGCGCGAATTTTGCTTCGCTGTGCTGGGGATAATCCTTCTCACAGTCGCAACGCGCGTTCCTGCGCTTTTGCATCCATTGCCGATTGATGATGAGGCCGGATATTCTGTGATAGCCAACGAGATCGTCGATGGAGGCTATCCCTACCTTGACGCGGTGGATCGCAAGCCGCCGCTGCTATACTGGACGTATGCGGCAGTCTTCAAAGTCGCCGGAAAGTACAATTGGGTGGCGCTCCACGTCCTTTCGCTGATCTGGACACTGGCCACGATGGCCGGGCTATATGCAATCGGAAAACAACTGTTCGATCGCGAAACGGGCCTGGTCGCTGCGCTCTTGTACAGCGTCTTTCAACCTTGGGCGAGCTTTAAAAACCTGGCGTTCAACGGCGAGATGGTTATGAACCTGGCGATCGTCTGGGCCTGGGCAATCGCGCTCCGGCGCAGTTCATCGCAGTTGCGACCCCAGCTCTTCCTAGCGGGTGTGCTCCTTTGCGCAGGCTTTTTGCTCAAACAGCCCGCCGCTATAGCAGCAGTTCCACTCGGCATCTATCTACTTCTCCCGAGCTATCGAGCTAGCCGCAGTGTGACGCGAAACAACTCGATTGTTCAGGCAGCCATACTCACCGCAGGATTTTTCGCAGCCCTCGGTCTTGTGACGATTGTGCTTTGGAGACAAGGCATTCTCCATGAGGCGTTCTACTGGACAATTGCCGATCATGACGTTCCGCATGTTTTTTGGCGAAAGGGGATCACAAATACGTTGATCTTCCTCGGGACGTGTTTGCCTTTAGTAATCGGTGCGATAATGACGTGCCGGGATAAGAATGAGATTTGGGCTGGCAGGACGGCAGAACGAGTAGCGCTTTTCGGGCTGCTTGCTGCCTCAGCGATCGGGGCTGCAGCCGGCGGGCGCTTTTACGAGCACTATTACATTCAACTGATTCCGGCCCTTGCGTTGCTTGCCGCGCCGTACTACGCGCAGCTCTGGACCCGAAGGCTGCAGCCGCCTCACTGGTTATTACGACCTTCTGTCACTTATGCCTGGTTGGCGCTCACCATTGTTGCCTTCTCAATCTCGCACTGGCTGGTGCTGACTGCGCGGCGTGAACCGTTGGAGACGGGACGCTATTTGCTCGAGCATTCTGCTCCAAACGACAGGATTTTCGTCTGGGGCCATAAGACGCAAATTTATCTCGATGCACGACGACGTCCTGCTTGTCGCTATATCTTGTCGTTTCCACTCACAGGATCAGTGTTCGGCGGACCGATCCCGGGTTTTGATACGCGCAGCCGGATCCTGCCAGGCGCCTGGACCAAGCTCGAGGAGGACTTTACCAGGCATCCGCCGACCTATATTATCGATCTTTACTCTGGCCCTGGCGCACTATATCCGGTGAAGAACTTTCCGATTCTCGCCAAAATCTTGGCGGAACGATACCAGCCGGTCGCACAGACCGCCGAAGGTGTGATTTACCGGATGCGCTAGGCGGTTGGAATGTGGCCTTCATGTTGCGTTGTCTGGGGCGAGAAGGCAAACGCGATGAAGAGATATTTCTCAGTGCGATTGCTTCGGGGGCAGGTTGTCGTAGGCTGAATGTCCTTTGATCATTGAATGAAGCTTCTCGGTAAAATCGGCCGCGAATTTTCCGGCTACAACGTTTTGGAATCGGGTAAGCGGCTGCTCGACCGCAGACCGCTGCAATGCAGTCTGTACATCACGGATCGTTGCAATCTCGATTGTGCCTATTGCACTGAATACGATAACAGCCGGCCCCATCCCAGCCTCGACGATTTGAAAAAATGGATACGGAAAATTCGCGAGCTTGGCACGATGCGCATCGCTCTCGTCGGTGGCGAGCCGCTCACGCACCCGAACATTGTCGAAATTGTTCGCTTCTGCCGAGAACTTGGCTTTGCCACCAGCCTGACCACCAACGGGTTCCTCCTTACGCGTAAACTCGTTGCAGATCTCGAAGATGCCGGCTTGCAAGTCATGCAGATCAGCGTTGACCGAATGACGCCGAGTCCAATTACCAAAAAATCCTTCAAAACGGTCCTGCCGAAGCTCGATTATTTTCGTGATTCAAAAATCAGTCTGCATATCACCGGCGTGATTTGCGCGGACACCCTGCCCGAATCAGAAGCAGTGCTTGAGACCGGCTTATCGCGTGGAATTCCCACTGAAGTTCGGCTCGTGCACGCGGACCCTTTGCGTCGGTTTCGTGTCGATCGCGGCCAGCGGGAGGAACTCGAACGCTTTATCGATTCCATGATCGAACGAAAACGCCGCGGAGAAAAGATTCACACCAGCGAGGCGATACTTAATTACCAACGCAGCCTCCTCCGGGGCGAACATGTCGAGTGGACGTGTATGGCCGGTTACAAATTATTCTTCGTCTCTGCGCAGGGGAAATTTTGGATTTGTAGCATGGTGCACACCGACAAGCACATCATGGACATCACGCTGGACGATCTATACGCAAATTACCGCAAGAAGTCGTGTCAGGAAGGTTGCGGTGTTTATTGCGCGGTGAGTGCTTCGCTTCTGGTCGAAAAGCCTGTTCAGGTTCTTGGGAAGGAAATCGTCGCACGCGCCAAGCGCATTCCATCAATGTTTCGTTCTTCCTTAGCCCGGGATGCCGATAAAACGACGCATAGCACCATCACAAATCCAGATGGAACGCACGAGATGAATGGCAGCACTGAAGGCAGCCCATCCGCAGAGGACGGCGTAACTTTGCGGGAAAGCGTCTAACAAAAGCCCGCCGGCGAGTATCCAAACGTAAACGTTTCTTCGAGCGGAGATCAGTCGGAAAGCACGGTCGAACGGCGCGACGTCATCGAGCAGGCGGCCTTTCGCAATCTTCGCCCGGCGTTTGGCGAACTCATCCAATAAGTGTGACCCGATGAGCAAGGCGAGAAAATAAAACGCGTTCGGAAATTGACCGCTTCGCCACAAATGGAAAGCGATGGTTGCCCACCACGAGTTCTCGATCACATAATCGAGATGATGTTCCCACTTGCCACGCTCGGTGGTCTCAATTTTGACGCGCGACTGCTTTCCATCCAGCCCGTCGACGATGCCAAAAATGAGAGCAGCGATGATTCCGAGCCCAGCATAACCAAGTGCGAATGCCGTGGTCGCGGTGCATCCGATAATGAAACCCGCAATCGTAATTTGATTCGGCGTGATTCGCGTCTTGCAAAGAAGTGAGATGATTGCCGTTTCGATCGGTGCGTGCAAATAAGCCGGTAAGTCGAGCGTTCCCTTTTGAGCGGAATCGAGAATGACGCGCTCCGCGATACGACGGCTCTGTTCTGGCGGCGCTGAAAAACAAAGTGGCCGCACATGCCGTCGCATGCTGACGATGTAATCATCCTCCTCGGCCGCGTCGACGATGTCGATTTTACGATTGTCGATCCTCTCTTTGAGTTGTTGAAAGAAGGGCGCAGTAGGCGAAAGCGAAGAGAGAAAATCTTTCTCGACCAACGCAGGCCCACACGGATTTCGGTTTAAAGATCGCGCGAATTCTGGCGGATCGGAATCGACAAGTGCGGCCGGGGATTGTTTCGCGCAGAGAGCGGCGAGCAAACGAGCGTCACAATAAATATCTCCCGGTATGATTAGGAAGCGGTCAGACAGAATTTGCTCCAAAAGAAGTTGCGCAGTCAGAGGTTCATTCGCGCGCGGGACAACATCGGCAATTAGCTGTTCGCGTGCCCACGAAGGCTTCGCTAGTTCAGGTCCAACTATTTCGGGCGTCGTGGACAAAACAATCGCGCTGCGAAATCCGAGGCGCTGCAAAATGCGGAGCAAACGTTCGAGTAAATTCACGCCACATAGCTCAGTTAAAGCCTCGGGCGCATCCGCAATCAAGATTGGCAGAATATTCTCCATCGCCCGCGAGATTAACGGTGGACCCGCGAGCTGCCAACTGTCAGCGATTTCAGTCAGGGGTGGCGCTGCTATCGGCTTAAGAAATTGATCTTTTCGTGCCCCGCGCGTGGCTGGCGGTGATCAGGCCGTCTTTCATCTCATGGATCCAATCACTGGCTTCGGCAATGACAGGGTTGTGCGTGGCCAGGAGCAGAGCTTTGCCGCCTTCTTGGACGATATGTTGAAGCAGTTCAAAGGCGCGCTCGGAGTTGGCAGTATCGAGGTTGCCGGTTGGTTCGTCGGCCAGAATGATACGCGGATCGTTGGCCAGCGCGCGCGCGATGGCCACCCGTTGTTGTTCGCCTCCGGAGAGGTGGCGGCTGGGCCTCCGTAATTTGTCGCCCAAACCAACCGCTTCCAGCAGCACGGAAGCGCGTTCGCGCATCTCATTGTCGGAAAGTTGCCCCAGTTTGCGCATTGGAATCATCACGTTTTCCTGCGCCGTGAAATCCTCCATCAAAAAATGGAATTGGAAAATGAAGCCGATGAACTTGCTTCGTTTGTGCGCGAGCTCGTCGTCACTTAGCTCGGACACCGGCTCCGATTCGATTGAAACGCGGCCAGCATTAGGCAGATCAAGCAGTCCAAGAATGTAGAGCAACGAACTCTTGCCGCATCCAGACGGACCGACCACCGCATGGACGCTACCGGGCTCAATGTCGAGTGAGACGCCTCTGAGAGCATGCACTCGCTCTTCCTCTTCGCCCAGATACCGCTCAATGCCTTCGCAACTAAGACAGGTCTCTGAATTCATCTGGAACCTCGAATCGTGACAACCGGCGGCAATTGAGCGGCGCGACGCGCGGGGACATAACTCGCGATGAAAACGGCGAGGATTGCGAGCAACGTTGCAAATACGTAGTGCCTCCAATCCCATGTAACCAAAAAGTAATTTGTGTACAACAAACCGCGGAGACGAATGGGAATGTGCGAGACACCCCACGTCATTAACGCGCCTAAAAGACAACCGAGCAGTGACCCGGCAGCAGCGATCAGCGCGCCCTGCCACAAGAAAATCGAGGAAATGTCGATGCGCCGGTAACCCATTGAACGCAAAATCGCGATCTCCTTTATCTTTGCGAGCACCGACATGGTAAGGACGTTAAAAATACCAAAGCCGGCCAGCAGGATGATCAGAGAAACGGTAATCGCGACAGACATTCGCAGCGTCAGAAAAAGTTGCAGCGTACTCTCCTCGCGGTCTTGCCAGCTTGTGGCGTTGTGCTGAAAGAGCGTTTCGAAACGACTCGCCAAAGCGGGCGCACGATTTGGATTTCGCAGTTTGTATATGATCATCGACGCGCCAGACGGTTGTTGCAGGAGAGCCTGCGCGACTCTGGCATGCGAATAAACGCGGGTTGAATCAATCGAGCCGATTCCTGCGCGAGCGATTGCTGCCACCGTGAATCGCCAGTACTCACCGTTTGGCGCAAGCAATTGCACGGTGTCGCCGACACCAGCCTGTAGTAACTCTGCCAGGCGCGAACCGATGATGATCGCACTGGTGTTGTTTTTAAAGTCATCAAAATTGCCATCAATCAACTGGTGGAGAATATCGGTTGTGCGCGCGTGCAAAGCCGGATTGATGCCGTAAAGATCAACAGTCGCGTTCTCAAATCCCGCGCGCGCGCTGACTGTTCCACGGAGAACCGGTGAACAGGAAACTACATTGGAAAATTGCCTGCTCACACGCATGATCTCATTGGCGTTAGTGATACCTTCAAAATAGACACGACGTTCAGCCGTTCCTTTGGAGCTCTTTGCGGAAACCATCAGCGGCTCGTAGCGCGGGCGAAAACGCGACCTAATGACCAAGGCGCCATTGCTCCCGATGGTTGAGTCGATGAAATAACGCGCGAAGCCCTGGGTCTGCGCTTGTGTGCAGATAAAGATCGCGACTCCGAAAACGACACCGCTAAGACTCAGAAGCAACGCGCGCTTGCGATGCGTCAGAAAACGCAGGGCAATATAAAGCGGCGGGGTCATGATTCATTTGGCGGTGGCGGTGAATTAACCGCGCGTTGTCGTACTGCCTCCCCAGGACGGAATTTGTCCTGGTCGGAAACGATCACGCGACTGCCATCTGTCAGTCCGCTGGTTACTTCTGTAAAATCGAGAGTGCGAAATCCAACGCCGACCGTGCGAGAATGCACAATGCCGCCCTTCACCACCAACGCCTGATCGACAAGAAGCGCGCGCGTCGGTACCAAGAGAGCATTCTTGTGGGTGCCGGTAATGATGTTCATCTCGCCGGTCATTCCGGTCATCAGGTTGTCTGGAGGGTCACCCATCTCCAGCACAACCGTGTAGCGTTGAGTGGTTGGATCGGCCGCGGGTTGAACTGATGAAACGCGCGCGGTGAAAGTTTTGGTCCGATAAGCATACAATTGCACTTTTGCCTTCATCCCGGGTTTCACTTCACCTACATCTTCTTCGTTTACTTCGCCGCGAACGTAATTCTTGTGGGAGGAGACTGTGAAAAGCTCGTTGCCGTCTGAAACCAATTCGCCGTCAATTGTCTGAACGTTCGTGAGAACGCCATCGATCGGCGCGCGGACCTCGGAGTTCTTCATCTGGGCTTCGAGTTTTTTTGTCGTTTCTCGAAGAGAGTTGAGATTGCGATCTCGCTCGATCCGCTCAGATTCCACTGCGCCTCGCAACCGGTTCGCTTCGCTTTTCGCCTTCTGATATTCGACCGCGGGCACATTACCCGAGCCGACAACCTTTTCGAGTCGCTGGAGATTGTCTTCAGCTGCTTTCAGAAGCTCTGAAGAGGGGAGCGGAAGAGCCGCGCGGTCGATCGCAGCCTGCAAATCGGCTCGAGCCTGCTTCAGTTCCCGGGATGTTTCCTCGTCAGCAATCGTCGCCAATAGTTGTCCTTTCTCGACACTGTTGCCGATTGCACCGCGACCAGCCGAGAAAGCCTCGGCCAATCGCAGGAAACCGTCATTTTGCGCTCGAACACGCACCACAAAGGCCGGCTCGATCCGGACAGTGCCATAAACCGCGGAGATCGCTGTACCACGCCGAACCGTGACCACTTCCGCCACCGGCATCAGGAAATAGTATGCCAAGGCGAATATGAGCAGGAGAATTGCTCCACCGCCCACCAAAACTCTTTTTGATTCCGGCAATTTCAATTTTGGAAAGCTAGTCTGGTGTCCGTCGCCCTTCTTTGCAATAAACCGGCGACTACCGGTTATCGTTCTCGCCTCGACTTTTTGCCAGATATTTGAAATCATTATTTCCAAGACAGTGTAACGGAAACACTCGTTCGATCAGTGAATGCCAATTAAACAATCGGCGAAGCGCAAGACGCTACTACCGTGCAATTTGTTGTAGCTGCCTCGCCGTGTCGAGGCGCTTTGTGCTGCGTTGGCTCTCGGCCGCGCTGCGTCGCCCCGGCTACAACACGCGCATGTTGGTCATCGCTGTATCTACCGCGATTTGGCGGTGTCGTTCGAAAATTGAAAATAGCGCCCCGTGGCTCGATCCCACTCCGCCACGGCGAGATTGTGTTGATAAATAGCCTCCAGCAGCCCGCTTTTGGTCTCCAGAAGGAAATTTTGAGTAACCCGGTATTCGAGTGGGGACACCAGGCCGCTGGCCAGATTTTGCTGGACCGTGCGCGCGCTTTCCTCCGCTGCGACTGTTGAGGAGGCGAGCGATTTTTCGCGAACCTCTGTTGTCTTGAGATCGTTGGCGATCCGCCAAAGTTCGCGAGGGATATTTGTCTCCAGTTTCCGGCACGTTAGTTCGTTTATCTCGCGCGCCGAACGAGCCCTAAGAACCGCACCGCCTACTTTGCCGTTATCGACGACTCGCCACGTGTACGTCGCCTTCTCGCGAATCTCTGACCCAATAAAATCCTGTGTCTTGCTTGTAGATCCTTCGCGGTGGATCCCTGTGACCGGGACGTACTCGCCTGGAAGGCTTCCGATCACGGCGGGATAATAGTCGGCTTCGATGATTCGTTGATCCTCGTTGGCGGCGCGCACAAACAAACGGGCGAGTTTAAGGTCAGCTCTCCTCTGAAGGGCCGCTGCTGTTTCGGAATCAACATCGACGGGCATCGGGGTAGATTGCAGTTCGCCTTCAGGCTCTGGCAGGGGTGCCTTTGCGGGATCGATCCCCATAGCTAAGGCCAATTGCAGTTGTGCGCCCCGATAGGCGCGATGCGCGCTTTCAATTTGCGTGTCCAACTCAGACGCCTGGACTGTTGCACTCGTAAGGGCGCTCTTATCAGCGAGACCGGCTTCGTAACGAGTTCTTTGGGTCGCTGCATTTTCATCGAGCCTATGTTGTTGCTCTCTGCGAATAGATTCCAACGACCGATTGTAAAGGGCCGCGTAAAACGCCAGGCGTGCCGTGTGCAATTGCTCCACGACTGCAACGTTCAGTTGCTGCTGTGCAATCAGAACTTCGACGTCGCCTCGCCGCAGAGAAGCGGGCAGATTCGCGTTGAACAAGGTCTGGGTTAAGGCGCCGCGTACTACGGCAAAGCCTTTTACTCCGCTTTCACCGGCGCGGTGACCCATCTGAACGCCGGCTGGCACACCCAATTCAATGTCAGGCCAGGCGACAGAACGAAAGACCAGCCGTTTCCCCGCGGCTTGTTCGAGACCTGATTTCGCCTCCTGGATGTCCGGGTTTCTTTCCAGGGAAGTTTGCAGAACAGTTTCCAACGTGACTGCACCGGCTGGATACACAAAACAAGCAATCAGAATCAAGCTACCTAGAAGGCAAATGTGTTGCTTCATCGCTGACCTAAGTTTTTTGGTGGACGCGCGACGTCGGCAGCCTGCGCCGCGCTGCGTTTTTCCTTTTTCGCATTCTCGATTTTTGATCCGAAATCAAGCGCTTCCGCGGAACTTGCGCAGGCGTGTGCCAGACGTGCAAGGGCCACGTTGTGCAAATAAATTGCGCTTAGCCGGGTTGTGCGGGTCCGAGTGACGTCGGATGTGGCTTGCAGTATGTCGAGTTGTGTTCCCAATCCAGCGGCGAAATTGCTCTTCGCAATATCGAGACTTTCATCTGCCGCCTGAACGTTAGTCGTCTCCGTTTCAAGGACACGGTCAGCCTGTTGGAGATCAAAAAACGCGCTGCGCACTTCAGAGGCCACGGAGCGGCGGGCCGCTGCCAATGCTAGGGCGGCTGCTTCCCGTCGGGCGCGTGTGGCTTGCATGCGACCTTTGGTCGCAAACCCATCAAAGATGTTCCACGTCGCACTTATCCCCACCACACCGCCGTAATTAAATTCCTGACCGACGTCTGGGTCGCGCTCGCTGTAAACTTCGTAACCGGAAAAAGCCCGGACATGTGGCCGCATCGCGCTCCGGTCGAGCTTATACTGCTGGTCCTCGATCTCGATGTCCTTTTGCCGGGCTTTGATGACCGGGCGATTTGCGTCGGCGCGCGCGAGGCAACCGTTCAGATCGGGATGATTCGATTGATATTGTAATTCTCCCGATATCTCAAATGGGGCTGTCTCGCCTCTGGCCGGGACCTCCGTGCCGAAAAGGTCGCCAAGTCGGAGATAGGAATTTTTCAACTGCGTTTGCGCGTCAAAAAGTTCTGGCTGCTCGTTGGCCAGGGCTACTTCAGCGCGCTGTACGTTCAAATTACCAACAATGCCGGCACTGAAGCTTTGCTGCTGGTTCTTGAGTTCCTCCTCCAGGACTCTCACGGAATTTTGTCGCACACCCACCTTCGCCCGATTCAAGAGGAGCTCGTTAAACGCGATCCGCACATCCATTGCCACTCGACTGGCGGTCTCCTGCAACTCAAAGTTCTGCTTCTCGATATTTAACCGTGCGATAGCCACCTGGCTGGGTACCGCTCCGCCAGTGTAAAGGTTCTGTTCGAGCTTCAGGATCGCATTGTAATCTTCATCGCGGAGACGAGTTTCCGTCTGTTGCTGTCGTTTATCGACCAGCCCTGTCGAGCTTAGCCATGGAAGATATCCCGAACGCGCTTCTACCCAGCCACCGTGCGCGCCTTGTACTTTTTTGCGCGCAATTTCGATTTCGGGATTGTGCGCCTGGGCGACGGCGACCGCTTGTTCAATCGTGTAAATGGGAACCCCGAATGCTTGCGACGAGGCGGATAAAGCAGCGATCAGCGTCGTGATGGCTGCAAATTTTAAGCGCATTTCGTCTATCTCCTTGCAAGGGCATTCTTTGCACCAAGAATGCCCATGACTTTTGCCCTTATATCAGTTCTTGCAAGCGGGCGCGACTTCAGACACATTCGGCGCTTGCAATATACGGAGCCGCTCCAAGTGGGCGGGCGCAACTGTCCGTGACTGAAGCGGCCTAACTTGTGTCTTGCTCCGAATCATATAATTCAAGTAGTTTTTCAGCTTTAACAATCTAGAAATGAGAAAAATAAGAATCGCCATTGTCGGCATTGGCAACTGCGCCAGCTCTCTCGTCCAGGGAATCAATTTTTATGACGGTTCCTCCGTCAACAGCACCGGCATCGGACTGATGCACCGCCAAATCGGCTCATACCGGCCGGGCGACATCGAAATAGTTGCCGCTTTTGACATCGACCGGCGCAAGGTTGGCCTGGACGTCAGTAAGGCCATTTTCTCACCCCCAAATTGCACGAAGGTCTTCTGTGAAAAGATTAAGCTCACCGGCGCGATCGTGAAGATGGGCTGCGTTTTCGATGGGTACCCTGACCACATGCGGGAACAGGATCCTCTCCGCACATTCCTTCCTCTGGAGAAAGAATCCACTCGCG
>Ga0193721_1000158_pt1 | contig 20149 bp, 16 predicted proteins | sample U2s2metaG_FD_145078 | JGI IMG/M metagenome (GOLD analysis project Ga0193721, IMG submission 145078) | Soil microbial communities from a riparian zone of the East river system, Colorado, United States - U2s2 | ecosystem: Environmental > Terrestrial > Soil > Riparian zone | place: USA: East River...
AACAAACGTTGGTGATCGTGAACAACGAAGTGACCCCCGATATCGAACAAGCGCACTGTTACGCATATTGGATCGGGAACACGTTCGGCCAGGATCAGTATTCCCAGGTGCGGATCAGCAACGTGGGGTCATGGAACGGGGTGATTGCCCGAGCCCAGCCTATCATCGACCGATTCTATTTGGCCTTTGTATTTGGGCCCAACGACTACCGCCTCTTTTTGCGAAAGGACGGCCTGTATTATACCCTGCGCATCGGCAACACGGAAACATGGGTCCCTGGTGACATCCTCCGGCTGGAGGCATCGGGTTCAAACCCGGTTCAACTGACGTTGCTCCGAAACGGGAATCCGGTTTTAACCTATACGGACACGGCAGAGAACTTGGTTGGAGGCAGCCCGGGTATCGGGATCTTTTCGTCGCCGCTCGGGGATCACCTAGCGATTGACGACTGGGAGGCTGGGAATCTTGGGATGCAGGGGATTCTCGTGCCACAGGCTCGCAGATCACGATAACAAAGAGGGGTCGTGGCGAAACAATTCAAAATGGCCGGTACCTGTTGGACGGCAACAACGCTCCTTTTCTGATAATCGGCGACGCGGAACCACTCTACGTACCTTCTATCGGGACAACGCAACGACGCCGCTGACGCTCGCCGAGGACCTTTGTGACATCACGGTGGAGGACCTGAAGGGCATTACTTACGAAATCAATCACAAGGGTTCAGTTCACCTCGGACTCGATGCGACACCTCAGCCTGATTGACACTAACAGCTCGCGAGTGGTACCTCTGTGGTTATCGGATTTATTCAATATTCAAGAATCATGAAATCTGCCACGGACGTCGTCGCCACGGATTTAGATTTGTTGTCGCATCAGTTGGAAGCGGAGTTTGACCGCTTGTCCGGTCGCAGCTTGCTTATCGCAGGCGGTGCCGGCTTTCTTGGCTACTACCTGGTCCAGGGCGCCCTGCATTGGAATCGTACCCATGGAGCTCAACCGCCCATCCAGGTCATCGTCCTCGACAACTTCATTCGCGGTGTGCCCGGTTGGTTGATGGCACTGGAGCAGGACTCAAATCTTCGGCTGCTGAAACATGATATCACTCAACCGCTGCCGGCAGCGCTGGGCGACGTTGAATACCTGATCCACGCTGCTTCGATCGCCTCTCCGACTTATTACCGCAAGTTTCCCATCGAGACGATGGACGCCAACGTCAACGGTCTGCGGTTCCTGCTCGACTACAGCTTGGCGCAGAAACAAAAGGGCAAGCCGGTGGAAGGAGTCCTGTACTATTCCAGCAGCGAGATATACGGTGATCCTACCCCGGACAGCATCCCCACGCAGGAATCCTATCGTGGCTATGTCTCCTGCACCGGGCCCCGCGCCTGTTACGATGAGTCGAAACGGTACGGTGAAACCCTTTGCGTTAACTTCGCTCGTCAGCATGGCCTGCCTATCAAGGTGGCTAGGCCCTTCAATAACTACGGTCCCGGCCTGAAGATCACCGACGGTAGAGTCATCCCCGATTTCGCGCGGAACATTCTCGGTGGCGAGGACATCGTGATGTTCTCGGACGGCTTGGCCAGGCGGACTTTCTGCTACGTGGCGGATGCCGTGGCGGGTTATTACAAGATCCTGGTCAAGGGAAAGTCGGGTGAAGCCTATAACATCGGCGTGGAGACGCCCGAGATCAGCATGGCGGAACTGGCCGACCGGGTCGCAGCGCTGGGCCGGGAATTGTTTGGCTACACCGGCAAGGTCGTCCGGCAGCAAAGCGCGGATAAGGATTACCTCGTGGATAACCCGAGCCGGCGTAGCCCGGTCATCACCAAGGCGAGGACGGAACTCGGTTACGATCCGCAAGTACCCATTGAGGAAGGCTTGCGACGCTCTCTCATCTGGTACTCGGGCAACCGCGAGGCATCGGAAGCTTGATGAAGGTCTCGATTATCGGAACCGGCTATGTGGGCCTGGTCACGGGTGCCTGTCTTGCGGAGAAAGGCCACCATGTGACGTGCGTCGACATTGATGCTGAGCGGGTGGCGGCGCTTAACCGCGCGGAGTCGCCTATCTTTGAGGCCGGCCTCGATGAATTGCTGCGCAAGCACGTTGGACGCACACTGAAGGCGACCACGGATCTTCCGGCTGCGGTCTCGGATTCGGAACTTACTCTCATCGCTGTCGGGACGCCGTTCGACGGTCAGACGATTGACCTGGCGGCAGTGATGGCTGCGTCGCGGCAGATCGGTTCAACGTTGCGGAACAAGACTGCTTATCATGTTGTGGTGGTGAAGAGCACCGTTCCCCCCGGGACCACCGACTTGCACGTGATTCCCGCTCTTGAAGCCGCTGCCGGCAAACGAGCCGGGGTGGATTTTGGTGTGGGCATGAACCCTGAATTCCTGTCCGAAGGCGAAGCCGTGCACGACCTCATGTTCCCTGACCGCATTGTGTTGGGCGGGAACGACGAACGGACCCTCGACACCCTCGAAGAACTGTACCGGCCTTTTACCGCGGCTCCCCGCATCCGTACCAACACGCGTACTGCCGAACTCATCAAGTACGCCTCAAACGCCCTCCTAGCAAACCTCATCTCGTTCTCGAACGAGATCGCGAACGTTTGTTCTGTTTTGGGGGGAACCGATGTCATGGATGTGATGAGGGGAGTCCACCTGAGTCATTACTTTAGCGACCACAACACCGAGGGCTTGCCCCCAATCGTGTCTTTCTTGCGGGCCGGTTGCGGATTTGGCGGAAGTTGTCTCCCAAAAGATGTCAAGGCGCTCATTGCTCACGGACTAAAGGCGGGGCTTCCAATGAGCCTCCTGAAGTCCGTGATCGAGGTCAATGAGGCGCAACCCAGGAAAGTGGTGGCTCTTTTGGAGAAGCATTGGGCGGATCTCATGGGAATTCGGGTGGCCGTCTTGGGATTAGCCTTCAAACCGGGAACTAACGATGTCCGGGAGAGTCCGGCTTTCCCAATCCTACGCGAACTCCTAAAGCGGGGTGCGGTGCTGAAAGTATTCGATCCCGTTGCAATGGACGAGGCGCGCCGCGTCATCTGCGACGCAGGTATCACCTACTGCGAGAGCCTGTCGGAAGCACTGCTCGATATCGATGCTCTTATCGTAGTGACTCCTTGGCCGGAGTTCCGTGAGGTTCCGGCGCTTCTGCGGGGCCGCTATCCCGCTCCAGTGTTTGTTGACGTACGACGTGTCTTTGAACGTGGAAGCGTGGAGCGCTATGAAGGCATCGGTTTGTGAGATCCACTTATGGAATTCGTCGAAACAGGACTTAAAGGGGCCTTTACGATCCGGCAAAAAAAGATCGAGGACCACAGGGGTTATTTCGCGCGTGCCTGGTGCCGCGAAGAGTTCATACAGCATGGTCTGAATCCCAACATGCTCCAGCTCAACACGGCGTTTAGTTTTCTGCAAGGCACGGTTCGCGGTATGCACTACCAGGAAAAGCCCCACGAGGAAGCCAAACTCATGCGCTGCACCCGAGGCGCCATTTATGACGTAATCGTCGACTTGCGCCCTGATTCGTCGACCTGCGGCCAGTGGCACGGGGAGGAGCTCACCAGCAGCAACGGTACCATGCTTTACGCCCCCGAAGGGTTCGCTCATGGCTACCAAACCCTTCTCGACGACACGGAAATGTATTACATGACGTCCGCGCTTTACGCTTCTGGAGCGGCACGAGGCGTGCGTTATGACGCTGCGGCTTTCGGCATTCCCTGGCCGCTTCCGGTCACGGCGATATCGGAGCAGGATCGGAAGTGGCCGGACAACTGGCGATGACCCTCATTACAATCTGGCATTGTAGTTCAATATTAGCGTAAAGAATCCTTATGGTTAACGCGACGGATACAGTCTTGGCCCAGCGCGAGAGCGACGGCAATCCGGTGCGTGTAGCAATGGTCGGGGCTGGCGTTACAGCACGGATGATTGCGCTTCAGTTGGCCACCCCCATTCCCGGTATGCGTTTGGTGGCGATCGCCAACCGTACGGTCGAAAAGGCGACTCAGGCTTTTTCCAATGCCGGGGTGCCGGAGGCCGAGGTTGTATTGGACCTCGGCAGGCTTGAAGAAAATATTGATAAAGGCCGTGCTTCCGTTGTGGAGGATCCAAACCTCGTTTGCGAGGCTGGCAATATCGACGTCATCGTTGAAGTTACCGGCACCGTTGAGTTTGGCGCTCACGTTGCCTCCGCCGCCATCCGTCACCGCAAGCACCTCGTCCTGGTCAATGCCGAACTCGATTCAACGGTCGGTCCGATACTCAAATTCCACGCTGAACGGGCTGGCGTCGTGCTGACAAATACCGACGGAGACGAACCGGGAGTGGCGATGACGTTGCTGCGGTATCTGCGCAGCGTGGGTTTGAAGCCCGTGGCTGCCGGGAATCTCAAGGGGATGATCGATCGGTATCGGACCCCGGAGACACAGCGCGAGTTTGCCACTAAGTATAATCAGGACGCCGCCAAGGTTACTTCCTTCGCTGACGGGACGAAACTTTCGATGGAAACCTGTATTCTGGCGAACGCCACCGGGTTTAAAGTCGGGCAGCGGGGCATGTATGGTCCCAAGTGCGCCCACGTCCGGGAGATGGCGAAACTATTGCCGTTGGACCAACTGCTGACCGATGGCTTGGTTGACTATGCGTTGGGAGCGGAACCTCACACGGGAGCTTTTGTGATTGTGCACGAGGAGCATCCGCGCAAACAGAAGGAGTTGGCCTATTACAAGTTGGGAGATGGACCCTGCTACGTTTTCTACACTCCTTACCATCTGCCGCACATCCAGATCGCCTCAACCATCGCCCGCGCTGCCTTGTTTGGCGATCCCACAGTGACTCCGCTCGGCGCACCAATTTGCGAAGTGATTACAATCGCCAAGCGCAACCTCCAGGTTGGCGACGTGCTGGATGGGGTCGGCGGATTCATGGCCTACGGCGTCATCGAGAATGCCCCCGTCAGTACAAAGCAGAATCTCCTGCCCATGGGTGTTTCTGAGGGGTGCCGACTGCTTCGAAATATACCCAAAGACGAACCGATTACGTATGCGGACATTGAACTCCCGCAGGGCCGCTTGTGCGATCAGTTGCGCGCCCAACAATATCACCATTTTCGCGGCGAGACCCGGCTGGAGGAAGAGTAACAGCTGAGCGGCGGCTTGTTTTTAAGGAACTCAATGCCTCAAAAACCGGAGAAGACATCGTGAAAGTGGTCCTATTTTGCGGTGGTTTCGGCATGCGTATGCGCGAATATTCGGAAGCTTTGCCCAAACCGATGGTGGCCATTGGATATCGTCCCATCCTGTGGCATGTAATGAAGTATTACGCCCACTATGGACACAAAGACTTTATTTTATGTCTGGGTTACAAGGCCGACATTATAAAAAGGTACTTCCTCGAGTACGACGAGTGCGCGTCAAATGACTTCGTCCTCTCCCGAGGGGGCAAGGACATTGAGTTACTGAATAGCGACATCGATGACTGGAACATCACGTTTGTGGACACTGGGCTTACTTCCAACGTTGGCCAGCGTCTCAAAGCGGTCCAAAGGCAGCTTCAAGGAGAGGAAATGTTCCTAGCCAACTACACCGATGGTCTTTCGGATGTACCCCTCCCTGCAGTCATTGACTCTTTCAAGGATAGCGGAAATATCGCGTGCTTTGTGGGTGTGAAACCGCGAGCCAGCTTTCATCTTATCACCACGGAGTCTGGTGGCCTTGTAACCAGCATCGAGCACATTGCGAAATCGGGCACGCGGATGAACGGCGGGTACATGGTATTGCGCCAGGAGATATTCAATTACATGAACGACGGCGAGGAACTGGTGGAAGAACCGTTCCGGCGGCTGATCGACGCCGGCCGGTTGATGGCCTACCCGCATGACGGCTATTGGGCCTGCATGGATACTTTCAAGGAAAAGCAGGACCTTGAAGACCTCTTCAGCCGAGGCAGAGCGCCTTGGGCGGTGTGGAATCATGGTGTCGAAATCAAGAAATGATTTCGTGCAGCTTGAATGGCGTGAAGCGGGTGCTGTGCCTGGGGGCGCACAGTGACGATATTGAAATCGGATGCGGCGGAACGATCCTTAGCCTCATCGAGAAGTCGAACCGAATTGAATTCTATTGGCTCGTTCTATGTGCTAACCCGGAACGGACCATGGAAGCCAGACGCAGCGCCAACGCGTTTCTCGCGCGAGCGCGCAAGAAGACTATCGACATAAAACCCTTTCGAGACGGATTTCTGCCCTATCTCGGTCCACCGGTCAAAGAATGCTTCGAGGAACTCAAGAGAGTCTTCACGCCCGATGTAATCTTCACCCATTGCCGGCATGATCTTCACCAAGACCACCGTCTGGTGTGCGAGTTGACGTGGAACACCTTCCGGAACCACCTCATCCTCGAGTACGAGATCCCGAAATACGACGCGGATCTGCGTTCACCGAATTTTTTCGTGCCGTTGAGCGAGACCCGTGCACGGAAGAAAGTGAAGAGCCTGATGCGGTACTTTACCACGCAACAGAATAAGCAGTGGTTCTCCGAGGAATTGTTTTACGGCCTCATGCGGCTGCGGGCCGCCGAAGCGGCCTTAGCCACCCGTTACGCGGAAGCTTTTTACTGTCGGAAAGTGCTGCTCGGCACAACGAATTAGACCGTGTGACAGGCGTGTGATAAATTCGCCATCCCCGTGCGGATGGAAACTCTTATCGCCGGCCGCTTCGCATTTCTCTTGCCTATCGACGATCTTCCGGAGTAAACAACGTCGCATGATGCAGAACAGACGACAGATGTTGGACGGTCAACAATTGCCGGATACTGATATGGCTTACCATAAACGTGAGTCGAGGCCGCTCCCTTATCTTTTTGCTTTCCTGGCTTTTGTCGCCCTCGCATTGGGCAGCTGCCAGAGCCCGTTACCGCCCTTGCCGAATCCGCCAGGTCCTCACACAGCTGTAAGGCTCTCTCCCGGAGACGTCCTCAAGCTTTCATTTGCTGAAGAGAGCGATCTGGATCAAGTGCAAAGAATTCGAAGGGACGGGAAGATAAGTTTGCCGTTCCTTGGGGAAGTGACCGCTGCCGGTAAGCGGGTCATTGACCTCCAAAGAGAGCTTGTCCGTCGCTACGATGAGTACCTTGAAAACTCCGAGGTGCTGGTCACATTGGAGAGCGGTTCGGCAACCGTCATCATAGCGGGATTCGCCACTTATCCGGGCAAAATTACGTTTGATCGCCCAACGACCGTGTATCAGGCGATTATGCAAGCGGGCGGAGTCACTGACTATGGAAGCCTGAGCAACATTCATCTCACTCGCATAATCAACGGAGTTCAGCACACGGAGACAATTAACCTTCGGCCAAATATTCGCGGAAAGCCCACACTACCAGAATATGTTCAGGACGGGGACGTGATCTACATCTCGCGCAGCTTGTTTTGATTTGAGGTGCCGGGCAGGGCGCGACTTGCAAACATGATTTTGCCATGTCGAATTGACCGAGCCCGTAAGCGTAACCGCGTTGGTTCGCTGCCCCTCACGCTCGTGCTGGTCGCTTGCTTATTTGCTCCCGTCCGCGAAGCGATGAGTCAAGATGCCGTGGCTGCGGCGTCGGAAGCTGCTGGGCTTGGCTGGCTGCCGGCTGTTCCAATTCAAATCACAGCCGGCATGGACATCGGCTACGACGACCACGTCAACGCAAGCAATGGTACCACTAGCTCAAGCGGTCAAAGGTCATTTTTCTCGAGGGAAAACTTGGTCCTCACTTATGCGCGCCCCACGGAGCGCACACAAGTCGGTCTAATTGGTGTCGGACGCTTTGAACAGTTTTTCGATCTGGGGACGGACGATAAGAACGGGAATGTCACCTTGTCGATTACGCATCACAGCTCGACGCGGCTATCCTTCTACGCCAGCGTTTACGCCGCATACGAAACGGAGCCGGATTTCAAATCCGATGTCGGCCCGGAGAATGTGCGCGCCAATCATTTTGACACGATCGATATTTTTGCGGTGACTTATTATTGGCTCCCGCGATTGAGGACAGTAACAAGTTACACGTTCCAGCTCGTTAAGTACGCCAGCAAGTCAATTGGAGCGGAACAGGACCGGATGGATAGCACGTTCGGCGAGACGATCCAATTTAGCCTGACGAGCCGGACAAATCTAATCGGCGACTATCGTTACCAAATAACAGATTACGATACCGCTCCGAACGATTCCACCACTCACTATCTCCTCGGTGGTATCGATCATCATCTGACGGAGCATCTAGTCGTTCACGCGCGCGGCGGTCCATCATTGCGCTCTCTGAAGAACGATGGCGATTCGACCACACCATACTTCGAAGGTTCGCTTGAGTACATTAGGAGCAACCACTCGCTGAACTGGACGACAAGCTATGGTTTCGAAGCGCCCACTGAGGCAAACGCGTCGGTCCGCAAGACATTCCGAACCGGCATCGTCCTGACGTATAATCTTACTTCGCGGCTCAGCTCGACAACCTCAGTCTTTTTTCACCACGATGAAAATCAAGCCTCGGCTTCGTCCGGAACCGGCTCGGCTGGGTCGCAGGATTCGCTCGATCTTTCGCTAGGCTTAAACTATACGATTAATAAGCGTTTTGCTTTGCGCGCTAACTACAATTATACCTCGCAGAGTTCTTTAGGAGGAACACCCGGTTATTCGCGGAACAGCTATTCCGCTGGTCTGACTTACACGTACTGAGAACCCATCAGACGAAACAGTTTAGCTACATGTAACTCCCCTAACAAAGTCGACAACTGCCCTGCCCCCCAAAGAAACACCTCGGCAATGCTACATTTACCAAACGGAACGACTGCTCGAGACCCAATCATTCGCGGGCAGGCACGGAAGAACGTCTCCGAATCTACTCCGTCGAGTTCTAGGAAGATGTGGCGGTTTTGGGGCGGTGCCTGTTTTGTGATTGTATTGTTGGCCGTGTTTGGCCAGCCGCTCCTCGGATTGGCAAATTACGCGGCCCACAGTTCGCTGCACTCGCACATCTTACTGATTCCCTTTGTTTCTGGCTACCTCCTTTACCTTCGCCGTGATCAACTGCCGAAAGAACGCGTCGCTGATCTTCCATTCGGGATTGTGTTACTGGCATGTGGTCTCGGCGTTTTCTTGTTTACTCACTGGTTGTCCTTCGCTGGACCAGCGCCCGCAGACAATTACTACTTCGTGCTTCTGACCACGTCGTTCCTTTGCTGTCTTGTTGCGGGAGGTTTTTTCTTTTTCGGGCGCGCCTGGATGCGAGCGGCGGCTTTTCCGCTGGCCTATCTCATTTTTATGGTTCCGATGCCGGATGCTATGGCAGATGCGCTAGAGACCGCTTCTAAATACGCCTCCGCGGAGGTGGCAAATGTTCTTTTTCACCTCAGCGGCACGCCTATTCTCCGGGCAGGCCTGGTTTTCCAACTGCCGAACATCACGATCGAAGTTGCGCAGGAATGCAGCGGCATCCGATCGAGCTGGGTCCTTTTAATGACCAGCATCCTGGCCGCAAATCTGTTCCTCAAGACGCCATGGCGGCGGTTTGCCCTTGTCGCCTTTGTGATTCCACTCGCCATTTTGCGAAATGGCTTCCGCATCCTCGTGATCGGCCTCCTCTGCGTGAATGTGGGCCCACAGATGATTCATAGTGTAATCCACCGCCGCGGCGGCCCTATCTTTTTCGTGCTTTCGCTGATTCCGCTTTTGCTGCTATTGTGGTGGCTGCGTCGGGGCGAGATTCGGACTCGCCCGGTGGAATCGCGCTGAGGCACCGGCTCGGGTTCTAAGGTCCTGCTTTTCTTCCGCTTGCCAGCCTGATTCGCCCCTGTTTCTTCATTTTTTACGCAAGTTTTCGGGAACTTTGTCCTCCGGTTTCCGGAGAACGCTTCAGAGACCCGACGCTACGGCCCGCGCCCAGAGAGCGTTTCGCTTAACGAATGAGATTTCGATTTAGCGATCAGCCCCAGACTCGTGCCGTAGCTGAACTTGCAATGCGATTCATCATATCAGCTGGGAGCCAATTGTGAGCCCGAATACCGTTCTAGCTTTGGCCGCCGGCATGTCTAGTGTTGCCCTGGCGGCGGCTGCGGCCCGTCGAAAGCAGCGGTCGCTGGCAACCTGGTGTTTCTCGGCTGGAATGCTGGTTTTTGCCTTGGAAAGTCTGTTTGGCGCAATAGCGAACGACGCTCTCTTGCCTGAGAAAGCGGCCTTTTGGGGAACACTTGCCTTGGCGGCAAAATCATTTCTGCCTGGCGTTTGGTTAACTTTTAGCCTGACGTATTCCCGGGCAAATTATCGGGATTTTCTTCTTCGATCGCGCTGGCTTCTTGTGGGGGCGTTTTTAGTTCCGCTGTTGTCGCTAGCGGCTATTTATAGTTCTTTCTTTTACGTTGTCGCCTACAAGCCGCCCGTTGACGGATGGGGACTCATGCTTGATGACCCGGCAAAAATTCTAAACGTTCTGGTTCTTGTCTCAACGGTCTTAATTCTTATGAATGTCGAGCGGACGTTCCGAGCCGCCGTCGGAACGATGCGCTGGCGAATCAAGTTCCTGGTTCTGGGACTGGGGGTGATCTTTGGGGCCCGCATTTATACTGGAAGTCAGGCGCTGCTTTTCTCAGATTACAGCTCGGGGCGACTCAGCGTCGAAGCCACTGCGCTTCTTATCGGTTGCGCGCTTATAGCCGTAGCTTACCTCCGGACTGGATTCAGCGAAATTGATGTCTATCCGTCACGTGCGGTATTACAGACCTCGGTCACGGTGTTACTGACCGGGGCATACCTTTTTGTTGTTGGCGTATTGGCTCAAATTGTTGTCCGCTTTGGCGGCGCGGCCAGTTTCCCAATCGATGCTTTTGTCGTCCTCCTTGGCGTAGCTATCCTGGCCGTGTTGCTTCTTTCTGATCGAGCACGGCAAAGTCTGCAGCTCTTTATCAGCCGCCACTTTAAAAGGCCACAGCATGATTTTCGTCAGATTTGGGCGCGATTCACTCGAAGTCTCTCGAGTGCCCTGGATGAGACCGCGCTCGGCACGATCGCCGCGCGGCTGATTTCAGAGACGTTTGATGCCTTGTCCGTCTCAACCTGGCTTTTCGATCAACAAGGAGAGCGCCTGATCCGGGTGAACTCAACCTCCGAGGCGGAGCAAGCGACGAGCGACGATTCGACCACCTCGATTGCGGGAAAGGAGCTCAATTCGGCCGAGTTAATCAAGCTGTCACGACCCTTTGATCTTGGTAGAGCAAAAGAAAAGTGGGCCCGAGACCTCCTGGAAAGAAGCAGCGGCCAATTCCGCACTGGGGGAAGTCCCATTTGTGTCCCGCTGATCGGGGGAGAGCACTGCCTCGGAGCGATTGTCCTCGCAGACCGCGTTAGAGGCCTCGGCTACTCAGCAGAAGAGATGGACTTGTTAAAATGCATCGGCGAGCAAGTGGCGGCAAGCCTGCTGAAGCTGCGACTCACAGAAGAAATCATGGAAAGAAAAGAGCTGGAGGCGTTCCAGACGATGTCCGCATTCTTGATTCATGACTTAAAGAATGCGGCCTCAACCCTTGGCCTCATGTTGGAGAATTTGCCCACACACTTCAACAATCCCGCCTTCCGGGAGGACGCCTTCCGCGGAATTGGAAGCGCGGCTAGCCGGATCAATGATCTTATTAACCGCATGAACGCCCTGCGCCATGAATTGCCTCTCAAGCCGGCAGAATTGGATCTCAATCTCGTCGTAGCCGAAGCCTTAGCGACTTTGAATGGGACACTGGAAAACAAACTGGTAACCAAATTTGATCAGATCCCAAAGATACTGGCCGATGGACAACAACTTCAAAGCGTGTGTACGAATCTCCTTCTCAACGCGAGCGATGCGGTCGACACGAACGGGCGGATTTCGGTTGAGACGACACGGCAAGGGGATTGGATAGCCTTATCCGTGAGTGATAATGGATGCGGAATGACTGAGCAGTTCATCAAGAATTCTCTTTTCCGGCCGTTCCGATCCACCAAGAAAAAAGGGTTGGGTATCGGCATGTTCCAATCCAAGACGATCGTCGAAGCGCATCAAGGAAAGATTCACGTAGAAAGCCAACTCGGCGTCGGCACAACCTTCCGGGTCATGCTGCCTCTGAAATACCAAACAGCATGAAACCGAAATTGCTCATAGTAGATGACGACGAAGCCATTCGGACCCAGATGAAATGGGCCCTGAGCGAGCATTACGAAGTCCATTTCGCCGAAGACCGCAAGGCAGCCGTTGAAAGCTTTGAGGCTAATTCGCCGGCGGTAACATTACTTGATCTTGGGCTCCCACCTCGCCCCAATGAATGCGACGAAGGCTTGGCCGTGCTATCCGACATACTTGCAATCGATAACATGGCGAAGGTCATCATCATTTCCGGACAAAGTGAAAAGCAGAATGCCATCGAGGCTGTCGGTGCGGGCGCTTACGATTTCTTGTGCAAGCCCGTGGATATGGAAGAACTGAGGCTACTCCTGCGTCGATGCATCCATGTGGTGGAACTCGAGAAAGAATATCTCGAGTTACAACAAAGCCGGCGCGGTGATGTCTTTGAAGACATGCTCGGCACTAGCCCCCAAATGCAGGCGGTCTTTGCCTTCATTCGCAAAGTAGCCGGGACAAATGCTCCGGTGCTATTGCTCGGAGAAAGCGGTACTGGTAAAGAAATGGCTGCAGCGGCCATTCATCGTCGCAGCGCGCGTAAGGATGGCCCTTTTGTCGCCATCAACTGCAACGCTATTCCCGAGACTCTTTTGGAGAGCGAGCTGTTCGGTCACGAAAAAGGCGCCTTTACCGGGGCTCATGTTCAACGCAAGGGACTCCTGGAAACAGCCAGTGGGGGCACCCTGTTTCTGGATGAGATTGGCGAGCTCCCCCCAGCCATCCAAGTGAAGCTTCTCCGGTTCCTTCAGGAACAACGCTTGCAAAGAGTTGGCGGGAGACAAGAGATTCAGGTCGATACCCGGCTTGTAGCCGCGACCAACGCTAATCTGAAAGAATTGATCAACACCGGTAAATTTCGTGAAGATCTGTATTTTCGCCTTGCCGTTGTCACTATCCGCCTGCTGCCGCTTCGTGAGCGTGGGGAAGACATCGCGTTCCTGGCCCGCGAGTTCCTACAAAAGTATGCTAACCAAAGCGGTCAGACCAAGATGGTCTTTACGCCTGACGCGTTGCGTGCGATGAGCTCTTATTCATGGCCCGGAAATGTCCGCGAACTCCAAAACCGTGTGAAACGGGGCGTCATTATGACCAGCGGATCGCGACTGAGTGCAAAAGACCTTGAGTTGGAACGGGATCGGGTAGTGGCGTCTTCAGCTGGAACGACTCTGCGACAAGCACGCGAGCACGTCGAGCGCGAAATGGTTGAACAGGCGCTTAAGAAGAACTCTGGAAAAATCACCTCCGCAGCTCTTGACCTCGGAATTAGCCGACCAACTCTTTACGAATTAATGGAAAAACTTGGTATTGCGAGAGAGCGCGCAAACACAAACGTCGACAAACATCAAAACAACCCTCGATATGCAAACATCGAAAACTCTATTTAGAATTGTAACGCTTACTCTTGCGGCTACAGCACTCGTCGCCTGCTCCAAGGAAGCCAAGAAGACACGCTTTCTCGCCGAGGCCGACAACTATTTCAAAACCGGCGACTACGACAAAGCCAAGGTGAGCTACCTGAACGTGGTACGGCTGGACCCGCAAAACGCGCTGGCATTTGAAAGAATCGGGGCGATGTGGCTGGATGGAGGATCACCTCTTCCCGCCGCTGCATTCCTCGCAAAAGCGAGTGAACTGGCTCCGAAAAACGATCAAAATCGAATGCGGCTCGCCCGATGTTATCTGGCCATCGGGCGCTTCGCCGACGCAAAAAAGGAAGCACTGAAGGTCCTTGAGCAATTCCCCGGCAACGGGAATGCCATTGTCGCTTTAACAGAAGCGGCGCAAACCCGAGAAGACATTGAGGAGGCCGCGAAGCAGCTACAGAAATTCCCAGAACAGAACAGTATCTCTTTTTATCTAGCTTCTGCGAATCTGTTCCTTGGCCAACGCAATTTGTCGGGAGCGGAAAACGCTCTTCGGCAGGCGCTCGCTGTCGATCCTAATTCAGCCGCCGCGCACAATGCGCTGGGAGATCTCAATCTGCTCAAGAAAGATCGCAAGCAAGCAGGCGAAGAATTCAAGAAGGCCGCCGAGCTTGCACCTGTTCGTTCGATGGAGCGCTTGAAATATGCTGCGTTCGCGTCCGACATGGGTGACACTGAAGAAACCAAAAGAATCGCCGCCGAAATGACCCGGAAGGCACCCGACTATCTGCCGGGCTGGACCTTGCTGGCCGAGCTTGCCTTTAAGGATAAGAAATACGACGAGGCTCTCTCACTTCTTGAAAATGTTTTTAGCCGCGACCCCGAATACGTCGATGGCCACCGCCTGGAAAGCAAGGTGCTGCTGGCAAAGGGCGACACGAAAAAAGCGGTCGAAGTTTTGGAGCGGCTCGACCAAACATATCCCGATAGTGCTCTTATCAAATACGAACTGGCTCAGGCGTATCTGAAGAACAAAAACCTTAATCAAGGGAAGGCCGCGCTGGAGCAGGTGATCTCGGCTAATCCGAATTTTGCCGATGCCATCGTGCTCCTTGCCGAAATCAATCTACGCTCCGGTCATGGCGAAGCGGTAATCGAACCGCTAACGCGTTTACTGAACAGAAATCCCGAGTTAAAGCCCGCTGCGCTGCTACTGGCAGCTGCATATGGGTCGCTTGATAGATTCGACGACGCCGCCATAGTTGTAGGCGAGCAAGCAAAGCTCGCGCCTCGCGACCCACAAGCCCAGATGGCGCTTGCCCTCACCTTGCGCCAAGCCAAGAGAAATGGCGAAGCGCGCCAGGCATTTGAAAAAGTCGCGGAGCTTGCGCCGGATAGCTTGTGGCCAGTCGAGCAACTTGTGGAACTGGATCTGCTGGAAAAGCATTTTGATGCCGCGCGCCAGAGGGTTCGGCATCAGTTCCAAAAAACACCTGATTCGCCAGCCGCCCATTTCTTTGAAGGCAAGATCCTGGCAGCGGAAGAAAAATGGGATTTAGCGGAGGCAGAGCTTCAAAAAACGCTGCAGCTGGATCCAAATTTTTCTAATGCATACGGCTTGCTGGTCCAGGCTTATGTTTCGACCAACAAGCTTCCGCAAGCGCTCGCGCAATTGCAGGCTCAACTCACGAAAAATCCCAATGATGTGTCGGCACTGACAACGTTGGCTCTCTTGTACGAGCGAACGAACGATTTCGCAAAAGCACGCGATACCTACGAGCGGCTTCTCGCAATTGAGCCTAGCTCCACTTCCGCACTAAATAATCTCGCTTACCTCTATGTCGATCGACTGAACGATCTCGACAAGGCTTACGACCTGGCGCGTAAAGCCCACGATTTGCAAGGAAACGACCCTGCGATAGCCGACACGTTTGGCTGGATTCTGTCCAGGCGTGGTGATTATCAACAAGCTCTGCCAATCCTGCAGGAGAGTGCTGCAAAGATTCCTGGCAGTCCGGAGGTTCAGTTTCACCTGGGTATGACGGCCTACATGATGGGACAGACTGATTTGGCCAGCGTTGCGCTTCAAAAAGCCGCGGGCGCCACCAAGGATTTTCCCGGTAAGGAAGAAAGCAAACGTCGTCTCGCCTTGCTAAAGAACGGTACCGCCGCTTCGCCGGAATTGTCGGTTTCACAGCTGGAAGCAATGGCGAAAGAGCAACCTAAGGACGTCATCACTCAGACGCGTTTGGGTGAAGCGTATGAGAAACAAGGCGCAGCGAATAAAGCGGCCGCGGCGTTCGAGCAGGCACTAAAATTAAATCCCCGGTTGGCTTCCGCGGCAACGAAACTCGCGCAACTCTATGCGGGGCCGCTTCAGAATAAGGAGAAAGCTCTCGCTTACGCAAAAAAGGCCCGTGAGCTCACGCCGAATGATCCCCAAGTAGCCAGCATTCTCGGAAAAATTGCATACCAAAGTGGCAATGTCGCTTGGTCGTACAGCCTTCTGCAGGAGGCAGCGCGACAACGCGAAAACGATCCATCGATCCTGCATAATTTGGCTTGGGCTGCTTATGGATTGGGGAAAGTAAATGAGGCTCGTGATGCGATGCAAAAAGTCCTAACGAACAATGCTGATTCTTCCCAGGCTGCCGACGCCAAGAAGTTTCTCGCTTTGACCAAGCTGAGTGAAAATCCTAAGGAACTAATGGGCTCGGAAGCCGAGCTCCGAAAGGACTTAAACTCGGATCCCGAATATCTGCCTGCGCTCATGGCTCAGGCTGCACTCGATAAACAGCGCGGCCAGATAAAGCCGGCGACCGAGATATACAATGGTATCCTGCGTCGGTGGCCGGATTTCGCGCCGGCGCAAAAGGGCCTCGCCGCGCTTTATGCCCGGGATCCATCCGCAACCGCTACGGCCTATGATCTCGCCGCAAAGGCGCGTCAAGCATTACCCGATGACGCCGAATTGGCCGAGCTTCTGGGACAATTGAGCTACGAGAAAAAAGAATACCAGCGTGCGATCCAATTATTACAGGAAGGGGCCAGGGCAAAATCACTCAACGCCAATTCTCTTTTCTATCTGGGAATGTCGGAGCTTCAAGTCAGACAAAAGACCGAAGCCCAAGGAGTGCTAAATCAAGCCTTGCTCGCGGGCCTTCAAGAGCCTTTTGCGAGCGAAGCACGGCGAGCCCTCGCAGATATCGAGCGGGAGTAAGTAGTTGGCTCCGACAGCCCTTTGGGCGGAACTAATTGCGCCTGGCGCGCAGCGATGGCTTCGGACGATTCAAGGGACCCGACGTATCACCAATCGTCGACGATCGGTACGTTTTCCAATCATGCGTTCTAATTACCTTTGGCCGTGAATATTATACACGTCCTTTCCTCGTGCTGGTGGGCCGTTCGTCGGAATAACTTACGATTTACGGTGAAATACACAAATTCATGACTAATCGGTCGATTTTATAACTACCTACTACGCATAATCTTATAAGAGTTTTACGAAGCAGATATTCCTTTGGCACGACCTTTGCTTCTATCTCTTACAAAACCCGAAAATACCTATGAAAATAAACAAAAAATATCTAATCGTGCTTGGCTCTGTGGCCGTTTGCGCCCTGATGCTCGCGTTCACTCCGAATGCTCACGCTGTAACCAACTTGAATTTCAGTGACGCTGTCGGCACGGTAACCCCTGGAGCCCCCGCCGATGAAGCCGCCGAAGCAAGTTACATCAACTTCATGATTGCCTTGGGGCTTGGCCAATCTGGTACGTTCGACGGCCAGACCATTACACGCTCGAACAACGTATTCGCTAACCTGCCCACCGCGAACGCGACAGGGGCGGTCCGAAATAATAGCCCTGTAAATAACAATGGCCTGGTGCATATAGACCTCGGCGCCGTAGGTACCTACTCGTACTTGTATGCAAAGTACGATGGCCAAAACGACCTGACCCAAGTTTGGTACGTCGGCGATTTGGGCGGAGAGATCACGATTCCTTTCGAGGGGCCAAGCGGACACGACATGTCCCACTACACGCTGTTTGTCGCAGGAGGCAACGGTGTTCCGGACGGCGGCACCACGATAATGTTGCTGGGTATGGCGTTCGGCTCGCTCGGCATGGCCAGACGTTTTCTGAAGAAATAAGTAGCTAGATTAGTTTCCCGACGAAAAGTGGCCGTCCTTTTTAGGGCGGCCACTTTTGCTTTGTACCCAAACCCGCGATAGCATCTTGTCTCTACTGTCCTCAAGCAATCGCCGTTGGTTCGGCGGGGTTGTTTCCTAGATTCCCACTGGGTTCGGCCAGCTTAACTCTCAGTATTCAAGAGCAGAACACATATAACTTGCCAGGCGACCCTTCATTGGGCCTGCCCGAGCGATGGCTTGACTTGCTCTGGCTCCCGGCAAGGGTTGACTAGAGTTTGAAGGAAATCCGAATTTTTCCGACCCCCCCGCAAAACGCTCTGATGCTTCCGGGTCTCTCAATTTACCAGACTTTGCAAAGCCGCAGAAACGTCGTTGGAGAAAGAATGCGCCCCCAGAATTGGCGTGCGCTTGTGCTCTCTTTTTTTGTTCTGCCTTCCTCTTGATCGGAGCAAGATGGCTCAAATAAAAGTTGCGAAGTGTACACGTAGTAACCCCACTGGATAACCATTGCCGCTCCCGATGGCGGCCGAGTGGTTTCTCCAAACGGATCCGAGTTTGGTCCAAGTAGCGTAGTCGTTTCTGACGGCGACACCATAAGGATATGACCACGGCGGCACTCTGCGCCTCCGATATAACGTGCGCACCATTTTAACGCCGGGCAGGGATAAAAACGACGCGATTTTTCATTGGCCCGTTGCGTTCTGTGCCTTCTGGATGCGACTTTTCATCTAGCGTTCAGGTGTTGATACACCGGTTGGAAATCGTCGGAAGTCCTTACATCGGGGTGCAAAGCGTCGGAATAACTTACGATTCACCAGCCGCGCATATTACGGGCGTATTTTGTAACCAATTACCCCTTAGCGCCTTATATGACTTCGCAAAGGGTATTTGCTCTTGGCACGACCTTTGCTGTTAGAAGGCTTACCATATGAAAATAAGCAGAAAACATCTGATTCCGAAACTAGCGTTTGTTTCTGCGGCAGCTTTCGCCGCGATGCTCGCGTTCACTCCCAGTGCCAGCGCCCTTACTAATCTGACCTTCAGCGACCAGCACGTTGTCGGCATTACGAACCCTGGCAATCCCCCAACTAACACAAATGTAGCAAGCTGGATAAACTTCATGATTACCTTGGGCCTTGGTCAGCAGGGTAATATCGGAAACCAGACCATTACGCGTTCCATGAACGTCTTTGCCAACTTGCCGGCTGCGAACGCCGCAACAGCGGTCAGGAACGACAGCCCGGTAAACGTCAAAGGCCAGGTGCAGATCAACCTCGGCGCAACTGCGGGTACATATTCATACCTATTCGCAAAGTACGATGGTCAAAACGACATATCTCAGGTTTGGTACGTCGGTGATTTGAGTGGCATAATCACGATTCCCTACCTCGGGCCGCTTGGCCACGCCATTTCGGGCTATATACTCTTCCCCGGTGGTGCAGTGCCCGATGGTGGAACGACATTGATGTTGCTGGGTGCGGCCCTCGGAGCGCTCGGTATGGCGCGACGCTACATAAAGAGTTAATGAGTTATGGCCCCGGTTCTGGAGCCAAAAATGATTAGCCGGGCAGGGTAAAACCTGCCCGGTTTTTTTTGGCACCGAATGGGAAGCTGTCACCCGAACAGGCCGGAGACTAAATCGTGGCGGAATGGTCCATAGGCGCAAATCTTGGCTTGTTCGGGTCGTCCGCTCTCTTGCGACCGCAGCGCTTCCGGGCTTCTTCGAATATCGTCGGAACCCTTTACGGAATGCTGGAAATGTCCTCGGCAATGAAGCTTATAACATATCTGATTAAGCTCAACGTTTTCAACATGTTATGCTGTAGGATTGAAACGGGGCCCAGCATTGGTACAATGCTTGCTCCTATTGTTCAGCATGAAGAGCATCGCTTTAAAGCATAAACTCTCGATTTGCACGGCCGTGTGCGCAGCTTTTCTAGCGCTCAGTCACAACGCCAGTGCCCTAAGCGTCGGCGACTCCCATGAGTTGGGCTTCCTCTGGCCCGGCCTATCCATAGGTAACCAGAACAACGCGACCTATGTAAACCACTTAGTTGGAATGGCTCTTGCCGCGTTCGACATTGCCAATGGTCAAATCTATTTTCGATCGAACAACACCTTTGGTTCCTTGCCTGCTGCCGTCTCCGCGTTAAACGGAACGGGCACAACAATAAATCTTGGTGCCGGCGGGGTATACACCTACTTGTTTGCGAGTTACACCGGGCTCGGTGCCGAGATCTGGTACGTCGGTGATCTGCATGGGGTCATAACGACTCCCGGAATCTTTAACCTGTGCGGCCTAACTAAATGGACGCTTTTTGGCCCAGGCGGTCAGGGGGTTCCAGATGGCGGCACTACCGCAATGTTGCTCGGCACGGCTCTCGGCGCACTGGGCATGGCGCGGCGGTTTCTAAAGCGCTAACTAATCTAGGAAG